>Ga0318525_10000012_pt1 | contig 41497 bp, 42 predicted proteins | sample GRESIP052b4f23_FD_203482 | JGI IMG/M metagenome (GOLD analysis project Ga0318525, IMG submission 203482) | Tropical soil microbial communities from Luquillo Experimental Forest, Puerto Rico - GRE.SIPMG.052b4f23 | ecosystem: Environmental > Terrestrial > Soil > Tropical forest > Bulk soil...
GATCTGCAGCCCGAACTCAACGCGATGTCCAAGCAGGGCCGCTGGCAGGAGATGGGCGCGCTGATCACCGACGAGATGATGCACACCATCGCGGCCTGCGGCACGCCCTCGCAGGTGGCCGCCCATATCCGTGATCGCGTTGACGGCGTGACCGATACCGTGTGCTTGTATCAGGCGGCACCCGTTGGGCTAGAGACGCTGGCCGCAATCATTGGTGAATTCCGCTAGGTGCTCAACGTCGAGTTGTTGTGCGCAACCGGCCCAAAATGGCCCAACGAGTCGACGTTCGAGGTGAGGACTCAGGGCGCGACGGTCAACCAGTCTTTGAACCCGGAGGGGTCGTGGCGGCCCAGCGCGCCGTGCTCGTAAAGTCCCCAGCCCTCCACCGGATTCGCGTCGCCGTCGCGGCACAGCGCGCGGCCCACGTGGTCGATCACGCCGAAGCCGGACCGCGCGATGATCGCCGGGTCGGTCATGTCGTAAGTCAGTCGTTCGACGAACTTTTCGCCCTTCCACATGCCGTGCAGCCAGTCCGAGTCGCCGCCATAGCCGCCGCCGACGTGGATGGGGACCGGCAGCTTGGACTCCACGTCGAAGTGAACAGGGGTGCCGTCGGGGGTGGTCGCCTCGATCGTGGCGCCGGTCGGGATTCGGGTGCCGGAACGGTAGTGGATGGTGACCCGCGGCCAGCCCAGCTGCTCGACGCGGCCGCCGCGCCAGATACGGGTGCAGTCGTTGAGCGAACGGAACCCGTTGGGCTCCTCCTGGATGATCAGCACGACGGCGAAGTTGTCGAACGCCATCGGCAGGTACAGCCACCACATGCCCGCGAATGGCGGGTCGGCTGGCCGGCCCGCGGGCTCGGGCTCGCCGATCGGGCGGATGCCCCAGGACCGGTCGCGGCTGCCGATCCAGGTCGCGGGGTCGACGGCGATCTCCTCCCCGTCGACGGCGATGCGACCGCTCCAGCTACCAAGCTGGGCGAACCGCTGGGCGTCCAGCGTCACCCGGTTGCCGGACCGCAGGACGTGGGGCTGTTCCTGGATGACACCAAATAGGCCTTCCCAGGTGAGATCGGCGGCGATGCCTTCGGTTTCGTCGAGGATCAGTCGCAGTTTGCGCAGCGGTTCGCTGACCTCGATCCGGTAGCCGTTGACGTTCTGATTGAGCCGGTCGGAGTCGATGGCGTCGGACAGGTGTACGGCGGTCTGCGTGTCCCCGCGCCTGATGAGCACGAACGCGTCCTTCACCCCCAGGTTGGGGTAATAGCCGATGCCGCTGATGAAGAAGATGTTGCCGGTGCGGTCGTGGGCGTTGAAGTAGGAGCGGTCATAGAAGTTGCGGTCCGAGGAGCCGGGCGACGCGATCGGCTTGGGAATCTGGTGTACCGGGAACTCGTCGAGCGGTGCGAGCATTACTGATCCTCTCCGATAAGACGTTTCATCAATCCGGCATGGTAGAAGAGCGATTCGACATCGTCGGGCTTCTCGGTTTCGCCGAAGTGCACCCGCCGGGCGCCGGTGCGCATGAACACGCAGGCCCACATCACCCCGGAGTAGGCGTAAAACCAGTGCAGGTCGCCAACTTCGACGCCGGTGAGGCGATGGTAGGTGGTGCGGACGTCGTCCTCTCGCATCACGTCGGGCAGGCCCGGCAGCGTCGCGAGACCGGCGAGCTCTTGAAACACCATGTGCGCGTAGATCATCCATGCGACGTCCAGCTCCCGTGGACCCAGCGTCACCATTTCCCAGTCCAGCACCGCCACCGGTCGAAAGTCCCGGTACAACACGTTGCCCACCCGCGCGTCGCCCCACAGCAGCACGGGTTCGCGCGCGGCCACCTCGTGCGGCCAGTTGTCTTCCAGCCATGCGAAAGTCCGCTCCAGCAAAGGCGATCGGCCGATGTCGGGCACCGCGAAGTCGTACCACGACCGGACCCAGTTGAAGTGCCTGCGGAGTGCGGTGTCGCCGGGCTGGCCTTCGGACAGGAAGGCGAACGTCTTTTCCGCATTGGGGATTGAATGCAGGGTGGCCAGCACCCCTACCGTGGCGTCCTGCAGTTCGCGCTGGCGCTCGGCCGGCGCGTCGGCGAACCAGTTGCCGCCGAAGGTGTAGGGCATGACGTCGGGCGGCACTAGGCCGTCGACGTAATCCATCAGAAAGAAGGGTGTTCCCAGGACGTCGCCGGTGGGCTCGAGCCAGCGCACACGCGGGACGGGGACGTCGGTGAGCTCGCCGACCGTTCGTATCACCTCGTATTGGTGGTCGAGCCGATACGTTGGGAAGACCCGCACGTCCTCGGCGGTGGGCGCCACGCGGGCCACCAGCTTTTCTTCGACCGGCTGATCGTCCTGCTGCCAGCGGGCGGTCAGGATGATGGTTTCCGACGACATGCCCGTCGAGTCCACACCGCTTTCGACGGTGACCTGGGGTTTTGCGTCGCCGGGCAGCACGCTCGACAGCCATTGCGACATCGCTGCCGGTACGGTCGTTACGTCGCGGCTGGAGCGCTGAAGGCGGTCGACATTGTCGAGCGCCGGTTCGGTTGCCACTGGGTGCCCCCTTCGTCGAGACTTCTTCGCGGCAATTACGATACGGTAGGTAGCGTTATGAAAGCAGACCCGTCCACCCTTGACAAGGCCGCCCCCGGCGCCGGCCGCCCCCGGGATCCGCGCATCGACTCGGCGATCCTATCGGCGACCGCGGAACTGCTTGTGGAAATCGGCTATTCGAACCTCAGCCTGGCCGCGGTCGCCGAGCGTGCGGGCACCACGAAATCGGCGCTGTACCGGCGATGGTCGAGCAAGGCCGAACTGGTGCACGAGGCGGCGTTCCCGACGGCGCCCACCGCGCTGGATGCGCCGGCCGGCGACATCGCCGCCGATGTAGGGATGATGATCGCTGCCACCCGTGATGTGTTCACCACCCCGGTGGTGCGCGCCGCGTTGCCCGGGCTGGTGGCCGACATGACGGCCGATCCCGCTCTTAACGCCCGGGTGATGTCGCGCTTCGCCGACCTGTTCACCGCGGTGCGGGTGCGGCTACGTGACGCCGTTCACCGGGGTGAAGCGCATCGAGGCGTGGATCCGGACCGGCTGATCGAGTTGATTGGGGGAGCGACGATGCTACGCATGCTGTTGCGCCCGGAGGAGAAGCTCGACGACACGTGGGTGGAGCAGACCACCGCCATCGTCGTGCACGGTGTGACGGGATGACGCGGCGACTGGCGGGGCGGGCCGCGATCGTCACCGGCGGCAGCCGCGGCTTGGGCCGGGCGATCGCACTGGCCCTTGCCGCACAGGGTGCGGCGGTGGCCGTCGTCGGGCGCACCGAACAGGTATGGGACGACCGGCTGCCCGGAACCATCGGTGGGACGGTCGCCGACATCGAGGCGGCGGGCGGGCGCGCTGTGGCGATCCGGGCCGACCTGACCGACCGCGACGATATCGCCCGATTGGTGTCTGAGGCACGAGATGCGCTGGGCCCCATCACGGTTCTGGTGAACAACGCGGCCTTCACCGCGCCTGGCCGCCCGCCGGCACCCGGCGTTCAGCCGAGCGCCAAGCCCGCGCCTAAGCCTGCCGCCGGGGGTGGCAAACCCGGCTGGCCGGGTTTCGTCAGTACGCCGCTGCATGCGTTTCGCCGGCACTTCGACATCGCGGTGTTCGCGCCCTACGAGCTGATGCAAATGGTGTGCCCCGACATGATCGACGCCGGCGGCGGCTCGATCATCAACATCACCTCGGTCGCATCCCGGATGCCCGGCGACGGACCCTATCCGGACCGCAGCGGCGGAGTGCTGCCCGGTTACGGCGGATCCAAGGCGGCGCTCGAACATCTCACCCAGTGCGCGGCTTTCGATCTCGCCGACCACAACATCGCGGTGAACGCCCTATCGCCGTCGAAGCCGATCCTTACACCGGGCCTGGCTTACTACGCCGCGGAATTCGTGGACACTGCTCCGGCGGATGAATTCGCGCAGGCAGCAGTCGAATTGGCGTTGGTGGACCCGGGTGTGGTCACCGGGCGTACGATCGGTCATCTGCAAGTGCTCGACGGTAGTTTCCGGCCGTTCAGCGTGGGCTAAGCCGGTTTGGTTGCGGTAACTGCATTGATAATCAGGGCGTACACGCTATGCCATCGCGGGGAAATGAATCCCGCGCGAACGACAAGATCGGTGGCGCGGCCCTTGGTGCGGGCCTTGCCCCGGCGGCTGATGACCAAAGTTGGCTGCAGCCACCTCGAGAACTGGTCGACGAGCACCACGTGACCACCGGGACGCAACACCCGGGCACATTCGGCCAGCCCGGCTTGCTGATCGGCCCAGTGATCGAATGATGTCGTGCTGACGATGAGGTCGAAAGTGCCGTCGAGGTAGTCGAGCTCTTCGGCCACCCCGACGGTGAAATTCAACCGATTGTCTCGAGCGAATGCGCTTGCAGTCGTGATCATCTGAGGTGCGGCGTCGACGCCGCAAAGCTGTTGTGCCTCCGGGTAACGGCCGGCTAGGTTGCGAAGCAGATAACCTGTCCCGCAGCCCACGTCGAGCACCCGGCCGGGAGAGGAGACGGTCATCGCGGCGAGAGTAGCGGTGCGATCGGCAATCTCATGGTGCAGCCGGCCACGCCAACCGCGGTCATATTCGGGCGCTCGGTCGTTGAACGCGGCCAGGTCACGGTAGGGCGGCACCCGTCCAGTCTCCCACTGCCCCGCAATCCAACCGCTCGCTCAATCTTCGTTCGCATCAGGAGGGTCGGGATCTCCGCGCAACAGTTCTTGGGGGTGGTGGGCGTGGTTGATCTGCGGCGGATCGTTGCCGTCGGTCCAGCCAAGGCGCCCGCTGTCGGTGACCACGGTGTGCCATTCGCCCCGGCTCGCCCCGCCGTGGTCGCAGCCGCAGGCGAAAAACAGCTTGTCCGCGTCGGTGCGGCCGGCTCGTGTCCAATCCGGGCAATGGTGCACCTCGCAGCGATCGCCGGGTTGGAGGCAATTGGGCCGGGTGCAGCCGCGGTCGCGGGCGTAGCAGATGAGTCTCTGGTCAGCGGTGGCAAGGCGTTTTTGGCGGCCCAGATACAGTGGTCGTTCGGTGTGGTCGTCGAACACCGGAAGGTAGTGGATTGCCTTGGTGGCCATGCGAATCAGATCCCGCATTGGCAGCCTCGAGCCACCCCCTGTCATCGCGGGCGCGGGCATCGGGATCGACGGGTCAACGACGGCGTGTGCGGCCTGGTTGAGGTCGGCCAATGTGGTGGTGGCGACGACGATGACGCGATGACCGCGGTGCACTCCGAGCTTCCCGGAGGCGATGGCGGCTTCGAGGCCGAGTTTGAACGCGTCGTGGCGACGCTGCGCCGGCGTGCGCTGGTCGCGCTCTTCGGGCTCGGCACCATCGGGTTGGTGACGGCCGGGCCGCACGGCCGCCTCGATGGCTTCGAAGTATGCGCGGGCCTCGGGGTCCAGCAACCCGGAAAGCCGGGACATGCCGTCGGGCCCCTGCGGGCCGAGATGCAGCCCGCGGCGGCGCGCCCGGTCCTCGTCGGTGAAAAGGCCGTCGGGATTCAGGTAGTCGGCGATCCGTTGGCCCAGCTTGATGACGACACCGGCGTCGAGTTTGGTCGCGTGTTGCACCAGCCTGCGCTCGGCTTCTGCCACGTCGGCGGGCGAGACGCAGGCGGGCAGTACGTCGACCGATCGGCATACGGCGCGGATGTGATCCTCGCCGACCGCGCCCACTTCTACCGCGGCCGCCAACTCTGGCAGCTCCGGCTGCACCGGGGGACCGGTCAGCGAGCGCCGCGGCCGGATCCGGGCCGCGAGTTTGAATCGGCGAACGACCTCTCCGGGCGTGACGCGTAGCCGCGCTTGCAGCCTCGCTCGCACCGCCGGTATGGACTCGCCGCCGTCGGGCGGGTCGGCGATCTCGCCGAAGAACCGATACATCAGGCCGCGGTTGGCCCGCAACTGTGTCTCCAGCCGCTCAGCGACGTCAACGCGGAAATTGTTGCCGACCACGTCGGAGCTGGTGTCGCGCAGCACGGCGTGCGCGGCGTCGATAGCGTCGAGAGCAGCAGCGATCCGCTCTCGTGCTTCCTCGGCACTCGCGCGCGAACCCATGACCCGACGCTATGAACCACCTCTGTCAGAGTCGGCGCGCCGGGCCGGCGATCTTGCTGGCCTGTGGATGAAGCCGCAACTGTGGACGACTCGGGCGCAGGCGCCTTAGCGAAATGGCGGCCTGACGTGCCAGTATGAAGAAAGCAAGTGCCGCAACGGCGGCAGTAACCGGTCGAGTGGTGTGCCAATGCCCGGTATTGACAAGCCGACGGGGCGCGTTGTTGCCCTGATCGTCATGATGATCTTTGTCGCCGCTGCCCTGCGCGGATACCTGCCGGCCCAAGACCACGCCGCGCATAACGGGCCCGGCAGCAATCGAGCAGCGCTGGTTTTCGTGATAGCGGCCCTCAGCGCGACGGTCGCGCTGCTCGCGATCGCCGTGATCGCGCGATTGCGGGATCCACGCGCGGTGGCACCGAGTGTGGGGGACCCCGAATTGCTTGGCACCGGCAAGGGCCGACCCAATTGGCGCGTGTTGCTGATCGGGCTCGCGCTGATCATTGCCTGGCTGCTGATTGTGATGCTGCTTGTCCGAATATCGGTTCCGCACGCCGTCGCTCCCTCCGCGCCCACTCAGGCTCCGACGGCCCCGCCGTCGGGGCATCCGTCCGGCCCGCCGCCACAGCAACCCCAACAAAACAACACCGGGGACACGTTCAAAATCCTGCTTGCCAGCACGATCGCGATGCTGCTGGTGATCGTCACCGGTTCGGTGATCGTGTCGCGGCGACGGTTGCGCGCGACCACACCGGGCATCGTCGCCGACGATCGCTACGAATCCCCGGCACCGCCGCCGCCTTCCGAATCGCTGGTCCGCGCGGCCGAAGTTGGACTGGCGGAAATCGGCGACCTCAACCGGGAACCCCGCGAGGCGATCATCGCATGTTATGCCGCGATGGAGCGTGAGCTCGCCAACGTTCCGGGGGCGGCCCCCCAGGACTTCGACACGCCGACCGAGGTCCTGGTCCGGGCCGTCGAACACCACGCGCTACATGCCGATAACGCAGTGCAGCTGGTGAACCTGTTCGAGGAGGCGCGTTTTTCACCGCATGTGATGAATGAGGGACACCGTAAGATGGCGGTAAACGTGCTGCGGCTCGTTCTCGCGGAGTTGCGGAGCCCCGTATGAAAAAGCTTATCGTCCTGGGTGTTTGCCTCATCGTCGTGATAGAGCTGTTGGCTCTGATACTGCATGACCGCGGATTCGTGTTGGCTGCCTCGGGCGCCGCCCTGGCTCTTGTGCTGCTCAACGTCCGTCGTTTCCTGGGACGCGGAACGGAACCTGCGGCGGAACTGGATCCCGACGATCTGGGGGATTCCTTGCGCCGCTGGCTTTCCACCACCGAGACGACGATCCGGTGGTCGGATTCCACCCGAGCGGATTGGGACCGCCACCTGCGTCCGATGCTCGCGCGCCGATACGAAATGACCACGGGCCAAAGGCAATCGAAAGACCCCGCGGCATATCACGCAAGCGGCCGAATGCTCTTTGGCACCGAATTGTGGGAATGGGTTAATCCGAACAACGTCACGCGTACCGGTGACCGCGAGCCCGGTCCCGGCCGTGCCACACTGGAGGAGATTCTGCGAAGGTTGGAGCAGGTGTGATTGGAGGCGCCACCCGAATATGAGTCTGCCGGCCGCGACAACCACCGCACATTGCGAGGCGGTGCTCGACGAAATCGAGCGTGTGGTGGTGGGCAAGCGCTCCGCGCTCACGCTAATACTCACCGCGGTCCTGGCACGCGGCCACGTGCTCATCGAAGACCTGCCCGGCCTCGGCAAGACGCTGATCGCGAGGTCCTTCGCCGCCGCGTTGGGGCTTAGATTCACCCGGGTGCAGTTCACCCCCGACCTGCTGCCCGCGGACCTGCTGGGCTCGACGATTTATGACATGCAGTCGGGCCGCTTCGCGTTCCGGGCCGGACCCATCTTCACCAACCTGTTGCTTGCCGACGAGATCAACCGCACGCCGCCGAAGACACAGGCGGCATTGCTGGAAGCCATGGCAGAGGGCCAGGTCAGCATCGACGGCGAAACTCATAAGCTGCCAATGCCATTCATCGTGCTGGCGACCGACAACCCGATCGAGTACGAGGGCACATATCCGCTACCCGAGGCGCAGCTGGATCGGTTCGCGATCCGGCTGGAACTGCGATACCTCTCGGAGCGGGACGAGACCGCGATGCTGCGCCGCCGCCTGGAACGCGGTTCGGCCGAGGCGACGGTAAATCAAGTGGTGGACGCTCACGATCTGCTTGCGATGCGCGAGTCGGTCGAACAGGTGACCGTGCACGAGGACGTCTTGCATTATGTGGTGTCGCTGGCCACCGCTACCCGGCAACACCCGCAGGTCGCCGTCGGCGCCAGCCCCCGGGCGGAACTCGATCTGGTCCAACTCGCCCGTGCCCGTGCGCTTTTGCTCGGACGCGATTATGTGATCCCCGAAGATGTCAAGGCGCTCGCCGTTGCGGCGGTCGCGCACCGGATCACCTTGCGGCCGGAGATGTGGGTGCGCAAGATTCAGGGCGCTGATGTCGTCGGAGAACTGTTGCGGCGCCTGCCGGTGCCCCGAACAAACGGGGGCCATGGCGGAACCTGATGACCTCGGTGTGCACGAAGGTCGTGAAGTCGAATTCCGCTGGCGTGCATCGCAACTGGCGCGGGCGCTCGCGACTTGCGCCGGGGTGGCGCTGGCCGCAGGCGTGATCGGTGCCCGGTGGCAGCTGATCGCCTTCGCGGCGCCGCTGCTCGGGGTTCTGTGCTCGATCAGCTGGCAGCGCCCGGTGCCGAAGATCCGGGTGCACGCGGAACCCGGCTCCCAGCGATGCTTTGAAAGCGAGCAGGCGCGGCTGACCGTGTGGGCGACCGAAGAATCCGGGGCGGGCACCGGGGCCGCCGAGTCGTCGGCGGTCGAGCTCACGATTCCGGGGGCCCCGAACCTGCAGCTCGAAGCGCTGGAAGCGGATTCCCGCCACGCGAAAACCGTTGCGGTAACCGCCCAGCGGTGGGGCCGATATTCGATCCGGGTCCGGGTCGAGGTGGTCGCGCGGGGTGGATTGCTGACCGGAACGGCCACTGTGGACGCCGCCGAAGTCATCGTGTTTCCGCTCACCCCGCCGCAGCCGACGCCAATCCCGCAGACCGAGTTGCTCGACCGCCTGGGTGCGCACCTCACCCGGCATATCGGCCCGGGTGTCGAGTACGCCGACATTCGCCCCTACGTGCCCGGCGATCAACTGCGGGCGGTGAACTGGCCTGTGAGCGCCCGCCGCGGCCAGCTGCACGTGACGCAACGATTGACCGACCGCGCCGCCGACGTCGTGGTACTGATCGACACGTATGCGCAGCCGGCGGGCCCCGCGACCGAGTCCACCGAAAGAGTCGTGCGCGGCGCGGCGCAGGTGGTGCAGACCGCGCTGCGACACGGTGATCGCGCCGGGATCGTCACCCTCGGTGGCAACCGCCCCCGGTGGCTGGGTGCCGACATCGGACAGCGCCAGTTCTACCGGGTGCTCGATACCGTGCTCGGTGCCGGCGACCGATTCGAAAACACCACCGGCACACTCGCACCGCGCGCAGCAGTTCCCGTCGGCGCAATCGTCATCGCCTTCTCCACACTGCTCGACACCGAATTCGCGCTGGCGCTAATCGATCTCCGCAAACGCGGCCATGTCGTGATCGCCGTCGACATCCTCGACAGCTCCCCGTTCGAAGGCCAACTGGATCCCCTGGTGGATCGGATGTGGGCGCTGCAGCGGTCCGCCATGTATCGCGACATGGCCACCGTCGGCGTCGACATCGTCTTCTGGCAGAGGGATCAGAGCCTGGAGCAGTCGATGGGTGTGCTGCCAGACCGCCGGCGCCGGGTGCGGGGACGGCTAAGGGGATAGCATGACGGCACTGGCGCGTTCAACTGCACTCGGCCTCTCAACGGGTTTCGGCCTGCTGATGGTGGGGTCAGCCGCCGTCGGCTCCCACGGGCCGGCGGTCGTGGTGGCCGCAGCCGCTCTGATTGCCGTAGGTGTTGGGGTGGCGTTTCGCCCGGCGGCGACGCTTGCCGTATTGCTTTCGGTGGCAACGGTTGTGCTGTCCGATTCCTCGGCTGTGTTCGCCGCCTGGTCTGGACTTTGTGCGGCTGCCTACCTGGTATGCCGCCATGCGGTCGGGACGCCGGCGGGCGCCGCCCTGTGGAGCTGGCCGACAGTTGTCGGCGCAGTCGGGTTTACGTCCGCCGGGTTGGTTGCGACGTCGTTCCCGCTGCAGTTGCCGTGGTTGCCCCTCGCCGCGCCGCTGGGAGCCTTGGCGATATACGTCCTGGCGACGCGCCCGTTTTTGAACGGCTAGACCTAGTGCAGCAGCCCGGCTGCGTGATCGGCCAGGTCAAGCAGCGGCTGCGGGAAGATTCCCAAAACCACTGTGACCGCGGCACATACCGCGATCGCCACCTTACTCAAGATGTCGGGCGCCACCACCCGTGGGGTGTCGTCGGTTGCTTCGGTGAAGAACATCGAGACGATGACCCGCACGTAGAAGTACGCGGCGACCCCGCTGGCGATCACACCGATGACAACCAGCGGCACCGCGCCGCCCTGGGCGGCGGCCTTGAACACCGCGAGCTTGCTGACGAACCCACTCGTCAGCGGGATGCCGGCGAAGGCCAGTAGAAACATCGAAAACATCACGCCCACGATGGGTGAGCGCTGTCCGAGCCCCGCCCAGTGCGACAGCGTGGCGTCCTCGACGCCGTCGGCGTTGCGGATCAGGCTGACGATGGCGAACGCGCCGACGGTGCTGAAGCTGTAGGCGACCAAATAGAACAACGTGGCCGAAAGACCCGCCGGATTGTCGGCGATCACGCCGGTGAGGATGAAGCCGACATGTGCGACTGACGAATAGGCCAACATCCGCTTGACGTCGGTCTGGTTCACCGCCGTGATGGTGCCCACCGCCATGGTCAGGATCGAAATCGTCCACAGCACCGGACGCCACTGGTCGTGCAGCGGGGGCAGCGCGACGTAGACCACGCGAAGCAGCGCGCCGAACGCCGCGACCTTGGTGGCCGCCGCCATGAAACCCGTGATCGGGGTGGGCGCGCCCTGGTAGACGTCGGGAATCCAGGAGTGGAATGGGACGGCGCCCACTTTGAACAGCAGGCCGACCGACAGGAGCGCGACGCCGATCAACGCCATCGAGCTACCGCCATGGGACGCGAGCGCATCGCGAATCCCGGGCAGCAGGAGCGTGTCGGTCGCACCGTAGAGCAGCGCAACGCCGTAGAGGAAGAACGCCGACGAGAACGCACCCAGCAGGAAGTACTTCATCGCCGCTTCCTGCGACAGCAGCCGGCGGTGACGGGCCAGCCCGCACATTAGGTACAGGGGCAGCGAAAGAACTTCCAGCGCAACGAACATCGTCAGAAGATCATTGGACGAGGGGAAGACCATCATGCCGCCGAGGGACAGCATCAGCAGCGGGAACAGCTCCGTCTGCGCGGCCCCGGCCCGCTCCGCCTCGCGCTCGGCGTCGCTGCCGGGAACCGCGGACGCCTGCGGGGTAAAGGAATCCAGTCCGCTCGAGCCCGCCGCGACCGCAACCTTGCTGTCCGTCCTGGCCTGCGTCCGTTCCGCGACGAAGATGACCGCCAGCACCCCGACCAGCAGCAGGGTGCCTTGCAGGAACAGCGTTGGACGATCGATGGCCACCGCACCCAGCACCGCGCTACGGCCGGAAACTCGCACCGAGCGGCTCACCACGACGACCCCGATGAATGCCGCTACCAGGCCACCCAGGGCGAGAGTCACCTGGGTGCCGTAGCGAATTCGCCTGGGTAGGAACGCTTCGACCAGCACGCCGGCCACCGCGACTCCGAAGACGATGAGCATCGGGCACAGCAGGAAGTACTCGACGCTGGGGGTGGGCAGGGTCATCGGTGCGGTCCTTCGGCTGTCCGGGGGGTACCAACTGGCACGCTCGGTGCGGGGTCGTGCTGGCCGATGGTGGTCATGGTGTTCTCGACGGCCGGATTGATCAGGTCCAGCACCGGCTTGGGGTAGACCCCGAGCACGAACAGCAGCGCGATCAACGGTGCGACGACGATCAATTCGCGCGCCCGCAGGTCGCCGATGCGCTCGCTGCCCTTGGCCACCGGTCCGGTCATCACCCGCTGGTAGAGCCACAACATGTAGATCGCCGACAGGACCAGCGCGGTCACGCCTACTGCCGCCGCCAACCAATACCGGTTGAAAGTGCCCAGCAGGACCAGGAATTCACTGATGAACGGCGCCAGGCCGGGCAGCGACAGGGTGGCCATCGCCGAAACGAGGAATGTCCCCGCAAGGATGGGTGCCACCTTCTGCACGCCGCCGTAATCGGCAATCGCCCGGCTGCCGCGCCGTGTTATCAGGAACCCCGCGATCAGGAACACCGCCGCGGTGGACAGGCCGTGGTTCAGCATGTACAGCGTCGACCCGCTCTGTCCCTGACTGGTCATCACGAAGATGCCCAGGATGATGAAGCCGAAGTGCGAGATCGAGGTGTAGGCGATCAGGCGCATGATGTCGGCCTGGCCGATCGCCACGATCGCGCCGTAGACCACCCCGATAACGGCCAGCACGACGATCAGCGGGCGGAAATACGTGGCGGCGCTTGGAAACAGCTGCAGGCAGTAGCGCAGCATGCCGAACGTACCGACCTTGTCCATCACCGCCATCATCAGCACCGCGGTCGCCGGTGTGGCCTCGACGGCGGCGTCTGGCAGCCAGCGGTGGAACGGCCAGAGCGGGGCCTTGATCGCGAACGCGAACATGAAGCCCAGGAACAGCGCCTTGAACACGGCGGGGTCGGCGCCGTAGCGGCCCGAGGCGACCCCGGCCACGATGTCGCGGAAGTCGAACGTGCCCGAACCGTGCTGCGCGGTCACCACGTACAGCCCGACTACGGCCGCCAGCATGATCAACCCGCCGAACAGGTTGTACAACAAGAACTTCACCGCCGCGCGCGACCTGCCCGGACCTTGACCGAAGCCGCCGATCAGGAAGTACATCGGGATGAGCATGGCCTCGAAGAACACGTAGAACAGCAACACGTCCAGCGCGACCACCGACACCAGCACCATCGACTCGATGGCCAGCGTCAGGGCGACGTAGGCGTGCACCCCGCGGGTGCCCTCGCCGCCGTCGTTCCAGCCGGCCACCTGCAGCAGCGGAATCAGCACGGCGGTCAGCAGCACCAGCACCACCGCGATGCCATCCACGCCGAGCGAATAGCCGGCGCCGAACGCCGGTATCCACCGATGGCTTTCGACGAATTGGTATGTGGGACCGCCCGTCTTGAAGCCGACGGTGATGACGATCGCCACCGCGAGCGTCAGCACGCCAAAGACCAGGCCGGTCCACTTGGCGAGCTGCCGCAGCCCCGGCGGCATCAGGATGACCAGCACGGAACCCGCGAGCGGCAGCAGCCACAGCACGCTGCACCAGGGAGCGTTGTTCACCACACCTTCACCGCCAGGATCAGCGCGGCCACCAGGACGGCGCCCGCCAGCATCGACAATGCGTAGTTGCGGGCGAAGCCGGTTTGCAAGCCCCGCAGGCGATTCGAAGTGCGGCTCACCAATGCGGCCAGCGCGTTGACCGAGCCGTCCACACCCGCGTTGTCGACTTCGACCAGCGCCTCGGTCAGTTCCGCGCCAGGGCGCATGAACACCTCCTCGTTGAAGGCATCGCCGTAGAGGTCGGCACGTGCGGCCGTCGTGAGCACCGAGACTTGGACCGGGGCCACCCTCGGGATGACCGCCTTGCCGCCGTACATCCGGTAGGCCACCCAGATGCCGACGGCGACGACCGCCAACGCCACGAAGGTGGTGACTACGGCGGGCGGGGCACTGGCGGCTTCTTCATGTGTTCCGACGACGGGCTCAAGCCAGTGCTGCAGGGTGCCGCCGTACGAGAACACGCCGCCGGAGAACACCGAGCCAACGGCCAGCAGGATCAAAGGCCAGGTCATCACTCTTGGCGCCTCATGCGGATGCGCACCCGGCGCCCAACGGGTTTCACCGAAGAAGGTCATCAGCATGACCCGCGTCATGTAGAAGGCGGTGACGCCGGCACCCAGCAGCGCGGCGCCGCCCAGCACGTAGCCGCGGGTGTCGCCGGCGCCGAGTGCGGCCTCGATGATCTTGTCCTTGGAGAAGAAGCCAGCGAACGGCGGCACACCGATGATCGCCAGGTATGCGAGCCCGAACGTGGCGAACGTGATCGGCAGGGCTTTGCGCAGGCCGCCGTAGCGGCGCATGTCCTGCTCCTCGTTCATCGCGTGGATGACCGCGCCGGAACCGAGGAACAGGCCGGCCTTGAAGAACCCGTGGGTGAGCAGGTGCATGATCGCGAAGGCGTAACCGGCCGGGCCCAGCCCGGCGGCCAGCACCATGTAGCCGATCTGGCTCATCGTCGATGCCGCCAGCGCGCGCTTGATGTCGTCCTTGGCGCAGCCGATGAACGCCCCGAACAACAGGGTGACGGCGCCAACGATGACGACGGCCAGTTGCGCGTCGGGCGAAAGGTTGTATAGCGGGTTGGACCGCACGATCAGGTACACGCCGGCGGTCACCATGGTGGCGGCGTGGATCAGCGCGGACACCGGGGTGGGGCCCTCCATCGCGTCACCCAGCCAGGCCTGCAGCGGAACCTGCGCGGACTTGGCGCAGGCGCCCAGCAGCAGGAGCAACCCCATCGCGGTCAGCGCGCCGCGACTGGCCGCGGGCGCCCCGGCGAACACCCCGGAGAAGGAAAGGGTGCCGAAGGTGCTGAACATCAAGAACATTCCCACGGCCAGCCCGGCGTCGCCGACCCGGTTCATCACGAACGCCTTCTTGGCCGCCGTGGCCGCCGACGGCTTGTGGTACCAGAAGCCGATGAGCAGGTAGGAGGCCAGGCCGACGCCTTCCCAGCCGACGTAGAGCACCGCGTAGTTGTCGGCGACCACCAGCAGCAGCATCGAGGCCAGAAACAGGTTGAAATACCCGAAAAATCGGCGGCGGTCCGGGTCCTCGGCCATGTAGCCGATCGAATAGATGTGGATCAGCGACCCGACCCCGGTGATCAGCAGCACGAAGCATATGGACAACTGGTCGATCTGCAGCCCGAGGTCGACCTGTAGCTGGCCGACGGGGATCCAGGTGAACACCTTCTGGTGGATGACGCGGTCTGCCCCGTCCCGGCCGAGCATGTCGGCGAGCAGCGTCGCGCCCACCCCGAACGACGCGACCGCGGCGGCGCAGCCCAGCAGGTGGCCCCACGCGTCGGTGCGCCTGCCGCCGAAGAGCAAGATCGCGGCGCCCGCCAGTGGCAGCGCCACCAGCAGCCAGGTGTAGTGAGTCTCGAAACTAGTCACTGTGGCGTTCTTAGCCTTTGAGTAGGTTCGCGTCGTCGACCGACGCCGATTTGCGGGCCCGGAAAATCGTCATGATGATGGCCAGGCCGACGACGACCTCGCAGGCGGCCACGACCATGGTGAAGAACGCGATCATCTGCCCGTCCAGATGGCCGTGCATCCGCGCGAACGTGACGAACGCCAGGTTGACGGCGTTGAGCATGAGCTCGACGCACATGAACATCACGATGGCGTTGCGGCGCAACAGCACACCCGAGGCCCCGATGGTGAACAACAGTGCCGAAAGGTACAGGTAGTTAGCCGGATTCACGACGCACCGCCTTTCACGGCCTCGACGGAGGAGGTCCCCCGGACCTCGGGCAGGTCCGCGCCTTCCGGGCCGCGGCTGCGGAGTATGGGGGGTACCGAAAGCTCCGAGTACGAGCCATCGGGAAGCAGCGCGGCCACGTCGACCGCGTTCTGGCGCGCGTAGACACCGGGGTTCGGCAGCGGGGTGGCGTGCCCGCCGGGGCGGAACCGTTCCTCTGACAGCTCCCGCTGCGTCTTGCGGCGCTCGAAACGCTCCCGGTGCGCCAGCACCATCGCGCCGACGGCCGCGGTGATCAGCAGCGCGCTCGTCAGCTCGAACGCCCACAGGTAGCGCGAGAAGATCAGCGCCGCAAGGCCTTCAACGTTACCGCCGGAATTGGCGGTGGTAAGCCCGAGAAAACCTCCGGTCGCGACGTTGCCGATGCCGGCCAGCAGCAGGATGCCGAACCCGATGCCGGTCACCACCGCTGCGACTCGCTGGCCGTGCAGCGTCTCCTTCAGTGATTCCGCGGAGTCCACGCCGATCAGCATCAGCACGAACAGGAACAGCATCATCACCGCGCCGGTGTAGACCACGACTTGGACGACGCCCAAGAACAGCGCGTCCTGGATCATGTAGAACACCGCCAGGATGATCATCGTCATCGCCAGAAACATCGCCGAGTACACCGCGTTGACCGCCAGCACCACCCCGACCGCACCGGCCAGCGCCAGCGCTCCCAGCAGCCAGAACGTCACGGCTTCCCCGGTGGAGGTGCGAACGATGGTCTCCGAGGCGAGCAGCACCGTGGTCACCGCGCGTCTCCGGCGTTTTGGCGCTCGCGCAACCCGTCAGCGGTCACGTTGCCCTGGTAGTAGTCCTTGTCGGTGGCCCCGGACGCCCGGGGATGCGGTGGTGCGGTCATTTCGGGCAGCAGCGGCGCAAGCAGCCGATCCTTTTCGTAGATCAGGTCGGCGCGGTTGTCGTCAGCCATCTCGTAGTCGTTGGTCATCGTCAGCGCCCTGGTCGGGCAGGCCTCGATGCACAGACCGCAACCGATGCAACGCAGATAGTTGATCTGGTACACGCGGCCGTAGCGTTCGCCCGGCGAATACCGCTGCTCCTCGGTGTTGTCGGCGCCCTCGACGTAGATCGCGTCGGCCGGGCAGGCCCAGGCGCACAACTCGCAGCCGATGCATTTCTCCAGGCCGTCGGGATACCGGTTGAGTTGATGACGGCCGTGGTAGCGCGGCGCCACGGGACCCGGCTTCTCCGGATACTCCTCGGTGACCCTCTTTTTGAACATCGAACCGAACGTCACGCCGAATCCCGCTACGGCGTCGAGGAATTTAGGCACGTGCTTCCTCCTTGCTGGCAACGACCTTGTGCGCCGGCAGCGGCGGTGTGGGGAATGCCGGCTCGGTGCTTGCTGCGCTTTCCGGCTCCGCTATCTCTGCGCGCCGCCGGCGGAGCTGCAACTCCAGCGCGCGAATGCTGGGCGGGGTGAGCGGCCTTCGCAGCCGTAGCACCAACAGCGCGGCCACGACGACGCTGCTGATCACCAGCACGAGGGTCCAATGCGGGTAGCCCTGGTTGCGCAGCGTGCGGATCGCCGCCGCGATCATCACCCAGATAAGCGCGACCGGGATCAACAACTTCCAGCCCAGCGCCATGAACTGGTCGTAGCGCAGCCGGGGCAGGCTGGCCCGCAGCCACATATAGATGAACAGGAAGGTCCACATCTTGGCGGTGAACCAGAGCACCGGCCACCAGCCGGCGTTGGCCCCCGCCCACATGTTCAGCGGCCACGGCGCATGCCAGCCGCCGAAGAACATGGTCGCGGCCAGCGACGAAACCGTCATCATGTTGACGTATTCGGCCAGCATGAACATCGCGAACTTCAGAGACGAGTACTCGGTGTGGAATCCCGCGACCAGCTCGCCTTCGGCCTCGGGCAAATCGAATGGCGCCCTGTTGGTTTCACCGACCATCGAGATGAGGTAGACGACGAACGACGGCAACAACAGGAACACGAACCAGACGCGGTCCTGGGCCGCCACGATCTGCGACGTCGACATCGAGCCCGCGTAGAGGAACACCGTCGCGAACGACAGCCCCATCGCGACCTCATAGGAGATGACCTGAGCGGTGGAACGCACCCCGCCCAGCAGCGGGTAGGTCGATCCAGACGCCCAACCGCCCAGGACGATGCCGTACACGCCGATCGCCGAGAGCCCCAGGATGAACAACACCGCGACCGGCAGGTCGGTCAGCTGTAACGGCGTCCGGTGGCCGAACACCGACACCACCGGGCCGAACGGGATGAATGCGAACGCGGTGAACGCGGGAATCACCGAAAAGACCGGTGCCGCAAAGTAAACGAACTTGTCGACGCCGCCCGGGGTGATGCTCTCCTTGAGCGCCAGCTTGATCCCGTCGGCCAGGCTCTGCAGGGCGCCCCACGGCCCCACCCGGTTTGGGCCCGGCCGCAGCTGCATCCAGCCGAGAATCTTGCGTTCGAGCAGGATCGCCAACAATACGTTGAGCATGAGGAAGACGAAGATGGCGAGCGACTTGCCCAGCACCAACCACCAGGTGTCGTGTCCGAAGGAGGTCAAGGTGGTCATGCGCCAACTCCAATTCGCGCGATGCTGCCGATGGTCACGCCCAATTTCCGGTGCACCGCCGAACCCGGCGAATTCAACGGAAGCCACACCACCCGGTCGGGCATGTCGGTGATGGTCAGCGGCAGCGTGATCGATCCGCGCGCCGTACTGACCGTGACGTTGTCGCCGTCGGCGGCGCCGACCTCGGCTGCGGTATCCGCCGACAGCCGGACGAAGGGTTTGCGCGCGGTGCCCGCCAGATAAGGCTCGCCGTCCTGCATTCGGCCCTCGTCGAGCAGCAACCGCCATCCGGCCAGTACCGCCTCGCCCCGCGCGGGCTTGGCCGGTTCTGCGGTGGCGACCTGCGGTGCGGCGGCGTGTTTGCCGTCCCAGATGCCCAGCCCGGACAGCTCCTCGCGGGCCGCGCCGACGGTGGCCGTGTTCAGGTAGACACCCATCTCGTCGGCCAGCGTGTCAAGAACCTGGTGATCCGACTGGCCGGCTTGCAGGCTGGTGCCGCGCAGCGCGGGCTCGAAACCGCGGTGCCGGCCCTCCCAGTTGACGAACGCACCGGACTTCTGCGTCGTCGGTGCGACCGGGAACACCACGTCGGCGCGCTCGGTGACGGCGCTGTGCCGCAGCTCCAGGCTGACGACGAAGCCGACGGCATCCAGCGCCGCCAGCACCGCGTCGGGATCGGCGAAGTCGCCGGGTTCGATCCCGCCGACCAGCAGCGCGGCCAGGGACCCGTCGGCGGCGGCGGCCAGGATGCCGTCGGCGTCGCGCCCAGCCGCGGAAGGCAATTCGTCGACGTGCCAGGCCGCGGCAACCTGCGCGCGAGCGGCGTCGTCGGCGACCGGACGGCCACCGGGCAGCAGCCCGGGCAGCGCGCCGGCCTCCAGGGCGCCACGCTCGCCGGCCCGGCGCGGCACCCACGCCAGCCGCGCGCCGGTGGCGTCGGCCAGTCGGGCCGCGGCGGACACTCCGCCGGGCACCGTGGCCAAGCGTTCCCCGACCATGATGACCGCCCCGGGCGTGGCCAGAAGATCACCCACTTCGCCGGTGGCCAGCCCGTCCAGCGCCGAAGGTTCGGTTCCCGGAACGGTTTTGATCAGCCGCCCCGCCATCTTCGTCAGCGCGCGGGTGGCGAAGGGCGCGATCGCGTACACCGGCACGCGGTGCTTGCGGGCCGCCTTGCGCAACCGTAAGAACACGATGGGCGACTCGTCTTCCGGTTCAAACCCGACGAGTACCACCACCGGCGCCGATTCCAGGTCGGAATAGCTGACGGTCATTGGCCGTCCGGCGACGCGCGCGGCCAGGAATTCGGCCTCCTCGGCCGAATGTGGACGCGCGCGGAAGTCGATGTCGTTGGTGTCCAACGTTATTCGTGCAAACTTGCTGTAGGCGTAGGCGTCTTCCCAGGTCGCCCGGCCGCCGACCAGCACCCCGGTGCGCCCGCGGGCCGCCTCCAGTCCCTGGATCGCGGTGGCCATGGCATGGGACCACGACGCCGGCACCAGCGAGCCGTCCGCGTCCCGGATCAGGGGAGTGGTGATCACGTCATGCTGGGTCGCGTAACTGAATGCCCACCGGCCTTTGTCGCAGTTCCACTCCTCGTTGACTTCCGGGTCGTCGCCGGCCAGCCGGCGCAGCACTTTGCCGCGGCGGTGGTCGGTGCGCTGCGCGCATCCCGAGGCGCAGTGCTCGCACACGCTTGGGCTGGAGACCAGGTCGAACGGGCGGGCGCGGAAACGATACGCGGTCCCGGTCAGCGCGCCGACCGGGCAGATCTGCACCGTGTTGCCCGAAAAGTAGGAGTCGAAAGGCTCATTGGCGTAGATGCCGACCTGCTGCAGGGCACCGCGCTCCTGCATGTCGATGAACGGGTCGCCGGCGATCTGCTCGGAGAACCGTGTGCACCGGGCGCACAGGATGCAGCGCTCGCGGTCCAGCAGCACTTGTGAGGAGATGTTGATCGGCTTGGCGAACGTGCGCTTGACGTCGGTGAAGCGGGAATCGGCCCGGCCGTTGGACATTGCCTGGTTTTGCAGCGGGCATTCGCCGCCCTTGTCGCACATCGGGCAGTCCAGGGGATGGTTGATCAGCAGCAGTTCCATCACGCCGTGTTGGGCCTTGTCGGCGGCCGGCGAGGTGAGCTGGGTGCGCACCACCATGTCGTCGGTGGCGACGGTGGTGCACGATGCCATCGGCTTGCGTTGTCCCTCAACCTCGACCAGGCACTGCCGGCAGGCGCCGACCGGGTCCAGCAGCGGATGGTCGCAGAACCGCGGGATCTGGACGCCCATCAGTTCCGCCGCGCGGATTACCAAAGTTCCCTTGGGAACGTTGATTTCGACACCGTCGATGGTCAACGTCACCATCTCCGGCTGGCTCACGTCGCCGCCGGCCTGAGGTTTGGCCGCCTGTGTCACGCGTTACCTCCATTGGGCGTAAGCATGGAGTCCTTGGGGTCGAACGGGCAGCCGCCTCCCTCGACGTGGGCGACGTACTCGTCGCGGAAGTGCGTGATCGACGACATCACCGGGCTGGCGGCGCCATCGCCCAACGCGCAGAACGACTTTCCCAGAATGGTGTCCGAGATGTCCGACAGCTTGTCGATATCCTCGAGGGTCCCCTTGCCGGTCTCCAGCCGCTCATAGATCTGGCTCAGCCAGAAGGTGCCCTCCCGGCACGGCGTGCATTTGCCGCACGATTCGTGCTTGTAGAAGTCGGTCCAGCGGCGTACCGCGCGCACCACGCACGTGGTTTCGTCGAAGATCTCCAACGCCTTGGTCCCCAGCATCGAGCCCGCGCTGCCCACGCCCTCGTAGTCCAGCGGCACGTCGAGGTGTTCGTCGGTCAGCAGCGGCGTCGACGACCCGCCGGGGGTCCAGAACTTCAGCCGGTGCCCCTCCCTGACACCACCGGCGTAGGCGAGCAACTCGCGCAACGTGATTCCGAGCGGGGCCTCGTACTGGCCCGGCCGGGTGACGTGCCCGGACAGCGAATACAACGTGAAGCCAGGCGATTTCTCGCTGCCCATCAACCGGAACCAGTCGGCGCCGTTGAGGATGATCGACGGGACGCTGGCGATCGTCTCGACGTTGTTGATCACCGTGGGGCAGCCGTAAAGGCCCGCCACCGCGGGGAATGGGGGCCGCAGCCGCGGCTGGCCGCGCCGGCCCTCCAGCGAGTCGAGCAGCGCCGTTTCCTCGCCACAGATATAGGCGCCGGCTCCGGCGTGCACCACCAGCTCGAGGTCGAAGCCGGAACCGTTGATGTCGCGGCCAAGGTAACCGGCGGCGTAGGCCTCGGCCACCGCGTTCTGCAGGCGGCGCAACACCGGCAGCACCTCTCCGCGCACGTAGATGAACGCGTGGCTGGCCCGGATCGCGTAGGCGGCGATGATGACGCCTTCCACGAGCACGTGCGGTGTCGCGAACATCAGCGGAATGTCTTTGCACGTACCGGGTTCCGACTCGTCGGCGTTGACCACCAGGTAGTGCGGCTTGGCGGCCGGGCCGGTATCGCCCTGCGGGATGAATGACCATTTCGTCCCGGTCGAGAAGCCGGCGCCGCCTCGGCCGCGCAGCCCGGAGTCCTTGATGATCCCGATCACCGCGTCGGGCTCCATGCCAAGTGCCTTGTGCATCGCCTGGTAGCCGTCGTGGCGGCGGTAGGTCTCCAGCGTCCACGACTCGGGATCGTCCCAATAGCGGCTGATCACCGGAGTCAACGGCGTTGCCTTGGCGGTGGGAGCAGCCATCACCGTTCCGTCCCGTCCGACGGGGAGTCGGGTGCTGGCGGCGCCTCCATGCCGAGTTCCTTCGCCACCTGCAAGCCGGCCAATGTCGCCTCGCCCGCACCGCCCTGGCCCTGGTCGGGGCGCTGGTCGGGCAGGCCGGCCAGGATGCGCGACGTCTCGCGGAAGGCGCACAGCGAAGCGCCGCGGGTGGGCGCCGCCGGTGTGCCGGAGCGCAGGGAGTCGACGAGTTCGCGCGCCGACTCCGGCGTCTGGTTGTCGAAGAATTCCCAGTTGACCATCACCACCGGTGCGTAGTCGCAGGCGGCGTTGCATTCGATGTGTTGCAGGGTGACGGACCCGTCGTCGGTGGTCTCGTCGTTGCCGATGCCCAGATGGCCCTTGAGCGCGTCGAATATGGCGTCGCCGCCCATGACGGCGCACAGCGTGTTGGTGCAGACGCCCACCAGGTAGTCGCCGGTGGGTCCCCGGCGATACATCGTGTAAAAGCTTGCCACCGCGGACACTTCGGCGCCGGTCAGCCCCAGCTGCTCACCACAGAACTCCAAACCCGTCGGGGTCAGATAGGAGTCCTCGGCCTGCACCAGGTGCAGCAGCGGCAACAGCGCCGAGCGCTTGCTGGGGTAGCGGCCGATGATCTCCTTCGCGTCGACCTCGAGCCGCGCCCGCACCTCCGCTGAATACGACAGGCGGCCACCTTCTTGGTTCAAGGCCGAGCCGAACGCGTTGGGCTCTTCGGGCGGCGGTCCGAGCCGGATGAAGACCGGCTGGCCCTGCGGTCCGGTCATCGGTCGACCCCGCCCATGACCGGGTCGATGCTGGCGACCGCGGCGATCAGGTCGGCGACCATCCCGCCCTCGCACATGGCGGCGACCGATTGCAGGTTGGTGAAGGAGGGATCCCGGTAATGCACCCGGTAGGGGCGCGTACCGCCGTCGCTGACCATGTGCACGCCAAGCTCACCGCGGGGCGATTCCACCGCGACGTAAACCTGGCCCGCCGGAACGCGAATGCCCTCGGTGACAAGTTTGAAATGGTGGATCAGCGCCTCCATCGAGCTGCCCATGATCTTCGCGATGTGCTCGGGTGAGTTGCCCATGCCGTCCGGGCCCACCTCGAGGTCGGCGGGCCAGGCGATCTTGCGGTCCTCGATCATCGTCGGGCCCGGCCGCAACTTGTCCAGACACTGCTCCACGATCTTCAGCGACTCCCACATCTCTTTGACGCGAATGATGTAGCGCCCGTACGCATCACAACCGTCGTCGGTGATCACGTCGAATTCGTAGTTCTCGTAGCCGCAGTAGGGCTCGCTTTTCCTCAGGTCGTGCGGCAACCCGGTGGAACGCAGTATCGGGCCGGTGATGCCCAGCGCCATGCAGCCCGTCAGGTCCAGGTAGCCGACACTCTGGGTGCGGGCCTTCCAGATGGCGTTCTCGTTGAGCAGCTCGCCCATTTGGCGCAGGGGTTGCCGCAACTGCTTGAGGGCTTCGGCGATCTCGTCGGTCGCGTTGGGCGGCAGATCCTGCGCGACGCCACCCGGCCGGATGTACGCGTGGTTCATCCGCAGGCCGCTGATCGATTCGAACACGTTGAGGATGATTTCGCGCGCGCGGAAACCGATGAACATTGCGGTCATCGCGCCCAGTTCCAAGCCGCCGGTCGCCAGTGCGACCAGATGCGACGAGATCCGGTTGAGCTCCATCAACAGCACCCGGATGACGTTTACCCGCTCCGGTATCTCATCGGTGATGCCGAGCAGCTTCTCCACACCCAGGCAGTAGGCGGTCTCGTTGAAAAACGGTGACAGATAGTCCATTCGGGTCACGAAGGTGACGCCCTGGGTCCAGTAGCGGTATTCGAGGTTTTTCTCGATTCCGGTGTGCAGGTATCCGATTCCGCATCGGGCGTCGGTGACGGTCTCGCCCTCGATCTCGAGGATCAGCCGCAACACACCGTGGGTGGACGGGTGCTGGGGCCCCATGTTGACGACGATGCGTTCACCGGGATCCGCGTTGCGCGCGGCGTCGACGATCTGGTCCCAGTCCTGGCCTCCCGCGACGAGGACGGTGTCAGGTTCGGTCATTCCATCTCGGTTTCGGTCATCAGTTGTAGCCCCTGCGCTCGTCGGGTGGGGGTATCTTCGCGCCCTTGTATTCGACCGGGACGCCGCCCAGCGGGTAGTCCTTGCGCTGCGGATGCCCCTGCCAGTCGTCGGGCATCTCGATTCTGGTCAGCGATGGATGCCCGTCGAAGACGATTCCGAAGAAGTCGTAGGTCTCGCGTTCGTGCCAGTCGTTGGTCGGGTAGATCGCAAACAGCGACGGGATATGCGGATCACCATCCGGCGCAGCCACTTCCAGCCTCAGCCGGCGCCCATGGGTGATCGACTGCAGCGGGTAGACGGCGTGCAGCTCCCGGCCGGCCTCGTGCGGATAGTGCACCCCGTTGACGCCCAGACACAATTCGAAGCGCAGATCCGGTTCGTCGCGCAGCCGCTGGGCGACCTGCGGCAGCAGATCCCGGCGGACGTGCAGGGTCAGTTCGTCGCGGTCGACCACGACTTTCTCGACCGCGTCGTCGAATTCGACACCGTCGCGCTGTAGCGCCTCGGCCAGCCGGTCGGCGATGTCGTCGAAATAGCCGCCGTAGGGCCGGGGACTGCTGCCCGGCAGCGTGACCTCGCGCACCAGCCGCCCGTATCCGGAGGTGTCGCCGGTGCCCCGAACCCCGAACATGCCGCGGCGAACATCGATCACTTCTTCGTCGGGTGCGGCGACCGCTTCCTGTGGGTCCTGGTCGGGCGAGCTCATCGCAGCAGCCCGCGCATCTCGATGGTGGGCCGGGCCGCCATGGCGGCCTGCTCGGCTTCGGCGATGGCGGTTTCCCGGTTGACGCCCAGCGGCATTTCCTGAATCTTCTCGTGCAGCTTGAGGATTGCGTACAGGAGCATCTCCGGGCGCGGTGGGCAGCCGGGGAGGTAGATGTCCACGGGAACGATATGGTCGACGCCCTGCACGATCGCGTAGTTGTTGAACATCCCGCCGGAGGACGCGCACACGCCCATGGCCAGCACCCACTTCGGCTCGGCCATCTGGTCGTAGATCTGGCGCAGCACCGGGGCCATCTTCTGGCTGACCCGCCCGGCCACGATCATCAGATCAGCCTGCCGCGGCGTCGCCGCGAACCGCTCCATGCCGAACCGCGCGATGTCGAACCTCGGCCCGGCGGTGGCCATCATCTCGATCGCGCAGCAGGCCAACCCGAATGTCGCCGGCCACAGCGAGTTCTTGCGGACGTAGCCCGCCACCTTCTCGACGGTGGACAGCAGGATGCCACCGGGCAGCTGTTCTTCCAGGCCCACTCTTGCCTCAATCCCAGGTCAGGCCGCCGCGGCGCCACACGTAGGCGTAGGCCACGAAGACCGTGAGCATGAACACCACCATTTCGACCAGCGCGAACGTGCCTAGCGCGTCGTAGCTGACCGCCCAGGGATACAAGAACACGATTTCGATGTCGAAGACGATAAACAGCATTGCGGTCAGGTAATACTTCACCGGAAACCGCTGCCCGCTCGTCGCTTGCGGGCCGCTCACCGGCGCTTCGGTGGGCTCGATTCCACACTCGTAGGCCGCGAGCTTCGACTTGTTGTAGCGCGAAGGCCCGACCACGCTCGCGAGCACAACCGAGCCCACGGCAAAGGCGGCGGCGATCACGCCGAGCACCAGGATGGGTATGTAGACGTTCAAGTCGCTCCAAGATCCGTCGTATGGGCTGCCATCTCGGCGGCCAGGCGGTGACCGGGCTGCTGTGACGAACCGGGTCTGTAGTCCGTCGCAGTGACCTTCAACATAGCGTCGCGACGGCCGGCGCACTTGCCCGGGGTAGTGCTATTCGCCCGGTTTTAACGTCGTGGCATCGGGGTGCGTCGTCGCGGTGCGCCGATGTCGGTGTCAGCGCAGGTGAGGAGCCTAGACGGCGGGGGCGCGGAGCAGCCCGAGCACCGTGCGGCCCAGCACGATGGGGTCGAGGGGATGCGGCACCGCGGCTTCGGCGCGCGACCAGCTGGCCAGCCACGCATCGTCCCGGCGGCCGGTGAGCACCAGGATCGGCGGGCAGGTCGCAAGTTCGTCTTTGAGCTGTTTGGCGATTCCCATGCCGCCGGTCGGGGTCGCCTCCCCGTCGAGAATGGCCAAGTCGATGCCGCCCTCATCCATCGTGCGGATCACCATCGGGCCCGTCGCCACCTCGACGTAGCTCAGCTCCGGTAGATCCGGGTGCAGATGCTTGCCCAGTGCACGCATCACCTTTTCGCGGGTGTCGGCGTTGTCGCTGTAGACCAGGATCCGCACGGGGCCGGTGGAGTCGGGCACGGTCAGATGGTACTGGTGCGGCGCCGGCCTTACCTGGGCGCCCGAGCAAAGACGGCTTCCGCCGCCGCCGTCGCCGTCGCGCCGATCATGCCGAACTTGTTCCAGCCCAGATCGAATTGGGATCGATCGACCTTGGTTTGGCCGGAGATCCGGATCGAGCCGTCATCGAGCTCGGTGATCGTGACGGGCAGGGGCAGCGGCGCGGTGATGCCTTTGATGGTCAAATTGGCCCGCAGGTCAGCGGCCCTGCCCTTGGTCGGCTGCACCCCGGTGACGACGACGCTGATCTCGCCGAACCGCTCGACGTCGAAGAAGTCGGCCGAGCGCAGGTGCCGATCGCGACGTCCGATGCCGGTGCTCAGCGATGCGGTCCGGATGTCGAGGCGACCGAAAACGGCGCCCTTGCCGGTCAGTTGTCCGTCGCCGCTGAACTCGGTGAAGCGCCCTTTGACGTTCAGCAGGCCCCACTGGTTCCTGATCTTGAAGGTGATGGCCGAGCGATTCGGAACCAGGTTCCACACGCCGGACATCTCGGGATCGGTCAGCAGCGTTTCCAGGGTCGTCATCGTCACCTCGTCGGTTGATCGATCAACGGTGCGATCTGCGCAGGGTCGAAGTATTCGTCGATCCGCTCGATCAGAGCGTCTGTACCCACCCTGATCACGATGCATACCCGCATAGCGATCGACTGGCCCGCATGGCCGGTGGCGTGCAGGATGTGCTGCTGGACGAAGCCGCCGACCGGTCCGTCACCGAAGAGCTGACGGTCAAGAATCTCGTAGTGACGCTCGGTGGTCGCGGTTATGAACCAGTCGATAACCCGCAGCGCGCGGGCCTTGTCGTCGTCGCGGCGGGCACCCACCCGCCACACCGCGACGTCGCTGCTCCACAGCCGATCGACCGCCGCCATGTCGCTCTTCTCGATCGCCGTGAACAGGCGGTCGGCCACGTCAACGATGGTCTCCGCGGTGATGGCGGGCATGTGACTGTCTCCTCTTCGCTGCTATTCGGTGTCGTATCCCGGGTGGGCAACCGCCAACCGACGTCGTACCAGAGTGCGCAAGCAGGCGGTGACGTCATCGGCGCGCGCATCCAGCTCGCCGGCCCGAATGGCGGCGGCGAGCTGTTCCTCGTCGGCGACGCCGAGGCCGGCCAGCGCCGCACCGCATTCTTCGTCACCTTCGTCGAGCAGCTCGCGCTCGACGATGCGCAGCGCGTTGGCGGCCACCCTGGCGTGGAAGTTGACCTGCCCACTGGTCGCCGCCCGGACATCGGTTTCCAGGAACTCGGCCACCGCGGCGACGAGTTCGGCCGCGAGGGGGCGGCCATAGGCACCGATCACGGCCGAGCCTCCTCGAGCAGGCCGAGGAGGTCCCACTCGGTCTCACTGACGCGGCGGCCGATCGCGGCCAACTCCACTGAGCGGAATTGACCGCTCAAATGCCGCTCCGCCTGGTGACGGCAGATGACTCCCCAACGCAGCGTGGCCAGCATCAGCCACCAATGGAACGCCACTCGATCGACGGTAGTCGCGCTGGCCTGCTCGTAGGCGCGCAGGAAACTCTCGATACTGCCGAGGCCTCCGGCCCCGAGGCTGGCCGGGGCGCCGAACCGCCAGGCCCGGATGCAGAACCAGGCCAGGTCTTCGTATGCCTCGCCGACGTGTACCAGTTCCCAGTCCAGAACGGCGGCCAGGTCGGATCCGTCGACGATGAGGTTTCCCATTCGGTAGTCCCCGTGCACGAGCACGCTGGGCGAGGGTTCCGGCTTGCGGGCGGCCAGCCACCGAAACCCCCACTCAAAGGTGGCTGTGGTGTCGCCCATGGCATCAAGTCGCTCGCGCCATTCCAGAAGCTGGTCCTCGTGAGTCAGCCCGGGCAGGTTCGGGTCGGCGCGGTGGATGGCCGCCAGCGCCTGGGCGCACTGCAGCAGCAGCCGCGCCCGGCCCGTTGCGTCGAGCTGACGCTGGATGCGCCGGACGATGGTCTCGCCCTTGATCTCGTCACAGATGAGAAATGGATTGCCCAGCGCGCCAACCGAATCGTCGGCGACCAGGATCCGGGGGACCGGTGCGCCGGCCGCCGCCGCCGCGGCCTGGGCGCGGGCTTCGAGCTCCATGCCGGCGTGCACGTCGTCGGGTGGACCGGTGCGCAGGATCAGCGAAACGCGTTGCTCGCCCGTGACGGCCTCGAACGCCCAGGTGGTGCGGCTGGCGCCGCCGGTCAGTGCGCGCAGATTCTCGATCGTGGCGGTGCTACCGAGCGCCGGCGCCAGCACGACAGCCAGTTTGGCGGCCAGCTCCGCCGAATCTTGCTGGGCCGTCACTTGTGGCCAAACTTGAACAGCCGCTGCGCCACCCGGCGAATCTGGATCTCCTCGGCGCCCTCGGTGATCCGGTAACGGCGGTGATGGCGGTAGATGTGCTCGAAGGGCTCGTGTCGGCTGTAGCCGAGGCCGCCGAAGATCTGCATCGCCCGGTCGGCGGCGTCGCAGACGAGTCTGTTGGCCCGGTAATTGGCCATCGACACCTTGTCCGATACCTCCATGTGGTGGTCGCGGTCCAGATGCCAGGCCGCGTACTGCACCAGCAGCCGCACCATCTGGGCTTCGGTCTGCAGCTCGGCCAGCGGCCATTGCACGGCCTGGTTGACCGACAGCGGCTTGCCGAACACCGTGCGCTTGCCGGCGTACTCGGCGGCGCGGTCGATGCAGTATTGCGCCGCACCCAGGCTGCTTGCCGCCTGCCGAATCCGGTTCTCGTGCAAAAAGGTTTGCGCGACCTCCAACCCGCGGTCCACCTCACCCAGCACCGCATCGGCAGCCACCCGCACATCGGTCAACTCGACCTCGCCGTGGTCGGTCGGCATGTTGAACGTCCACCAGTAGTAGGGGACGTTGAATCCGGGCGCGTCGGTCGGCACGAGGAACGCGGTGATGCCCACGGCCGCCCCCGGCTCACCGGAGGTGCGGGCGAAGATCAGGTCGTGGGTTGCGCGATGCACCCCGGTGTTGAACCGCTTGGCGCCGTTGATGACCCAGCCGTCGCCGTCGGGTTGGGCGTGCGTTTCCAGCCAGGTGGCGTCGGAGCCGTGCCGCGGCTCTGTGAGGCCGAATGCCATGGAGCGTTCCCCGGTGATCAGGGCCTCCGACCAAACGCGGCGTTGCTCGTCGGTGCCGAAGCGTTCCATCATGATCACCTGCGGGAAGTTCCCGACGATCGACGACTCGTTCTGCAGGTCGTTGTGCAGGCCAAGGCCCTTGTGCGCCAGGTGCTCCCGGATGACGGCCATGTCCAGGTTGGTTCCGTTACGGCCGCCCAGTGACGCCGGCAACCCATAGCGCAGCCAGCCCGCCCTGTCGGCTCGCCTGCGCATCTCAGCGAGCAGGTCCTCCCACTCGCGGGACGGGATGCCGTCGTTGTCCCAATCGGTGCGGGCATGCTCTCGGCGGTGGTCGAAATATTGCATGTGGTCGCGTTCCAGCGGCTTGATCTCGGCCTCGATGAACGCGTCCATCTCGCTGAGCAGGCCCGGAAGATGTTCTGGTAGAGCGAAATCCACGATGATTACTCCTTTGGAAAGGCTTAAGCGCCGTACAGGGTTCTCTTCCAGATCGTAGACAGGGTGACGATGGCGTCTTGGTCGCTGATTTCCAGGCCCAGGCCGGACGGCCCCACGAACACGCTGGTGAAGTTCTCGAACAGCAGCGCGATGGCCGCCGCGGTGTGTTGGGGGTTGAGTTCGGCTCCGTAACCCTGCGCCTGGGCGCGGCGCACCGAGGCGGCCACGATGTCCATGCCGAAGCGCCGGAATTCGTTCTGGACGGCCGCGAAGCGTTGCTGGGTGGCGGCCAGCTGGGCCACGGCGATCATGATCCCGATGTTCTGCTTGAAGATGTTCCAGTAGCCCGTCACCACCGAGGTGAAGAACGCATCATCGTCGGGCGAGTCCGGCAGGTGCACGCGGAGCCCGGACGGCGTCACGACGTCGTGCAAGAACGACTCCGCCAGGGCGGCCAGCAGGTCTTCCTTGTCGGCGAAATACCGGTAGAACACCGCCGGCGACTTGCCCGCGGCCGAAGTGATGTCGGCCAGCGTGGTGCCGTGAAAGCCCCTTTCGGCGAACAGCTTGCGGGCGGCCTGTTCGATGGCCTGCCTGGTCTGGCGGCCCTTGGCGGTCAGGGTTTCGGCCGGCGTCAATTCCGTGTCCGGTCACCGGCGCGCAACAGGGCGCTCGGCAGGTCGTGGCCGACAACCGATTTCGCGACCTCGGCCGCGGCGATGGCGGCGCGCAGATCGACGTCGACGTCGATATCGCTGTCCCGCAGCAGGTACACCAGGTCCTCGGTCGCGATGTTGCCGGTGGCGCCCGGCGCGAACGGGCAGCCGCCCAGCCCGCCGACCGAGGCGTCCAGCCTGGTGACCCCGGAGCCGACCGCCGCGTACGCGCTGGCCAGCCCGGCGCCGCGGGTGTTGTGGAAATGCCCGCCCAGCGGCATGTCGCCGATCACCGGACGCAGTTGCGCGATAAGCGAACTCACCCGTCGTGGCGTGGTGGTGCCGATGGTGTCGGCGATCGAGAACCGGTCGACACCCCGATCGCGGGCGGCCGCGCCGATCTCGAGCACCCGCTGGGGCGGGGTGGGCCCCTCGAAGGGGCAATCCCACGCGGTGGCGACGATGACCTCGACGGTGACACCGCTGTCGTGCGCGATGGCGACGATCTCCCCGATCTGCTCGGTGGCCTCGGCGCTGCCGCGTCCCACGTTGGCCTCGCTGAATGCGTCGCTGGCCGCCACCACGTACTCGATCGACCGCAGTCCCGCGGCGACCGCGCGTTTGGCGCCGTTGGGACTGGCCACCAGGGCGGAGAACTCGATGTCGGGGTACTCGTGCAGCCGCGCGGCGAGTTCGGCGGCGTCGGCCATCGAGGGCACCTTCGACGGGGAAACGAAGGCGGTGGCCTCCACCTCCCGAACCCCGGTGGCGGCCACCGCCGCCAGCAGTTCCAGCTTGGCCGCCAAGGGGATTGGCGCTTCGATCTGCAGGCCGTCGCGCAGCGACACCTCGCGAATGTCCACGTGCTGGTTCACAGCACCTCCTCGGCACGCAATTCTTCGAGCTCCTCGGCGGTCTTGCCCAGCAGCCCGATGTAGACGTCGTCGTTGTGCTGTCCCGGACGCGCGGGACCGGCATTACGGACGGTGCCCGGCGATTCGGAGAGCACCGGCACGACGCCCGGTCCCAGCACGTTGCGCTCGATGGCATCGTCATAGTGTTCGACCAGCATGCCGCGGGCCCGCAGCTGCGGGTCGTCGACCACCTCGGCGACGGTGTTGATCGGTCCCGCGATAACGCCTGCGGCGCTGAGGGTTTCGATGATCGCGCCGGGTTGGCGCTCGGCGGCCCACGCGCCGATGATCTTGTCGAGTTCGTCCTGGTTGCGGCCGCGGGCGCCGTGGGTGGCGAACCGGTCGTCGGCGGCCAGTTCGGGACGTCCCATCGCCGTGCACAGGCGGGCGAACACGGTGTTTTGGTTGGCCGCGATCACCACCCAGGAGCCGTCGGCGCTGCGGTAGATGTTGGACGGCGCGATGCCCTCCAGCCGGGTGCCCGACGGGCCCCGCACCACGCCGCCGACGTCGTAGTCGGGGATCGTGGATTCCTGTACGGCCAAGCATGATTCGGTCAGCGCGACGTCGACCACCTGCCCATGCCCGGTCACGCTGCGCCGGTACAACGCTGCCAGCGCGCCCTGGGCGCCGAACATGCCGGCGAGGCTGTCGCCGAGCGAGAGCGCCAGCCGGGGCGGCGGGCCGCCGGGGAAACCGTTGAGGTGCCGCAGCCCGCTGGCGGCCTCGGCCACCGAGGCGTAGCCGGCCTTGTGCGCGTCGGGCCCGCTCTGCCCGTAACCGGATACCCGGACCAGGATGATGCCCGGGTTGCGGTCACTGAGCACGTCGTAGCCCAGGTTCCATTTCTCCAGGGTGCCCGGACGGAAGTTCTCCACCACGATGTCGGACTTCTCGATCAGATCAAGGAAAAGCTCCCGGCCACGCGGGCGGCGCAGGTCGAGCGTGATGACCCTCTTGTTGCGCGCGTGCACCGTCCAGAAGACGTGGTGCCCGTTGAGTTGGGCCTGGCCCCAGGTCCGCAGCGGGTCGGGAGCGCCGGGGGGTTCGACCTTGATGACGTCGGCGCCCATGTCGCCGAGGAGCCGGCCCGCGAACGGCCCGGCGATCAGGGTGCCGAGCTCGAGCACCCGAATGCCGTCCAGCGGGCCCGTGACCATTACTCGGCACTCGCGAAGTCGTGTCGGACCAGCCAGTCGGTGACGACGCCGACCGCTTGGCGCAGCTTATCCCGTTGGTCGGGGCCGGCGTAATAGTGTGTGGCTCCGGGAATTTCGTGCATCTCCTTGTCGGGGTGCCCGATCGCCTCGAAAAGCCTCCGGGTGTGGCTGGGCGTGCAGGCGTCGTCGGCCAGGTTACCGATCACCAGCGCCGGGACCGCAAGATCGCGCCCGCACGCCACCCCGTCGCCGCGGGCGTCGTCGTAACTCCATTGCGACAGCCAGCCCCGCAGCGTGGAGAAGCGGGCCAACCCGACCGGGCTCATGTTCACCACTCGAGGATCGCCCAGGTAGCAGGTCCCGGGGGTGCGTTCGTTGGGATCGACGCTGGGGTCCAGCCAGCGCGGGTCGGCCATGGTGCCGTGCACGACGAACCCGAACTCTGCAACATCTGAGTCGGGGCGCCCCGATGATTTCAATTCGGCCAGTTTGTCCTTGACCCACGCGGTGATGCGGCGGTTGCGGTCGATCTGGGCCTCCCGGTACCGGGCGAGAAACTCCTGGCTGTACGGCGGTTGGTTGGGGTTGTCCGAGTTGTACAGGTCCAGTTCAGGATCGCGCTTGGTCGGATCGGATTCGTCGAGGATGGAGGCGTCCAGCCATTCGGTCAGCGTCCCGTGCCGGCTGATGTGCGCGGCGAGCAGCATGACGCCGTCGGCGGGGGGCAGGTCCAGCGCGGTGAGGTCGGGGCCGTCGCCCGACGGGCTCGACGTGATGGTCGCGTGCTGGGCCTGCTGCTGGTAGAACATCGACAGCGAACCGCCCCCGCTCCACCCGGCGAGCACCACCTTTGCGTACCCGAGCCGCTTTTTGGCGTCCTTGATGCACTCGCCGAGATCCTCGACCACCTTCTCCATCAGCAGTGCCGAGTCGGTGCCGCGGAACCGGCTGTTGCAGTAGATGACGTGGTGGCCGGCCCGGGCCAGCCCGTTGATCATCGGCAGGTACGCGCCGCCGCCGATCGGGTGCATGAACACCAGCACGGTGTCCGACGGCTTGGTTTTTGGCTTGAGCAGATAGCTTTCCAGCACGGTGATCTCGGCGAGCCCGCCGTAGACGTCGCGGACCCCCGAATTATTCTGGAACGCAACGAGATAGGGAATTCGGTCGTAGTCGTGTTTCATCAGTGCTGTCCCAGGTCGTGGGCGAGCACCTCGGCGGAGGGTGTCAGCCGGTGGCGGGTGTCGACGGCGATGACCTGCCAGTCCACGCGCGAATGCTCGTCGAATTTGCGTCGCGCCCGCTCACGGGCTTTCTCCGGCGCGCCGTGGTGAACCCCTTGCGGTGCATGGGTGATCAGGCCCGGCGGCATCGGGATGCCGTAGAGCGAACCGCCGTGGAAGAAGGCGATCTCGTCGTAGTCGACGTTGCGGTGATACCAGGGCGTGCGTTCGGTGCCGGGGACGCCCTCGGCGGGCTTGGGCAGGAAGTTCATCACGTAGACGCCGGTGGCCTGCATGAACAGATGGACCGTCGGCGGCAGGTGAACGCTGTCGGAGGTGACGACGTTGTAATCGTCGATGTTGAAGGTGAACGCGAAGTTGTCACCGCGCCAGCCTTCGACATCGATCGGATTGTGTTGGTAATAAAGCGTTGTCGGGCCACCCTCATGGACGAGCCGGACCTCGTACTCGTCGCGGCCGTCATCTTCGATTGGGGCAGGGTCGGGGATGGTGGCCTGCGACGGGTCGAACGGGAAGTGCCGGCCCAGCGCGCCGGGCGGTGGCACCCGGAACTCGTCGCTGGCCTCGATCATCAGCAGCGTCGTCTCGGCATCGGGCACCTGGCGCCAGGTACACGCCTTCGGGATGTAGACCCAGTCGCCCCGCCGGTAGCGCAGCGGGCCGAACTCGGTTTCGACCAGGCCGGTGCCTTGGTGCACGAAGCACAGCAGGTCCCCGTCGACGTGGCGGGTATAGAACGGCATCGGGTCGTGGCGGCGGCTCAACAGAATTCGGCAGTCGTCGTTGCTGAACATCAGCAGGGGCCCGCCGCTGGCGTCGGTGGCGTCGCTGGGCTTGAGCTCGCCGGTGAGCACGTCGATGGGCCGCAGCGGGCCGACCGAACGATAGGCCGTGGGGTCGTGGCGGCGGTAGATGTTGGCGGTCCGGCCGGTGAACCCGCCGCGCCCCAGCTCGTCGTCCTTGAGCCCGTCCAGATCAGCATGGAGCCGGCGTGGCGTTTTCCCTTTTCGCAGGTGGACGAAGGATTCCATCGGGGCTCCCGAGCGCTGGTGGTGTCAAAACTGAAAGTGACATTACTTTTTGTTTTGCTGGCGCACAAGGGGGTCGCCGCGGGCAATGGCACGCTTGTGGACAAACAGTCGACCCCTTCTGCGCTGAGGCTTGTGTTGCCCTCAATCGCGGACTCGCAGCACCACTTTCCCTTTGGCGGTGCGATTCTCAAGCGATGCGACCGCCGCGGCGGCCTCCTCCAGCGGGTAGACCTCCGGCGTCGGGGGAGGCAGCTCACCCGAGCTGAGCAGGCCCTCGAGGCCGGCCCACTGCTCGGCCAGCGCGTTCGGGTGCGTCGCAGTCCAGGCACCCCAGCCCACGCCGACGACGTCAATGTTGTTGAGCAGCAGCCGGTTCACCTTCACGGTCGGAATCTCCCCGCCGGTGAACCCGATGACCAGCAGCCGCCCACCCGGCGCAAGCGAGCGCAGCGAATCGGTGAACCGGTCGCCGCCGACCGGGTCGACCACCATATCGACGCCGCGACCGCTGGTGAGCTCCTTGACCGCATCCTTGAACCCCTCGGCCAGCACCACATCGGTGGCCCCGGCGGCCGTCGCGACGTCCGCCTTCTCTTCGCTGCTCACGACCGCGATGGTGCGGGACGCCCCAAGCAGGGATGCCAGCCGCAGCGTCGAAGTCCCGATCCCGCCGGCCGCCCCGTGCACCAGCACGGTCTCGCCCTGCTGCAGCCGGCCACGCACGGTCAGCGCGAAGTACATCGTCAGGTCGTTGAACAGCAGGCCGGCACCCGCCTCGAAGCTCACGTTGTCCGGCAGCTTGAACACCCGGTCCGGCGACAACACCGCGACTTCGGCCATGCCGCCGCTGAGCATCGTCAACCCCACGACCCGGTCGCCGGCTTTCACGTGTGTGTTGTCCGGCGCCGACCGCACCACCCCGGCGATTTCCGCTCCGAGTACGAATGGCGGGTCCGGCCGGTATTGGTAAAGACCTCGGGTGAGCAGCGCGTCCGGGAATGCCGCGCCGGCCGCGTGCACCTCGACGACCACACCGTCACCCGTGGGTTCGTCGACCTCCGTCACCTCGATCGCATCCGGACCATCCAGCCGAGTCACCTGTGCAGCTCGCATGGTCGGTCAGCCTAGTGCCGGCTCAGAATCCGCCGGCGACCCGTACCACCGCGCGGCCGGAGAACGCGCCGGCGCGGACCTGGTCGAGCACGCCGACGACATCTTTGACGTCCACGTCGCTGGTGACCGCGTCAAGATGGCGCGGCCGCAACGAGTCACTCAGCAGGGCCCACAATGCTCGGCGGCGGCCGATCGGCATAAGCACCGAGTCCATCCCCAGCAGGGCGACCCCGCGCAGGATGAACGGCATCACCGTGGTGTGCAGCGCGGGACCACCGGTCAGGCCGCTGGCGGCCACCGCCCCGCCGTAGTCCACCGCGCTGAGCACATCGGCCAGGGTCGCGCCGCCAACACAGTCCACCCCTGCCGCCCAGCGCGCCTTGGCCAGCGGCCGCGGTTTGGCGTCGGGGTCCTCGGGCAGCCGCCCGATAACCTCCGCGGCACCAAGCTCTTTCAGCAATTCGGCTGCCCTTTCCTTGCCGGTCGAGGCCACCACCCGATATCCGGCCGCCGCCAGCAGGTCCACGCTGACGGAACCGACGCCGCCGGAGGCGCCGGTGACGACGACCGACCCCGCGCCGGGTTCGATACCCCAGTCGATCAGCGCCTGCACGCTCATCGCGGCGGTGAAGCCCGCGGTGCCGATCGCGGCGCCGTCGTGCGGACTCAGGTTGCCGAGCGCCACCACCTGGTCGGCCGGCAGCCGCGCGTATTCGGCGTAGCCGCCGTGGTGGCCGGTGCCGATCTGATACCCGTGGGCCAGCACCTCGTCGCCGACGGCGAAGTCGGGTGACTGCGACTCGACGACCTCGCCGGTCAGGTCGATGCCCGGCACGACCGGATAGCTGCGCACCACGCCGCCGCCCGGTGTCAACGCCAGCGCGTCCTTGAAGTTGACGCTCGAATACAGCACCCGGATCGTCACGTCACCGGGCGGTAGGTCCGACGGGCTCAGTGTCTCGACCGACGCGGTTATCCGGTCGCCGTCCTGACGCGCGACAAGCGCTTGAAACGTGTCCATACCGACGACGCTAACCTCACCCCATGGATCCCTTTCCACTCGGTGGGTTTTCCGTTGCGCGCATCGGCTTCGGTGCCATCCAGCTTCCCGGCCGTGGAGCTTTCGGGCCGCCGCGTGACCGTGATGAGGCGCTCGCGGTGCTGCGGCGCGCGGTCGAGCTCGGCGTCAACCACATCGACACCGCGCAGTTCTACGGCCCGAATGTCTCCAACGAACTCATCCGCGAGGCCCTTCACCCCTATCCGGCGAACCTGGCGTTGGTCAGCAAGGTCGGCGCGCGCCGCGACGACGCCGGCGGCTGGGTGCCCCTCGTCGACCCCGCCGACTTTCGCTCGGATATCGAGGCCAACCTTCGAACGCTTGGCGTCGACCAGCTGGCGGTGGTGAATCTGAGGCTCATCGACAGCGACCGCCCGGACGGGCACTTCGACGAACTGCTTTCCGTCATGATCGACGCCCGCGACGAGGGATTGATCGGCGGGATCGGGCTGAGCAACGTCACCCGTGAGCACTTGCTGCACGCGTTACAGCGCACCGAAATTGCTTGCGTGCAAAATGCTTTCAGTCTTGCGGACCGGTCCTCCGCTCCCGTGCTGCAGGAGTGCACGGCGCGCAGTATCGCGTTCGTCCCGTTCTTCACCCTGAGATCGCCGTTTGCGCCGCCGGATCAGGTGCTCGGGCACGAAGTCGTGCGGCTGACCGCGGCGCGACTAGGGCACACGCCGGCACAGGTCGCGTTGGCGTGGACGCTGAGCGTGGCGCCCAACGTGCTGCTGATCCCCGGCACCTCCTCGGTGCCCCACCTCGAGGAGAACATGAACGTCGCCTCCATCGAGCTGGACGGGGACACCCGCCAGCAGCTGAGCGCGGCTGCCGCATAGCTTTACTCAAAACGAGTGGGGGCCAAGTCTTCCCCACGCGACGACCGCGGCCATGATCACCAGCACCACGTTCACGGCCACGTTGGGGAATTCGCCCCGCCGGGCGTGGGTAACGATGGCGCCCATCATGACGAACACCAGTCCAACGGCGGCCAGCGGCGCCAGAATCGGTGCAATGTGGACCAAGGGGGGCGCGATCAGTCCGATGGCGCCGAGCACTTCGGCGAGACCGAGCGGTTTGATCAGGCGAGCCGGAAAGTCGTCAACCCAGCCCCCGAGACTCTTCGCGAGTCGGTCCCGGGGCTGTACCAGTTTGACGGTGCCGGCCGCGGCGAAGACGAGCGCAAGCACGATCTGGAGTGTCCATAGCAGGGCATTCATTGCTGTCCTTTCTCTTACACGGTTGAGGTGGATGGCGCTGGGGCAGCATGCATGCCGCGCACGCAAGCGACGATGCCTACGGCGTCGGTTGCCTCGGTGCCGCTCCACGCGATGTGCAGATCCGGGCGGACCAGAACCAGCCGGTGCTGGTACAGGTCGGCCAGCGCGGGATCGGTGAGGGTTAGATGCCGGATGGGCAGGCCGACGCGAGCGGCCTCGCTGCGCAGCCGAGAAGATTGGCCGTTGTCGTCCAGCGCGTCAACGAGAGTGAAGCCGGGGCCGAATTGGTCGAAGAGGGTGTCCCGCTCGCCCAGCGCGATGTTGGGTGCGCGATGGCCGGGCCGGACCGTGGGGGCGAAAGTTCGGCGGTCCCACGGTGGGGCGGTGCTGCCGTCGGGCACCACGACCGGTGAGTCGTCGTAGCGCACGTCGAGTTCGATTCCGAGGCTGACGTTTTCGGCGTTGTTGGTGGCCAGGAACTGTGCGACCTGCTGTTGCCCGTCGTCGTTGTGTGAGTTGACCAGGTCGCGGTATTGCAGGATGACCGCGGCGTTTTCCAGGCAGGCATTCCGGTTGCGTTCCCCGACTGGACGCCGCTCGACCTCGTAGCTGGCCAGCAGCGCCGCGCCGCCCCAACCCTGAAGGGCCGCAGCGAGTTTCCACCCGAGGTTGACGGCGTCGCCGAGTCCGGTGTTCATGCCGTATCCCCCGGTGGGGATCATGGTGTGCGCCGCGTCGCCGGCGAGCAGGATCCGGTCACGGCCGTATGAGTCGGCCAGCATGGCGTTGGGCCGCCAGACGCTGGACGCGAGGATTTCGTCGATGGCGATCGGGCGACCCAGGGCGCGGGCGACGAACTCCCGGGGGTCACCGATCGGGTCGGGATCGTCGACCTGTGCGCCCAGGTCTAGGTGCAGAGTCCAGGTGTCGATCTCGTTCTGCGCGATCAGTACCGCGCCGTTGGACGCGTACAGATGCCAGAACTGGCCCAGGGCACGCAGATTCGACAAATCTACGGAGCGGAAATGCACCAGGGCAAAGTTGGTGAAATCCTTCAGGCCGTCCATTTCGATGCCCAGTTCGGCGCGGACCCGGCTGGAGGCCCCGTCGCAGCCAATTAGGTAGTCGGCGTGCACGGTGACGGTGTTGCCGTCGCTGTCCGCCAGCTGGGCGGCCACCAGATCGCCGATCTGCACGCAAGTTTGGAGTCGCCATCCTTGCCGGACGTCGACGAGCGGGTCGCGGTGCGCGCGGTTCATCATCATCGCCTCGAAGATCGCCTGCGAGCAGCGCTGCCAGGGTTGTCCCGGGATGCCGCCATCGGCGGTGGCGGCGATGACCTCGCGCTGCTCGTCAACCGACGGCTGCCGCCAGCGTCCGTGGACGGGCCCGTCAAGACCCGCGGCGAAGATGACGTCAAAGGAATGCTGGGCGCCCACCCCGACGGCCCGCAGCTCGGCGTCGACGCCCAGTCGGCGCAGCAGTTCCATGCTCGCGCCGTTGGTGATGTCCATCTTCGGAAACAGCGTGGTGTGCTCGTTGCGTTCGGCCAGGATGCTTGGCACGCCATGACGGGACAACTCGGCGGCCAGCACCAGCCCGGTCGGTCCTCCGCCTGCGATCAGGACGGGCGTGCGCAGTGGTTGGGTCATGGCGACAAACTCCTGGGTGCTCGGTCCGGTGACCCATAAGCTAGAACTTAAATTGCTAACTGTCAACTTTTAAATTGGCGACCGACATGGAATGATTGAGGGCGTGACCACTGAAACCAAGCCCGAACGCCCGCGCGGGCGTCCGAGGGCGTCGGATTCGATGCCGATCGAGGAGATACTGGAAAAGGCGCTGAGCATGTTCGCCACGGTCGGGTACGACGGGATGTCGCTGCGCACCCTCAACCGTGAGTTGGGGGTCAGCCACAACCTGGTCTATCAGCGCTTCGGCACAAAAGATGAGCTGTGGCGCGCGGCGGTCGACTTCGGCTTCGGTCGTTTGATGCGGCACCTGCAGGGCCTGTTTGACCCAACCGTGAGCGACCCGCTGGAGCAGCTGCGGCTGGCTGCGCACCGATTTGTGGTGTTCTCTGCCGACCATCCGGAGCTGGTCGCGTTGATGAACATCGAGGGCCGCCAAGACACCGACCGTCTGGCCTACATTTACGACACCTACATCGAGCCCATGCTCGCCGACGTCGGGCGGCTGCTCAACCACCTCGCCGACGAGGGAGTGATCCGCCCAATTCCGTTGCGGACCTTCCATTTCTTGCTGGCCCACGGTGCCACCGCGCCTCATGCGCTGGTACCGCTGGCCAACAAGTTCGATGCGACTTCTCCACTCGAGCCGGCCGCTATCGAGGAACATGCGCAACTAGTTTCGACCCTGTTTGTGGAGGGTCTGCGGCTGGCGCGTCGGTGAGCGCCGGGCTCCCTACTTGAGTTGGGACGACGAAAGGCCCAGCAACCGGCGCGCGACCACCAGCTGCTGAATCTGTTGGGTGCCCTCGAAGATGTCCAGGATCTTGGAGTCGCGGCCCCACTTCTCCAGCACCGATTGCTCGGAATAGCCTGCGGTGCCCGCCAATTCGATGGACTTGAGGGTAACGTCACTGGCCATCCGGCCGGCCTTGGCCTTGCTCATCGACGCTTCCTTGGAGTTGGGGATCTGGTTGTCGGCCTGCCAGGCCGCGCGCAGCGACAGCAGGTAGCTCGCCTCCCAATCGGCCTCCATCCGCAGGAACTCGGCCGCCGCGGCGCTCTGGGCGTGCGACGGCCTGTCATAGCTGATCTCCAAGCCGGCCGCGGTGAGGATCTTGCGGATTTCCTCCAGCGCGGCACGGCCGATCCCGACGGCCATGGCGGCAACGATCGGCCGGGTGTTGTCGAAGGTCTCCATCACTCCCGAAAAGCCTTTGCCGACCTCAATTTCCGGGTTACCCAGCAGGTTGTCTTTGGGAATGCGCACGTTGTCGAACCGGATTGTCGCGGTATCAGAGCCCTTGATGC
>Ga0318525_10000044_pt1 | contig 26420 bp, 19 predicted proteins | sample GRESIP052b4f23_FD_203482 | JGI IMG/M metagenome (GOLD analysis project Ga0318525, IMG submission 203482) | Tropical soil microbial communities from Luquillo Experimental Forest, Puerto Rico - GRE.SIPMG.052b4f23 | ecosystem: Environmental > Terrestrial > Soil > Tropical forest > Bulk soil...
TCAACGGCATCGCGCATGCCGCGCTGGACCGGCTGCCGCTGCTGGTGATCGCGGATACTGTCCCGGCCCGGGACCGGGACCGGATCAGCCACCAGCGGCTGGATCAGGCCGCGCTCGGCCGGTCGGTGGCCAAGGCCGTCGTCACGGTCGGCGGCAACGAGCCGGAGCGGGCCGCGGACCTCGCCGTCCGGCTGGCGCTCGCCCCGCCCGCGGGCCCCGTCCTGGTCAACGTGGACCCGGACGGGCGGGCCGCCGGGAGCGGAGGGCTGACGACCAGCGCGCAGGCGGCCGGAAACACGACGCCGGAGACCAGGGCCAGCGCGGGCCGGCGCGATGACCTCGCGCCGCTCGCCACGGCGCTGAAGGCGGCCCGGCGTCCCGTCGTGCTGCTGGGCCTGGGGGCGCTCGGCCACGCCGGCGCGGTGCGCGCCGCCCTCGCGGGCCGCGGCATCCCGGCCCTGCACACCTACCGGGCCCGGGGCATCCTGCCGGACTCCGGCGCCGAGGCGGCCGGGCTGGTCACCGGCGGCACCATGGAGTCGCCGCTGCTGACCGCGGCCGACCTGATCATCGGGCTCGGCGTGGACCCGGTCGAACTGGTCCCCGCGGCCTGGGCCTACGCCGCCCGGACCGTGCTGGTCACCGAGTACCCGGCCGGGTCCGCCGGGTACTTCACCGGCGGCATGGAACTGGTCGCCTCGCTGCCGGCCGCCCTGGAGGTGCTGGACAGCCGCCGCGGCAGGCACCGGTGGCGCCCCGCAGCGGGCTGGGCCGCGAAGCAGGACGTCACCGCCCGGCTGCGCCGGGCCGCCGTCACCGCGCCGGGGTCGCTGACGCCGCAGGACGTCGTGACCACGGTGCGCGCTCAGGCCCCGCCCGAGGCGATCGCCACCGTGGATTCCGGCGCTCACATGCTCGCGGTGATGCCGTTGTGGCCGGCGGACGAGCCGCGCCGGCTGCTCATCTCCAGCGGCCTGGCCACCATGGGCTACGCGCTGCCGGCCGCGATCGCCGCGGCCCTGCACGCCCCGGACGCCCCGGTCATCGCGTTCACCGGGGACGGCGGCCTCGGAATGACGCTGATGGAGCTGGAGACCGCGGTCCGGCACCGGCTGCGGGTCATCGTGGTCGTGTTCAACGACTCGGCGCTCAGCCTGATCAAGATCAAGCAGAGCGCAACGGGCCAGGGCGGGGCCGGGGCGGCCAGTTACGGCCGGACCTCGTTCGCCATCGCCGCGGCGGCGATGCGCGTGGCGGCCGCCTCCGTGACCGACCCGGAAGAACTGGCGGCGGCCCTGGCGGCCGCGCTGACCCGCGACGGGCCGACGCTCATCGACGCGCGGGTCGACCCGGCGGGATACCCGGTCCTGCTGGACCTGACCCGTGGCGACGGCGGCCGGCACGCGGGGCCGGAGTGGGACGCTGCGGTTCGTCCGGGATCAGGAGAATGAGTGGCATGGCCGCACCTGAGATCTCGGACCTGAACCCGGACGAGCGCGACATCGTCTCGGTCGTGCACGACTGGGTCGAACAGAGCGTGCGCCCGGTGGCGCGCGACCTGGAGCACGCCAACGCCTACCCCGGTGAGCTGATCGACGCGATGAAGCACCTGGGCGTGTTCGGGCTGGCCGTCCCCCAGGCTTACGGCGGCTCCGGCGTCTCCACCCCCTGCTTCGCGCTGGTCACCGAGGAACTGGCCCGGGGCTGGATGAGCCTGGCCGGCGCCATGGGCGGGCACAGCGTGGTCGCGCGCCTGATCGCGATGTTCGGCACCGAGGCCCAGAAGGACGGCTGGCTGCCGCGGCTGGCCACCGGCCAGGCCCGGGCGGCCATGGCGCTCACCGAGCCCGCCGGCGGCTCAGACCTGCAGGCGATCCGTACCCGGGCGGCCGCGAACGGCGCCGGGTACCGGCTCGACGGCGTGAAGACGTGGATCACCAACGCGCGCAGGGCGGACGTCGTCGCCGTGCTGTGCAAGACCGACCCCGACGCGGTCCCGGCCAGTCACGGGATCAGCATCCTGCTGGCCGAGAAGGGACCGGGCTTCACGGTCTCCCGGGACCTGCCCAAGCTGGGCTACAAGGGCCTGGAGAGCTGCGAGATCGTGTTCGACGGGTACGAGTGCCCCGCCGGGGCGCTGCTCGGCGCGCGGGAGGGCCAGGGATTCCGCCAGATGATGGGCGGGCTCGAGCTCGGCCGGATCCAGGTGGCAGCGCGGGCCGTCGGCGTGGCCCGGGCCGCGTTCGAGGACTCGATGCGGTACGCGCAGCAGCGGGAGACGTTCGGGCAGCCGATCTGGCGGCACCAGGCCGTGGGCCACCGCCTCGCCGACATGGCCACCCGCGTCGACGCCGCGCGGCTGCTGACGCTCCGGGCCGCGGCCGCGCTGGACGCGGGGCGGCGCAGCGACCTGGAGGCCGGGATGGCGAAGCTGTTCGCGTCCGAGGCCTGCCTGCAGGTCACAGCCGACGCGATCAAGGTGCACGGAGGCTACGGTTTCTCCGCCGAATTCGACGTGGAGCGCTACTACCGCGACGCGCCGCTGATGGTGGTCGGCGAGGGGACCAACGACATCCAGCGCAACGTCATCATCCGACAGCTGGTCGACCGCTACACCGGACAGGAGCGTGCGCAGTGACCATAACGGTAACGAAGTTCAAGGACGTGGCCGACGGAACCCAGCCCGGGCAGTTCACGATCGGCGACCGGGAGACCGTGGCCAGCCTGGCCGATCTCGACCCCATCTACAAGCGGCTGCTGGACGAGCCGGTCACCGCGGTCATCGCGGTCCTGGGGTCGGACGGGCTGCCCAACCTCACCCCGGTGTGGTTCGACTACGAAGGCGACACGGTGCTGCTCAACCTGGCCACGCACCGCAAGAAGGCGCCGTGGCTGCGCAAGACGCCGCACGCCACGTTCCTGCTGATGAACCCCGAGAACGCGTACCACTGGGTCAGCATCAAGACCACGGTGGCCCGGGAGATCTCCGAGGACGACCCGGTCGAGGGCCCGCGCGTCACCGCGCAACTGGACCGGATCTGGGTGAAGTACACCGGCAACGAGCCGCCCTACGCGCTGCGCGATCCGTCGTTCGACGAGCGCCGGGTCCTGTTCGAGCTCGACGTCGTGAAGGTCGCGACATTCGGCCGCCCGTAGACCGCGACGGCCGCGCGCCCGCCGGGCCGGGAATACCCGGGATGCCCGGCGTCATCGTCATGGGCGGCTCGCTCGGCGGCCTGACCGCGGCGCTGGTGCTGCGGGACGCCGGCTGTGACGTCCGCGTGTTCGAGCGGTCCTCGTCGGCCCTGCAGGCGCGCGGGGCCGGCATCGCCGCGCTCGACGCTACGCTGCGTTACCTGGTCGAACGCGGCGGCTACCGGCCGCAGGACGTCTGCTCGTCGACCGGCTGGATCCGCTTCCTGCGCCCCGACGGGAGCGTCCAGTACGAGCAACGGCACCGCTACCGGTTCTCCTCGTGGAACACGATCTACCGGGCGCTGCTCCCGCTGTTCGACGCCCGGCGCTACCTGCTCGGCCACGAGGTGGTGGCCTTCGCGCAGGACGGGAACGGCGTCAGCGTCACCCTGGCCGACGGGTCGCGGGCCCGCGGCGACCTGCTCGTCTGCGCCGACGGGGTCAGCTCGGCCGCCCGGGCGCGGCTGCTCCCGGACGTGGCGCCGTCGTACGCGGGCTACGTCGCCTGGCGCGGCACGGTCCCGGAGCGCGACCTGTCGGCCGCCACCCGCAAGGCCTTCGACGACGCGATCATCTACCAGGTCCTGGCCGACAGCCACATCCTCGTCTACCCGATCCCCGCCCTCGACGGGTCGCTGGCCGAGGGCGACCGGCTGATCAACATGGTCTGGTACGTCAACGTCACCGCCGGCGCGGACCTCGAGCGGCTCATGACCGGCCGGGACGGGATCCGCCGGGCCGTGTCGCTGCCCCCCGGCGCTGCGACCGGCCAGGCTGTGGCGGCCATGCGGCGCACCGCCGCGGAGGTGTTCGCCCCGCCGATCGCCGAGGTCGTGACCCGCGTGGCCGAGCCCTTCGTCCAGGCGATCTACGACATCGAGGTCCCGCGGATGGCGTCCGGCCGGGTCTGCCTCATCGGCGACGCGGCCTTCGCCCTGCGGCCGCACGCGGCGGCCGGCACGGCCAAGGCGGCGGACGACGGCTGGGCCCTGGCCGAGGAACTGACGGCCGCGGGCGGGAACGTGCCCGCCGCGCTGAGAGTGTGGGACCGACGACAGATGCAAGTCGGGCGGCGGGTGCTGGCCCGTACCCGCGACATCGGCGACAGCTCCCAGTTCTCCGGCACCTTCCGTCCCGGGGACCCGCGGCTCATCTTCGGGCTGCACGGGCCGGGCCGCTGACCATTATGGATGGTCCCGAGCAGACCCGCTAATCGTCCAAGGGCTTGAGGATCCCGGCCGCGGTCTCCAGCACCCGGAGGTGGTCATCGACGGTGCGCAGGCCGGCGCCCATGGTGTTCACCGACAGATGGGTGGCACCGGCCTGGCGCCAGGTCGCGGCGTGCTCCGCCAGCTTGCCGGGGTCGTCGCGCCAGCTGGCCCGGCCCTCCATGCCAAGGCCGACCGGGTCCCGGCCCGCCTCCACGGCCGCCTGCTCGACCACGCTGCGCGCCTGGTCGAGCTTCGGCCCCGGGGGGACCTGCGGGAACCAGCCGTCGGCGAGCCGGCCGACCCGCCGGTAGGCGCGCTCCGACTGCGCCCCGAACCACACCGGTATCGGCCGCTGCACCGGCAGCGGCGCCAGCCCGGCGCCGGTCACCCGGTCGAAGCGGCCGCGGAAGGTCACCGACGGCTCGGTCCACAGCCGGCGCAGCAGCTCCACCTGCTCCTCGGCCCGCCGGCCGCGGGTGGAGAAGTCCTGGCCGAGCGCCTCGTACTCGACCGCGTTCCAGCCGAGGCCGACGCCCAGGCGGAACCGGCCGCGGGTGAGCAGGTCCACCTCGGCGGCCTGCTTGGCCACCAGGGCGGTCTGCCGCTGCGGCAGGATGATGATGCCGGTGACCAGCTCCAGCGAGGTAACCACCCCGGCGATGTAGCCGAACAGGACAAACGGCTCGTGGAACGTGGTCGTCAGGTCGTAGGGCCCCCGCCAGCCGGGGTGCACCGCCGGGTCCGCGCCCAGCACGTGATCGTAGGCGAGCACGTGGCGGTACCCGAGCTCCTCGACCCGCTGGACGTAGGCACGCACCGCGCCGACGTCGGCACCGATCTCGGTCTGCGGAAACACCACGCCAACCCGCACCCGTGGCCTCCTATCTGCGACGTACCGATCGGAATCCTACGCCCGCCGCTTTCCTTGATCACCGCGACCTTTCCTCCGATCCGGGCACTTGGGCGGCTCCGCGGTTCTGCTCTTAGCGATTTCGCTGGGGCCAACCCCCGGCCGGCGGGTACCGGGGGAACAGGAGCGCGGGGCGCGGAACTTACGATGAGGTGATGCAAACGCCTGGCCGCGAACCTGCGAACCGGATGGAGCCACGATGCCGGTGACGGAGACCGACGGCGCGCCCCGTACGGCGATCATCACTGTGGACGACGACCCCGGGGTGTCCCGCGCGGTCGCCCGTGACCTTCGGCGCCGCTACGGCGAGCAGCACCGGATCGTGCGCGCCGAGTCCGGGGAGTCGGCGCTGGACGCGCTACGGCAGATGAAGCTGCGCGGGGACATGGTGGCGGTGATCCTGGCCGACTACCGCATGCCGCAGATGAACGGGATCGAGTTCCTCGAGCACGCGATGGACATCTACCCGGGGGCGAAGCGGGTGCTGCTGACCGCCTACGCCGACACCGACGCCGCGATCAACGCGATCAACGTCGTCGACCTGGACCACTACCTGCTCAAGCCCTGGGACCCGCCGGAAGAGAAGCTCTACCCCGTGGTGGACGAGCTGCTCGACGCCTGGATGACTTCGGACCACCGGGCGATCCCCGAGACCAAGATCGTCGGCCACAAGTGGTCGGCGCGCTCGTCGGAGGTGCGCGAGTTCCTGGCCCGCAACCAGGTGCCGTACCGCTGGTACTCCTCGGACGAGCCGGAGGGGGAACGGCTGCTGCGCGCGGCCGGCATCGAGACCACCGACGGCGACGGGCTCCGGCTCCCGGTCGTGATCACCCCGGACGGCGAGGCGCTGGTGGAGCCCGCCGACGCCGAGCTGGCCAGCAAGGTAGGGCTGGCCACCACCCCGTCCAAGGACTTCTACGACCTGATCGTCATCGGCGGCGGCCCGGCCGGGCTGGGCGCGGCGGTGTACGGCGCGTCCGAGGGGCTGCGTACGGTGCTGGTCGAGCGCACCGCGACCGGGGGCCAGGCGGGCCAGAGCTCGCGGATCGAGAACTACCTCGGCTTCCCGGACGGGGTGTCCGGGGCGCAGCTGACCGAGCGGGCCCGCCGCCAGGCCACTAAGTTCGGGGCCGAGGTGCTGACCACGCGCGACGTGGTGAGCCTGGAGGTCAACGGATCCGCGCGCGGCGTCCGGTTCGCGGACGGCACCGGCATCGACGCGCACACCGTGATCCTCGCCACCGGTGTCTCCTACCGCCGCCTCGCGGCGCCCGGCATGGACGATATGACCGGCCGCGGCGTGTACTACGGGTCCGCGCTCACCGAGGCCGCGGCGTGCTCCGGGCAGGACGTCTTCATCGTCGGCGGCGCGAACTCCGCCGGGCAGGCCGCCGTCTACCTGTCGCGCGGCGCCAAGTCCGTGACGATCCTGGTCCGCGGGTCGTCGCTGGAGGCATCGATGTCGTACTACCTGGTCCAGCAGATCAGGGAGATCCCGAACATCAAGGTCCGCACCTGTACCGAGGTCATCGGGGCGCAGGGCTACGAGCACCTGGAGAGCCTGACCCTGCGCGACACCTCCACCGGGACGACCGAGACCGTCGACGCGCAGTGGCTGTTCCTGTTCATCGGCGCGGCTCCGCTCACCGACTGGCTGAAAGGCATCGTGGAGCGCGACGAGCGCGGGTTCGTGGTGGCAGGCCCCGACCTGTCCGTCGAGGGAGAAAAGCCCCGGGGCTGGACGCTGGACCGGCCCCCGTACCACCTGGAGACCAGCGTTCCCGGCGTCTTCGTAGCCGGCGACGCCCGGGCCGAGTCGGCCAAGCGCGTCGCCTCGGCGGTAGGCGAGGGCGCCATGGCCGTCATGCTGGTCCACCGCTATCTGGAGAAACTCTGATGACCGAACCAGCCCAGCAAGAAGCGGTATGCCGCGCCCAGGGCGAGCAGATGGCGTGCAGTCCCGAGGAACTGCGCACGCTGTTCCTGTTCGAGAAGCTGAACGACGAGCAGCTGGCCTGGCTGTGCAGCCACGGGCACGTCGAGCTCATCGAGCCCGGGCTGCTGTACCGCGAAGGCGACCCCGCCACCTGCTTCTACGTGCTGCTGGACGGCACCACGACCCTGCTGCGGCGGGTCGGCGCGGACGACCTCGAGATATCGAGGACGTCCAACCGCGGCACCTACTCCGGGGCCTTCAACGCGTATCTCGACGGGGTGGCTCAGGTCTACAACAACTCGATCCGGGTGTCGGAGCCGTCGCGCTTCTTCGTGCTGGACGCCAGGGACTTCGCCCAGCTGATGAAGGACTGGTTCCCGATGCCGGTGCACCTGCTCGAGGGGCTGTTCTTCGGGACCAGGAACACCCAGCAGGTCGTAGCCCAGCGGGAACGGCTGCTCGCGCTCGGCTCGCTGTCGGCGGGCCTCACCCACGAGCTCAACAACCCGGCCGCCGCGGCCGTGCGGGCCACGGCCGCGCTGCGCGAGCGGGTCGCTGGGATGCGCCACAAGCTGGGCATGATGGCGGGAGGGCGGTTCACCCCGGACACCCTGCAGACCCTGACCCAGATCCAGGAACGCGCCGTCGAACTGGTCTCGAAGGCGCCCGTGCTCAGCCCGATCGAGGCGTCCGACCGCGAGGACGCCATCACCGACTGGCTCGACGACCGTAACATCGCGGCCAGCTGGGATCTCGCCCCGATCTTCGTGCAGGCGGGCCTGGACACCGCCTGGCTCGATGGCGTCGAGGCCACCGTGGACCGGCAGACGCTGGACAGCGCGCTGCGCTGGCTCGGCTACACGGTCGAGACCGAGCTGCTGATGAACGAGATCGAGGACTCCACGACGCGGATCTCCACCCTGGTCGGCGCGGCCAAGCAGTATTCGCAGCTGGACCGCGCCCCGCACCAGGTCGTCGACGTGCACGAGTTGCTGGACAGCACGCTGCTGATGCTGGGCGGCAAGATCCCGCCCGGGATCACGGTGGTCAAGGACTACGACCGGACCCTGCCCAAGATCCCCGCCTACGCCGCCGAGCTGAACCAGGTGTGGACCAACCTGATCGACAACGCGGTGTCGGCCATGGGCGAGACGGGCACGCTGACCGTGCGCACCATGTGCGAGCGTGACGACTACCTGGTGGTCGAGTTCGGCGACACCGGCCCCGGGGTCCCCAAGGAGATCAAGGACCGGATATTCGAGCCGTTCTTCACCACCAAGCCGGTGGGCGAGGGCACCGGGCTCGGGCTCGACATCTCCTGGCGCATCGTGGCGAACAAGCACCACGGGGCCATCCAGGTGGAGTCGGTGCCCGGCGACACGCGGTTCCGGGTATGGCTGCCGTTGACCGCCCCGGAACCCGACAGTGCACCGTCGCTACCCGGCGGCCCCCCAGAAGCCGACGGCCAGCCGGAACCCGGCAGCGCCCCCGAGGCCCACGAGGAGGAAGCAGGATGACCGAGGTGCCGGGCATCGACCCGTCCGTTGCGCCGAGCGGTACCGGCTGCGTGGAGTGCGAGGAGGCCGGCGGCTGGTGGCTGCACCTGCGCCGGTGCGCCCAGTGCGGGCACATCGGCTGCTGCGACACCTCCCCCTCGCAGCACGCGGCCGCGCACGCGAAGGCCACCGGGCACCCGTTCATCCGCAGCTTCGAGCCGGGTGAGAACTGGTTCTTCAGCTTCGAAACCCAAGAGACCTATAACGGTCCGGAGCTGGCCCCGCCGGAGCATCATCCACTCGATCAGCCGGTGCCCGGTCCGGCCGGCCGGGTTCCCCCGGGCTGGCAGCGGCAGCTGCACTACTAGGCGCGCTGGGGAAGGGTGCCGGGGCGGGATGGAGGCCGGAGCGGAATGAGGCGCCCGGTGCGGATCGCCAACTGCTCGGGTTTCTACGGCGACCGGGCCTCGGCGCCGCGGGAGATGGTCGAGGGCGGCCCCATCGACGTGCTCACCGGCGACTACCTGGCCGAGCTCACCATGCTGATCTTGTGGAAGGCGCGGCAGAAGGACCCGGCCGCGGGCTACGCGCGGACCTTCCTGAGCCAGTTCGAGCAGGTCATCGGCACCTGCCTGGACCGTGGCATCACGATCGTGGTCAACGCGGGCGGGCTCAATCCGGCCGGGCTGGCGGCCCGGCTGCGCGAGATCGCCGCCCGGCTCGGCCTGGCCCCGAAGATCGCCCACGTCGAGGGGGACGACCTGCTGGACCGGCTCGGCGAGCTGACCGAGGCGGGGCACGCCCTGGCGCACGCCGACACCGGCGAGCCGCTGGCCAAGGCGGGCGTCACCCCGGTGACCGCGAACGCCTACCTGGGAGGCTGGGGGATCGCGGCCGCGCTGGCGGCCGGGGCGGACGTGGTGATCTGCCCGCGGGTCACCGACGCCTCGCTGGTGGTCGGCCCGGCCGCGGCCTGGCACGGCTGGGGCCCGGACGACCTCGATCAGCTGGCCGGCGCGGTGGTGGCCGGGCACGTGATCGAGTGCGGCCCGCAGGCCACCGGCGGCAACTACTCGTTCCCCGGGGAACTGCCCGACCGGCGCTACCCGGGGTTCCCGATCGCCGAGGTCGCCGCCGACGGCAGCAGCGTGATCACCAAGCACCCGGGCACCGGCGGGCTGGTGTCGGCGGGCACGGTCACCGCGCAGCTGCTCTACGAGCTGGCCGAGCCGGAGTACGCCAACCCCGACGTGGTCGCGCACTTCGACACGATAAGGCTGGACGCTGACGGCCCGGACCGGGTGCGGGTCAGCGGTACCCGCGGCAGCCCGCCCCCGGAGCACCTCAAGGTCGCGCTGAACTACCTGGGCGGCTACCGCAACACGATGACGATGGTCCTGACCGGCCTGGACATCGAGGACAAGGCGGCCAGGGCGGAGGCCATGCTCTTCGACCTGCTCGGCGGCCAGGACCGGTTCGCCGAGGTCGATGTGCGGCTGATCCGCTCCGACCGGCCCGACGCGCCGGCCAACGAGCAGGCCACCGCGCAGCTGCGGATCACGGTCGCCGATCCCGACCCGGCCAAGGTCGGCCGGTCGTTCTCCAACGCCACGATCGAGCTGGCGCTCGCCGGGTACGCCGGGTTCCACACCACGACCCCGCCGACCGCGGAGAGCGCGTACGGCGTGTACTGGCCGACGGTCGTGCCCGCGGACGTGGTGCAGCACGCGGTGGTCCTGCCCGACGGGAGCCGCCGCGCCATCCCGCCGCCGCCGGGAGGCGCAGACCCGCGGGCCCTGGTACCGCGCGTCACGGATGGGCCGGCCGCGCTACCGGCGCCCGTCCCGGGGCCGGCCCGGCGCGCCCCGCTCGGGCTGATCTGCGGCGCGCGTTCCGGAGACAAGGGCGGGAACGCGAACGTCGGCCTGTGGGTCCGCGATCCGCAGGCTTACGGCTGGCTGCGGGACTACCTCGACGTACCGAGGTTCCGCGAGCTGCTGCCCGAGGCCGCCGGCCTGGAGGTGCGCCGGTATGAGCTGGCCAACCTGGGCGCGGTCAACTTCGTGGTGGTCGGGCTGCTCGGCCTGGGGGTCGCCGCCTCCACCCGGCCGGACCCGCAGGCCAAGGGGCTCGGCGAGTACCTGCGGTCCCGGTACGTCGACATCCCGGTCGCGCTGCTGCCACCGGACTGACGACTAGTCCTGTTCGCCGAGCCCGGCCAAGGCCTCGCGGGCCTCGTCGGCCACCGGCCGCGGCACGTCGGCGGACAGCACGTGCCGCAGGGCCTGGCCGTAGGCCACGTCGTAGGCCTGGTCGGCCGGAACCTCGGTATCCGGCACCACGCCGGTGCCCTGCCAGTTCGTTCCGGTGACCGGGTTGACCGAGCGCGCGAAGGGCACCGAGACCGCCATGGTTTCCGAGATCGGCATCGTCCGGGTCGGGTGTGCCCCGCCGCCGGTCGTCTCGCCGATCACCTGCGCGCGGCCCTGCGCCTGCAGCGTGTAGCAGAAGTCCTCGCCGCCGGAGAATGTCTCGTGGCTGGTCAGCAGGTAGACCGGCCGGTCGAGGTAGCGGGAGCCCGGGACCCAGGCCAGGCTCCAGAACTGTCTGGTCTCGCCGGTGTCCGCGCGGACGATGTCATTGAAGTGGGTACCGGCGCCGGGGAACAGGTAGCTGCACCAGAAGACCACGCCGTCCGGCGAGCCGCCGTGGTTGCGCCGCAGGTCAATGATCAGCGCGAACGTCCCCCTGACCAGCTCCATGGCCGCGGAGATGGCCGGGCCTGCCTCCTCGGGGTCGGCTACCGCGTGCAGGTCGATGTAGCCGACGTTGCCTTCCAGCCGCTCGACCCGGAAAATGCCGTAGTTCAGGGGATGACCGGGGAGGTCGGGGGCACCGGGGTGTCCCCGCCGAGGCCGGGCCGGCCGGGGGCCGTCCGGCTCGGGCCGGGGCGCCCGCTGCGGCCGCGGCGGCATGGCTCGGACCCGCAGGTGCTTGTCCGCGCAGATCTCGTCCAGCTGGGCGGTGAGCCGCTCGGCGAGCGCGGTCTCGTCCAGGTCGTCGTACTCGCCGGCCGCCAGCCGCGCCTCGATCGCCGTAGCGGCCTGCTCGGCGCGGTCGGGAAACACGTAGCTGCGCCGCAGCAGCGCGAGCGTGGTTTCCACCATCTCGCGCACGGACAGCGGCGTGCTGGTCAGCGCGGGGTCGTCCGGCATCGTGATCCGGGGCGCGGCGTCCGGGTCGCCGGCGTCCTCGACGGTGAACTCCAGCAGTTTGGCCTCGGGGATCCGCAGGGACAGCTCGCGCCGCACCCGCTTCATCGCCGCTTCCTGGGCCTGTGCCCACGCCTCCAGGGACTGCCGGGGGTTCTGCGGTCCGTCCGGGACCGCGACGAACACCCGGATCAGCAGTTCTTCCGGATCGTCACCCGGCTGCAGCACGGTGGCCCGCCGCACTGCTCCGGCCGGGAAGCGCAGCTTCATCTCACTGTCGATCATGCGGTCCATGCGTGTTAGCTCGGCCTGGTCCACGCGCCCTCCCGTAACCCGCCGTCACCCGTCATCAGGTTCAACGCGCCGGACGGGGCGCGGGTGCCTTGGCCCGCGCTTCAGAGCCGGCCGGCGTCGACGATGCGGCGCAGGAACCGCCGCGTGCGCTCGTCCTTGGGGTCGGTGAACAACACCGACGGCGGGGCGTCCTCGATGATGGCGCCCTCGGCCAGGAAACAGACCCGGTTGGCGATGTCCCGGGCGAACCCCATCTCGTGGGTGGCGATGAGCATGGTCATGCCGCCGGCCGCGAGCTCCCTGATCACGTCGAGGACCTCGCCCACGAGCTCGGGGTCAAGCGCGCTGGTCACCTCGTCCAGCAGCATGATCTGCGGGCGCATCGCCAGCGCGCGGACGATGGCCACCCGCTGCTGCTGACCGCCGGAGAGCCGGTCCGGGTAGTCGGACTGCCGGTCCAGCAGGCCGAACCGGTCCAGCAGCGCCCTGGCCTCCTGCTCCGCCTGGGCCCGGGACACCCCGCGCGCCTTGACCGGCGCCAGCGTGATGTTCCGCAGCACGGTCATGTGCGGGAACAGGTTGAAGGACTGGAACACGATCCCGATGTACTTGCGCACCAGGTTCGGGTCCACCTCCGCGCCGGTGATCTCCTGTCCCCACAGGCTGATCCGCCCGGCGTCGATCGGCTCGAGCAGGTTGAGGCAGCGCAGCAGGGTGGACTTGCCGGAGCCGGAGGCGCCGATGAGGCAGATGACCTCGTGCGTGGCCACCGACAGGTCGATGCCGCGCAGCACCTCGTGGGCGCCGAACGACTTGCGCAGGCCCTCGATCCTGATCGCCTCGCCCTCGGCGGGCGGGCGTGCCCCGGGGCCGGCCTCGGGAGCGGTCACGGCTGCGCCCCGGCCAGGCGGCGCCTGCGGTCGCGGTCGATCACGCGGTCGGTGAACCGGGCCAGCGGGATGGTGAGCAGCAGGAACAAGATGGCGGCCACGGTGTAGCTGGAGTAGTTGAACACGGTGCTGCTGTAGATCTGGGCGGCCTCGTTCGCCTCGATCGCGCCGAGCACGCCGACCAGGGCCGTGTCTTTCTGCAGGCTGATGAAGTCGTTGAGCAGCGGCGGGACGACGTTGCGCACGGCCTGCGGCAGGACCACGTAGCGCAGCGTGGCGGCCTGCGACAGGCCGAGTGAGCGCGCGGCCGCCACCTGGCTCTGGTGCACCGAGTTCAGGCCGGCCCGGTAGACCTCGGACACGTACGCCGAATACGACAGCACGAGCGCCGCCACCCCGTACACCGCGACCGCCTGGGCCGAGACGACCGGGAGCCGGAGCGCGGGCACGCCGAAGCCGATGGCCAGGATGACCAGCAGCAGCGGCACGCCGCGGAAGAAGTCCACGTAGATCATGCTCAGCACGCGGAACGGGAACATCACCGGGCTGGTCGACAGCCGGACCAGGGCGATGACCAGGGCCAGGATGAGGATCAGGATCTCGGCCGCGATGAACATCCGGATGTTCAGCCAGAGGGCCTCGCCCACCGAGTAGTAGCCCTTCTTCGGGTTGCCGATGAAGGCCTGCCACATGTTGGCCGGGCTGAAGAACGTGTGCCGCACCTGGGCGCTGCCCGGCGCGAGCAGGAAGACCGCGACCAGCGCGGCGAGCACGGCCACGGTGCTGACCGTGGAGATCGCGGCCGCCCGCCGGCCTCCGCCGCTGAGCAGGCGCGGCCCGCGCCCGGTGGTCTCGAACGACCCGGGGATCGGGCCGCCGCCGCCGCCAAGGATCATGACCGGACGCCGGCCGTGTCGCCGGTCAGGGCTGGATGGTCGGGACGCTGAGGTAGGTCTGCAGGTACTTCTTCTGCAGCTGCTGCAGCGTCCCGTCGCTCTTCAGCGTGGCGATGGCCTTGTTGACGCAGGTGACCAGCGGGTTGCCCTTGGCCAGCAGCAGGCCGTAGTGCTCGCCGGTGCTGGGGAACTGGGCCACCATCTCGGTCCCGGGGATTTCCGACGAGGAGATGTACTGGGCGGTCGGGGTGTCCGTCACCAGCGCGTCGATCTGGTGCGTCTGCAGGGCAGACTTCACGTCGTTCAGCGTCTGGAACACCTTGGGCTGGGCGGTGGGCTGGATCTCGCTGGTGATGAAGGCCAGGCTGGTCGTCCCGACCTGGTCGCCGTAGATGTAGGCCTTCAGGTCGGCCGGCGTGTGCTTGGCCGAGATCGGGCCGTTCTTCAAGGCGACCAGCGCCTGCTGCACGTCGTAGTAGCTGCTGGAGAACGTCACGGCCGTGGCCCGCTGCGGCGTGTAGGAGATCTCGTTGATGTCGAAGTCGAACTTCTTCGGCCCCGGCGCGTACGAGGCGTTGAACGGCTCGTACGCCCATTTCACCTGCGAGGGCTTGAAGCCGAGCTGCTTGGCGATGGCGTAGGCGACCGCGCTCTCGTAGCCCTGGCCGTTGGCCGGGTTGTTGTTCTCGAACCACGGCGGGTACACGGGCTTGTCGGTCGCCACCGTGAGCTGGCCCTTCTGGAAGAGCTCCGGCTGGATGCCCGAGTTGGAGCAGCTCGCCGCGGCGGCGCTGCCGCTGCCAGAACCCGGAGAGGAACTGCTCGAGCTGCCGCACGCCGCGATCCCGGCCGTCACGGCCACGATGGCGACTGCCGACAGAATCCGCCGCATCTTCCACCTCACCCCACATCAGCGCAGGACTAGGCCGGACGCTAGTCGGCCCGCGAGGCGGCCAGCTTAGACGATGAATTCGGCCCTGGGCCAGTAGCGGCCCGGCGCCACGGGGGTGACCCGGCGGCGCGGCCGGGCCGTCAGGCGGCGGTGATCAGCGCGGGAAAGGCCCGCCGCAGCGCGAGCCGCCAGTCACCGATGGGCTCGATGCCCGCGCCGGCCCAGCCGTCGTGGCCGAGCACGCTGTAGGCGGGGCGGGGAGCGGGACGGGGGAACGCGCCGGTCGTGGTCGCGCGGACGCGATCCGGGTCGGCACCTAGCAGCCGGAAGACCTCGCGGGCCAGCTCGAACCAGGTGGCCTCGCCGGAGCTGGTGGCGTGGTAGACGCCCGCGGCGGCGCGCGACCGGATCAGCGCGATCACCTGCCCGGCGACGTCAGCGGTCCACGTCGGCTGGCCGCGCTGGTCGGCCACGACGTCCACGAACGGCCGCTCGCGTTCCAGCCTGATCATGGTGCGCACGAAGTTGGGTCCGTGCGCGCCGTAGAGCCAGGCCGTCCGCAGCACGTAGCCGGTCTCGGGCAGCCGCTTGAGCACGGCCTGCTCGCCGGCCAGCTTGGTGCGCCCGTAGGCGGTGCGCGGGTTGGCGGGGTCGTGTTCGGAGTACGGCCGCCGGGCGTCCCCGCGGAACACGTAGTCGGTGGACATGTGCACCAGGCGGGAGCCGGCGGCCGCGCACCCGGCGGCCAGGTGCGCCGGTCCGCGGCCGTTCGCGCCGAGCGCCTGGTCCTCGTGCGCCTCGGCGTCGTCGACCGCGGTCCAGGCCGCGCAGTTCACGGTCACGTCCGGCCTGCGGTCGCGCAGCGCCGCGCGGACGGCGGCCTCGTCGGTGATGTCGAGTTCCCGGCGGGTGAGGCCGGTCACGTCCTCGCCGTCGGCCTGCAGCGCCGCGGTGAGATCGCGGCCGAGCATCCCCCCGGCCCCGGTGACCAAGATCCTCATGAAACGGCGCTCAGCGCTGGGCGGTGATCATCAGATGCCAGCCGATCGCCCGGCCGAGCGGGCGCCGGATGGCGAGCGGCAGCTTCGTGGTGAGCGGGCCGAAGCCGTAGGTGAACGGGTAATCCGCGTGGACCTCGACGTTCCGGAAGGCGCCGAAGAGCTTGCGGGCGCCGCTCCGGCTGAACGTGTAGACGACCGGGCAGTGGTCCTTCCGGTCGGTCGGTGACTCGTAAGGCAGCCGCAGCACCCGGTGCACCAGGTTGACCAGGGAATCCCGGTGATACAGCATCACGTAGGCCGTCCCGCCGGGACGCAGGACCCGGTGCACCTCGGCCACGGACCGGCCGATGTCCGGGGTGTGGTGCAGGACGCCGAACGAGTAGACCACGTCGAAGCTCTGGTCGGGAAAGTCGAGTCCCTCGGCGTTGCCCAGGCGGAAGTCGATGCTGACCCCGCGGTGCGCGGCGTACTGCCTGGCCACCGTGAGCGCGTTCTCGGTCAGGTCGACCGCGGTCACCGTGAAGCCCCGCTGGGCCAGCTGGATGCTGTCGACGCCGATCCCGCAGCCCACCTCGAGCAGGCTGCGGCCGGCGCCGTCCAGCGACGCGAACAGCTCGGGCAGGTGATAGTGCGTGCGGTACCTGCGCTGCTCGATCTCGTCGAAGTAGGAGTCCGAGGCCCGTTCGGCGTCGGTGTAGTACTCGTTGTTGATGTGCGCTTGCCAGAAGTCGCGGACCGTGTCAACGGTGCTGCCTGGCTGGGGTTTCATGGCGTCATGCTCCTTCGCGGGCGGCCGGCGAGCTGGCGCCGGTCGGCACGGCCCGGCCCTTGGATACCGCCTTGGGGAACTCCTGGGGGGCCTGTTCGGTGAACGTCGCGAGCCAGGTCTCGACGCCGATCATCTGCCAGAGCAGGAAGTAGTGCCAGCGGAGGCGCTGGCGGGGCTCGGCCTTGAGCACGGCGCGGACGAAGTCGGGGTTGAAGATGCCCGACCGCCGGAGCCGGTCCGGTGACAGCATCTGCCTGACCATGGGCCCGAGGTCTTTCTGGTACTGCTCGACGGGGTCGAAGGTGAACCCCCACTTCCGCTTGTGCAGCACGCGGTCGGGAAGCACTTCCGCCAGCGCGTTCTTGAGCAGCCCCTTGGGGCCCTGGCCGAAGCGGATGTCGTCGGGGATGCGGGCGGCGAACCGGACCAGCTCGAGGTCGAGCAGGGGGACGCGGGATTCCACCGAGTGCGCCATGGACATCGTGTCCTCGTTGTGCAGCAGGTCGCACACCATCTTGGTCGCGAACTCGGCGCGCAGGGCCTGGCTCTCCAGGGGGCGCCCGTCGGTGAAGTAGGCGTCGTAGTGGTCGCGGACGGACACGGTGAGCCGGTCGGCGAACTCGGGGGTGTACACGCGGCGCAGCAGCGCCGGGTTGAAGTCCCAGGCGTTGCGGAGCAGCAGGTAGTTGCGGGCGCTGTCGCCGGAGGCGGCCAGCCACTCCAGCTTGCGGGTGGCCAGGTCGAGCTGGGGCCGGCCCAGCCCGGCCGACCGGCGCGCCGCCCAGTCCAGCGCGGGCGCCAGCGCGCGGGCCCCGGCCCGGGGGGCACCGCCGCGCAGCCCGGCGGTGCGCAGCATGTAGCCGTAGAAGTCGTAGCCGGCGAACAGCTCGTCGCCGCCGAGCCCGGACAGGACCACGGAGACGTGCTCGCCGATGAACCGGTGCAGCAGGTACAGCTGCAGCGAGTTGACCTTGGGCTCCTCGGTGTGCCGGATGGCGTCCGCCAGGTGCGCGAGGGCCGGCTCGTGCAGCACCACCTCCTGGTGCTCGGTGCCGAACGTGCGGGCCACGAACCGGGCGTCGTCAATCTCATCGGTCGGCTCGTCGAAGCCGAGGCTGAACGTCTTGATGGGCCCGCTCGTGGTGCGCCGGAGCATGGCCACGATGGAGCTCGAGTCGATGCCCCCGGACAGCGAGACGCCGACCGGCACGTCCGAGATCAGCTGCCGCTTGACCGCGGCCTGGTAGTGGAACCTGATGCCCTCGAGCCATTCGCCGGCGGAGCGGGCCGGGTCCGGCGTCCAGTCCACGGCCGCGTACGGCTGCACCCGGGCGCGCCCTCCGGTGAACTCCAGCACGTGCCCGGGCGGCAGGCGCTTGATGCCGGCGAAGAACGTCCGGTCCCCGGGGACGTAACGGACGTTCATCGACAGGTGCAGGCTCGCCTCGTCAAGCTCGGCGGCGACGAGCCCGCTCGCGAGCACGGCCTTGGCCTCGGACCCGAAGGCCAGCTTGCCATCCCGGACCGCGTACACCAGGGGCTTCACCCCGAGCGGGTCCCTGACCAGGAACAGCGCGCCGCGGGCCCGGTCGAGCAGGGCGAACGCGAAGATCCCGTTGAGCCGGGCGGCGCAGGCGATCCCCTCGTCCTCGTACAGGTGAGGCAGGATCTCGGTGTCGCAGTGGGTGGTCAGCCGGTGCCCGCGGCCCAGCACCAGCTCGCGTAGCTCGGGATAGTTGTAGATCTCGCCGTTGTAGACGACGACCACGGAGCCGTCTTCGTTGGCCATCGGCTGCGAGCCGCCCGGCACGTCCTGGATCGCGAGCCGGCGGTTGCCGAGGTGGACCGAGTCGCCGTGGTAGAAGCCCTCACCGTCGGGTCCCCGGTGGGCGATCGCGTCGGTCATGGCCCGCAGCAGCTGGGAGTCCCCGAAGCCCGACGTGCCCGCTATCCCGCACACGGGAGGTCCCTGATCGTCATCGTGGCCCCGCGAAGGAGGCCTCGAAGTAGTCGACCATCCAGGCGGTGACGTCGATCTTCTCGTCCAGCAGTCGCTGCCGCGCCTCCTGCCAGGCGGACGCGGGCTCGGTGAGGATCTCCTCGATCGCGGACAGGGCCATGTCGTACTGGTCCTCGGTGAAATGCCGCACCAGCCCGTACCGCCGCTCCTCGTCGTCGGTGTATCCCCGCCCCGTGGTCGCGATGAACACCGCGGGCACGCCGAGCACGGCCGCCTCCGACGACATCGTGGCCGACTCGCCCACCACCAGCCGGGCGTGCGCGATCAGATGGTGAATCTGTTCCACGGGCCCGGAGACAGCGAGGTCGGCGAGGTCGGGGGTCAGCGGTCCCTCGGAGGAGACGAGCACCCGTCCGCGGCGCTGCAGCACCTCGACCAGGTGCCGCTTCTGCTTGGCCGACAGGCCCCGCTCCCGCCGGTCGTGCACGGCCTGCCAGGACACGAACCGCACGATCGAGTAGGGCTCCCCCGGGCTGACGCCGAACTCGGCCAGCACCGCCGGATCGGGCCGGAAGCGGTTCGGGTGCAGGTAGGCGAGCTCGTGGTAGCCGGCGTAGGTCAGGTGACGGCCCGGGACGGCGCCCTGGTAGCAGTCCGGCGTGCACACGCTGTACGCGAGCGGGTACACGATCCGGTTGGTCTGCACGGCGAACTCGGTGTCGTAGAACACCACCGCGGGCACCCGGCGCACCCGCAGGGCCCCGGCCAGCGCGATCGACGGGCCCATGATCCCGGTCATCGCGTCCGGCCGGAACGAGCGCATGACCTTCATCAGGCGCGGCGTGCGCTGGGCCATCTCCACGGCCAGGCCGCCGGTCCCGCTCTTCTGCCGCGAGATCTGCTCGTAGGGCAGGCCGAAGGCGCGCAGCAGGTCGACCGACCGGTCCTTGTCCCGGGCGGTGATGCGCACCTCGTGCCCGCGGGCTTCCATCTCGGCGTAAAAGTTCCGGAAAAAATGGACGTGCGCCGGGTGCAGGATGTCGATGAGCACGCGCATGCGATCAGGAGACCCTGTGGCTTGAGGTTTCGCGGGAGGCCGCGGCGCCGGCCTCGGCCGGGCCGGCCGGGCCGGGGGCAGCCTGCAGGGGCCGCCGGGCCACGGCGAGGACGCCGGCGCCCCACTTCGGCCGGGAGAACTTCCCGAGCCAGGAGACGGCCAGCAGCACCGGGAACACCGCGGCGTACTGCACCTTGCGGCGCTGGTCGGCCCCGGTGATCAAGTAGGAGATGTTGTTGGTCAGGGTCTCGATGGCCCCGTAGGTGTACTGGTGAGTGGTGACGTGGAACCCGGCCTCCTGCAGCTTGGCCACCAGCTGGTCGGCCCGGTAGCCGGGCCGGACGTGCCCGGGCACGTCGAAGTTGACCCGCCGGCCGAACAGGAGCCACCGCCGCTCGTAACCCGGGACGTGGGCCACGAGCCGCCCGCCCGGACGCAGCGCGCGCAGCAGCGTGCGCATGGCCGCGATGTCGTCCTCGACGTGCTCGAAGTTGTCCACGCTCACGACCAGGTCGAACTCGTCCTCGAAGTCGAGCTTCGTGACGTCGCCCTGCTGGAAGCGGCAGTTGGCCAGGTGCGCGCGCCTGGCGATCTCGTTGGCCCGGGCGACCAGGTCGGGTTCGAGCTCGACCCCGGTGACCTGGGCCTCGGGGTGCCGCTTGGCGAGCTCGAAGCTGAACACCCCGGAACCGCAGCCGGCGTCCAGGATCGTCCGGTACGAGCCGGCCGTGGCGGGCAGCACCCGCCGCAGCCGGATGCGCAGCCCGTTGGCCGGGGCCCCGAGCAGGTTCGCGTACAGCCGCTCGAACTTGCTGCGCCCGGGGTCGAGCGACAGCTCGCGGCCTGGGAATCCCCTCACGGTGTTGCCCTCTCGTCGCAGGTCTCCAGGTAGCAGGACAGTTCCCACGACATCCAGCCCTGGCACCAGCGCAGCTCCCGGATCCGGGTCCGGTACCGCCGGCGCTGCTGGTAGTAGAACCACCCGCTCGCCGGGTCCCACATGTGGCCGATCGTCCAGTCCAGCACCCGGGTGGCGGTCGCGGCCCCGGTGCCGAGGTGCCGCTGCTGCAGCGAGAACGTGATGATCCCCTGGGCGCACCCGTGGATATCGACCGGGTACAGGCGGTCGCTCATGAACCTGGCCGCGCCGCTCGGCTCGAACAGCTTCTGCTCGTAGAACTCGATGCCGCGCCGGTACGCCTCGTCGAACTCGTCGCTGCCCGCGGACAGCCCGTACTGCTGGATCGCGTCGAGGATGAACCCGGTGTGGTAGTTGTCGTGGGTGATGTGGCTGGCCGACGGCGGGTCGGCGTAGTACCAGGCGCCGTAGTCGGTCTGCTTGGACACCACGTAGCGGACCAGCCGGCCGCCCTCACGGATCAGGCCGGCGTCACCGGTGATCGCGCCCACCCGGGCGGCCATGGCCCCGGCCAGGGCCGAGACGTCCATGACGATCCAGTCGATGTCCGGGGACGGCACGTAGCTGACGCAGCGCCGGCCGGCGTCCTCGAACAGCGTCTTCGGGGCTTGGAGCAGGAACCAGACGGCCCGGTTCGCGGCGTCCAGGTAGCGGTCATCGTGCAGCGTCTCGTACCCGTCGACCAGGGCCTGGCCCACGTGCGCCGTGACCACCCGGTTCGGGAAGTCCCGCGGGGCGAAGAACCCGACGTCCTGCCAGGGATAGGGGTAGCCCCAGCAGAGCCCGTCGAACCCGGCCGCGGGGTGGTCGATCAGCCAGTCCAGCAGCCCGCGCGCCTGCGCGGCGTCGTCGGCCGACCCGGTCATCCGGTGCCGGGCCAGCAGGGCCCGGGCGAACAGCGAGAGCCCCTTGGCGTTGCGCGCCTTGCGCACGCCGACCAGGGGCCGGATGTCTACCGGGCTGCGGGTCACCACCTGGATCGCGCCGAGCCGGGTCAGCCTCGAGCTGCCGGCCAGGAAGCCCAGCAGGGGCGAGTTCAGCCCGTCGTGCTTGGAGTACCCCGCGTAGCCGGCCGACCGCGCGGTCTGCAGGACCCGGTCCAGCACCTCCAGGCGGGTCCCGGTCCCGTGGCTGCCAGCACTGCGCCGGGCGGTGGCCGTGCGCTGGTCCTCTGTCATTAGGGCGGTAACCTCGGATCTGCTGGGGCTCGGAACCTCAGAACGGGACGAGCGGGCCCGGGCCTGGCACAGAAGTCCAGTGGGCCGAGGGCTTCAAAGTACCCCTGAAGGTTAGCAGCACCCCCGCGGCCCACGTCGCCCGTCACGGCGGGTTGGCTCTGGTAGCGTGACGCACCGGCAAACCGGGGCCGCTGCGGCCGGGATGACTCACTGAAGGCAGGTTGAGGTCGGGATGAAGCAGGTGTTCCGCAGGGTGATCGACCGGCGCGGACGCGTGCTGGTCGCCGACCTTCCCGCCCCGCATATGGGACCGGACCAGGTCCTGGTGCAAAGCCACTACTCGCTGATCAGCTCGGGCACGGAGATGGGCACGCTGAAGAAGACGCCCACCGAGCTCGTGCGCCAGACCATCTCCGATCCGTGGATGCGGAACGTGGTCAAGCAGACCATCCTGGCCACCGGCCCGAGCCAGACCGCGCGCCGGGTCTGGCACGAGATCGTGACCCCCCGGGAGATCGGCTACAGCGGCGCCGGGACGGTGCTGGCCCTCGGCGACCACGTGGAAGGGCTCGAGATCGGCCAGGCCGTGGCGTACGCCGCGAGCGGGCACGCCGAGGTGGCCGCGCCGTCGATCAACCACGTGGTGCCCGTCCCCGACCGCGTGGACCTGCGCCACGCGGCGTTCGTCACGGTCGGCGGGATCGCCATGCAGTCCCTGCGGCGCGCCGACCTGAAGTTCGGCGAGGTGGTCGCGATCTACGGCCTCGGCCTGGTCGGCCAGCTCTGCGCCAGCATCGCTCAGGCCGCCGGCTGCGTCGTGGTCGGCATCGACATCAGCCCGAAGGCGAACGAGCTGGCCGCGGCCGCCGGCGCCGCCCTGGTCGTCAACCCGTCCGAGCCCGACTGGAAGCGGCGCATCAGCGACTTCACCGGCAAGCACGGCGTAGACGCCACGGTGATCTGCGCCAGCTCGGACTCGCCGGAGATCATCAACTCGGCGATGGAGATCACCCGGCGGCAGGGCCGCGTGGTGATCGTCGGGTACGTCAGCCTCGACATCCACCCGAAGAACTTCCTGTACCGCGAGATCGACCTGCGCTACTCGCGCGCGTACGGGCCCGGGAGCTACCACGCCGGCTACGAGAAGGGCCGGGTCGACTACCCGTTCGGGTACGTCCGCTGGACCGAGAAGCGCAACCTGGAGGAGTTCATCCGGCTCGTCGCCACCGGGGCCGTCAACCCGGAGCCGCTGATCGCGGGCGTGTACCCGGTGGAGCGGGCCCAGGAACCGTTCGACGCCATCCGCGACAGGACCCTGCCCGGGGTGGCCGCCCTGATCTCGTACGGGCCCGATCCGGACCGCCGCCGGACGATCCCGGTCGACCCGCGGCCCAAGCGTGACGGCAAGGTCGGGATCTCGCTCATCGGGTTCGGCAACCACGTGCTGGGCATGCACCTGCCCAACCTCAAGTCCCTGCGTGACGTCGAGATCCGCGGCATCGCGTCGGCGACCGGGCGCAACGCCTCCGTGGCCGCCCCGGGGCTGGGCGCCACGATGATCACGACCGACACCGGCGAGCTGCTCGCCGACGACGGCACCGACGCGGTGATGATCTGCTCGAACCAGCCCGACCACTACGAGCACATCCGGGCCGCGATCTCGGCCGGGAAGGCCGTGTTCATCGAGAAGCCGATAGTCACCCGCCTCGACGACTTCGCCGCGCTGCTCCGGCTGATGGAGGAGCGGCCCACGCTGGTCACCCTCGGCCTGAACCGCCGCTACTCGCCCCTGGTCGACGCGCTGCGCCGGTCGCTGAAGTCGCCCGTCGACTTCGTCGAGTACGTGATCGCCCAGCAGCCGCTACCCGCCGACCACTGGAGCCTCGACCCGGTGGACGGCGGCGGGCGGCTGGTCAGCGAGGGTGAGCACTTCATCGACCTGTGCAACCTGCTCATCGGCAAGCGCCCGGTGTCGGTGACGGCGCGGGCGCTGGGCAAGCTGCCCGACGACCTCCGGACGCTGTGCAACTTCTCGGTGACCTTGCACTACGACGGGGCCGCCGCCACCGTGGTGTTCAACGAGTCGGGCGTGCCCGGCTTCCCGCGGGAGCGGCTATCGGTGTTCGCCCGCGGCCAGGTGGCGATCCTGGACGACTTCGGGAAGCTCACCGAGTACGGGCCGGGCAAGCCGCGCACCAAGGGCAGCGGCCTGCACAAGTCGATGGGGCACGCCGAGGAGCTCGAGCAGTTCGTCCGCGCGGTCAAGGGCGAGCCCAACCACCTGCTGTCGTGGGAGGGTTCCTCGCTGGCCACGCTGTGCATGTTCGCAGCCCAGGAGAGCATCAGGCTGGGCGCCGAGATCGACATCGACCAGTTCCACCGCTCCCTGCTCGCGGAGCCCGAGGCCGGTGCGGCGGATGGCGTCACGGCCGAGCCGCCCCGGCGGCTACCGTAAAGGGATCTGGCCGGCGATGAATGCAGGTTCGGTGTCTGCTCATTGAACGATAGATCACGCCAGGACGACGGCCCCCTCATCGCGAGCACCCGGCCGCGACCCGAGGATGCCCCGTCTGGCCAGCCGGTTCGCGAGCGGCCGGCGGGGCCGGCCAAATTCCGGCCGGACATCGAGGGTTTGCGGGCTTTCGCGGTGGTCTCGGTGGTGCTATACCACGCCGATCTGCTCGGGGTACACGGCGGGTTCATCGGGGTCGACGTGTTCTTCGTGATCTCTGGCTTCCTGATCACGCGCTTGCTCCTGGAGTCGGTCGGCGAGCGCGGGATCAGGGCGTTGCCCACGTTCTACACCCGCCGGATCCGCCGCCTGCTGCCCGCGGCCATGACGGTCGTGGTGGCGACCGTGGTCGCGGTGCGCATCTGGGCCCCGCCCCTTGAGGTCCGGCCGACCGCCATCGACGGGATCTTCACCACGTTCTATGGCCTCAACTACCGGCTGGCCGTGGAAGGCACCCAGTATCTCAACGAGGGAAACGCGGCCTCCCCGCTGCAGCACTTCTGGTCGCTGGCGGTCGAGGAGCAGTTCTACCTGTGCTGGCCGATCCTCATCGTGCTCGTCGTGTTCCTGGCCCGGCGTCACCGCAGCGCGCTCCTCGGCCTGGCGCTGGCCGCCATCGTCCTGGTGTCGTTCTACTTCTCGGTGACCGTCACCGGAACCGATGCCCCGTGGGCCTACTTCTCGCTGGGCACGCGGGCCTGGGAACTCGCCATCGGAGGGCTGGTGGCGGTGGGCGCGTCCCAGCTGGCGCGGCTGCCGGGCCCCGTCGCGCTGGCCGGAGGCTGCCTCGCGCTAGTGGCGATGCTCGCCGCCGACTTCGTCCTCAACGGCCAGACCCCGTATCCGGGTTCGGCCGCGGCGCTCCCGGTGGTCGCGGCCGCCGTGCTCATCGCGTGTGGTTGCGCGGCGGCGCGCGGTGTGGGGGTGCTGCTGGGCACGCGCCCGCTGCAGTTCGCCGGCCGCATGTCCTACTCGTGGTACCTGTGGCACTGGCCGATGCTGATCATCTTCCCCATGATCCTCGGTCACGCCCTGGGCTGGCCGGAGCGCCTGGCGGTCGTCGCGGCGTCACTCGGCGCGGCGGTCATCACCTTCAAGCTCATCGAGAACCCGGCCCGATCGCTGCGGCTGCCGAACCCGCAGTGGTTCGCGGGCGGCCTGGTCTTGTCGGGCACGGCGGTGCTCGCCGCGGTGGTGGTCATCGCGAACCTTCCGCCGCTTCTGGGCACGGGCCGCGACGCCACCGTCGTTCGCGCGTCCGTAGCCACCCCGGCCGTCACCCGCGAGATGAAGGCCGCCATCATCGCGGGGCTGAACACGACGGCCGCGCCCAGGAACCTGACTCCGCAGCCGGCCCAGGCCCATGGCGACCTGCCTTCCTCGTCCTACGACGGGTGCCACGCCAGCCTCTTCGCCATCACTCAGGGGCCGTGCGTCTACGGTGACCGAACGGGCAAGTACACGGTGGTGCTGTTCGGCGATTCGCACATGCAGCAGTGGCAGCCGGCGTTTACCCAGGCCGGCCGCTACGCGCACTGGCGCGTCGTCAACTGGACCAAATCGGGGTGCGCGCCTCAGGACATCACCGAATTCGACCCCCAGCTGAACCGTATCTACACCGGATGCGCCGCCTGGCGGGCCCGGACGCTGCGCCGGATCGCGGCGCTCAACCCGACGGTCGTGGTCTTGGCCGGAGCGGACTTTGAGGCCCTGAACGTGGGCGCGGCGGGGTACGCCAACGGCGCGGTGGCCACCGTGCGCACGCTCCAGCGGACCACCACCGCAAAGATCGTGTACCTGGAGGACACCCCCTATCCCGACTACAGCGTCCCCGATTGCGTCGCTGCCCATCTTGACGACGTCAAGGCCTGCAACCTGCCGATGAGCCGCGCCTACTCGCGTCCGGCCGTACACCAGGCCATCAACCAGGCCCTGCGGAAACTGGGCGGCGTCACGCTGGTCAACCCGGCCGACTGGATCTGCGCCGACCGCGCCTGCCCGGCCGTGGTGGGCAACCTGCTGGTGTTCAGGGATACATCGCACCTGTCGGTCGAGTTCAGCGAATGGCTGACACCGATGATCACGTCCTTGC
>Ga0318525_10000048_pt1 | contig 25229 bp, 19 predicted proteins | sample GRESIP052b4f23_FD_203482 | JGI IMG/M metagenome (GOLD analysis project Ga0318525, IMG submission 203482) | Tropical soil microbial communities from Luquillo Experimental Forest, Puerto Rico - GRE.SIPMG.052b4f23 | ecosystem: Environmental > Terrestrial > Soil > Tropical forest > Bulk soil...
ACATGGAGCCGCAGATTACCCGTCCCGGGGCCCGGCCGCACGCAGGTACGAGGCGAGATGTGCCTCGGCCGATGCGGCCCAGGTGAACTCCTGCGACCTGGCATACCCGGCCTCGCCCAGGGCCTCCCGGCGTACCGGGTCATCCAGCAGGGCCCGCAGCCCGGACTGGATGCTGGCCTCGTCCGGCTCGGTGTAGGCGACCGCGTCGCCGCCCACCTCCGGCAGCGACGTCCGGTGCGTGGTCAGCACCGGCGCGCCGGAGGCCATCGCTTCCAGCACCGGCAGCCCGAAACCCTCGCCGCGGCTGGGGAAGGCGACCAGCAGCGCGCCGCCCAGGTAGCCGGGCAGGTCACTGAAGCGCAGGTAGCCGGGGCGGACCACGCGCAAGTGCGCGGGCACCGCGGCGATCGCCTCATCGACCTCCTCGCTCCAGCCGCTGCCACCGGCCAGCACCAGCGCGGGCGGGTCGGGCAGGTCCGCGACAGCAGCGGCCCAGCCGGTGATCAGGGCCGGCACGTTCTTGCGCGTCTCCAGCGAGCCCAGGTACGCCACGTACGGCCTGCCGTGCAGGCCGAGCCGGTCCGAGACCTGCCGCAGCTGGTCCTGGCTGGGCCGGTGGAACAGCGAGTGGTCCACGCCGTGGTAGGCGACGTCGATCCGGGTCGGGTCGGCCCCCAGCACCCGCACCAGTTCGTCCCTGGTGGCCTTGGACGGCACCAGCAGCCTGGCCGCCCGCCGGACCGAGGTCCGGATGGCCGACTTGAAGAAGGCGGCGGTGGTCAGGCCATGGGCGTCCGGGTCGGTGAAGAACGTCACGTCGTGGATCGTGACCACCACCGGCACGCTGCACCGCAACGGCATCGAGTAGTGCGGTACGTGCAGGACATCGGCGCCGACCTGCTGGGCCACCTGCGGCAGTCCGGTCTGTTCCCAGGTCAGCCGGGCGGGCCGGTGCGCGATCGCGGTTGGGCCGGCCACCACCCGGGCGTCCGGTATCAGCCGCCCGTAGCGCTCCTCGTCGGCCCGCTGGCAGGCGACCGCCAGGTCGGCACCGGCAGCCCCGAGCGCGGCGACCAGCCCGTCAACGTACCGGCCCAGCGCCCCGCGATCCGCAGGCACAGCGGTCGCATCAACCAGGACTCGAGGCGCCACGGCCAGTCTCGCTCCCCTCCCGGGCAACTGGCCCGGGCACATAGACAGCTTTTTTCATGAGCACGCGGCGATGGATAGCCGCCACCATCGAGCGTACGCCCTTGGCCCGGCTGCCTGTGCGCATCACCGCGCTACCGCCGGCCCGCGGTACAGGCGGGCCCACTAGTGCGTCGGAGTCGGCGATGGGGACGGGCTGGGCGCCGTCGCCGGGGTGGCCGCCGCGGCGTGCTGGGCATTGTCGAGCGCCGCCTTCATGTTCGCGATGTCCTGGCCATAGGCGGCGAAATCACCGCTCTTCAGAGCCGCCTGCGCGGCGGCGTAGGCCTGCTCGGCCTGCGCCAGGTACCTGCGGACCGCGGAGCTCACCTGGCCGGTGCCACCGGGCAGGGCCGGGCCGGCGCTGGGCAGGCCGGCGAAGATCTGCCCGAGTGCGTTCTGCAGGGTGGGCCCGTAACCGACCTGGCCGTCAAAGAACACGAACACCCGTTTCAGGGTCGGGTAGGAACCTGCGCTGGCGCCACCGGCCGCCTGGATATAGATCGGCTCCTCATACAGCAGCCCGCCGGCCAGCGGCAGCGCGACCAGGTTGCCTTTGATTACGGTCGAGCCACCCTGCCGGAACAGCGACAGTTCCTTGGAGGCGACGGTGTCGGACTCAAAGTTGTTCTGCACCTGCTGCGGCCCCAGAATGGCCGCCTCCTGCGGCAACTGCAGCACCCGGATGGTGCCGTAACCGGCCTGCGGGTTGCTGTCCACCGCGATGTAGGCGGCCAGGTTCGGCCGTGACCGCTGCGCCATCGTGGTGGTCAGCGAGAACTCTGGCTGCCGGTAGCCGGGCATGATCATGGTCAGGTAGTAGGCCGGCTGGCTCAGGCCGCTGACCGTGGTGGCGCCGGTCGGATCGTTCGGCACCGTCCAGAAGTTCTGCCCGCCGTAGAAGGACTGCGGATTGGTGACGTGGTACTTGGCCAGGATCTGCCGCTGCACCTCGAACTGGTCCGGCGGGTAGCGCAGGTGCGCCAGCAGGTAGGCAGGTATATCCGGGCGCGGCTTGATGATCCCCGGGAAAGCATTCATCCAGGTGCGCAGCAGCGGGTCGGATGGCCCCCACTGGTAGAGGGTGACAGCGCCGGTGTACGCGTCCACTACGGCCTTGACCGAGTTGCGGAGGTAGTTGATCTGGCCGACCGCCTCCCCGGCGACCGCGCCAGCCGGGGTCTGGCTGGTGGCGGTGGCACCGGGCAGGCTGATCCGCTCCGAATACGGATACATGTCGGTGGTGGTGTAGCCGTCCACCACCCACAGGATCCGCCCGTTGGCGACCACCGGGTACGGGTTGGCGTCCAGCGTGAGGAACGGCGCCACCTTGGCCACCCGGGCCAGCGGCTGCCGGTCGTAGAGGATCTTTGAGTCGCCGTTGATCGCACTCGACAGCAGGATGTTCAGTTCGCGGAATTTGGTCGCATACAGCAGCCGGTACAGCGGGGAGCCGACCGGCACGCCACCGTTTCCCTGGTAGGTGTAGTTCTGCTGGCCGCTCGCGTTCTCGAACGGGTAGTCCAGTTCCTGCGGCGGCCGCCCGGGCGGGGCGCCCACGATCGCGTAGGTGTTCTGCTGCTGGCCGAAGTACACCCGGGGCTGGTATGGGCCCAGCTGCCCGTGCGGCGGGATGTCGCTTTCCACGAACCACGGGGTGCCGCCGCTCGCCACCGCATTCGCCTTGGCCGCCACCACCCCGAACCCGTGCGTGTACACCAGGTGGGTGTTGATCCAGTTGCCCTGGCCGGCCGGCGGGCCGCCCATGCCGCGGACGGCCACCACCACATCCTGCGCGCTGCGGCTGGACGGCAGGAGGTAGCGGTCCACCGCGAGCATGCCGGGGAACTGGTAGAAGCCCTTCACCTGCTGCAGCTGCTGGAATGTCTGCGACACCACGGCCGGGTCCATCAGCCGCAGGCCGTTCAGGCCCGACACATGGCTGGCCAGCTGGCTGGGCGGGACAGAACTGGTGCCGGGATAGCTCATCACCTGGGAGCTGCCGACGCCGTAGGCCAGGCGGGTGCCGCCGATCTCCCGCTGGATGTACCTGGACTCCTTGGCCAGCTCGTTCGGCTTGACCACGAACTGCTGGATGATCGCCGGGTAGACGCCGCCGATCAGCACCGCCGACAGCACCAGCAGGCCGAAACCGACGGCGGGCAGTGCGGCGCTGCGGCGCAGCGCGCCGGCGAAGAACAGCACCGCGCACAGCACCGCGATCACGGCCAGCACCGTCTTGGCCGGCAGCACCGCGTTGACGTCGGTGTAGGAGGCGCCGGTGGTCACCGTGCCGCGCTGGGAGAAGTCGATGCCGTACCGGTCGACCCAGTAGGCGAACCCCTTGAGCAGGACGAACACCCCGAGCAGGAGGAACAGGTGGGTCTGCGCGGCGGCGGTCGCCCGCAGCCGGCGGCCCTGCACCCGCAGCCCGCCGTAGAGCGCGTTAACCAGCAGCACCGCGGCCAGCGACAGCAGCACGGCGGTGAACAGGTAGCCGAGCACCAGCCGCAGGAACGGGTAGGTGAACACGAAGAAGGAGATGTCGAGGCCGAACTGCGGATCCTTGACGCCAAACGGGACCTGGTTGGCGAACATCAGCCAGGTTTGCCAGGCACCGGCCGCGCTGAGCCCGGACAGCAGGCCAACCAGGACCAGTGCCAGCCCGAGCAGCAGCCGCCGGTGCGGGTCGACCGCCTGCCGGTACAGGTCCATCCCGGGCCGCTCCCCCGCGGGGACCGGCCGGTACTCCGGCCGCAACCGGAAAGCGATGACGGCGTTAGCGCCCGTCACCAGGGCCATGAACAGGCCAGTCACGAAGAACAGCGCCCACCTGGTGCCATAGGTGACACCGAACACCGAGCTGTAGTGCACGGAGCGGAACCACAGCAGGTCCGTCCAGATCCCGGCGACGATGGTGAGCACCACGATCAGGGCGATCAGCCCGAGCACGGCTGGCACCAGGTAACGGGGCCAGCGAGGCAGCCGGAGCGCAACCCGGCTGTCGGGCGGCCGTGCCCGGCCTGGCGGCTGGAAGCTCAACCAGTCCCCCTCATGTCAGGGCTCGGGACCGGCCCGTGCCGGCGCGGGCCGGGGGCAAAGCGGGCCCGTGCGGCGCCAATCTACCGCGATCATGTCCGTGCCCGGCCACCATGAGGTCCCGTTCCGCTCACGATTGCGTACCCGCCGCCGCCGGCGCCGGCGGCCGCCCGGCTCAGCCTGTGGGCTGGCTGGCCGTCAGCAGGACGGGACCTGACCGCCAGCGGCAAGAGACTCGAGCGCATGCACCGCGCCGCCCAGGGTGCTCACCTTGACCAGCCGCATGCCCGACGGCACGGCCCCGGCCGTGTCCGGGCAGTTGGCGGCGGGGGTGAGAAAGATGGTGGCGCCCGCCTGCCGGGCCCCGGCCATCTTCTGCTGGATGCCACCAATCGGCCCGACGGCGCCGTTCACCGAGATTTCGCCGGTGCCGGCGATGAACTTCCCGTGCGTCAGGTTGTCCGGGGTGAGTTTGTCGATGATCCCCAGCGCGAACATCAGGCCCGCGCTCGGCCCGCCGATCTCCCCCACCCGGATCTTCACGCTGAACGGGAACACGTAGCTCTCCGTGACCGAGATGCCGACGACCGCGTGCCCCTGGGCGCTGGCCGTGGTGAGCCGGATATGCCGGGTCGCCCGCTGCCCGCCGGTGGTGCGCAGCACGGTGAAGGTGACTGGTGCGCCCGCCGCCCGGGCCCGGATCAGCGACCCCGTACTCTGCCGGCAGCTCACCGGGGTGCCGTCCACCGTCGTGATCACGTCGCCCTTGTGCAGCACACCGTCAGCCGGATATCCCCGGCTGACCGCGACCACGGTGTCCACGGTGGTGAACGGGATGCCCAGCTCGCACAGCGCGGCAGCGGTCGCGGTCTGCTGCGAGCTGGTCATCTGCTGGGTGTCCTGCCTGGTGACCTGCTGCTGGCTCTGGCCAGGCCCGAACAGCTCCACCTCCGGTACCACCGCCTCGTGCGGGGTCAGCCAGGCCCGCAGCGCGGCGAAGATGTTCAGCTTCTGCTGCGGGCCACCCTGGTAGGAGACGGTGACCAGGTTCAGGTGACCGGCGGCCGGATAGGTCGGGTGGCCGGAGATCTCGATCAGCGGCCGCCCGCTGGGGAGCCTGCCGAGCGTGTTCAGGGTCGGGCCCGGGCTCAGGATCACGTACGGGACCGGTGCGAACGCCGCGACCGCGGCGGCGATCAGCACCCCGGCCACCGCCACGTACAGCGTCAGCCGGCGGCGGGTCGCGGCCCGCCGGTCAGGCACTGTTGACCCATTCGCTCTCGCCATCGGAGAACGACTGGTGCTTCCAGATCGGCACGCTTTCCTTGAGCCGGTCGATGAGGGCGTGGCAGGCCGCGAACGCCTCCCCCCGATGCGGGCAGGCCACCGCCACCACCACCGCCAGGTCGCCCACGGCCAGGTCACCGACCCGGTGCACGGCGGCCAGCGCCCGGACGTCGAACTCGGCCGCCACCTTCTCGGCCACCTCCCGCAGTTGAGCGGTTGCTGACGGATGCGCGCTGTAGCCCAGCCTGGTCACGCCCCGCCCGTGGTCGTGGTCCCGGACCGTGCCCACGAACAGGGCAACGCCACCCGCCGCAGGATCAGCGACGGCGGCCAGCACCTCGTCCACCGACAGCTCAGTGTCGCGCAGCTCGGCCAGCCTGATCACGTTCACGGAGCCAAGGTACCCGGATTGGCGGCCGGGCAGGGTTGCCTCAGCCGCCCCGCCGCCGGCGGCGGGCCGCCCGCACGATCGCCGCGGTGCCCAGCACGGCAACGGTGGCGCCGGCTGCGGTGATCGTCGCCTCCTTCCGCGGGATCCGCCGGGCACCAGCCCGGTGCAGCGCCCTGGCGGTCATCAGCGCACGCAGCGCGGCCGCGTTGTCGTAGGCCGGGCGCCAGCCGGCCGACCGCAGCGCCTCGCAGTCGACCACCCACGGGTACACCAGGTACTGCAGGTCGTTGATGGGGGCGGGGGCGATCCCGATCCGGTGCAGCCGCTGCGCTGTGCCCAGGGTCAGGCTGGCCGGCAGTTCCAGCCGCCGCAGCCCGCTGATCTCTTCCACCTGCTCCTGTTCCAGCCAGCCGTCGGAACCGACGGCGAAGTTCCCGGTCATCTCCCCGGCCACGGCCAGTTCGAGCGCGGACACCAGGTCATCGAGATGGCAGAACTGCCAGCGGGGCGCACAGCCACGTACCGTCAGTAGCCGGGCCGCGTCGAAGTGCCTGGTCACCGGCGTGTGGCTGCCATCGCCGACAACCGCGGCGGGCCGGACCACAGTGACCGCCAGGCCTGGGTGCGCGCGGGGCGAGCGCTCCGCGAGGTGCTCAATCTCCAGCAGGTCACCTGCCACGCTGCCGTCTGGGTCGGCGGCGAGCGGCGCCGTCTCCGGCAGCGGGACCGGATTGCCTGGCCGCGCGCCATACACCATCGCGCTGGTCACCAGGATCACCCGGCTCACCCGGCCGGCCGCGGCCGCGGTGAGCACGGTCTGCGCCGCGCGGACGTTGAACGCCCGCCGGGCCCGGTGGTCTGAGTCGGACATGTCGACATCGGTGTGCACCAGCACGTCCACCCCGGCGAGCCGGCCAGCCAGCGCGGGGTCGCACACGTCGGCGAGCCGCCACGTCACCCCGGACAGGTCTCCCCGGTGGTTGTCGATCGCCACCACCCGGCGGACCCGGTCCGAGCCGGCCAGGGAGGCCGCCAGCGCGTGCCCCAGGCCGTGCGCGGCACCGGTGACCGCCACCACCGGGCCGGCGGCAGCGGCCGAACGGGCCGCGCCCCGTATCGCCGTGGACTGCGCACCCTGGGTGCCATTGGGCTGGCCCGCCGTGCCCGGCTGGCCCGGCTCCGGCGGACCGGCCGGCTCCGGCGGCTGCCCCGCCGCCAGCGTGAGCCGGCCGCGCCCTGCCCCTGCCGCGCCAGCCACCGGTGCCATCACAACGCCCCCGCCCGGCTGGCTGTCCCCGTGCGCCCATGGCGAACCTCGGCTGCTGAGGTGCTCAACGGCTTCGCTCCCGGGATAACGTGGCAATGTGATGCTTCCATCCTGCCTGAGAGGCCATCGGTATGGCTGATCCTCCCTTCGGCTTTGGCCCGCCCGGTGGCCCGGGCCGGGGTTCTGGCGGGTCTGGCGGCTCTGGGCCGTCGGGGGAGCCACCCAGCGGCGGCGGGCCGGCTGGGCCACTGGGACCGCTCGGCGACCCGCAGCAATTCGCCGAGGCGCTGCGCCAGTTCGCGGATCTGATGTCGTGGCAAGGCGGGCCGGTGAACTGGGATCTGGCCCGGAATGTGGCGCGCCATGCGGTCGCTGCCGAGGGCGACCCCAGCGTGCTTGACAGCGACCGGCACAAGATCTCCGAAGCCATGCGGCTGGCTGATCTGTGGCTGGACGAGACCACCAGTTTCGCCAGCGGCATCAGGGTGGTGCAGGCCTGGAGCCGGTCGGAGTGGGTGGAGGCCACCGTCCCGGTGTGGTCGAAACTGGTGGACCCGGTCGCGCAGAAGGCCGTCGAGGCGATGGGCGGCATGTTCACCGATGTGCCCAGCGACGAGGCCGCGGCCGGCCTGCCCCCTGAGCTCAGTTCGGCGTTGCAGGCGTTCGGCGGTGGCCTGGCCGGGCTGGCCCCGATGCTGCAGCGTATTGGCGGGATGATGGTTGGCCAGCAGGCTGGGGCCGCGATTGCCGCGCTGGCCCGGGAGGTGGTCAGCTCGACCGACGTGGGCCTGCCGGTCGGCCCGGCTGGCACGGCCGCACTGCTGCCGGCTGGGGTCGCGGCCTTTGGCGAGGGCCTGGCTACCGGCCTGGATGAGGTGAGGCTGTTCCTGGCACTCCGGGAGGCCGCCCATCACCGGCTGTTTTCGCACGTGCCCTGGCTACGGGCACACCTGCTGGCGGCGGTCGAGGACTACGCCCGTGGCATCACGGTGGACGCGTCCCAGCTGCGCGAGGCCATGCCACAGATCGACCCGGCGAATCCAGACGCGATCCGGGAGGCACTGTCCGGCGTCGCGCTGTTCCAGCCGGAAGACACCCCGCAGCAGAAGGCGGCGCTGGCCCGGCTGGAGACGGCGCTGGCATTGGTGGAGGGCTGGGTAGCCACCGTGGTGGACGCGGCGGCTGGGAGCCGGCTGCCGCAGGCGACGGCGCTGGCCGAGGCGATCCGGCGGCGGCGGGCCACCGGCGGCCCAGCCGAGCGTACCTTCGCCACTCTGGTCGGCCTGGAGCTGCGGCCGCGCCGGCTGCGCGAGGCGGCGCACATCTGGCAGCAGCTCACCGAAGCCCGCGGGGCCGACGGGCGGGATGCCATCTGGGCACACCCGGACCTGCTGCCCTCGCACGATGACTTCGACGACCCGGACGCCTTCGTGCACGGGAAGACCGACTGGGACATGTCGGACCTCGACACCGACCCGCCCAGCGAGCCCGGCCCTGGCCCCGCTGGTGATCCAGGCCCCGGCTCCCCCGGCGACGCCCCCTGACCGGGGCGGCCGAACTATCTGCTGTCCACAGGTGGTGGACGGCCGGTGCGCAGTTGAGAGCATTCCGCCGGCACCTGTGCCCGGGAATTCACAGGCTTTCCCCGGGTGCCTCCACAGCAATGCCGCCAGTCCTCCCCATGCTATGCACAGAACTGTCCACCGGCCCGGTTGACCGCTGCGGTGGCCGCGCCTAGCGTCGCAGCAGGATTTCCCGGGGCCGCGGGCTAACGTCACTTCCGGGGAAGGGGGCGGCCAGCCAGCAGGGAACCCGCCGGTGCAGGCCGGCCGGTTCCCCCCGGGGGATCCTGCTTGATTGTCAGACCACCCCGGCACGCTGATGCCATGCGGCCCGCCCTGAAACCTGGCCTGGTCCCGGTCTGGCGGAACACCGATACCGTCCAGATCGGTATAGATCACCGCCGGGCCATCGCGCTCACTGGCATGGGCCTGGCGGCGGGCCTGATCTCGTTACTCGACGGCAGCCGGGATCTCGGCCAGCTGCTGGCGGCCGCCGGTGACCTTGGCATACCGGCCGCCACGGTGCACCGAGTGCTCTCGCTGCTGGCCGCGGGCGGGGTGCTGGATGATCAGCCGCCCGATCTCTACCGCCGCCTGCCGGACGGGCTGCACCGGCGGCTGGCTCCCGAGCTCGCGACCGCCGCCCTGGCGCACGGCGACTCCGATGGCGGCGCCCGCACGCTGGCCCGCCGCCAGAACGCCTGCGTCCGGGTAGCGGGCCTGAACCCCATCGGGTTATCCGCCGCCAGCCTGCTGGCAGCGGCCGGCATTGGCTCGGTGGTCACCGCCGGCCCGGTGGCCACCGCCGGCCCGGCGCCCGCGCTGCCGGCCCGCGGCGGCAGCCACCCTCCCCCGGCCTCCGGGGGTGGCGCTCCGTGGGCTGCCGCTGCCCCGGCCAGCACTTCCCCCGCAAGCGCCACCCGGGACCGGCGGCCGCCGCCCGGCTCCCTCCCGGCGGCACGCCCGGGCCGCACCCCGGATCTGGTGATCCTCGCCGACAGTTACCGGCGCGACCTGCCCGCGGCGCTGCTGCGGGCTGGCATCCCGCACCTGACAGCCTCGGCCAGCGAGGCCATCGGTGCGGTCGGCCCGCTGGTCGTGCCCGGCCAGTCCGCCTACCTGCGCTGCCTGGACCTGGCCCGCGCGGACCGTGATCCGGCCTGGCCGCTCATCCTCGCCCAGCTCGCCGGCGGCTGGGTGGGCCCACCGGCATGTGATGCGATCCTGGCGATGGCGGTGGCCGCCCAGACCGCGGCCCAGGCACTAAGTTTCGTGGACCGGGGGGCAGCGGCCACTGCCGCCGTCAACGGCACGCTGGAGCTCTTCCTGCCCGGCTGGCAGTGGCGGCGCCGGACCTGGCTGCCTCATCCGTACTGCCTGTGTCGCCGCATCCATCCGGATGACCCACAATGATCTGGTGAGCGATCTTCCTCGGTGGGCGTTGACCCGTACGGCAAAGCTGGCCACTCTGCCGGTTGGCCTGGCCGGACGGACGGCCCTGGGGCTGGGCAAACGGCTGGGTGGCCGGCCAGCCGAAATCGTCGCGAATGAGATACAGCAGCGGACCGCCGAGCAGATCTTCCGGGTGCTGGGCGAGCTCAAGGGCGGCGCGATGAAGTTCGGGCAGGCTCTGTCGATTTTCGAAGCGGCCCTGCCGCCGGAGATCGCCGGGCCGTACCGGGCCACCCTGACCAGGCTCCAGGAGTCGGCGCCGCCGCTGCCCAGCGGCACCGTGCACGGCGTGCTCGCGAAGGACTTCGGGCCCGGCTGGCGCGACCAGTTCGCCGAGTTCAGCGACAAACCGGCCGCTGCCGCCTCCATCGGCCAGGTGCACCGTGCCCGCTGGCGGGACGGCCGGGATGTGGCCGTGAAGATCCAGTACCCGGGTGCGGGCCAGGCCCTGCTCAGCGACTTCACGCAGCTCAGCCGCGTCGCCCGGCTGTTCGCTGCGCTGATGCCCGGGCTGGAGGTCAGGCCGGTGCTGGACGAGTTGCGGGCCAGGGTCGCCGAGGAACTCGACTACCCGCTGGAGGCCAGTGCGCAGCGGGCGTTCGCCGCCGCCTACGCCGGTGACCCCGACATCTTCATCCCGGGCGTAATCGCCGCCACCGACCACGTGCTGGTCACCGAGTGGATGGACGGCACCCCGCTGTCGAAAATCATCAGCGAGGGCAGCCAGCAGGAGCGGGACCGGGCCGGCCTGCTGTTCGTCCGTTTCCTTTTCTCCGGGCCCGCCCGGGCCGGGCTGCTGCATGCCGATCCGCATCCCGGCAACTTCCGGCTGCTGGCCGACGGCCGGCTGGGAGTGCTGGATTTCGGCGCGGTGGACCGGCTGCCGGACGGGTTCCCGCCATTCATCGGCCACCTGCTGCGGATCGTCCACGAAGGCGCCGACCTCGCCCCCGCTGAGCAGGAACTGCGGGCGCAGGGATTCCTCCGGCCGGGGATTGAGATCGACCCGGAGGCGCTGCGGGCCTTCCTGGCCCCGCTGGCGGAGCCCTCGCGGGTGGAACGGTTCCGGTTCAGCCGGGAGTGGCTCCGCGGTGAGGCCACCCGGGTCGCCGATCCCCGGTCCTCCAACCTGGGCCGCAAGCTCAACCTGCCGCCCTCGTACGTGCTCATCCACCGGGTCACCACGGCCGGCATGGGTGTCCTGTGCCAGCTGGAATGCGAGGGGCCGTACCGCGCGGAAGTGCTCAGGTGGATGCCCGGCTACAACGACCAGGTGCCCAGCCCGGGCCCGGCCACAGATGATGGGCCGGACGTGGCCGTGCGGCTGGAACTGGGTGCTGGGCCGGACGCGGCCATAGCGGCGGACAACGGCGCGGACCCGGACGTGGCCATAGCGGCGGACAGCGACGCGGACCCGGCCATCGGGCCGGGGCCCGGCCGGGAAGAGCCGGCTGCCGACGTGGCCGTCCCGGGCCGGTAAGAACCGGCCGGGACGGCCACGCCCCCGGTCACCCCGTCAGCTCTGCAGTGCACGGGCCGCCCGCCCGGCCCGCGACTGGGCGTGGGAGAGCTGCTCCCGCGCCCGCTCCACTCGCCGGGATGACCGCCGCAGTGCCCGCAGCCGCTGCGCCTGGTGCACTTCCCGCGCCTCGGCCCGCAGGAGCTGCTGCCGGTCGAGTGCATGCCGGGTGTCGGAATACACGTGGTACACGTTTCTCACCACCTTTCGCGGGTCTGCTGATCTGGCTGGTCACGCGCTGCCGCGCCCGGTTCCTGGCTAGGCAGCGACGTCCGCCTTGCGCGGGCGCCCCCTGGGACGCTTACGCGGGACTATCACGCCGCGCAGGAAGAGCTCGCCTCCCCACACGCCCCATGGCTCCTGCCGCTCCCGGGCGCCGGCCAGGCACGCGAGCCGGGCCGCGCACCCCCGGCACAGGGCCTTGGCGGTCTCCACGTCGGCGGGGGACTCGGCGAAGAACAGATCGGGCTCCCGGGTGCAGGGTGGCACCCAGGGCCTGACCCCCGTTGCAGATTCCGCTTCCGGACCTGTCGTGCCCGAAGCAACGGCGATGGTGCCGGGCCAGTACATGTCCACTCCCCTCCTGCTCGTCCCTGCTCGTCGGTCTGACTGGCTGAGGTCGCGCTGGCCCGGCACATAGCTAAGGCCGCGGACCCGGTTTTCGGGTCCGCGGCCTTTGGGGATCGAGGCCGGTCTCTGCTAGACCGGATCCCACGCCGGATACGGACCCGAACGGTCGCCGCTGCTGGCGGCGAAACGGGTCATTTCCTGGTACTTCTTGCAGGCGAGTTGCGGTGCCGCGACCGGTCCGGCCACTCGCGGCCGCCGCCGGCTGACGGCCAAGCGGCCGCCCGCATTGGTGCCCGGAGCCGGGACGCCGCCGGGCAGGCCGATGCCCCGCGTGACAGCGGCGTGCGGCCAGACACCCGCCCTGCTGGCAGACTGACCAGGAATCATGCTGTATTTCACCGTGGGCACCTCCTCCCGTGCGTCGTCGGCCCACTCGTGGACATGTAAGCAGCCTAGGTAAGCCACCAGCCGCGGGGCAACCGATTTTCCGTGCGGATCTGCTCACCGCCGGGCCACACTTACCCAGCGGAGGCCCTGTCAGGGGGTGGTACGGATCAGGCCCTCCTGCACTACCGACACCACCAGCGCGCCCTCCTGCGTGAACACCTCACCGCGGGCCAGCCCCAGGGCACCCGTCGCCGACGGCGAGTCCTGGACATACAGCAGCCAGCGGTCGGCGCGGAATGGCCGGTGAAACCACATCGCGTGGTCGAGGCTGGCACCGCTGGTGCGGCCATCGGCCCAGGACAGGCCGTGCCGCAGCAGCACCGTGTCAAGCAGGGTCATATCGGAGGCGTAGGTCATCAGGCACACATGCAGCAGTGGGTCGTCCGGCAGTTCCCCGTCGGCCCGCAGCCAGACCAGGTTGCGGTCGGCGCGCAGGGACTGGTCATGCTGCGCCTCGTAGGTGAGCGGCCCGATCACCCGCAAGTCGATCGGGTTGTCCCGGAAGAATGCGTGAGCTGGTGTGCCGAGCAGGGCCTCCATCCGGTCGGCCGTCGGCGGGACCGACTCCGGCGGCGGCACCACCGGCATGGCGATGGCGTGCGATGGCCCTGGCTCGTCACGGTGGAAGGACGCCGACAGCGTGAAGATCGTCTTGCCGTGCTGGATCGCGGCCACCCGCCGGGTGGTGAACGACCGGCCATCCCGGACCCGGTCGACCAGGTAGACCAGTGGCACCGCCGGGTCTCCCGGCCGGATGAAGTAAGCGTGCAGCGAGTGGACGGCCCGGTCGGCGGGCACGGTACGGCCGGCCGCGACCAGTGCCTGGCCCGCCACCTGCCCCCCGAACACCCGCTGCCGGCGGTCGTCCGGACTGCGGCCACGGAAGATGTCGGACTCGATCTGCTCCAGGTCGAGCAGCCCGACAAGCCGGTCCAGGATGTCGCTCACGGCCCCGCCGTCTCCATCGGCACCTCGTCATCTGCCTGCGTCGGCGGCGCCGGCAGGTGCGGGCGCTTCCTGGCGCAACGCAGGTACCGGGGCACCGTACCCTGCTGGCCGGGCCCGTGGTGGCCGCAGGCCAGCCAGGAACCGGGACGGCACCCGGGATGGCCGCGCGCCCGTCATGCGGGCCAGCGCCCAGGACAGGTACAGCCGCTGCCGGGCCCGGGTCAGCCCCACGTAGAGCAGCCGCCGTTCCTCGGCGATCGCCTGCTGGCCCTGCGCGTGCACGATCGGCAGGTTCCCCTCGGTGAGCCCGGGCAGGAAGACCACGTCCCACTCCAGCCCCTTCGCGGCATGCAGCGATGTCACGGTCACCCCGGACAGCGCCGGGGCGTGCTCGATGGCGGCCCGGCGGCCCAGTTCGGCGGCGACGTCGGCCAGCCCAGCGCCCGGGGTGGCGGCGCAGAAGTCCCCGGCGAGCTCGGCGAGCGCGGCCAGCGATTCCCAGCGCTCCCGGGCCGACCCACGGCCCGGCGGCGGTTCCCGGGTCAGGCCCAGCCCGGCCAGCACGTGCCTGACCTCGGTGGCGGCCGGGAGTGCGGATCCGGTGCTGCTGGCGGGCCCGGCCGCGGCGCGCAGCATCCCCATGGCCTGCCGCACCTCTGCCCGCTCGAAGAACCGCTCGGTCCCGCGCACCTGGCAGGGAACTCCAGCGTCGGCAAAAGCACGCTCGAACCGCTCGGTCTGGACGTTGGTGCGCACCAGCACGGCCATCTCGCGGGGCGGCGTCCCGGCCGCGGTCAGCCGGGCAGCGCGGCGGGCGACCGCCACCGCTTCCGCGCCATCGTCGGGGTAGCCGGTGAATCCCGGTTCCGGCCCCGGGTCACGCTGGGCGAGCAGCGGGGCGCCGGGCAGCCCGGCGTGCGTCCGCAGCCGGGCCTGCTGGCGGCCGGGAACCGCGCCACTGAGCCGGTTTGCCACCGCCACCACCTGCGGGGTGGAGCGGTAGTTGCGCACCAGCCGGATCACCGTGGCATGCGGGTAGCTGGCGGTGAAGCCGGTCAGGTACGCGGGGGTGGCGCCGGTGAACGAGTAGATGGTCTGCCGGGGGTCACCGACGACGCAGATGTCGTCCCGGCCGTCGAGCCAGGTGTCCAGCAGCAGTCGCTGCAGCGGGTTGACGTCCTGGAACTCATCCACCAGGAAATACCGGTAGCGGCTGGCGACCTCGGCAGCGGCCCACCGGTGCCCAGCCAGGATTCCCGCGGTCAGTTCCAGCACCGATTCGAAATCGGCCAGGTGGCGCTCGCGCCGCAGCCGCTCATAGGCCGCGAACACGTCAGCGGTGGCCTCACTGCCCAGCGGCGGTGTGCGTGCCGCCGTGGCAGCCGCGGCGGCATAGCCATCCGCCCGGATCTGGCTGGCCTTGGCCCATTCGATCTCGCTCGCGGTGTCGCGCAGTTCCGCTGGCCCGGCGGGGTTCCCCAGGCCGCGGGCGGCCTCAGCCAGCAGGACCAGCTTGGAGTCGAGCACCGCCGGCGGCCGCCCGCCGACGGTGCGTGGCCAGAAGTGCACGAGCTGGCGCAGCGCAGCCGAGTGGAACGTGCGCGCCTGCACCTCATCCAGCTCACTCCCGGCCGCCCCGGCGAGCTGGCGCAGCCGGGCCCGCAGTTCCCCCGCGGCCCGGGTGGTAAAGGTGACCGCCAGCACCTGCCGCGGGTCGAGCACGCCGGTGCGGACCCCGTAGGCGATCCGGTGCGCGATAGCCCGGGTCTTCCCGGTCCCGGCCCCGGCCAGCACGCAGACCGGCCCCCGGATGGCCAGCGCCACCTCCCGCTGCTCTGGGTCCAGCGCGGCCAGGATCTCCTCCGGGCCGCCGGTGGCCAGGCTGTCCGTATCCACCGCGCACCTCCTGCCGCCATCCTTGCCTACACCACCGACGCTCGCGGGAAGCACGAAGCAGGCCCCAGCGTTTCAACTCCGGAACTAGTCTGGGTCGGCAAGGAGAGGCGCGTGGCACAGCCGCTGACGATGTACACCACGATCTGGTGCGGCTTTTGCCGGCGGCTCAAGAACCAGCTGGCACGGGAAGGAATCGAGGTCGCCGAGGTCGACATCGAGCGGGACCCGGCCGCAGCCGACTACGTGATGTCGGTCAACGGCGGCAACCAGACGGTCCCCACCATTGTCTTCCCGGACGGGTCCACGCTGACCAACCCGTCAGCCGCCCAGGTCCGGGTGCACCTGCGTGAACTCAGCACACCATGATGGAAACCGACGACACGGCCCCAGCTGCCGCCAGTGCCACCCGCCGCCGCGCCCCCAGGCGCCCGGGCGACGATGCCGCGGGCCTGGCCGGCCAGGATGAGGACGGCGCCTGGCCCGCCGACGGCTACCGCGGCCGCCATTCGGTGTCCGGCACCGGCGAGCCGCCGGTAGCCCGCCGGACGGCCACCGGCTGGCGGGTGGGTGATGAAGAAGTCTCGGATCTGACCAGCGCGATGGTGCTGGCCGACCTGCTCGCGGCCGACCTGCCAGCGGAAGGGCCGCCGACGCCGGGCAGCCCGGCCGCGGCCGGCCGCGGGCCGGCCCATCAGGTGGAGCAGGTGAATGTCCGGCAGCTGCAGGAGACCATCGCCCAGCTGGAACATGCGCTCGCGGTCCGGGTCCGGGTGGAGCAGGCGATCGGGGTGCTCGCCGAGCGCCACCGGCTGCGGCCGCGGCAGGCCTTCGAGCTGCTGCGGTCGGCCGCGCGGGCACGTGGCCGGCGGGTGCTCGAAGTGGCCGGCGAGGTCGTGGACAGTGCCAGCAATCCGCTGCTGCGCATTCCCGAGGAGCTGGCCAGGCCACCGGCAGCCCGGCGCCGGGGCCGGAACGCGCGGCGGCCGCATGACGGCGGCTGAGCCGCGCCGCTGACGCTGGACGACCCGCCCCGGGCTCAACCTGCTGGCCCGTCGGCGAGCCTCAGCCTGAATCCCAGGCCAAGCTCCCATACTCAAACCATGAGTCAGGATCCGCGGGGCATCCCTGGCGCGCCCCGCGGGCCACGCCCCCGGCCTGCCAGGCCCACACGTGCCACGTACTGGCGGCGCCGGGTGGTGGTGCTCGCGGCGGGTCTCGGGCTGCTCACCGCCCTCGGCTGGGGCGTGAACGCGCTGCTCGCGGCGCGCCCCACGCAAGCGGCGCTGACCGGCAACACGACGGACACTGACTCCACCCATGTACACCGGCACAGCAGGCACCTGCACCCAGCGGCGTCACCCTCCCCGCGGCCCTCTCCGGCCCGGTCACGGCATAGGAAGCGAGTTCCGGCCCACCCCGCTGGCCGGGTGCTGGCCTGCAGCCCAGGCGGGGTGACGCTCAGTCTCTCGTCCCCGCAGTGGTGGTACCAGACCGGTGCCACACCCCAGTTCACGGTGCGGGCCAGCGCCCATGGGCAGCCCTGTCGCTTCACTGTCACCAGCAGATCGGTGGCGGTGGTCGTGACCGCCGCTGGCCATCACATCTGGAGCTCGGCGGACTGTCCCAGTGGCGGCGGCTCCCGGGCGGTCGTGGTGAAAGCGGCCAGGCCAGTGGTGATCCTGCGGATCTCCTGGGACCGAAAAACCTCCGCACCCGGCTGCGCGGGCACCCGCCGTCTGGTTCGCCCCGGGGAGTACCAGGTCACCGCGGTCGCTGGCCACCTGCACAGCGCGACCGCGAACCTGGTGCTCGGTACCCAGGGCGCGATCGGGCCCTGACGCCCCAGGCCTCGTCCGTCACCATGCCCGGCTGGCAGCCGCTAGACAAGCGTTGCTCCCCAGGCAGGTGGCCGAGTTCCCGGCGGGCAGCCAGTGCGCTGCGGCCGGCCGCATAACCGGCTCCGGCTAAAGAGGGCAGCTGGCTCCGGTTATCAGGTAGCTGGGCTCTGGTGAACAGCAGCGGCCGAAAGCCGGTTGGGGCCGCTGGTTTGCGGCCCCAACCGGTCCCAGCGGCGATCAGCTCAGGAAGCCAGCCAGGTCAGCCCGGCCATGCCGATCGTGCACGGGCCGATCACGACCTGACTGCCGCTGGCGGTGGCGTCGCCTGCGGGACCAAGGCACAGGCCAGAGCCTGGATTCCGGAGGGTAACCCCAGCCCCCGTGGGTACCAGGGTCCATTGCTGCGCCCGGGTGCCGTTGCAGGCATACAGGTCGACGGCACTGCCAGCGGCCGTGGCGCCATGCTGGATATCCAGGCACTTGCCGTTGACCCGCACGGTCCCATCGAGCTCGGCCTGCCACGCCTGCGCTGTCGTCCCGTTGCACGTCCAGATATCGATCTCGGTGTTGTTCGCGACCTGGTCGCCGCGGACGTCGAGGCACAGGCCCGGAATCTGCGATGCCACCGGGCCGGGCGGCAGGGTCCAGGCCTCGTTCGCGTAGCCGTTACACGGCGCGAGCGCCACCGTGCCCGATCCAGGAGCGGCCAGGCACATGCCCGACCACGGGTTGATCAGGGTGGTCCGGCGCGCCCCGAGCGACGGGTTCACACCACGTGGGTAGACCAGGTGCCATTGCTGGGTGGGAGTGCCCGCGCACGGTTCCAGTTCGGCGACGGCGCCCTGGGCCGCGGCCGGCACGGTGAGGCACTTGCTGTTGATCCGCAGGCTGCCATCCGGCACGTAGGTCCAGTTCTGGTTGCTGCCGCCGGTGCAGGCGCGGACGCCGGCTTTGGTGCCGTTCGCTGACCCGTCACCGGGTACGGTCAGGCACTTGCCGAACAGACCCAGCTGGACGGCCCCCGTCGCCCCGGTGCTCAGGGCGGGACCCACGGTCCAGCTGAACGCGACGGAGCCGGACCGCCCATGGCTGCCGGTGGCACTCACCGTCGGGTGGTAGGTGCCCGGGGTGCTCGGCCAGCCGGTGATCTGGCCGGTCGCGCCGATGACGGTGCCTGCGGGCAGGCCGGTCGCGGAGAACGAGACGCCCTGCCCGGCCGCCGGGTCGGCCGACTCGATCTGGAGGCCGACCGTGCTGCCGGCCGCGCTGGTCTGCGGACCGGGGCTGAGCAGCGGCAGCACGCTCGGGTTCAGCTGGTCCAGGTCGGTATCCCTGCGTGCATCGATGCCGCGCACCGTGCCGGCGCTTGAATACTGCCAGAACTGCCAGTTCGTCCAGCCGGGAGTGATCCGCGGGTGCGTGGCGGTGGTGTAGTCGGGGACCCACAGCGGGAACTGCGCGAACGCGGCGGTGCCGCCGGTACACAACCGCCACCATGGCACCGGCCCGTAGATGATGGGTTCCTGGCCCGTCTTGGCCTGGACTTCGGCGCTGAACCTGGTGATCCACCTGACCATGGCGGCGGTGCTGAGCCCATAGCACTCCGCACCGTACGGGTTGTACTCGGTGTCCAGCATGATCGGCGGCACCGGCCCGCCCGCCGAAGCCAGATAGTTGACGAGGTAGTCCGCCTGGGCAACGGGGCTGCTGGCGCCGCCGTCGCCGTTCGGGATCGCGAAAGCGTAGGCCATCACCGCCAGCCCTGCTGCCCTGGCCTGGGCCAGATCGGTCAGCGCAAACGGGTTCCGGTAGTACGTGCCCTCGGTCGCCTTGATGGCCGCGAACTGGATGCCCGCCTTGGCGACCTTCGGCCAGTTGATGCTCTTGCCGCCAGGATGCTGATACGACGCCACGTCCACGCCCTGCAGCGCCCACGGGAGCGCCGGCGGGGGGTCTTTCTTCCCGCCGCGCCAGATACCACCGTCGAGCTGGCGGAGCAGTTCCGGCGAGTGGGTGGCACCGGTATTGAAATGTTTGACCCGCTGCCACGAGTGGTGGTGCGGTGCCCAATGGGCCGGGTGGCCCGGTGGGGCAGATTGGATCGCCGCCGTATTGGCGGGGGAAGTTACCGAGAATATGGTCAGCGCCAGCAGGCCAAGCCCGGCGACGTAAGTCAGAATCCTCGGCAGCCGGCGACCAGCCAGTGCCCGCATCGCTTCTCCTTACCGTCCCACCTGAAAGACCGGGTGACGTATGGGGCCGCTGCGGGGCAGGATGCATGAGAAGCCGCCCGGAAGCGGCACTATTCAAGCAGCTGTGCCACCAATAGTCCGGTAGGCCGCATTCGTGTCGGCATTCTTTTTGCAGCCAACAGCCCAGCCCGTGCGCAGGCTCTGGGGACGGCCTGGCGAAGGGGCCGGGCGCAGCGGGCCGCACCGGAATGGGCGGGTAATCCGGCTGGCTGAACGGGCTATCGGGCGTCGAGGGGCGTGCCTTTCACTCGCCGGGTCACCTGACCGCTGTCAGCAATGCCGGACACCCCTGGCTGGGTCCTGCCCGGTGTTGAGGTGGACGCCAGCGACGTAGCCGCGGCGGGGTGCCACGATGTGGTACCAGACGTTGTCCTTGAATACCGGGGTGCCGGTGCGGAAGCAGTTCACCACCACCGGGCTGCCGGCCGCGCCGAGCACGTGCACGACCGGGGCCGAAGTGCTCGGCCGCTGACGGACCCGCAGGCCCGTTACCAGGGTGCGGAAGAGGTGCAGGACCTGGCAGGCCGGGACGCCCGCGGCGGGGTCGCGCCCGGTGTTGAGGTAGAAGCCGGCCACGAAGCCGGCGTGCGGTGCGACGATGTGGTACCAGATCCTGTCCCCGCCCACGGGGCTGCCAACGGCGAAGCAGTTCACCGAGACCGGGGAGCCCGCCGCACCGAGCACGTGCACGACCGGGGCCCGGGTGTGCGGTGCCCTGCGCACCCGCAGGCCGGTCACCACGGTGTGGTAGTGATGACCGGCTGACGTTGGTCGCACCAGCGCCGTCCTGGCTGATGGCACCGCCGCCACCGGGCTGGCCAGCAGCAGTGTGGTCATGGTGGCCGCCAGCGGCACGCCGGCCGCGATGATAGCCAGCCGCCCGATTCTGGTGGGCAGGACCATGAGTTTCCTCTTCGTCGAAGCGAGTCCGGCCGGGCCAGCGGCAAAACGCCGATCGGCTTCTTCCCGCTCCGGCCAGCTGAGGCGCGGACGCCTTCGCCGGTTGCCCTGCTCGGTACTGTAGGGGCGAAGTCCTGATTTCAAAGCAGCCGCGCCGTGGTGAACGCATGAGCCAGCCCGCGGTTACCGGCGGGTGCCGTCAGGCACCCACAGCCCTCGTGGCCGCCTTCGCCGAGGGCCGGCGGGCCTGACGCGCTACCGCGTCGGGACGGTGTGGAACTCCACCCGGTACAGCAGCGTGTCGTCGCCGATCGGGCCGGCGTGGGCGGCCCGCTTGCGCAGGGATTCCATGTCTTTCTCGCCACTGCGGCGGAGATCGGCTGGCGTAATGGAGGAAAAGGGCAACAGTTCCACGGCGTCGACCTCGATATATCCAGCGCCGACGGGATAGCGGCCGCCGACCCTGACCTGCAGGCGCCGCCACAGCCGGAACGAGACGGTGATGTCGCCCGAGAGCACGTCGTCGCGCAGTTCCCGGCTGAATTCCACCAGCCGATGCTAACCGGGCACGGCCGGATCGTCCGCGCCCGGGCTTGGTGCCCGGCGGTCTCCGGATCAGCCGGCCAGCTGCTGGCGGGTCAGGGCAAGGCCGGCATGCGCCCAGGGACGGATGAAGCCGACGGCGCCACGCCCGCCGTAGGGGGCGATCCGGATCGGGAACCCGGTCGCATACGCCTCCACCATCAGGCCGTTCCCGATCACCATCCCGACGTGCCCGGGCGAGGTGGTGGTCCCGTCGGATCCGGCGAAGAACACCAGATCTCCCGGCTCCTCGTGGCCGGGTGCGACCCGCGGCCCCCAGGTCCATTGCTGCTGGGATGTGCGCGGGATGTCCACCCCGGCAGCCCGGTAGGCCATCATCACCAGCCCCGAGCAGTCGAACGCATCCGGCCCCGTGCCACCCCACAGGTACGGCTTGCCGAGCTGCGCCCGGGCGAACGCGATCACGGAGGCGGCCAGCTGGTTGGGGACTTGCGCGTCGCGCGGGCCGCCACCGGTGCTCACGGCCGCCGCGTTCATCAGGCACTGCGCAGCGGTCACTACCCCGCCACCTGCACCGCCGGCGGCCGGGCTAACGGTGAAGCCACCGCCGGCGTACACCGATGCCCAGTGCAGCACGTCGGTCACGTATGAGGGCAGATGGTTGTAGGCGAAGATGGCGCCGCTGACGTTGCCCTGTACCCCGTGCGCGACCAGGTACTTGGCCGCGCCGGCGATCGCGTCGGCCGGATCGTAGACGCTGGCGATGCCATCGCCGTTGGCGTCGGTGGCCACCCCGGCGACCCGCGCGCCGACTGTGTGCTCCGGCGCACCGCCCCAGGTGTTGCCGGCCGCGCCACCGATGCCGATCTGCATCGGGCCGGCCGCGCCGAACGCGTTCGCCCCGCTGTGCACGCCGGGCAGGGCGGACCGGCCGTCGTCGCTCTCCACCTCACCGATGCCGGCCAGGATCACCCACGGCACCCCATAGGTGCGCCCGGCCTGCTGGAAGAGCTGGAGGTAGTTGGCCGGGATGGAAGCCCGACCAGCCGCACTCGGTGCCGGCTGCACCGCGGCGGTCACCGCGTTCGGTGACCCTCCGGTCCCGCCGCCCGCGCAGCCCTGGCCCGTCGCGAACAGGATGCTGCCACCGCCGATCAGCCCGGCCCCGACCACTGCCAGGCAGAGCACGAGCAGCGTCACCAGCCCGGCCACCAGCACTGCCGTGAGCCGGCCGCCATGCAGGCGCAGCCGCGGGTTCATGAGTTACCCGCCGAGGCAAGCTGGATGTCGTTCACCTGCCAGCCGCTGCCGGCCCGCTCGACGGTGATGGCGTATGAGCCTTTGGTCACCGCGGAGGTGGTCTTTCCCGTGCGCCCGGTGTTGTCCGTCTTCTGGGTGAGGGTGACGGCGAAGGTCAAGCTCGATGGGCCGAACGCGCGCAGCTCAGCGATGACCCCACTGCCCGACGCAGACTGCTTCTGCTGGGTTCTCACCAGGGCGAGGCCGGGGGCGGCGAATCCCCGGGCCAGCGCCGCGGACAGGGATGGGGTGACCAGGCCGCGCATCCGGCCGACGTAGCTGCCCGCGCTCTGCGTGTAGCTGTAGGTCGCGTAGTCGGTGGCAAACCGCCGCACCACCCCGGCCGCCGACGCCAGGTCGGACTGGCTGAACGGGAGCCACTGGTAGATGTTCACCGCACCGGCCGGCGGTCCCGGGCTACCGGTCGCCGGTGCCGCCGCCGTGGTAGGCCGGGCCGGTGGCGTCCCGGTGGCCGATGGCGGCGCCGATCCCTGGCGGTGGGCGGTGGCCGGGCTGGGCCAGAGCAGGAACACCCCCAGCCCGGCCAGCGCCAGCACGATGATGGCGAAGGCCAGCTTCCGCTGGGCCGGTGACAGTTCCATGACCCGGTGCGGCTACTTCTGGCGCCGGACCGGCCGTAGCCAGAAGGGGGTGGCGGGTGGCTCGGCCGGGCCTTGCTCTTCGCCGGCCAGCGGGCCAGCTGGACCAGCTGGCTGGCCGCGGCCGGCCTGGTCCCGGGCGGCCGGCTGCTGTCCGCTGGCCGCGCCCGGCCGTGCTGCCGGTGAGCGTGTGAACGGCCCGTTCCCGCCGCCAGCCGCGAAGAAACCGGTGACGCCGCTGGCGGTCCCGTGCCCGCGGGCACGGCCACTTCCCGCGCGCGTCGGGGCGGGCGTGGACGGTGCGTGACTGGCCGGTGCCCGGGGCGGCGCCCCGCCAGATGATGGCCGGCCGGTGGTGCCCGGCCAGCGCGGCGGGCCCGGATCGGCCCCGCGCCCCCAGCCGGACGGTGCGGGCGATGAGTTGCCTGCCCGCCGGGACGGCAGGACCAGCGGCGGCGGGGTCCGGCCGGCCCCGTTGCCGCCATCGGCGGTGCCGCGCACGCGGGTGCGGGCAGCGCCGCCCGCCGCCCCGGCGCCGGTACCCGCGCCCGGCGACGCCGCATCCGGCGCGCCTGCCTGTGCGGCCGCGCCATTGCCCGCGTGCCCGTTGCTGGCGGCGGCACCATCGGCGCCGGCCACGGCGGCCCCGGCCGCGGCACCGGCCGCGCCGCCCGTCGTTACCTGCGCGGCCAGACCGGCCGCCTGCGCCGGATTCCGCCGTGCCCACCGGGCGGCCCGGTAGGCAGCGAAACCAGGCACCGCCACCGTGGCCGCGTCCACCGTGTTGCGTCCCGCCGTGCTCCCGGCCCGGGCCAGGCTCTCCTCCGCCCGCTCCCGGGAGCCAATCATCCCGTAGCCGACGGCCGAGAACAGGTGGCTGAACGGCTTGCGGTAGATGAACACGGCCACCGTCACCAGCGAGATCATCAGGATCTTCAGTGCCCATGGCAGTACGGCGTCGCTGGCGCCCATGATCAGTGAGTAGGCGTACAGCAGCACCGACAGCACCAGCGCGATCGCCGCCGTTTTCAGCAGTACGCCGATCAGCATCTCCACCCACCTCAGCGCGACGATCCGGCCGAACCCGGGATGGGTGCCGATGATGAGGAAGAACGGGCCCGCCACCAGCAGCAGCAGGAAGCCGAGCTTGAGGATGATGAGCGTGATCGCGATCAGCAGCACCAGCAGGCCGGCCGCGAGGGCGGCGAACAGCGCCGCGAACGCGATCTCCAGCCTGGTGGTCCATTGCTTGCCCTGGAACAGCGGGTACACGGCCGGGTAGCTGTTCTTGACCGAAGCCGCGATCCCGGCGTACGCGTCCTGCTTGGCGGTGATCACCGCGGCCGTCGGCTGCTCGTTGGCGGCGATGGCCTGGGCCCACAGCAGCTGGCGTCCGTACTTGTCGACCACCGTCTGCGGGCCGCCCCCGGCCCCATAGCTGGTAGTGCCGAACTCGCCATCCAGCCACGGCTTGCAGACCAGCACCGTCCACAGCTCGTTGGCGTTGGCATCGACCACCCCGTTGCCCGCCGCGTAGGCGAATCCGGCGCCGGCCGGCAGCTGCGGGTCGCCCTTCTGCAGTGGCACGCAGCTGCTCTCATGCGGTGCGGGCAGCTTGGCGAAGGCGATATTCAGCGTCTGGGTGATCCCGTCAGAAACTGTCCTGCCCATTCCGGTGAAGTCGGCGGGCCGGCCGATCAGCCATATCGCCGCCGCACAGGCCAGCACCATCCAGATGGTTCCCTCGATGGTGCGGGTCGCCCGCCGGCGGATCAGCCCCTGCCAGGCGAGCCAGATGGCGCCGATGATGACAACCGGTGCCAGGTAAGGGAAATAGATCGCGTTGCCGAGGCTGGTGATGAGCCTGTCCACCGCTCCGGACAGCCAGGCCAGAATGCCCTCACCGGCGGCCGACTGATAGACGGTGATCGTCACCCGGTCCAGCGCTTTAGCCGCGTCGAACACCACCGCGGCGATGTTGTTCCCGATCAGCGACGTCATGTCGCTGCATTGCAGGTCGTAGGCGGCCCACGTCTGCCCGGCCAGGCCATACCGGTCGTACAGGGTGCCTGGCGCCGCGGATGTCCCGGCGGGCGGCCGGATCAGTGCATCGATCCCGCCAGTGGCGGGTTCGGGTGTGGGCACCGACGGCTGGCAGATGTTGTTGAGGTCGCCGATGATGCCGCTGGATCCAGCGGCACAGAACCCGAACAGGCCACCAATGTCCCCCAC
>Ga0318525_10000049_pt1 | contig 25001 bp, 28 predicted proteins | sample GRESIP052b4f23_FD_203482 | JGI IMG/M metagenome (GOLD analysis project Ga0318525, IMG submission 203482) | Tropical soil microbial communities from Luquillo Experimental Forest, Puerto Rico - GRE.SIPMG.052b4f23 | ecosystem: Environmental > Terrestrial > Soil > Tropical forest > Bulk soil...
GTGCTGGACTGGGCGCTGCGGGTCGCGGGCCAGCGCGTGCACCGGATGCCCGGCCCGCAGCGCCCAGTCCAGCACGTGGCCGCCGATGCCCCCGGTAGCGCCCAGGATGGCGATCTGCATGGCGGTTCCTCCTGTCGGTGCGGTTACCAGCGGCTGACCTTGGCGTAGCGCGGCCGCCACGCCACCCGGTACACCAGGCGCAGCGGCGCCGGCAGCCCGGCCAGCACCGCGGCGGCCCGGTCATCGGCCGCGCCGTCGAGCATCCAGGCGAAGAACTCGGCACTGCCGGAGAGCCCGTTCTGCCGGCCCAGCCGCAGCCCGACCGCGCGCCACTCCGCCGCGGTGAGCGCGGTCCCGATCAGCGGCAGCGCGTCCCGCTCCTCGTGCGCGAGATGGCCGTGCAGGGTGGTAACGAGCTCGTCGACCCGGCCGGCCAGCCGGTCGCCGGCCGGATCGGCGAACGCGGCGCCGACCGCGTCGAGCAGCGGGTCGACCCTGGCGTGCTCCTCCTCCATGGCCTGCAGGGTGGACATGGCGCTCTCGCTGCGGGCCAGGCGCTCGCCCAGCCTGGGCCAGATGAGCCGGTCCTCGCCGGTGTGGTGGAAGTGCAGCTGGCGCTTGAACACCTCCCACCCCCGCCCGACCTGCTCGCGCCGGGCCGGGTCCGCCCGGTCCGCGGCGGCTGCGGCCCGGGCCAGGCGGACCAGGTCGCGGCGGAACGCGTCGTGCGCCGCGATCATGACGGTGAGGTCGGCGTCCCCGGTGCCGTGCCGGGCCGCCTCGGTTCCCGGGAGTCGCTGTGTGGTCATCGGTGTTCTCCTTCCGGATCGGCGGGCCGCCTTGACGGCGCTCGCTCGGTGGCGGTCATCGGGTCACGACCTGTGCGTCTGGCGCCGAAGCGGCCACGGTCTCGCCGGGCGCGAGCTCCTCGGCCGGCCGGCGGCCGGCCCCGCGCGGCAGGGCCAGCATGATCAGGAAGCTCAGCAGGAACACGCCGACCTGGAACCACAGCGTGCGGACCAGTGTGGCCGCGAAGTCCTGGCGCACCGCGCTGCCGCCCGCCCCCGCGATGACCCGGTGGGCGGCAGCGGGCAGCGCCCGCTCGGCCGGGCCCGGCCGGCACGAGGGCGGGGTCACCGTCGGGTCGGCGGCGACCAGCCGGTCGTGCAGGCAGGTGCGGAACTGGGTCTCGATCCGCCCGGTGTACTGGGCCGGGACGCCGGCCGCCACGAGTCCGGTGCGCAGCTGGGGCGCGACCGCGGTGGCCGCGGGCCCGGACTGGCTGCCGAGCAAGCTGAAGAAGATCACGCCGATCAGCGCGATGCCGATCGAGTTGCCCAGCTGCAGGCCGGTGTTGAACACGCCGGACGCCGAGCCCGCGTCCTGCTGCGGCACCCGGTCCAGCACGATGTCGGCCAGCGGCGCGATCACCGCGCCCAGGCCGAGGCCCGCGGCGATCAGGCCGGGCGCGAGCTCCCAGGTGGTCACGGCCGGCCCGTAGTGGTGCGCGATGCCGATCAGCGCAGCCATGCCGCCGGCGATGATGAGCGCCCCGGCCATGGTGACCCCGCGGCCGAACCGCGGCGCCAGCCGGGCTGCCGCGCCCGAGGAGAGCAGGATGCCGAGCGAGAAGGGCAGGAACGTCAGGCCCGCGTGCAGCGGCGTGAAGCCGAGCCCGAGCTGCAGGAACAGGGTCAGCACCAGCCCGAACGAGGCGATCCCGAGGAAGAACACGATCGCGATGGCCATCCCGGCGCTGAACCCGCGCTCGCGGAACAGGCCCATCGGCACCAGCGGGGAGCCGTCCCGGCGCTCCTTGGCCCGCTCGTAGCCGATGAACGCGGCGAGCACCGGCACGGAGGCCGCCATCGAGACGAACGTCCAGGTCGGCCAGCCTAGCTGGCGCCCCTCGACCAAGGGGTAGAGCAGGAGCAGCAGCGCGGCGCTGATCAGGCCGACGCCGACCGGGTCCAGTTTCGGCGGGCGCGGGGCCCGGGACTCGCGGACCAGCACCGCGGACGCGGCCACGGCGATGATGCCGACCGGGACGTTGATCAGGAAGATCGGCCGCCAGCCGAGGCCGAGCAGGTTGTGCTGGATGAGCAGGCCGCCGAGCAGCGGCCCGCTGACCGTGCCAAGGCCGGCGGTCACCCCGAACCCGGCCAGCGCCTTGATCCGCTCGTTGGGCGGGAAGATGACCTGGATGACGGCCAGCACCTGCGGGACCATGATCCCGCCCATCGCGCCCTGCGCGACCCGGCAGGCGATGAGCATCCCGGGACTTTGCGCGGCCCCGCACAGGGCCGACATGATCGTGAAGCCGGTCACGCCGATCAGGAACAGCCGCTTGCGGCCGAAGGTGTCGCCGAGCCTGCCGCCGGTGATCAGCACCAGCGCGTAGGCCAGGGTGTACCCGGCCAGCGCCCACTGCACGTCGGCGTAGCTGGCGTTCAGGTCCCGCTGGATGGACGGGATCGCGATGTTGACGATGGACACGTCGAGGAGGTTCATGAACGCGGCCAGCAGCAGGATGACCAGGGTCAGCCAGCGCCGCGGGTCGACGCCATCGCCTTCGCCCTCGGGAGGTGCCAGGATCTGAGCGTCGGATGTCATGTTGATCTCCGCTTCCAGGGAGGTTATCCGGACTACACTCTTGGTAACTTAACATCTTGGCCTGCTATTGTCTAGGTAACTTAATGAATAGGGAGCTTAAGCATGTCCGAAGAGTCGCCGGGGCCAGCGGACGAGGCTGGTGAGCACGGGTCTGGCGCGCCTGGGGCGGGCCAGCCGGAGCCCGGCCCGCCGGGCGCGGGCCAGCACGACTGGGACGTGCCGTGGATCGAAGCCATCGGCGCCGATCAGCCCGAGCGCGCGCGGCTGGCGGCGCAGTTCGGAGAGGGCTTCCGCAAGACGGGCTCCCTCATGCAGCTCATGGGCCAGGCCGCCGCCGACCGGGTCGGCCTCAACGCCACCGACCTGAACTGCCTGAACATCCTGAGCTTCAGCGGCGAGATGACCGCCGGCGAACTGGCCAAGCAGACCGGGCTCAGCACGGCCTCGATCACCGGGGTGGCCGATCGGCTGGAGGAGGCCGGCTACGTGCGGCGCGAGCGCGACCCGAAGGACCGACGCCGGGTCGTCATCCGGCTGGTGCTGGAGAGCGCGCTGCGCGACGTCGCTCCGGTCTTCCTGCCGCTGATCCAGGCCTGGCAGGGGGTGGTCGACGAGTACACCGACGACGAACTGCGGCTGATCGTGGACTTCTACGGCCTGATGGAGCAGGTGATCCGGGACCACCTGGTCCGGCTCCGCGGCCCCGCCGGATCAAGCGGGCCGGCAGAGGCGTGATGAGGCCGGCCCGGGACGGCCCGGGCCGCCGGGCCGGCGGGGCGGGCTCAGCGGTGGCCTCCGAGGTCGATGCCCTGGACGAGGAACGCGCGGCTGTCCGCGACCGGCGGCTCCCGGAGCTTGACCAGCGGCCGGTAGCTGTCGGAGTCCCACCAGGCGCGCGCCCGCTCGGCGGACGGGAACTCGAGCACCACCAGCCGGGTGTCGTCGCTGACCGGGAGGGCTCCCTCGAGGACGTCAACGATCGGGCCGCGCAGCGCGACGCCGCCGCCGTAAGCCGGGTAGGTCGGGGCGGCGGCCCGCGCGTAACCGCTGAACGCGGCCTGGTCGTGGATGTCGATGAGGAGGGCGATGTAGGCGGGCATGATCCTGCCTTTCAGTGACGGGCGGCGGCCATCTTGCGCAGCGCCGCCGGTGGCAGCGGGTGGTCCTGGCGGGCCTGGCGCAGCACCGCGGCCCACCAGGCGAGGTCGTCGAGCATGATGCCGGCGGCGACCGCCGCCGCCGGGTCGTTGGGCTCACCGTCCTGGCCGAAGGCGCCGCCGACGGCGGGGAGCAGCACGGTGCTGCGCAGGGGGACCATCTCCGCCTCGATGGCGATGTGGGCCAGGTGCTCGATGGCCCGGACCCCGGCGGCGATGCCGCCGCTGTACCCGACGAAGGCGGCGGGCTTGTTGCGGAAGGCGAAGCTGGCGAAGACGCTGTCAATGGCGTTCTTCAGCACGCCGGGCACGCTGTGGTTGTACTCGGGGGTGATGAACAGGTAGGCGTCGCCTTCGGCGATGCGCTGGTTCCAGCGCCGGACCGCCGGGTCGGAGTAGGCCGGGTCGCGCGGGTCCCCGACGGTCTGGAACGTCTCGGCGAAGAACGGCAGCGGCCAGTCCCGCAGGTCCAGGACCTCCGCGGTGAAGGCCGGGTGCTGCTTGGCTAGCCCGGTGATCCAGGGCAGGACGCGGTCGGCGGCCCGCCCGGGGCGGGTGCTGCCGATGATGATCTTCAAGTTAAGCATGGTGGTTTCCTTCCTGTTACCGGGGCGGCCTTACCTCGATCGAGCCGTAGGCGGCCGCCGGGATGCGGGCCGCCCAGTCCAGGGCCTCGGCCAGGCCCGCGCAGTCGATGACGAAATAGGATGCGGGCGGCTGTCCCGCGCCGGGTGGCGGCCCGTCGCTGACCTCGGCCTGCCCGGCGGTGATCCGGACGAGCCGGGACCCGTCCGCCGGACTCAGCTGGCCGCTGTCGACGAAGACGCCCGCGGCCCGCATGGCCTCGCCCAGCGCCCCGTATTCGGCGGCCACGCCGGGGGGAGGGGCCAGGCCGCGGTCAAGATAGGCCAGGCACAGGAACTTCATGATCTGCCTCCTGGTGGCCAAGGTCCGGGCTGGACCTCGGCGCACCTGAAGACGAACGCCGGCGTCCGGATGTGACCGGGGCCCGCGCCGGTCACATCCGGTCGGCCGGTTACGTCCTCACCGGTATGGAGCTCTCCCGGCCGGATGCGCGAACCAGCGAGCGCGACTGGCTCGCCGACCGGTTCCAGGCGTACCGGCCGCAACTGCGCGCGCTGGCCTACCGGATGCTCGGCTCGCTACGCGAGGCCGACGACGCCGTCCAGGAAACCTGGCTGCGCCTGGACCGCAGCGACGCCGCGGCCATCAACGACCTGCGGACCTGGCTGTCCACCGTGGCCGGGCGGGTCTGCCTGGACATGCTCCGCTCCCGCAAGGCCAGCCGTGAGTACTACGCCGGCAGCTGGCTGCCCGAGCCGATGATCGGCGCCGACCCGGCCGAGGGACCCGAGCAGCAAGCTGTGCTGGCCGACTCCGTGGGCCTGGCGCTGCTGGTGGTGCTGGAGGCCCTCACACCGGCCGAACGGCTGGCCTTTGTGCTGCACGACGTGTTCGACGTACCGTTCGAGCAGATCGCCCCGGTCGTGGACCGCACGCCGCAGGCGGCCCGGCAGCTGGCCAGCCGGGCCCGCCGCCGCATCCAGCGAGCGCCCGTGCCCGACCCCGACCCCGGCCGGCAGCGCCGGGCCGTGAACGCCTTCCTCGCCGCCGCCCGGCACGGGGATTTCGACGCGCTGGTCGCCGTCCTCGACCCCGATGTCGTCTTCCGCGCCGACCTCGGCCCTGGCAGCCCGCGTCAGCCCCTGCACGGCGCGCGCCCGGTCGCCCGGCACGTCCTCGCCGTCGCCCCCCGGTTCGCCGGCCTGGCCAGCCTCGTCACCATCAACGGCGCGGCCGGCGCGCTGTTCGGCAGGCCCGGCGACCCGATCGCGGTGATCGGGTTCACCGTGGTCCACGGCCGGATCGCCGCGATCGACCTGATCTCCGACCTGGACAAGCTGGGCACTACCGCCTCAGGGCCGCACGCCCAGGTCGGCCAGGGCCGTGCGGGCCGCCCAGTTGCCGCACATTCCGTGCACCCCGCCGCCGGGCGGGGTGGAGGCCGAGCACAGGTAGACGCCGGGCAGCCCGGTACGGTACGGGTTCCACCGGGCCGTGGGCCGGAACACCGTCTGCCGCAGGTTCCCGAGCCCGCCGCTGATGTCGCCGCCGATGTAGTTCGGGTTGTGCTGCTCCATCTCGGCGGCCGTGCGGACCGACCGGGCCAGGATCAGGTCGCGGAACCCGGGCGCGAACCGTTCGATCTGCGCCTCGATCCGGCCGGACATGTCCACCGCCGAGCCGGGCGGCACGTGGCAGTAGCCCCACAGCGTGTGCTTCCCGGCCGGCGCCCGGCTGGGATCAACCACGCCCGGCTGGGCGATCAGGCAGAACGGGCGCTCCGGGTGCTGGCCCGCGGCCACCTCGGATTCGCTCCGGGCCACGTCGCCGAACTCGCCGCCCACGTGCACGGTGCCTGCCTCCTGGCAGGCCGGGGCCTGCCAGGGCACGGGGCCGCTGAGCGCCCAGTCGACCTTGCAGACCCCGGGACCGTACCGGAAGCGCGCCAGCGCCCGGCGGTCCCGGGCCGGCAGCCGGTCGCCGGCCATGGCGATGAGCTGCCGGGGAGTCACGTCGAGCAGGACCGCCCGGGCCGGGGGCAGGCTGTCCAGGTCCTGGACCCAGCGGCCGGTCTCGACCCGGCCGCCCAGCGAGGTCAGCTCGCTGGTCAGCGCGTCGATGATCCGGGCGCTGCCGCCTTCCACTACCGGCCAGCCGACCGCGTGCGCGGTCATCAGGAACAGCAGGCCGAAGGCGCTGGTGAGCGGGGCGGAGAGCGGCAGCATGGCGTGCGCTCCCGCTCCCGCCAGCAGCGCCCGGGCCTCCGGGCCGCGGAACCGCCGCGACAGCACGCTGGCGGGCGGCAGGCCCTCCAGGCCGTAGCGGGCCATGGCCAGCGGATGCCCGGGCAGCGACCGCAACGGCGCCAGGATCGTGGGCAGGATGAGCGGAGTGTCCCGTACCAGGGGCCCGACCAGCCGCCGGTAGGCGCCGCCGTCGGGCCCGAGCCCGCCGGCCGTCTCGTCCACCGAGCCCGCCAGCGCCGCGGCGCGGCCGCCGTCCAGCGGCTGGGCGAAGGCCACCTTGGGGGTCAGCAGCCTGACCCCGCGGGCAGCCAGGTCGGTGCCGGCGAAGAAGGGCGAGGCGCCGGCCAGCGGATGGACCGCCGAGCAGGTGTCGTGCCGGAACCCCGGCAGGGTCAGCTCCTCGGTCCGGCAGCCGCCGCCGGGGGTGTCCGCCCCCTCGATGACGTGCACGCGCAGGCCCGCCCGGGCCAGCGTCACGGCCGCGGCCAGCCCGTTCGGCCCGGAGCCGACGACGATCGCGTCGACGGGGGCCGCGGCGGCGCTGGAGGAGGTCAAAGGACGAGCATCTCGCCTTCGGCGGCCACGGTGACCTCGATCGGCCCTCCGGCGACGCGGCGGGCCAGCCGGTCGAGCGCGTCGTCGGTGCGGGCCGGCTTGTGGTGGGTCAGCAGCACCCGCCGGACCCCGGCTCGCCGGCCCAGCGCGATCGCGTAGTCGGCCGCGGCGTGGCCGAAGAAGGCCTCGGCCTCGACCTCCTCGGGCATCAGGAAGGCGTCGTGGATGAGCAGGTCCGCGCCGCTGGCCAGGTCCAGCGCGTCCGGGTGGTATTCGCCCCACCCGTCCGGGCCGGGCCCGAGCACCGTGGGGCAGTGATCGGGCATGTAGGTGATCACGCTGCTCCCGTCGCTGACCCGGTAGCCGTGGGTCGCGCCGCCCTTGTGCGGGATCTTCCGCGCCTCGACGGTGAAGCCCTCGGCCTTCAGCTGGCCCGGCGCGACGGTGCCGAAGGTCCAGGCTCCGCGCAGGCCGCCCGGCCCGATCGGGAAGTGCGGTGGCGACATGCCCTTGGCCAGCGCCTGCTGCGCGCTCACGCCGTCCTCCTGCTCGGGCAGCAGCAGGCTGACCCGAGAGCCGACGCAGTCGCCCCCGGTGAAGAACGGCAGCCCGTGCACGTGGTCCCAGTGCAGGTGGGTGAGCAGGATCGTGCCGTCGAAGGGCTGGCCGCCCAGCAGCGGGGTGACCTGCCGCAGGCCGGTGCCCGCGTCCAGGACCAGCGTGGGCCGGGCCGCGCCGTCGTGGGCCAGGGCCACGCAGGAAGTGTGGCCGCCGTAGCGGAGGAAATCCGCGCCCGGCGCCGGGGTGGAACCGCGAACCCCGCAGAGATACAGGCGCACCCGGCCTACCCTATGGCCCCTTGTCCGGCTTCTTCGCGCCGGTGCCCGCCGGACAGCTCCTCGAGGGCCTCGCGATCGAGCTGGCTGGCGTCGACCGACGCCACCCGGCACGTGGTCACGGCGGCCAGCGTGGAGGTCCGGTCCCCGCCCTCCAGGTGGGCGCGCTCGCCCAGCATGGCGCCCGGGCCGTACTCGGCCAGCCGCTCCCCGTCGTGCTCGACCCGGATGACGCCGTCCAGCACCAGGTAGATGTCGGTGCCGGGCTCGCCCTGGCGCACCAGCACGTCACCGGCCTTCAGGCGGCGGATCTTCGGCTTGCCGGTCCCGTGCATCAGCTGCACCGACAGCTGCCGCTCCAGCGCCGTCTCCACGGCCGTGACCAGGGCCTTGGAGTCCTGGTCACCCCACGGGCTGTGCCGGCCGAACGACTTGCGGTACCAGTCGCTGAAGTCGATCAGGCCGGACTTGTGCGAGAGCTGGCCCTCGGCGTCGTAGACCCAGTGCCGGGGGAACGGGCTGGCCCCGGTCATCTCGGACTCGGCCTTACCGTCGGCGTACAGCGTGAGCGACAGGGTGGTCCAGGCCAGCGGCGCCTGCCACTGGATGAACGGCTTGCGCCGCACCCGCCGGGGCGCGGGGATCCCGGTCCGGCCGCCCGCGGTCTGCACGAACCGCACCCAGCCGCCGCCGTGCTCGGGGTCAGGCTGCAGCAGCGGCAGCTGGACCGGCTGGAACCGGTAGGCCAGCCCGCCGAGCCGGACCAGGCTGGTGCCCATCAGGCCGTCCCCGCTGTAGCCCGACCCGGTGATCTGGCCCGAGCTGTCCGTCTCGACCCAGGCTCGCAGGACGTTGGCGAACCGGAACCGGTCCGCCGCCCGCAGCGCCTCGATGTCGCCGAGCTCGCCGGGCGGCGGGTCGTCGTAGTGGGTGATCCCCGCGTCGAAGGGCATCCGGGTGGCGCCCCTGATCGCTTCCGACGGAATCCAGGACACTGAGGTGACACAGCTTTCGTATCGCATGGGCCCATCGTCTACCCGCCGCGGCCGGGCAGCCAGCATGGTGCCTGGCGTCTGTCCGGGGTGTACTACCACCACGGGCGCCGCGGGTGCCTGCGCGAGGCTCGCGGCGCGGGTGATCATTCGGCGGCCGCGATCGCGCTGGCCGTCGCGATCGCCGCGCCGCCGGGCGAATCCGCGGCGCGGACCAGCCCGGCCCTGGTCCTGCGCGGCGAGTAGGTGTGCCTAGCACCACCACCGCTTCGGGTGGTCCCCCACTGGCCGCCGCGGCCCGAGTGTGCGAGAAATTACTCGTGAACGACATCGCCGCGCCGGGGGAGCGCGCCATCGACGTTTTCCTCGCAGACGACAACCTGATCGTGCGCGAGGGAGTGCGCGCGATCATCGAGCGTCACCCCGATCTGCGGGTGGTGGGGATGGCCGCCGACTACGACGAGGTCGTCGCGGGCGCCACCGCCGCCGAGCCGCAGGTCCTGGTCACCGACGTGCGCATGCCGCCCTCCTTTCACCGTGAGGGCATCGACGCCGCCAAGGAGGTGCGCAAGCGCCACCCGGGGACCGGGGTCGTGGTGCTGTCCCAGTACGACGACCCCGAGTACGCGGTCTCGCTGCTGGCGGAGGGCTCGGCCGGATACGGCTACCTGCTGAAGGACCGGGTCGCCGAGGGCAACCAGCTGGCCGACGCCATCCGCAGCGTGGCCACCGGCGGCACCGCCCTCGATCCCACGATCGTCGAGGCGCTGGTCCGGCCGGTCATCTCGCCCGGCGAGCTGGCCCCCGCGGAAGAGGAGCTGCTGGGCATGATCGCCGAGGGCAAGCCGATCAAGGCCATCGCGGCGGCCCGGCGGGTTCCGCCCGAGGCGATCGACACCGAGGTAGAAGCGGTCTTCGTCAAGCTGGCCGCGGGCGTGGCCTCCGGCAACCCGGCGGCGCTGAACCGCCTGCGGATGCTGCACCAGGCCATCGTCGACCGCGAGGAGCAGGGCGAGACGCTGTCCCGGCTGCTGCCCGGCGGGCTGGCCCAGAAGCTCCGCGACGGCAAGCAGCGCATCGGCGAGACCGAGACCGTGGTCGTGACCGTGCTGATGAGCGACATCAGGTCCTACTCGACCATCGCCGAGCACGCCGACCCGAGCCAGCTGGCCGGACAGCTCAACACGCACCGCGCGGCCATGAACCGTGCGATCCTCGGAGAGGGGGGAACGGTCATGCAGTTCGTCGGCGACGCGGTGATGGCGGTCTTCGGCGCGCCGTTCCCGCAGCCGGACCACGCCGACCGGGCCGTGGCGGCGGCGGCGGGCATGCACGCGCTGCAGGCCGGGATCAACGCCGACTGGGCGGCCCAGGGGCTGCAGCCGTTCGGCCTGGGTATCGGGCTGTCGACCGGTGAGGTCGCGGCCGCGCTGCTCGGATCGGAAGAACGGCTGGAGTACACGCTGGTCGGCGACACGGTCAACCTGTCCCAGCGCCTGCAGAATCTGGCCGCGGCCGGCGAGACCGTGCTCTCCGAGGCCACCACCAGGGGCCTGTCCGTGCCCGCGGATACCATCGCGCTCGGGTCCCAGCTGGTGAAGGGGCGCGACACGCCCATCAACGCGTACAAGCTCGCGCCGCCGGCACCGCGGTGACGGCCGCGGAACCCGCATCTTCTTAACCGATGAACGCCCTTGGGGGGGCCATGACCGAGAACCTGCCCGCACTGACCGTGCGCGGCGTACGCAAGACCTTCGAGGCTGAGAACGCTCCGGTGCGGGCTCTGCGCGGAGCCGACCTGACCGTGACGGCGGGCGAGTTCGTGGCCCTGATGGGGCCGTCGGGCTGCGGCAAGTCCACGCTGCTGAACCTGGTGGCCGGGCTCGAGCTGGCCGACGAGGGCACGATCATGGTCGCCGGGGAGGAGGTGACCGGGCGCGGCGAGGACGACCTGGCCCGGCTGCGCCGCAAGCACATCGGCATCATCTTCCAGTTCTTCAACCTGCTGGAGGGGATGACGGTGCTGGAGAACGTGGCACTGCCCGCGGTGATCGCCGGGCGCAAGCGCAAGATGGCCGAGACGCGAGCCCGTGACCTGCTGGACCTGCTCGGCATCGGCGACAAGGCGGCGGCCATGCCCGGCGTGCTGTCCGGCGGCCAGCGGCAGCGGCTGGCCATCGCCCGGGCGCTGGCCAACGAGCCGACGCTGCTGCTGGCCGACGAGCCGACCGGCGCGCTCGACTCCGACGGCGGCCAGGAGGTCATCGAGCTGCTGAGCCGCCTGCACGTCGGCGGGCAGACGATCCTCATGGTCACGCACGACGCCCAGGTGGCCGCCGCGGCGCAGCGCATCGTGCGCATGCTCGACGGCCGCATCCTCGCGCCGGAAGCCGACGACGAGCCGCAGAGCCAGCCGCAACGGGAAGCCAGCGTCGCCATCGAGGCCCGCTAGCCGTGAGCCGGTCCCCCACGCGCCTCGCGTGGTACCGGCTCCGGGCCACGCTCGACCGCCGGCTGGCGGGCTACCTGGCACTGGCCATCCTGGTCGGACTGATCGGCGGGGTGGCCATGGCGTCGGTGACCACCGCCCGGCGCACCGACTCCTCCTACCCGGACTACCTGGCCAGCACCAACCCGTCGGACCTGATCATCCAGCCGAACACCACCTTGACCGGCGCCGAGACGGTCGCCCAGGCTTACCGGCGGTACGAGCAGCTGCTGTCGGCCGTGCCCGACCCGGTCGTCCCCGCCGCGTCGATCGCCCTGGCCGCCGTGGCCGCGCTGGTGCTGGCCAACCTGGTCGCCGCCGTGCCCGGCCGGCAGGCGGCGCGCACCCCGGCCGCGCTGAAGCCGAGGCGCAGCAGGCGATCAGGCCCGAGGCGATCGCGCTCGCCGTGTTCGGGGTGATCGCGCTGATCGCCGCTCTGATCATCGGGACCCAGGCGATCTCGCGCCTGCTCTACGCGAGCGCCAGCGAGACCGAGGTGCTACGCGCGATGGGCGCGCCCCCCGCGGCCACGATGATGGACGGGCTACTCGGCGTGGTGGGCGCCGTCGTGGCCGGCGCGCTGCTCGCCGCGGCGGTGGCGATCGCGCTCTCCCCGCTCACCTTGTTCGGGCCGGTGCGCACCGTAGAACCGTCGCCGGGCATCGACGCTGACGGGGCCGTCCTCGGGTCGGGCCTGCTCGCGTTGGCCCTCGTGCTCAGCCTGGTCGCCCTGGTCATCGCGTACCGGCTCGCCCCGCACCGCGCGGCGCGCCGGGCCCGGGCGGCGGGCCGGGGTTCCGGCGTGGTGGCCGCGGCGCTGGCCGCGGGACTGCCGACCTCGGGCGGGGCGGGCCTGCGCTCGCTGGACCAGATCGCCGGCCAGATCAACCGGGATTCCCGCACACCGCAGGTGGAGTCGGTCATCGGCAACATCGGGCAGTACCTGAACTTTGTCTCCGTGCTGCCGGTGCAGCGGCCGGCCGAGATCGTGAACTACCGGACCATGGGCGCGATGCCCGCGGTCCTGGCCGGCGGGCTCGCGGCCGGGGCCGTGGCCGCCGTCGGCCTGACGCTGACGGCGTCGGTACGGCGGCGGCGGCGTGACTTCGCGCTGCTGAAGACGCTGGGCTTCACCCGGCGGCAGCTGGGCAGCGCGGTGGCCTGGCAGTCCTCGGTGATCGCCGTTATCGGCCTGGTGATCGGCGTGCCGCTGGGCATCGCCGCCGGACGGTGGCTGTGGGTGGCGTTCGCCCGGGAGCTGTCGGCCGTGCCCGACCCGGTCATCCCGGCCGGCTCGATCGCGCTGGCCGCCGTGGCCGCGCTGGTCCTGGCCAACCTGGTCGCCGCGATCCCGGGCCGCCGGGCTGCGCGCACGCCGGCCGCCGAAGTCTTGCGCTCGGAGTGAGGATGGAGAGCGGAGTCATGATGAACGTCACAGTCGACGAACCGGTGGTCACCGCCCCGGCGCCCGGCGGCAGCGCCGCCCGGCGGATCCTGGCCGGGCTGGTGCTGCCCGCGGCCACCGTGGCGGTCGTGGTGGTCGGGATCCGCACGCCCGTGCCGGGCGGGATCTCCGCGCTGCTGGCCGTGGCCTTCGGCCTGGTCCTGCTCGGCGCGGTCTGCGGCGCGATCCTGGCCCGCACCCCGCAGCGGACCGCGTTGTGGCAGGTCGCGTTCGGCGCGGGAGTCGCCTCGGTCGCGCTGACCGCCGCGCGGATCGGTGACGAGGCGGCCGGCGGGCTGCACCATGCGGTCCGCGCGGTCACCACCCTCGCCGTGCCGGTGCTCATCGCGATCTGGGTACACATGCTGCTGGCCCTGCCCGACGGCCGGCTGGGCAGCCGGAGCCGGCAGGTAGGCGCCGGGCTGGCCTACGCCGCGGCGGCCGGCCTCGGCCTCGTCCTGGTGATCGCGGGGCGGCCGTTCCCGGCCTGGGCGGCGGCGCTGGCCTGGACGGCGGGCACGGTGTGCGCGCTGCCCGCGGTAAGGCTCCGCTACCTGTCCGCCGGCGGGCGCGACCGGCAGCGGATGCAGTGGATGGCGGTCGGCGCCATCCTGGCCGCCGACACGGCGCTGGTGGTCGTGGTCCTGCACGTGCTCGTGGGGTGGCCGGGTCAGGTCGCCGCGGTGGCGGCCGCGTGCACGTCCCTGCTGGCGTTCGGCATGATGGCCGGCGAGGTGCGCGCGCTCGGGCCTTCCGGCGGCCGGGTTCTGGTTCAGGTGCTGTCGATCGCCGGGTTCACCGCGGTGGTCGCGGCCATCTACCTGGTGATCGTGCTCGGCATCGGGACCAGGCCCAGCGACGCCTCCGACCGTGAGATCCTCGGGCTGTCGATGCTGGCCGCGGCGGTGGCCGCGATCGGCTACCTGCCGGCCAGGGACCGGCTCGTCGCGTCGGCGACCCGGTTCGTCTACGGGGCCAAGGAGGCGCCCGACGAGACGCTCCGCACGTTCGGCAGCCGGCTGACCCGCGCCATCCCCATGGATGAGCTGCTGCTGCAGCTGGCCGAGTCGCTCCGCAAGACCATGGCGCTCACCAGCGCGGAGGTCTACACCGGCACCGGCGACGTGCTGGAGCGCGTCGCCGCCGTGCCGGACACCGGGCCCCGGTCGGTCATGGTCACGGCCCGGGAGCGCGCGGTCGTGACGCGGGCGGGCGTGTCGGGCAACGCCTGGGCGTCGGTCTGGCTGCCGACGCTGCTGAACGGGCGCGCGCAGGTCCAGATCCGGGTCGCCCCGGCCAGCCACGCCGGCGAGCTGCTCGGGCTGATCGTGGCCGAGCGGCAGGCCGCCGCCGACGCCTTCTCCGAGGAGGACGACCGCGTGCTCACCGAGCTGGCCCGGCAGGTCGGCCTGGCCATGCACAACGCCCGGCTCGACACCGAGCTGCAGACGACCCTGGACGAGCTGCGCAAGCAGGCCGACGAGCTGCGCCAGTCCCGGGCCCGCATCGTGGCCAGCGGTGACGCCGAGCGCCGCCGGGTGGAGCGCAACCTGCACGACGGCGCGCAGCAGCACCTGGTGGCGATGGCGGTGAACCTGCGGCTGGCGCGGGACATCCTCACCGACGATCCGCAGGCCGCGGCCGAGATGCTGGACCAGCTGGCCGACGACGTCAAGAGCACGATCCAGGAACTGCGCGAGCTGGCCCACGGCATCTACCCGCCGCTGCTGGCCGACAGCGGGCTCGGCGAGGCGCTGCGCGCCGCCGGCAACCGCAGCCCGCTGCCGGTCACCGTGGCCGGCGACGGGATCGGCCGGTACTCGCCCGACATCGAGGCGGCGGTCTACTTCTGCTGCCTGGAAGCGCTGCAGAACGCGGCCAAGCACGCGCCGGGGGCGCACGTGCAGGTCCGGCTCTGGGAGGAGTCCGGGGGCCTGCTGTTCTCGGTCAGCGACGACGGCCCCGGCTTCGACCCGGCCGTCGCCCGCAGCGGCCACGGCTTCGTCAACATGGCCGATCGGCTGGGCGCGATCGGCGGCACCCTGCGCTGGGAGTCGCATCCCGGGCAGGGCGCTCAGGTCCTCGGCTCGATCCCGCTGCTCTGAGCGGCGGTCAGCAGGACACGAACGTGCCCGAGTCCCGCTCCTCCCACAGGCGGCGGAGGGTGTCGGCGGCGAGCCGTTCCTTGTTCACGTAGGCGGCCGCGCCACTGGCCGAGGCCCCGGGCGGAAGGTCGGCCGCGTCGTAGGTCGAGCACAAGATCACGACCACATCGGGATGCGCGGTGGTGATCTGGCGGGTCGCCTCTATCCCGTTCATCTCCGGCATGTTGATGTCCATCAGCACCAGGGCCGGGTGCAGCCGGTCGACCAGCTCGATCGCCTCCGAGCCGCTCGACGCTTCCCCCGCGAACTCAAAACCCTCGAGCCGGCGCAGCACGGCGCGGGCGGCGGAGCGGAACGGCGCCTGATCATCGACGACGAGCACGGAGCGCGGGATGGTCACGTTTCCACCCTCGCACGATTTGTCCGTCCTGCCGAGGGTGCTGCCATCCGCATGGGGGTGTGGCCAGCCTCCTCACCAGCATCACGGTTCGGGCTGCTGGCTGAGGTAGACCAGCACGGCCTTGACCCGCCGGTTGACGTCCTTCTCCTCGGACAGGCCGAGCTTGGCGAAGATCGAGTTGGTGTGCTTCTCCACGGCGCGCTCGGTGACGAACAGCGTCGCGGCAATCGCGGAGTTGCTCTTGCCCTGGGCCATCTCGGCCAGGATCTCCGCCTCTCGCGGCGTCAGCGACGACAGGCCCAGGTGGCGCTCCTGCGAGCGCGCGCGCACCAGTTCGTCGACGACGACGGGGTCGATCACCGACCCTCCCTGGGCCACGGTGCGGATGGCCCGGGCCAGCTCGTCCACGCTGCCGATCCGCTCTTTGAGCAGGTAGCCCCGCCCGGCCGAGCCGTGCTCGAGCAGCGCCAGCGCGTATCCGGGCGCGGTGTACTGGCTCAGCACCACCACGGCGACCTGCGGATGGTGCTCCCGGATCCAGGCCGCGGCCTCGATGCCCTCGTCGGTGCCGGTGGGCGGCATCCGGATGTCGGTGACCACGACGTCGGGAACCTGCGCGTCCACCAGGGCAAGCAGCTGCGGCAGGTCGGCCACGGCCCCGACCAGCTCGAAATCCTCGTTGGCCGATACCAGGCGGGAGATGCCCTCCCGGAGGAGCACATGATCCTCGGCCAGCGCGACCCTGATCTTTCCCATGACGGAACGGATCGTAGCGCGCCGGACGGGTCAGTGCGACAGGCCGCGGACGGCCCGGCGGCGCCTGCTATCCCCCGGCCTGGGTGGTTGACGGACTCGGCGCGGGGACCGGGCGGAGACCGGCCAGGCGGCACTGCGGCCGGGTCAGCAACGAGAGCTTGTCCTGGTGCGTGAAGGCGGCCTGGCACATCGCCACGGCCTTGGCGCCGCACGCGTGCAGCAGCGCCCCGCCGGTACTGCTGGCGGCGGAGACCGTGACGCAGCCGTGGCGCGACTGCCCGTAACCGCCGGGCTGGACCGCCGCCCAGATGCCCAGGCCGACCAGCCCGGCCACGATCGCGGCGCCGACCAGGGCCAGGCCCCGCTTGTCCCGGCGGGTGAGCGGCTCCGGTCTGGGCTGCTGGGTCTTCCGGTACACGGCCGCAAATCTAGCCCGGGCTGCGGGATGCGGCCAGTGGCACGCGGTCCTGGGCGGGCAGCGCGAAGCGGTAGCCTGAGCGCGGCTCGGTGATGAAAAGCTGCTCCCCGCCGGGGGATTCGAGCTTGGCGCGCAGCCGGGCCACGTAGACCCGGGTGTACTCGGTCTGCGTCTCGTAGCCCGGGCCCCAGACCCGCCGCAGCAGCGTCGCGTGCGTGAGCAGTACGCCGGGACTGACCGCGAACTGCCGCAGCAGCGCGAACTCGGTCTGGGTGAGATGCACCAGGCGCCCGCCCTTGGTGACCCGCCGCCGCGCCAGGTCGATCTCGACGTCCCCCACCGTGACCACGCTCGGCTCGGGCGGGCCCGCGGGCGCGGGCCTGCTGCGGCGCAGCGTGGCGTTGATCCGGGCCAGCAGCTCCTCGATCCCGAACGGTTTGGTCATGTAGTCGTCGGCGCCCAGGTTGAGCGCGCGCACCTTGTCCGTCTCGGCCCGGCGGGCCGACAGCACGATGATGCCGACCTTGGACAGCTCGCGGATCTCCCGGCACAGCTCGAACCCGTCGGCGTCCGGCAGCATCAGGTCGAGGAGCACGAGGTCGGGAGCGCGCAGCTCCAGCGTCTGCGCGATGGAGTCGCCGTTCTTCGAGACGATCACGTCGTGCCCGCGGACGGAGAGGTTCGACCGGACGAGGTCGACGATGTTCTGGTCGTCCTCCACGATCAGGATGACGGTCTTGTCACGCAACCCGGTGTCCCTCCTGCTCCTGCGCGACGTTTCCCCGGCGCGCCCGCAGGACGGGCCGCCCCCGCTCGGCTACCCGGGAAACCGGGATGAATGCCGGCCAGCCGTCCCGTCCGCGCGGGGCGGCCATGACAAGCAGGAAACCTGAGCATCTTCGGCGCTTCTCGACCCTTGATCAGCCTCGCGAGTTCGAGTAGTGGCCCGCGCCCGCAGGCGGGTGCCGGCTGAGGGCCGCGGGCACATCCGCCTGCCAGGCGATGACCCGGCCAGGATAACTGCCCGCCGAACGCTATAACAGCCCGCAAACGGGACGCTTTCCTGACTGTTACGGCTATGGATATCGCTGCCCGGTTGCGGATGATCCGCGGAGCCGCCGGGCCCACCTGGTAGGCCTGCCACCACGGGTAGCGATCGGCGGGGCCCGGCCCTCCGCGCGCGGCGGCGAATCACGTCAGCGATCTTGCGGCCCGGGCTGTACGCGGGCGGGGCATGCGGCCCGCGTATCACGCCGCCGCGACCGGCCGTCAATGGGCCCAGAGCGGGCGCGGCTTAAGGTTATGGAACTTTGACGAATTATTTCAAAGTCAGCTGCCGGCAAGCCGGTCCCGCCAAATCTTCCTTATGCGGAAAGGCATTCCAGGAGGAAATCATGAAAGGCCCGTTAGCGTCGCGGCCGGCCGGCGGTGGCGCGGCCCGCGGCCGGGCGCGTCCGGTACCGTCAGCTACATGAGCCGGGTGCACGACATGGGCGGCCAGACCGGGTTCGGGCCGGTTCCCGTGGCCGACGACGACGGGCGGTTCTTCCACGCCGACTGGGAGGCCCGGGTGTATGCGCTGGTCCGGGCGCTGCAACGGCACGGGGTCATCAACCGGCAGTTCGACGAGCTCCGTGACGCCATCGAGCGCATACCGCCCGCCGAGTACCTGGCCCTGTCCTACTACGAGCGCTGGCTGCGGGCGGCGGAGATGCTGCTGGCCGAGAAGGGCCTGCTGCCGGACGATGCAGATGACGGCGAGCACCGGGAGCACCCAGATGGCTAGGTTCGCCGCGGGCGACCGGGTCCGGGCGCGCTCGGCCGACCCCGACGGCCACACCCGGCTGCCGCGCTACGTTCGGGGCCACGTCGGCGAGGTCCTGGAGGTCTGCGCCACCTGGTCGCTGCCGGACGACGTGGTGCGCGGGGTTTCCCGCGCCGAGCCGGTGTACACGGTGCGTTTCGGCGCGGCCGAGCTGTGGGGTTCGGGGCGCCACTGCGTGATCCTGGACCTGTGGGAGTCCTACCTGGAGAAGGCATGAGCGAGCCGATGGCTTTGCGGCGAGCGGGAAGGCAAGCATCATGAGCGGCGGGCACGCCGAGCTTCCGGTCGCGGCGCGGGTGCGGGAGTTCGAGGAACGGGTGATCGCCGCCGGGCTGACCACCGACGCCGAGCTCGAGGAGATCCTGGCGGGCGTCTACGCGTCCGCGTCGCCCGTGAACGGGGCGCGGATGGTCGCGAGGGCCTGGACCGACCCGGCCTACCGTGACCGCCTGCTGGCCGACGGCAACGCCGCGGCCGCCGAGCTGGGCTTCGCCGACGGCGCCCGCGGCTACCTGCTCAAGGTGGTCGAGAACACGGCCGGGGTGCACAACGTGATCGTCTGCACGCTGTGCTCGTGCTACCCGACGTCCCTGCTCGGCCCGTCGCCGACCTGGTACAAGAGCTTCGCCTACCGCTCCCGGGTGGTCCGCGAGCCGCGCGCGGTCCTGGGGGAGTTCGGCCTGGAGCTGCCTGAGGACACCGAGATCCGGGTGTGGGACGCCAACTCCGAGACCCGCTACCTGGTGCTGCCGCTGCCGCCCGGGAACGCCGCCGGCCTGGACGAGGACGCCCTGGCCGCCCAGGTCTCCCGGAACGGCCTCATCGGCACCGCCGCCCGCTAGGCGCCCAGCCCGAGCCGCGGCGGAAAAATTGATAAAAGATTTCGGGCGGCGCGGGCGTTAACGCGCGATCCCGGAAAACCCGACGTGAGCGGGCCGGCCGCCGGATCCGTCCGCCGGGCGCCGCGCCCGGGCAGATCACATTTGTGCGTCTGGTGCGATCTGATCGTTGACGGCCAAGTCAACCTGTTCTAGCTTATGGCCTCGTCAGGCTATGACAGCGTAGATGTTAGCGCTCACATCGGGGCGGCCGGATAGGCCGCTGACGCGAGCCGCTCCGCAGACGAAGCGGCCTGAGACAGAAGCCAGGTGGGGCATGGGTCATGACACGATCCCACCGGGTGACCGTGTCCGCCTGACCATGGCCGACTGCCGGGTGACCCTGCGATGAGCGACCTCGGCCCCTGCTTGCCGCTACCTGGCCGGGAGAGCAGTCTGCTCGCCCGGCAGCCAAGGGGCGCATCCGCCCCAGGGAAATGATGGAGGCCCCTATGGACAAAGTCGACCCGAAGGTCGATGAAGCGATCGAAACGCTCAACATGAAGGATGGGCCGACCCGCCGGAAACTGCTCACGGGCACCGGGCTGGTCAGCGCGACGGCGGCGGCCTCGGCGCTGCTCGCGGCCTGCAGTTCCTCGACCACTACGGCGAGCGGCAGCACCGCGAAGGCGACGGCGGGGAACTTCCCGAAGACCCCGGCATGGCAGTTCTGGTTCGTCAACCACGTCACCACGAACCTGTTCTTCGTGCCGACCCAGAACGGCATGAAGGACGCGGCCGCGCTGCTCGACCTGCCGACGCCGAAGTTCGGCGGATCGACGACCTCGCTCGCCACCGAGATGGTGACTTACTTCAACACCGCGATCTCCGCCAAGGCCGCCGGCATCGCGACCACTGTGATCAACGCCACCTCGTTCACCACGCCGGTCAAGAGCGCGATGGACGCCGGCATCCCCGTGGTCTCATACAACGCAGACGGAGTGGTCACCAACGGCGTGCCCGACATCGGCACCAACCGGCTCTGCTACGTGGGCCAGGCGCTCTACAACTCCGGCCAGGCGATGGGGAACCGGATCAAGTCCCTCATCCCGACCCCGGGTTTGGTCGCCATCTTCATCGCCACCCCGGGCACGGGAAACATCCAGCCCCGGTACGACGGTGCCGTGTCGGTCCTCAAGCCAGCCGGGTTCACCGTCAAGCAGGTCGCGACCGGCGCTTTGACCTCCGGGGAGGCAGCGGCCGAGAAGGCGTACCTGGGCGGCGTCAAGTCGACGATCAAGGGCGCGTTCGCGGTGGACGCGGGCTCGACCGAGCTACTAGGCCCGTCGCTGGCCAGCACCGGGCTGGCCGGGAAGATCCCGGCCGGCGGGTTCGACCTCACGCCGGGCACACTGACCGCGATCCAGAACGGCCAGCTCACCTTCACCATCGACCAGGAGCCCTACCTGCAGGGCTTCCTGCCGGTGCTGTACCTGTACCTGTTCAACCTGACCGGCGGGCTGGTGGTCCCGCCGAACACCGACACCGGCCTGACCTTCGTGACGAAGTCAAACGTGTCGCCGTACATCAAGACCAAGACCTCGTACGAGGGCTCGGCCCCGCCGCCGCCCGTCCTCGTCACGCGGTCCGGCCCCATCGAGAACCCGATCGCCACGAGCAGCGTGTGACGCGGCACCGGGGCCTCTACAGCTAAAAGCGCCGGCGCCGGGTACTGGGGCATATACGGGCCAGTAAACGGCGCCGGCGCGCCGCTGAGCCAGCGGAAGGGGATGGCGCAGGTGAGCGGAGCCGTGCAGCAAGCGCCCGAGGTCGTCGGCGGGCCCCCGGGACGGCCGCCGCGGGGCGTCATGCGGGCGCTGCGGGATGCCGGCGCGCTGCTGATCCGGCAGCGGGAGGCGACCGTCTTGGTGGTCGACGTCCTGCTGATCATCTACTTCGGGTTCATCTCCACGACCGGGCGGACCGCGTTCTTCACCAAGCTCAACCTGATCACCCTGACCCAACTCGCCGCGCCGATCATCATCCTCGCGCTCGGCGAAGTCATGCTGCTGATCTGCGGCGAGATCGACCTGTCCGTCGGGTTCATCTACCAGCTGTCGCCTTTCGTCATGTACTTCCTGATCACCGACTACCACGTTCCCGGCCTGCTGGCGATACTGATCGCGCTGCTCGTGGGCCCGGTGATCGGGTGGTTCAACGGCTTCCTCACGGTCACGCTCGGCCTGCCGTCGTTCATCGCCACCCTGGGCACCGGCTTCGTCATCAACGGGATCGTGCTCACCACGTCGGGCGCGCAGCAGCAAAGCGTCCCGCCGGAAGTCCAGGGCATCGGCCAATGGATCGGCCAGTTCGCGTGGGCCGAGATCACTTTCGCCGTCATCCTGACGGCCATCTTCCACGTCCTGCTCACCCGAACCCGGTGGGGCCTGCACACGATCGCCTCCGGCGGCAACCAGCTCGGGGCCAGCGAAGCCGGCGTCAGCGTGGCCAGGATCAAGTACGGGAACTTCATGCTCAGCGGATTCCTCGGGGCCTTCGTCGGCCTCCAGATCGCGTTCCAGATCAGCATCATCGACCCGACGTCCGGCGGATACCAGCCGATGTTCTACGCGGTGGCCGCCGCGGTCATCGGCGGCACCGCGATGCTGGGCGGCTCGGGCACCATCATCGGCGCGTTCCTCGGCGGGATCCTGCTCGCCGTGCTGACCAACGGCTTCAGCGTGATCGGGATCAGCGCATACCCGCTGCCCATCATCTTCGGCGGCACCATCCTGCTGGCCATGATCGCCAACGTGCAGCTAACCCGGCTGCGGGATAGGGGCAGAACCTGATGACTGCGCAGGCCCCCGCGGGTCAGCCCGCCGCCGAGGACGCAGCCGGCGACGTGCTGCGCACCGAGCACATCGGCAAGCGATTCGGCGCGGTGACCGCCTTGAGAAACGTCAACCTCCGCCTGGCCCGGGGTGAGATCCTCGGCCTCATCGGGGACAACGGCGCCGGCAAGTCCACCCTGCTGAAGATCCTCTGCGGCTTCCAGCCGCCGGACACCGGCCGGATCCTGCTGAACGGCCAGGAGGTCACGCTCAAGTCGGTCGACCACGCGCGGTCGCTGGGCATCGACGTCGTCTACCAGGACCTCGCGCTGATCAACCAGCTCAGCGTGTATCACAACATGTTCCTGAACCGGGAACAGGTCCGCGGGCCGCTGCTGAACAACCGGGCCATGCGCAAACTGGCGCGCGAGCACCTGGACGAGATGGGCGTGAACATCCCTTCCGTCGACGTGCCGGTGGCCAAGCTCTCCGGCGGGCAGCGCCAGGCGATCGCGGTGGCGCGCTCGGTGTACACCGACGCCAAGATCCTGCTCCTGGACGAGCCGCTGGCCGCCATGGGCGCCAAGGAGGCGGCGATGATCCTGGACCTGGTGCGCGACCTCAAGGAGCGCGGCGACGTCTCGGTGATCATCATCGCGCACAACTACGGGCAGGTGCTCGAGGTGTGCGACCGGGTGAACCTGCTGCAGCACGGCGAGATCACGCTGGACAAGTACGCGCGGGACACGTCGGTGCAGGAGCTGACCAACCTGGTTGTGGCCGAGTACCGCGAGGCCCTGAAGCAACGCCACAGAACCGCCTGACCTGGTTCCGGCGGGGCCGGCATGGGACGCCTGGACGAGCAGATCCGTTTCATCACCGAGATCGGCCGGCTCAAGGGTGTGCTGCGGCAGACCATGCTGGCCGGGCCCGGCCGGCGGGAGAACTCGGCCGAGCATTCCTGGCACCTGGCGGTCATGGCCCAGACGCTGGCCGAGCACGCCCCGCCCGGCACCGACATCGGCCGGGTGACCGCCATGGTGCTGGTGCACGACCTGGTCGAGATCGACGCCGGCGACCTGTTCGTCTACGCCGACGCGGCGCAGCAGGCCCGGCAGGAGGAGGCCGAGCGCGCGGCCGCCGACCGGATCTTCGCGCTGCTGCCGGAAGACCAGGCCGGCCGCCTGCGCGGCCTGTGGGACGAGTTCGAGGAGCGCCGGACACCGGAGGCCAGGTTCGCGCGTGCGCTCGATCGGTTGCAGCCCATGCTGGAGAACCTCAAGGCCGGAGGGGGGACCTGGCGGGAGCACGGCATCACGGCCGACCAGGTGCTGGCCAAGGTGGTGCTGATCGAGGACGGCTCGCCGGCCCTGGGCCGGTACGCCAGGGACCTGGTGCAGCGCGCCGTCCGAGACGGCCTGCTCGCCCCGGCCCCCGGCCCGGGCTAGCCGGCCTGGCGGCCGGTCCGGCGGGGCTCGGCGCCCTGGCGTCCGGGGCGCCCCGCCCGGCGCGGCGCCGGGTGCTCGACCAGCGCTATCACCCGGCTGGCCATGAAGCGCGCGGTCCGGACCGGGGCCCCGCCCCGGGTCAGCTCGGTCACCTCCACCTGCCCGCGCCGGGTGACCACCTCGACCCGGCGCCCGGCGCGGGTGGCCTCCACCTCGTACGTCTTGACCGGGGCGTCGCCCGCATCGACGACTATCTCGACCTTGTCACCCTTCATCGCTGGCCTCCCGGGGCCGCCTATGCCGGATTTCGTACCCGGAACATCACCGCTCACAACCCGGGAGTCAGAAGAAGATCAATTTGACCGCGGAGATCACCCCGACGGCCACCACGAACAACCGCAGCACGGCCGGCGGGAGACGGCGCCCGTACCGCGCGCCCAGCAGCCCGCCGACCGTGGACCCGGCGGCGAGCAGAGCCGCGGCGGTCCAGGAGACGTGCGCGAGCGCGATGAACACCACCCCCGCCGTGCCGTTGACCATGGCCACGAGGACGTTCTTGGCGCCGGTGACGCGCTGCAGGGTCTCATCGAGGAAGCTGCCCAGCAGCCCGATCACCAGGACGCCCTGGGCCGCGCCGAAGTACCCGCCGTACACCCCGGACAGGCAGACCCCGGCCGACAGCAGCGGCCCGGCCCGGCCTCGCGCGGCGTCCCGGCGCGTCAGCCACGCGCTCAGCCGGGGCTGCACGAGCACCAGCGCGCAGGAGAGCAGGATCAGCACCGGCACGACGAACGTGAAGGCAGCGGGCGGCAGCGACAGTAAGGCCAGGGCCCCGGCCAGCGCGCCGGCCGCCGAGGCCGCGCCCAGCCGGAGCAGGCGGCCGCGCTGCCCGGCCAGCTCGCGCCGGTACCCGAACCCGCCGCTCACGTTGCCGGGCACCATGCCGACGTTGTTCGACACGTTCGCGATGACCGGCGGGAAGCCGAAGGCCAGCAGCGTGGGGAAGGTGATCAGCGAGCCGCACCCGACGACCGCGTTGACCCCGCCCGCGGCGGCTCCGGCGGCCAGGATGGCGAGCGCCTCACCGGGGTCCACATGACCCTCGCACGATCCACATCGTAAGGTGGCGCGCTGGCTTCAGCCCCCGGCCAGGCCTGTGACGTTGGCCACGTGGTGACCGGATGAGAGTTCAGTGCCGCGGGGCGGCCCTGGCCGTCCAGCGGCCGGCGCGGCGCTCGATCAGCAGCGGGACCCCGAAGCACTTGGACAGGTTCCGCTCGGTGAACACCTCCTGGACCGGCCCGGCCGCGAGCACGGTGCCCTTGCGCAGCAGCATCGCGTGCGTGAACCCCTCGGGCACTTCCTCGAGGTGGTGCGTGACCAGCACGATCATGGGCGCCTGCGGGTCGGCGGACAGCATCCAGACCCGCCGCAGCAAGTCCTCGCGCCCGCCCAGGTCCAGCCCGGCGGCCGGCTCGTCC
>Ga0318525_10000065_pt1 | contig 23135 bp, 21 predicted proteins | sample GRESIP052b4f23_FD_203482 | JGI IMG/M metagenome (GOLD analysis project Ga0318525, IMG submission 203482) | Tropical soil microbial communities from Luquillo Experimental Forest, Puerto Rico - GRE.SIPMG.052b4f23 | ecosystem: Environmental > Terrestrial > Soil > Tropical forest > Bulk soil...
GTCCACGACGGCGACCGGCTGCCGTCCACCCGGACCCTGGCCGCGGGCGATGACCTCGATCAGCGCGTGCGCCACCTGGCTGGCCCGGTGCCCGGGCCGTCCGCGCAGGTCCAGCGTGAAGTTGACCGGGGTGGTCGTCCGCGTCACACGATCCCGCCATTGTGGTCTGGCAACAGTTCAGGTTTCTACCCTAAAGGTAATGCCAGTATGTGGAGGCATGTCCGTTCGGCGACGATGAAGTCATGAGTCCGCGAGCCGCTCCGTCCCTGTGGGGGGTCCGTGCTTGATCTGCTGGCGTTCATACTCGCCGCCGTCACCGTCATCGTCGCGCTCCAGTTCGCGGCCGACAGAACGGGCCTGCCGGCCGCCGCGCTGCTCACCGTCGCCGGGCTGGTCTACGCGGTTCTCCCGGGTCCCAACCTCGCGCTCGACCCGCACGTGATCCTGACCTTCGTCATCCCGCCGCTGATCTACAGCGCCGCGCTCAACTCCTCCCTGCTGGCCATCCGGGCGAACCTGCGGGCGGTGATCAGCCTGTCCATCGGGCTCGTCCTGGCCACCGCGGTGGCCGTCGGGGCCGGCCTGGACCTGCTGGTACCGGGGATCGGCCTCGGCGCCGGCGTCGCGCTCGGCGCCGCCCTGTCCCCGACCGACCCGGTGGCCGCGCTGGCCGTCGGCGGCCGGGCCGGGCTGCCGGCCAAGCTGATCACGATCATCGAGGGCGAGGGCCTGCTGAACGACGCCACCGCCCTGACCACCCTGACGGTCGCGGTCACCGCGGCGACCAGCGGCGGCTTCTCCCCCGGCGACGCGGTGCTGCGCTTCCTGCTCGCCGCCGCCGGCGGCCTGCTGTCCGGCGTGACGGTCGCGGTCGTGGTGCGCCTGCTCCGGTCGGGCGTCCGCGATCCGCTGCTGGTCAACGGGATATCGCTGGCCACGCCGTTCGCCGCCTACCTGCTCGGGGAGGAGTTGCACGTCTCCGGGGTCCTGGCGGTCGCGGTGGCCGGGCTGATGATCGGCCACGACACTCCCCGCTTCACCTCCGGCGCCAGCCGCCTGCAGGCCACCGCCGTCTGGCACCTGGCCGACTTCCTGCTGCAGGGCTTCGTCTTCTTGCTGGTCGGCCAGCAGATCGCCCCGGTGGTGCGCGGCCTGCGAGCCTATCCGGCCGGCACGATCGCCGCGGCCGCGGCCATCAGCCTCGGCGTGGTGCTGCTGCTCAGGCCGCTGTGGCTGGCGCTGACGCAGGTGCTGCCCCGCACCCTGCGCACCCGCCGGGGCCGGCCGGTACGAGACGACCAGTACCTTTCGGGCCGGGAGATCGCGGTGCTGAGCTGGGCAGGCACCCGGGGGGTCATCAGCCTGGCGGCGATCTTCACGCTGCCGCTGAGCCTCCCCGGCCGGGACCTGCTGCTGTTCTGCGCCTACCTGGTCGTGGTGGTGACGCTGATCGGGCAGGGGCTCACGTTCGCGCCCGTCGCGCGGGCGCTGGGCGTGCGCGCCGACCCGGCCGACGCCGCCCTGGTGCGCACGCAGGCCCGCGCCGCCGCGGCGCAGGCGGCCGTGTCCCGGCTGAACCAGATCAGCGCCGACCTCCCGGGCCCGGCCCTGTCCGCGCTGCGGACCAGCCTGGACCACAAGGCCAGGCGCTACGACCAGCTGCTCGGCCAGCTGGCCGAGGACACCCCGCCGCAGACGCCGGAGTACCAGGCCGCCGTGGCGGCCCGCCGGGCCATCATCGACGCCCAGCGCGAGGAGCTGCTCCGCTGGCGCGACGCCGGCCACCTGCCCGACTCCGGCCTGCGCGTCCTGGAGCGCGAACTCGACCACGAGGAGCGCACGCTCCCGCCGCACGACGACCACTGACCGCGTTTAATGGGGGACCATGACCCCAGCACGCGACCTGGCCGAGCGTTTCCACCGGCGCTGGCTCGAAGAGAACCCGTTCGCCGCCACCATGTACGGCATCTCCGGGTACGACCACCTCCTCCCGGACGAGAGCGAGGAGGGCCAGCAGGCCTGGCGGGCCGAGGTCGGGCAGTTCCTGGCCGAGGCCGACGCGATCGACCCCGGGCCGCTCGCCCCGGCCGACGCCGTCACCCTCGGCTGCACCCGGGCGGCGGCCGATCACGAGCGGGACAGCATCGATATGGCGCCGGCCGAGCACACCGTGACCGCCATGCTGTTCGCCGGCCCGGCCACCTTCCTGGCGGTGGCCGCCCGGACGGTCCTGACCGACCCCGATGCGGCCGAGGCCTACCTGGCCCGCCTGCGGGGCAGCGGCACCTGGTTCGACCAGCTCGGCGACAGGCTGCGTGCGGGAGCCGGCCGGGGGCGGCTGCCGGTCGCCCCGCTGGCCGAGCAGGCCGTCGCCTGGGCCGACGGCGTCCTGGCCGCACCCGAACTCGGCCCGGTACTGTCCCCGCAGCTCCCGCCGGGATGGCACCGGGCGGCGACGTGGGAACAGGAGCGCCGGGCGGCCGCGGAGGAGGTGGTGCGGCCCGGCCTAGCAAGGTGGGTGGCCACGGTCAGGGACCTGCTGCCGCGGGCCCGGCCGTCGGACCGGGCCGGACTGGTCTGGCTGCCCGGCGGCGAGGAGGACTACGCCCGGGCGGTGCGGATCTTCACCACGCTGCCCCGGTCACCGCACGACCTGCACCAGACCGGCCTGGAGCACGTCGCCGGTCTGGAGGCCAGGGCCGTACGGCTGGGCGAGAGCCTCGGGTTCGCCGGGCTGGGCGAGGTGTTCGCCGCGCTGCGGGACTCGGCGGGCCTGATCTCCCCGCAGGAGGCGATCCGGCAGGCGGCGGCCGCGGTCAAGCGGGCCGAGGCCCAGGCCGCGGAGTTCTTCCCCGACCCCCTCCCGCCGCCGTGCGAGGTGACGCCCATGCCGGAGGTCGTCGCGGTGAGCGGCGCCGCGCCGCACTACACCCCGCCGCGGCTGGACGGCGCGCGGCCCGGCACGTTCTGGTTCAACACCGAGCGGCCCACGGCCGGCACGGGATGGGACCTGGAGGTGGTGGCCTTCCACGAGGCCGTGCCCGGGCATCATCTCCAGCTTTCCCGCCTTCAGCTGCTGACCGGCCTGCCCGCGCTGCAGCGCCAGCGCAGCCTGTCGGTGTTCTCCGAGGGGTGGGGCCTGTACGCCGAGCAGCTGGCGGAGGAAGCCGGGCTGTACGCCGACGACCGCGCTCTGCTGGGCGCGGTCAGCGCGTCGCTGATGCGGGCGGCCAGGCTGGTGGTCGACACCGGCCTGCACGCCTTCGGCTGGAGCCGTGAGCGGGCCCTGGACTACCTGGCCGGGCACGTCCCCATGCCGCGGGAGTTTCTCGCCGCCGAGATCGACAGGTACGTGGTGATGCCGGGACAGGCCCTCGCCTACCTCACCGGCAAGCTGGAGATCCTCCGGATCCGGGAGGACGCCCGCGACCGGCTCGGCCCGGCGTTCTCCCTGCCCGCCTTCCACGCTGCCGTGCTGGATCACGGCTCGCTCCCGCTGCCGGTCCTGGCCCGCAGCGTCGCGGACTGGCTGGATCGCGCATCCGGGCCGGAGACTAGCCTGTCACTATGACCACAGCCACCCCGTCCACCGGGTTCTTGCACCTCGTCGTCGGGTACGACGGATCAGCTCCGGCCAGCCGGGCGCTGGACGCCGCGGTCAGCCTGCTGCAGGGCCGGGCCGGCCGTCTGGAGGTGCTGTACGTGGCTCACCTGTCCAGCACGGTCATGATGTCGGCCGCCGCCATCGCCGAGATGGAATCCGACTTCGACGAGATCGAGCAGGACCTGCGCGCCCAGGCCGCGGAGCAGTTGCGCGGCCGGGTGGAGACCTGGGGATTCATCCGGGGCCAGGGTCTCATCGCCGACCAGTTGATCGCGGCGGCCACCGGCATCCGCGACTCCCACCCCGGCCAGAGCGTGGTGATCGTCGTCGGGAGCTCGTCCCACGCCGCGCACCGGATGGTCGGCTCGGTCGCGGTCAACCTGGCCCGCCACTCCCCGGTGCCCCTGGTGATCGTGCCGTAACGCCAAGCTCAGGGAATAGCGCGGGTCAATATCGGCAGAGCCATCATCGACTTTGCCATGGCCGGATTGTGGCGTGAACTGGCGGACGGAAGACAAATCCGACCGAGGAGGACGTACGGTGTCCATTTCCGACCAGATCGACACCCTGCAAAAGCGCGCCGCGGACCTGAAGAGCTCCTTCGACCAGACGCGGCAGGAAACCAACGAGCAGGTCAAGACGCGTCTCGGCCAGGCCAGGGCCGATATCTCCGCCCGCGAAGACGCGGCCAAGCAGAAGGCCGAACAGGCTGCCGAGCGCACGCAGAGCCAGTGGAAGGCGATGAAGGCCGACGCGGCCGCGAGGATGCAGGCCGTTCACGACCGGATCGACCGCAAGCGCGACGAGCATGACGTCAAGAAGGCGGAGAAAGACGCCGAGTCCGCCGAGGACGACGCCGCCGACGCCCTCGATTTCGCGGCGTGGGCCGTCGATCAGGCCCAGCTGGCCGTCCTCGACGCCGTCGACGCCCGCACCTGGGCCGACGCCCGGGCCGCGAACGCGGTGTAACCGCCCGGCCTCGGTCGCCGCCAGGCGTGCGAGGACACGGGAGGTGACCGCGGTCAGCGCGGCGACCTGGTCGCGGCCGAGCCCGTCGAAGACCAGCCGGCGCACCGTGTCGGCGTGCGCCGGGGCGGCCCGCTCGATCGCCTCGCGGCCGGCCTCGGTCAGGACCACGAACGCGCCCCTGGCGTCGGACCGGCACTCCTCCCGGGCGACCAGCCCGCGCCGCTGCATCCGGGCGAGATGGTGGGACACGCGGCTTTGCTCCCAGGCCAGCGTGTCGGCGATCTCGAACACCCGGCGGCGGCCGGCTGGCGCCTCGCTGAGCACGACCAGTACGTCGTAGTCTGTCAGGGACAGCCCGTACTCCTCCTGCAGCTGCCGGTTCATCCGGGCGTTCAGCTGCGACGTCATCCGCAGCAGCCCGCGCCAGGCCTGCTGCTCCTCGGCGGTCAGCCAACGACTCATGGCCTCCAGGATACCCAGAAATTAATGACGCGTCATGCATGTTGCATGACGCCGCGCTCGGCTGACGTTACTGTCGAGCCGTGAGCAATCTGGAAGCGGCGCCACGCGAACTGGCCTGCGCCAGCCCGGCGCACCCCCAGGGCACGCGGGTGCTCGAGCCGCGGGCGGTGCCGCTGGGCGGCCCGCGGGCGATGACGGTGCGGCGCACGCTGCCGCAGCGGGCGCGCTCGCTGATCGGGGCGTGGTGCTTCGCCGACCACTACGGTCCCGACGACGTCTCGGTGACCGGGGGCATGCGGGTGGCCGGGCACCCCCACACGGGACTGCAGACGGTGTCGTGGCTGTTCCGCGGCGAGATCGAACACCGCGACACCACCGGCGCCCACACCCTGGTCCGGCCGGGCGAGCTGAACCTGATGACGGCCGGCGCCGGCATCGCGCACGCGGAGTACTCCACCCCCGCCACCACGGTGCTGCACGGCGCCCAGCTGTGGGTGGCGCTGCCGGACGCGCACCGGTTCACCGGGCCGGCCTTCGAGCATTACGTGCCGCCCGCGCTCGACCGCGACGGCGCGCGCGTGCTGGTGTTCCTCGGCCGCCTGGCCGGTCACACCTCCCCGGTACGGACCTTCAGCCCGCTGCTCGGCGCCGAGATCACCCTGAGCGCCGACCAGACCCTCGAGCTCGACATCGAGCCGGGGTTCGAGTACGGCGTGCTCGTCGACACCGGGAGCGTCACCGCCAACGGCGCGACCGCGACCGCGGGACAGCTGATCTACCAGGCCCCCGGCCCGGGCACCCTCAGCCTGCGCGCCTCGGGCGAGGCGGGCGGGGCCGCCGGACAGGGTGCCCGGATGTTGCTGCTCGGCGGCGAGCCGCTGGGCGAGCAGATCATCATGTGGTGGAACTTCATCGGCCGCAGCCACGAGGAGATCCTTGCCTACCGCGACCAGTGGCAGGCCGAGCGGGCCGGGAACGCGCCCGCGGGCGCCCGGCGCTACGGCACCTTCCCGGCTCAGTGGGAGGACACGCTGCCCGCCCCCGAACTACCCAGCGTGCGGCTGCGCCCCCGCGGCTAGAGCTCGGCGCAGACGCGAAATGCACCATTGGTCACAGCAGCACCATAAGCCACATCTTCCCCGGCGGACTGATGCTCGCGGCCTGCCCGGCAAGCCCCAGAAACCGGACTTCAGTCACGCAGGCACCGCCAGCACCGCAGCCTGTGTACTCCGCACCCGCCCGAACGGCATGAAACCGCACGTCGATAGCGTTCTGACGCGCTGAAAGTGGGGTTTCATGCCGTACGGCGCACGACTCGCCCTTATGATCAAGCTCGGTTGACCCGGACTGTGTTACCGGTGGTGCCGCCGTTGCTGATGGTTCATTCGGCGCCCGCGCCGCCGGCCTCCCTAGCCGCCCGTCGCCGGGCCGCCCTCAGACGAGCCGCCCGCCGTCGAGCCGCCTGCCGTCGAGCCGCCCTGCATCAGGCGGCGCGCGTACTCGATCACCGCGTCGATGACCGATTCGGCCTGGCGGCGGCTCCTGGCCCCGGCGACCTCGTAGGAACCCTAGCCGATCAGCGAGGTGAGGATCGCGGCGTACACCCGGTCTTCCGGCACATCGGTCAGGTGCAGCAGCGAGTCGTTCCGGCCGATCCACTCGCGGCCGTGGTGCCGCCGCATCACCTCGAACCCGGGCGGGGCGTCGCCGGAGGCGAACAGCAAGGCCAGGTCGCGGCGCTGCCAGCTGCCCTGGAGGTAGGCGCGCGCCCCGGCCTCGAACAGCTGCCCCGGGTCGGTCACGCCGTTCTTCCCGGCCTCGGCCACCGCCTGGCTCGCGGCCTCCTCGTGCGCCAGCTGGTGCTCGTGCCAGAGCGCGAGAAACAGCTCGCTCTTCCCGCCGAAGTGGTGGTACAGGCTGCCGACGCTGGACCCGGCCCGCTGCACGATGTCGGCGATGCTCGCCTCGGCGAAGCCCCGCTCGGTGAACACCTGCCGGGCCGCGTCGAGCAGCGCGCGCTGCGTCTGCGCGGTGCGGCTCCACTGCCAGGCACCGCCTGCCGGGCCGTCCCTCGGCGACCTAGGCACCAGAGCCCCTTGACAGCCGCGCCGCCTGACCCGGAAGGTAATTCCAGAAAAGCATTCTGTTAATGGTACGCCCCTTGGAACCAGGCCCGAAGACCGAAGGGATGACCGCGTGACAGCCAAACCCGTCCCGGTGCCGACACCGGAGACCCAGCCGTTCTGGGACGGCTGCGCAGCGGGCGAGCTGCGGATCCAGCGGTGCGCCGACTGCGGGCGGCCCTACTTCTACCCGCGGCCGGTGTGCCCGGCGTGCGGCTCGCGGAACGTCGGGTGGTTCACCGCGAGCGGCCGGGCGACGCTGTACTCCTACGTGATCAACCACCGGCCGGCGCCGGGGTTCGAGGACGAGGCGCCGTACGCGATCGCCGTGGTCGAACTGGAAGAGGGGCCGCGGATGATGACGAGCATCGTCGGCCTTCCCGCCACGCCCGAGGCGCTGGAGCTGGACATGCCGCTGCGGGTCAGGTTCGAGCGGCGGGGTGACGTGAGCCTGCCGGTGTTCGGCCCCGGGGAGGCGCGATGACCGGGGTGATCATCGCGGGGGCGGCCGAGACCGACCGGATCGGCAGGCTGCCGGACCACTCCACGCTGCAGCTGCACGTGGAGGGAGCGCTGAACGCGGTGGCCGACGCCGGGCTGTCGCTGCGCGACATCGACGGCATCGCGACCGTGTCCGCGCCGGGACCGGTCCAGGTGGCGCACGCGCTGGGCATCACGCCGCGCTGGATCGACGGCACCGGGGTCGGCGGCACCTCGTTCCTATTGCACGTGCGGCACGCGGCCGCCGCGATCCGGGCCGGGTACGCCAGGACCGTGCTGATCACCCACGGGGAGTCCGGCCGGTCCCGGGTGGGCGCCTCCCGGTTCCGGCCGGAGGCGTCCTCGCCGCTGGGGCAGTTCGAGGTGCCCTACGGGACGTTCGGCCCGACGACCACGTTCACCATCCCGGTGCTGCGCTACATGAAGGAGTACGGCCTGACCCACGAGCAACTCGCCTACGTGGCGGTGGCGCAGCGGCGGTGGGCGGCCAAGAACCCCCGCGCGGCCTACCGGGATCCGGTCACGGTGGAGGACGTGCTCGCCTCGCGCATGGTCGCGTACCCGTTCCACCTGCTGGAGTGCTGCCTGGTGACCGACGGCGGCGGCGCGCTGGTGGTTACTTCAGCCGAACGGGCCGGGGACTTCCCCAAGCCCGCCGTGTACGTGCTCGGCACGGGAGAATCGTCGGAGACGCCGATGATCTCGCAGATGGCGGACTTCACCGAATCCCTGGCGTTCCGGCTGGCCGGGCGCGCGGCGTTCGCCGAGGCGCGCATCGGCGCGGCCGACGTCGGCCACCTGATGATCTATGACGCGTTCGCGCACGTGCCGATCTACGGGCTCGAGGCGCTCGGGTTCGTGGCCAAGGGCGAGGGCGGCCCGTTCATCGCGGACGGGAACACCGAGCCGGGCGGGTCGCTGCCGCTGAACACCAACGGCGGCGGGCTCTCCTACACGCACACCGGGATGTACGGGATGTTCGCGATCCAGGAAGGGGTCCGGCAGCTCCGCGGCGAAGCGGCGGCTCAGGCGGGCGAGCCGCAGATCAGCGTCATCCTCGGCAACGGCGGCATGTTCGCCACGTCCGGCGTGCTCGTGCTGGGCCGCCAGCCGGGCTGAGGCCGGGCGGATCCTGACGGGCCGGATCTTGACGGGCGGACCGGGAACGGGTCGAATGGGTTACAGAATGACTTTCTAGGATTAGTTACGGTGGCAGGGGGTTCGCCATGGCCGAACGGAAGAGCCCGACGGCGGTGCTGCGGGAAGGGCCCCGGGCGCTGAGCGAGGCGCAGGTGCGCGAGATCGAGGACTCCAGCCTCGAGGGCGTGCTCAACGTCGACATCGACGACGTCATCGAGTACGTGCACAAGGACCTGCGGTCGCTGCCGGACTTCACCACGCTGTACCGCAAGTACCTCAAGCAGCGGTGGGACGTCTACGACCTCGACTTCAGCCAGGACAAGATCGACTGGCAGGAGAAGATGACGGAGGCCGAACGGGAATCGTTCATCGCCATCGCCTCCGGCTTCCACCACGGCGAACGGCAGGTCGAGATCGAGCTGCCGGTCTTCATGATCGGCGCCAGCGAGGAGGAGAAGCTCCACATCGCGGCGCAGATCGAGGACGAGGCGCGGCACACGGTGTTCTTCGACCGGTTCTACCGCGAGGTCGTCGGGCTCGAGGGCGACGACATCATGAGCGTCCTGGACGCGTCGTTCCCGTGGGTGTCCGAGACGTTCGTCGCGCCGTTCGGGCTGCTGGCGTACCAGGCGGACGAGGTCCGGCTGCACCCGTACGACGAGCGGGCGCGGGTGCGCTACGGCACCAACTACTTCCTGTGGATCGAGGGCGTACTGGCGCTGTCCGTGATGAAGGTGACGCTGTCCTACGCCCGCTGGCGCGGGTTCCTGCCCGCCTACTACACCGGGTTCACCGCCACCTGCCGGGACGAGTCGCGGCACGTGCAGGGCGGCATGCGCTACCTGCAGGACGCGGTGCGCAAGGACCCGACGATGATCAACGAGATCCACGACACGCTGCGCACGATCCTGTCGCTGTCCGGCGTGGTCAGCCGGCGGATCTACTACGAGCCGCTGGGCTGGACCGAGGACGAGGTGCGGCTGCTGTTCTTCCAGCAGCTCAGGCGCAAGCTGAACGACGTGGGCATCGGGCTCTCGCCCGACCTGGAGGAACTGCTGCAGCAGGTGCAGCCGGTGCTGGCCGGCGGGTGACGGCCATGGCGGATTTCTTCTCGCCGCAGTGGGCGGACGCGGTCCGTGACGCGCTGGCGGCCGGCCCTTCCGAGCAGGCCAAGGCGGGCAAGCTGCAGGAGTACTGGGACTTCTTCGACTGGATCAAGAGCGTCTACCCGGCGTCCTGGGCGCTCGGCTGCCGGGACCGGCCCGCCGTCGGCAGCCCCGCGTACCTGTTCGTGCAGTGGGGCGGCGGCACGGTGACCGACTGCCGGATCATCGGCCCGGACGAGCCGGTCAAGGCCAGCTACCTGCTCGGCATGGACTACCGGGACTGGCAGGCGCTGCACCACGGCTACGACGCGCAGCGCACCGTCATGTACCGGAAGATCATGCTCGAGGAGGGTGACCTGCTCGAGTTCTTCAAGGGGATCTACTTCTTCGCGGAGTGCCTCAACGTGATCGGCGCCGTCCCCGCCGCCTACCCGGGACGGTAGCCAAGGAGCGGGCCAAACGAGCGCTCGACCTGGTCGGCCAGCGCATCGGCGTCCCACGGGCCGGTGCCGATGAGCCGGCTGACGGGCTCGGGGTTGTTGTAGAGGGAGACCTCGTAGCCGGAGGAGTGGATGACCCGGCCGGTGATCCAGCCGGAGCGCTCGCTGGCCAGGTAGGCCACGATCGGGGCCACGTTGTCCGGGGACCACTCGTCGGCGTCCGGCCGGACCCGGCGGCGGTCGGTGGGTATCGAGTCGGTCATCCGGGTGGCCGCGCCCGGGGAGATCGCGTTCACGGTAACCCCGTACTTGGCCAGCGACCGCGCCGAGGAATAGGTCAGGCCGACGATGCCCATCTTGGCGGCCGCGTAGTTCGGCTGGCCGGGGGCGCCGTGCAGGCCGGAGACCGAGGTGAAGTTGATGATGCGGTTCTGCGCCGACTCGTCGCGCAGCGAGCGCCAGTGCGCCGAGGCGAACTTGGTGGTGTTGAACGTGCCCTTCAGGTGCACCCGGATGACGTCGTCCCACTCCTGCTCGGTCATGTTGAAGACCATCCGGTCGCGCAGGATGCCGGCCACGTTGACCAGGACGTCGAGCCGGCCGAACTGCTCGATGGCCGACGCGACCAGCTGCTCGGCCGCCGCGTGGCCGGAGATGTCCGCGCCGTTGGCGACGGCCTTCCCGCCGGCCTCGCCGATCTCGGTCACCACGTCGTGCGCGGGCCCGGCGTCGTGGCCCGAGCCGTCGACCGCCGCGCCCAGGTCGTTGACCACCACCGAGGCGCCCTCGCTGGCCAGCAGCCTGGCCACCGAGCGGCCGATGCCCCGGCCGGCGCCGGTGACGATCGCGACCCGCCCGTCCAGTCGTGCCATGCCCGCTCTCCTTCCCGGACGCATTTACTGGAATCGTCTTCTGGAATTACCCTCTAAGAGGAGCCTGCTCCTGTCAAGGGGCCGGATCGGCATCTGGAAGCGTTCCGACACAAAGGGTGGATCTCGGTGGAACCAGCGGCGCGGCCGCCCCGGGGCCGGGGCGCGGCCGGTTCCTGGCAGTGGGCCCGGACGGCGCAGACGCAGCGGGCGCTGCTCGACGCGGCCCGCGAGGTGTTCACCGGGCAGGGGTTCGCCGAGGCCAGCATCGCCGACGTGGTGGAGCGCGCCGGGTCCAGCGTGGGCAGCCTGTACCACCACTTCGGCGGCAAGAGCGAGCTGTTCATCGCGCTGTGGCAGGACTACCAGCAGGCCCAGGAGGCGGCCGCGAGCGAGGCGGTCGCGCGGGCCAGGAAGGCGGGCGCGACCGACCCGTTCGAGCTGTTCTCGGCGGGCGCGCGGGCCTTCCTCGAGGGCTGCTGGCAGCACAGGGACCTGGCGGTGCTGTTCTACGCGGGGGGCGGCCCGCCCGGTTTCGAGGTGATGAAGCGCCGCCGCGCCCGCGAGTGGCTCGGCCAGAACGACGCGCTGCTGCGGCTCTCCGACACCTCCTTCGACCGGCTCTACGTGACGATCCTGACCTCGCTGATCGGCGAGGGCGGCCAGGAGGTGGCCGCGGCCAGGAACCGGCGCCAGGCCGCCCAGGTGATCGACGCCACGCTCGAGTACGTGCGCAGGCTCATGGCCGGCGGTGCGTGGCAGCCGGCCTAGCCGGCCGCCCTTAGGCGCAGCGGGGGCTTGACAGCGGGGCGCCCCGCGAGTTTGATCCGATCTAGAACGTAATTCTAGGATTCTGGTCGGGAGGCGACGGGGATGCCGGAGCTGTCCGTGGAACTTGACCTCGGCCCGGAGATCGCGGAGTTCCGCGCCGAACTGCGGGACTGGATCGCGGCCGAGGCGCCGGCCGAGCTGGCCGGGCTGGCCGACTGGAACATGCCGCTGACCGCGGGCGGGCGGCGCGGCGCGGCGCTGCTCGCGGCGCAGGCGCACCCCGCCTACGCCGAATGGGACGCCAAGCTGGCCGCGCGGCGGCTGGTCTGCCCGCACTGGCCGGCGGAGTTCGGCGGGCAGGGCATGGACGCGGTGCGCGTCGCGGTGCTCAACGAGGAGTTCTACCGGGCCGGGGTGCCGCGGGTGGCCCGCGGCATGGGCGAGTGGCTGGTCGGCCCGTCCGTCATCGTGCACGGCACGGCGGAGCAGCGGGGCTGGTTCCTGCCCCGGATCATCTCCGGCGAGGACGTGTACTGCCAGGGCTTCTCCGAGCCGGAGCACGGCTCGGACCTGGCCGGCGTGCAGACCCGCGGCGTGGTCGAGGGGGACGAGATCGTCATCACCGGGCAGAAGGTGTGGACCTCGGGCGCCTCCCGGGCCAACCGGATGTTCCTGCTGTGCCGGACCGACCCGGACGCGCCCAAGCACGCCGGGCTCTCCTACGTGCTGATCGACTTCACCGGCCCCGGCATCGAGTACCGGCCGATCGAGCAGATGTCCGGCGCCTCGGAGTTCTTCGAGGACTACCTGGACGGAGTCCGCGCCCCGCTGTTCAACGTCATCGGCGGCCTGAACCACGGCTGGCGGGTGGCGATGACCACGCTCGGGCACGAGCGCGGCGGCCGGGCCACCGTGGCCCACCTGGGCTACGAGCGGGAGTTCTGGGACCTGGCCGAGACCGCCCGCAAGCGCGGCAAGACCGCGGACCCGCTGGTCCGCCAGCAGCTCGCCTGGGCCTACACGCAGGTCGAGCTCATGCGGTACAGCGGGCTGCGCACGCTGGCGCAGGTGGCGGCGGGCCGCCCGCCGGGCCCGGAGGCCTCGGTGGCCAAGCTGTTCTGGAGCGAGTACCACAAGCGCCTGGGCGAGATCGCGATCGGCATCGAGGGCGCGGACGGGCTGCTCCGGCCGGAGGGCGACGGCTACCCGGTGACCTCCTGGCAGAGCGTGTTCCTCGGCAGCCGGGCCGGCACGATCTACTCGGGGACCAGCGAGATCCAGCGGAACATCATCGGCGAGCGTGCCCTGGGCCTGCCAAAGGAGCAGCCCAAGGAGCCCGGGCGGTCATGACGGGGGCCAGCCGGCACGCCCCGCGGGAACTCATCACGCCGCAGCGGCTGCGCGAGTTCTTCGCGCCGCGGAGCATCGCGCTGGACGGCGCGCTGCGCGCGCTGGAAGTCAACCCGCTGTGGGTGAACGGAGACCAGGTCGAGGCGCTCGACGTGCTGGTGGTTACCGAGAGGGAGGAAGCCCGATGATGCTGGGTGTCAGTGCGGAGCAGGACGAGCTGCGCGCCTCGGTCAGGCGCTTCCTGGCGGACCGCGCGCCGCTGACCCGGGTCCGCGAGCTCATGGAGACCGGGGACGGGCTGGACCGGGCCGTCTGGGAGCAGGCGGGCGCCCAGCTCGGCCTGCAGGGCCTGGGTGTCCCGGAAGCCTACGGCGGCGGCGGCTTCAGCTTCGCCGAGCAGGCGATCGTGCTCGAGGAGTTCGGCGCCGCGCTGTACGGCGGGCCGTACCTGGCCAGCGCGGTGCTGGCGGCCACGGCGCTGCTGGCCAGCCCGGACGAGGGCGCCCGGCGGGACCTGCTGCCCGGCATCGCGTCCGGACAGACCATCGCGACGCTGGCCTTCACCGAGGACGACGGCTCCTGGGACCCGGGCACGATCCGGCTGGCCGCGGTCAAGGACGGCGGCGACTGGCGCCTGGACGGGCACAAGAGCTTCGTGCTCGACGGCGGCACGGCCGGGCTGATCCTGGTGGCCGCGGCCACCGACGCCGGCCTTTCGCTGTTCGCGGTGCCCGCGGGTGCGGCCGGGCTGGGCCGGGCCGTGCTGCCCACGCTGGACCAGACCAGGAAGCTGGCCCGGCTGGAGTTCGCCGGGGTGCGGGGCGCTCTGATCGGATCGCCCGGCGACGCGGCCGCGGTGCTGGACCGCACCCTGGACGTGGCCGCCGTCGCGCTGGCCGCCGAGCAGCTCGGCGGGGCACAGCGGGCGCTGGGCATGGCGGTGGAGTACGCGAAGGTCCGGCACCAGTTCGGCCGTCCGATCGGCAGCTTCCAGGCGATCAAGCACCGCTGCGCCGACCTGCTGCTCGAGGTCGAGTCGCTGCGCTCGGCGGTCGGCTACGCCGCCGCCGCGGTGGCGGAGAACTCGCCGGAGGTCCCGGCGCTGGCCTCGCTGGTCAAGGCGTACGCCTCGGAGACCTATTTCCATGTGGCCGCGGAGAACATCCAGATCCACGGCGGCATCGGCTTCACCTGGGAACACGACGCCCACCTGTACTTCAAGCGGGCCAAGTCGAGCGAGCTGTTCCTCGGCGACGGCGCCTACCACCGCGAGCGCCTCGCGACCCGGATCGGCCTGTAACCCGGGGCGGCGCGGGTAGCGGGGGGCGTGCGGGCGGTACTCGCCGGTGATGCGCGCATCGGCCAGGGCGGCCAGGAAGCTGGCCGGGCCGTCGAAGTCGGGCATGTCCAGGTAGGCCGCGCCCACCCCGGCCGGGTCGTGCGCGTCCGACCCGGCCCCGCCCGGCAGGGAAAAGTCCGCCGCCAGCGCGGCGGCCCGGTCGTTCAGCGCCTGGTCGGCGAGCTTGGCGTTGAAGACCTCGATGATGTCGACGGCGCCTTCGGCACACAGCCGGGGCAGGACCGGGCCCAGGCTGTGACGGCTCTGGTCGAACGGGTGCGGGGCGTAGACCAGGCCCGCCTGGGCCCGTATCCGGGCGATGACCTCGTCCACGGGAAGCACGTAGGGCACCCGTTCGGTAAGAAAGAGGCCGATGAGGTCTCCGTGGGGCGTCCTGATCTCCTCCCCGACCACGATCCGGACCCCGAGGTCCCGCGCGGCCACCGCGGCCGAGATCTCGTTGTGGTCGGTGATGCACACCACGTCCAGGGCGGCCTGGCGGGCCCGGTCGGCGAGCTGCTCCAGGGTCAGCACGGCGTCGCCGGACGCGACCGTGTGCAGGTGGCAGTCGACCCGGACCCGGCTCATCGGGGGGCGAGCTCGGCCAGCAGCTCCTGGGAGTAGGTGATCCGGCCGGTCAGCGCCCTGGGCTCGGCGCTGCACAGCGCCAGCGCCGCCGCGGCCATCACCGCGGGCGGCTCGGAGTTCGGGTCGCCCTCGGTGGTCAGGTGGTGGAAGATCGTGCCGGGGGTGGGCACCACCTTGGTGGGCGACAGCGCGTTGACCGCGATGTTGTCGGCGTAGAGTTCCGCGGCCAGGCCGGTCGAGAAGCGTTCGAGCGCGGCCTTGCACATGCCGTAGACGGTCCCGCCGCGGCTGGCCCAGCCGGTGGGCGGCATGGCCGGGTGGCGGGCCGCGACGGAGGAGATGTTCAGGATCCAGCCGGCGCCCTTCTCCCGCATCGCCGGGATGACCAGCTGCGCCAGGTGGAACGGGCCCTCGACCTGGACGTCGAACATGAGCTGGAAGCGGCGCGCGGTGAAGTCCTCGACCCGGGTGAACCAGGTGACGGCCGCGTTGCTGACCAGGATGTCGGGCGGGCCGAGCTGCCGGGCGGCTTCGGCGACGAGGTGCTCCCTGGCCTCCGGCTTGGACAGGTCGGCGGGAACGGCAACGGCGGTGCCGCCCGCGGCGCGGATCTGGCCGACGGTCTCGGCGATCGTGCCGGGGAACGGCGAGGTGCCCGCGCCCGCGGTCCGGGCGGCCACGGCCACCGCCGCGCCCTCCGCGCCGAACCGCCTGGCGATCTCCGCCCCGATGCCGCGGCTGGCCCCGGTGACGATGGCGACCTTGCCGTCCAGGATGCCCATGCCCACCACTCCCGCGTCACGGAACTGAATACTAGAAGTGAATTCTGGTTTATTGGCCCCCGCTTATTGGACCGTGGCGGCCGGCCGTTGTCAAGGTGCGCGCCCAGTTGACACGCCCGGAGCGGTATCTGACAATTTCTTTCTAGAACGACATTCTAGCAACTGGGACCCGGAGGTTGGCATGGGGCTTGACCACAGCCTGGTGGGAGTACCGAGCGAGCCGCAGGAGCGGTCCTGGGACAGCAAGGACGCCCTGCTCTACGCGGTCGGGGTCGGGGCCGGGCTGGGCGACCCGCGGCAAGAGCTCGAGTTCACCACGGAGAACAGCGAGGGCATCGAGCAGAAGGTGCTGCCGACGTTCGGGGTGCTGATCGCGCAGGCCCGGACCGGCCGCCCGCTCGGCGACTTCGACCGGGCCCTGCTGGTCCACGCCGAACAGGCCTTCGAGCTGCACCGGCCGATACCGGTCGAGGGCACGGTGCGGACGACCGCGACGGTGACCGGGATCTACGACAAGGGGTCGGGAGCGCTGGTGGTGTCGGAGAGCGTGGCGGTGGACGCCGTCACCGGCGAGCCGCTGGTGACGTCGCGGAGCAGCGCGTTCATCCGGGGCGAGGGAGGGTTCGGCGGCGACCGGGGCAGCGACGCGGCGTGGGAGCGCCCCGACCGGGAGCCCGACTTCCAGGTGGTCCAGCCGACCAGGCCGGAGCAGGCGCTGATCTACCGGCTGTCCGGGGACAGGAACCCGCTGCACGCCGACCCGAAGTTCGCCGCCCGCGGCGGCTTCAGCCAGCCGATCCTGCACGGGCTTTGCACCTACGGGGTGACCGGGCGGGCGCTGCTGCACGCGCTGTGCGACTCGGACCCGGCCCGGTTCGGGTCCATGTCGGCCCGGTTCAGCCGGCCGGTGCTGCCGGGCGAGACGCTGACCGTCTCGATCTGGCGGCAGGACGGCAGCGACACCGCGCTGTTCCAGACGGCCAAGCAGGACGGCACGGTGGTGATCGACCGCGGCCGGCTCCGCGTCCGCTAGCGCGCTTCGAGGTCTAGCCCCAGGTCGAGCGCGGGGCTGGAATGGGTGAGCACGCCGACGGCGACGAAATCGACCCCCGTCCGCGCCACCGCCCTGGCCTGCGCCAGCCGCAGCCCGCCGCTGCTCTCCAGCTGGACGGACGGGTACCGGCGGGCCAGGGCCACCGCGGCCCGCAGGTCGTCCAGCCCCATGTTGTCGAGCAGGATGAGGCGGGCCCCGGCCTCCAGGGCCTGGCCGACCTGCGCCAGGTCGTCGCACTCCACCTCGAGCGGCAGCCCGGGCGCGGCCGCGCGCACGGCCGCGATCGCCGCCGCGATCCCGCCGGCCGCGGCCACGTGGTTGTCCTTGATCAGGGCGGCGTCGCCGAGCCCCATCCGGTGGTTGCGGCCGCCGCCGCAGCGCACCGCGTACTTCTCCAGCTGGCGCAGCCCGGGGGTGGTCTTCCTGGTGTCCCGCACCGCGCACCCGGTGCCGGCCAGCGCGTCCGCCCAGGCCCGCGTGGCGGTGGCGATCCCCGACAGGTGGGTGAGGAAGTTGAGCAGGGGTCCGCTCGGCGCCGAGCAGTTCCCGCAGCGGCGCCCGGATGCGCAGCACCGCGGCGCCGGCCTCGATCCGGTCGCCGTCCGCGCACGGCGGCGTCGACCCGAGAACCGCGGCGGGCGGGATCCCGGCGGCGTCGAGGACGGCCAGGGCGACCGGCAGGCCGGCCAGCACGCCGGGCGCCCGGGCCACCACCGCGGCCGCCGCCCGCGCACCGGGCGCGGCGGTCGCGGCCGAGGTGACGTCGGGCCCGTAGCGCAGGTCCTCCTCCAGCGCGGCGCGGACGACCCGCTCGGCGTCGGCGGGATCGAGGCCGGCCGCCCGGAGCCGTCCGGTCACCGTCGCGTCCAGGGTCACGGGCCGGCCCCCTCTTTGTGCCGAACGGGCCGGGTTTCCCGCGCCTCCCCCGCCGTCACGCGCAGCAGGGTGTGGAGCGGCCGCCCGCCCGGCCTGGCGGCCGGCGCGTCCCGCCACCGGTGGCAGCCGCGGCTCTCGGCGCGGGCCAGGGCGGACGCGGCGACCAGGACCGAGACCGCGTGCAGGCTGGTCGCCTCGACCGTGGCCAGGTCCAGCCGGGCGCCGGCCGGGCGGGCCTGGTCCAGCGCCTGCCGCAGGCGCTCCAGGTCCTCCCGGCGGCGAAGCACCCCCGCGTCCCGGGACATGGCCGCGGCCAGCCCCGGCCGGGCCGCCGGGTCCACCCCGGGTCCGGCCGGGGGCAGCCGCAGGCCGGCGGCGGGCCCGGGCAGCTCCCGCCCGAGCCGCTCCCCGGCGCGCCGCCCGGTGACCAGGGCCTCGGTCAGCGAGTTGGACGCCAGCCTGTTGGCGCCGTGCACGCCGGTCGACGCGACCTCCCCGACGGCGTAGAGCCCGGGGGCCGTGGTCCGCCCGTCCATGTCGGCCCGGACGCCGCCGCAGGCGTAGTGCGCCCCCGGCGCGACCGGCACCGGGTCGGTCACCGGGTCGATCCCGCGCGCCCGGCACAGCGCGGTCACCGTGGGGAAATCCCGTTCCAGGACGGCCCGGCCCAGCCGGGTCGCGTCGAGCCAGAGGTGACCGCCCGCCTCGTCCCCGCGTCCCATCCGCTGCTGCATGGCCGCGGACACCACGTCGCGCGGGGCCAGGTCGCCGAGCGGGTGGCGGCCGGCCATGACTGACTGTCCGGCCTCGTCCACCAGCACCGCGCCGGCCCCGCGCAGGGCCTCGGTGAGCAGCGGGCACTGGCCCCGGGCGGCTTCCTGCCAGAGCACGGTCGGGTGGAACTGCACGAACTCGACGTCCCTCAGCTCCGCTCCCGCGCGGGCCGCCAGCGCCAGGCCGTCGCCTGTCACCCCGGCCGGGTTGGTGGTCGTCGCGTAGGCCTGCCCGAAGCCGCCGGTGGCCAGGACGACGGCGCGCGCCGTCACGGTGCCCGTCCGCAGGGTCCCGTCCGCACCCGCCAGGCCGGCCAGCACGCCGCCGACCGAGCCCCCGCGGCCGGTCAGCGCGTCCAGCGCGACGCAGCGGGTGAGGACGTCGACCGGGCTGGACCGCAGGGCCGCCCGCAGTACCCGGTGCACCTCCCGGCCGATCGCGTCGCCGCCCGCGGTCACGATCCGGTGGCGGCTGTGCCCGCCCTCCAGGTGCGGCGTTTCGTGCTCGAGCCGGGCCCCGCGCCCGGCCAGCCGGGCGATCTCCCCCGGGGCCTCGGCCACCAGCGACGCCACCGCGGCCGGATCGCACAGGCCGGCGCCCGCGGCGAGCGTGTCCCGCCGGTGCAGGCCCTGGTCGTCCCCCGGGCCGATCGCGGCGGCCAGGCCGCCCTGGGCCAGCGGCGTCGAGCCGTCGCCGATGCCCTCCTTGGTGAGCAGCAGGACCCGGCGCCCGTGGCCGGCCGCGGCCAGCGCCGCGGAGATGCCCGCCGCGCCCGAGCCCACCACGACCACATCCGCCTCGCGCTCCCACCGCGGCTCCGGCCGGGGCAGGCGGCGCAGCTCCGGGCCGGTCACGTGAGCATCGCCTGGACGGCGCGGCGGGCGCGTTCGGCCACGGCGGGGGCGACGGTCACCTCAGTGACGCCGTCCCGCAGGCAGCGCAGCAGGGCGTCCGGCGTCGTCATCTTCATGTACCGGCAGGTGGCGTCGGGGTTGACCGGCTCCCAGCGCACCGCGGGATTGGCCCGGCGCAACTGGTGCAGCATGCCGGTCTCGGTGGCCACGAGCACCGTGGAGGCCGTGGTTGTCCGCGCGGCCCGGAGCATGCCGCCGGTGGACAGGATCCTGGTGCGGCCGGCCGGCAGGTCGCCCTCGCCCGCCTGCCACAGCGCGGCGGTCGAGCAGCCGCACTCGGGGTGGACGAACAGCTCGGCCCGGGGTTCGGCGGCGGCCTTGCGGCGCAGCTCGGCCGGGCTGATCCCGGCGTGAACATGGCACTCGCCGAGCCAGACGTGCACGTTGGCGCGGCCGGTGACGCGCCTGACGTAGGCGCCGAGGAACTGGTCGGGCAGGAACAGCACCTCCCGGTCCGCCGGGACCGACGCCACCACCTCGGCCGCGTTGGCCGACGTGCAGCACAGGTCGGATTCGGCCTTGACCTCGGCGCTGGTGTTCACGTAGGCCACGACGGCGGCGCCGGGGTGTTCGGCCTTCCAGGTTCTGACCTGCTCCGCGGTGATGCCGTCGGCGAGCGAGCAGCCGGCCCGCGGTTCGGGGATCAGCACGCTCCGGTCCGGGGCGAGGATCTTGGCCGTTTCGGCCATGAAGTAGACCCCGGCGAACACGATGACGCTCGCCGTGCTCGCCGCGGCCAGCCGGGACAGCGCGAGCGAGTCCCCGACGTGGTCGGCGACGTCCTGGATCTGCGGGGCCTGGTAGTTGTGCGCCAGGATTACCGCGTCGCGCTCCGCCGCCAGCCGCCGGACCTCCGCCGCCCAGCCCTCGCCGCCCTGACCAGCGCCCCTGCCGCCAGCGCCCCGCTCAGCGGCGCCCTGGTCATCGGCGCGACTGGCCTGCGCTCGTGTATCGGTCATGCCTCACCTCTCATGGAGCCGGCCACCCGAGACCTCCCATGGAGCCGGCCACCCGAGACCTCCCATGGAGCCGGCCACCCGAGACCTCCCATGGAGCCGGCCGTCCTAGGTTTTCGACTTCGAGTATAAAATACTTTTCGCCTCGTAGTCTAAAACCGAGATGCGCGGGCGCGGACGATCGAGCCGGGCCGGAGTGAGCCCGGGTGCGGGCTCAGTACGATGCGAGCGTGCCAGTTGACAGGCGGCGGGCTGACGGGGCCGCGGGCGAGCGGTTCGCGCACGAGGCGCTGGCCGTGGTCCTGCAGGTTCGCGGCGACCGCCTGTGCGTGCTGCTGTGGCGGCGGGCCGCGCCGCCGTTCCAGGATCTGTGGGCGCTGCCCGGCGGGCCGCTGGGCGCCGGGGAGCGCCTCGGCACCTCGGCGAGCCGCCACCTGGCCGCCAAGGTCGACCTCACCGACATCGCCTACCTCGAGCAGCTGGAGACCCGCAGCGACCCCGGGCGCGATCCTCGCGACCGGGTGCTGGCCACCGCCTACCTGGCCCTGGTCACGGCCGGCCTCGAGCCGCGCGTTCCCGCCGACACCGCCTGGCACCCCATCGGCGGCCTCCCGCCCACCGCGTTCGACCACGGGTCGATCACCGAATCGGGGCGCGACCGGCTGCGGGCCAAGCTCTCCTACACCAACATCGGCTTCGCGCTGGCCCCGGAGACCTTTACGATCGCCCAGCTGCGCGACATCTACGCCGCCTCGCTCGGCTACCCGGTCTCGGCCACCAACCTGCAGCGGGTGCTGACCAGGCGCGGCGTCATCGAGGCCACCCCGGCGGCCGCCCGGCCGACGGACGCGGGCGGCAGGCCGGCCACGCTCTACCGGTTCGGCGCCAGGACCCTGGTGGTCACCCATCCCTTCGCGACGTTCCGCCCCCCGAGCCGCACGGCCGACTTAGAGCATTTCCTGAGCAAGTCCTCAATCTCTCCCGAGGGCCGCCTGTCAGTGTCGAGCCGCTTGCCCTGCGCATACAGGAGGTCCTGAGGTGTCCTTGTCATCCGCGCTTCCGCTCCCCCTGTCCGCGGACGACCGGGCACCGGGGCGGCGGCGCCCGCGCTGGGCGCTCTGGCGGTCCCCGGGGGGCCAGCCGCCGTGGGCCCGGCCGGCGCTGCTCGGGGTCGCGGCGGTGGCCGCGCTGCTGTACGCGCGGAACATCACCGAGGCCGGGCTGGCCCCGTTCTACTCGGTCGCGGTCAAGAGCATGTCGGTGAGCTGGAAGGCGTTGTTCTACGGGGCGTTCGACCCGGGCGCCACGATCACCATCGACAAGCTGGCCGGATCGTTCCTGCCGCAGGCGCTCTCCGCGCGCATCTTCGGCTTCCACCCCTGGTCTCTGGCGCTGCCGCAGGTGATCGAGGGCGTGATCTCCGTGCTGGTCATGTACCGCGTGGTCCGGCGCTGGGCCGGGGTGGTGCCCGGGCTGCTGGCCGCCGCGATCTTCGCCGTCACGCCGATCGCGGCGTCCATGTTCGGGCACAGCATGGAGGACGGCGCCCTGACCATGTGCCTGGTGCTCGCGGCCGACAGCTGGCAGCGCGCCGTGACGGAGGGGCGACTGCGCTCGCTCGTCTGGGCGGGCGTCTGGGTCGGCCTGGGCTTCCAGGCCAAGATGCTTCAGGCCTGGATGGTCCTGCCGGCGCTGGCGTTCGGCTACCTGCTGGCCGCGCCGGGCGGCCTGGGCCGCCGGCTGTGGCACCTCGGCGTGGCCGGCCTGGTGATGTTCGCGGTGTCCTTCTCCTGGATCGCGCTCTACACGTTCACCCCGGCCGCCGACCGGCCCTACGTGGACGGGTCGGTCAGCAACAGCGCGGTCGCGATGGTGTTCGGCTACAACGGCGTGGAGCGGTTCGGTGTCTCGTTCCCCGGCGCGATCGCGGGCTTCGGCGGCGCGCGCGGTACCCGCCCCGTCCCGCAGGCTTCGGTGCCCGCCGTCTCAGGGCCGGGCGGCACGCGTTACAACGCCGGCGGGTTCCTGGGCAGCTCGGGTGGCTGGACCAAGCTGCTCGGCAACCGGTTCGGCCCCGAGATCGGCTGGCTGTACCCGCTCGCCCTGCTGGCGCTGTTCAGCGGCCTGGCCTGGCGGGGCCGGGCCGCGCGCACCGACCAGTTGCGGGCCGGCCTGGTCATGTGGGGCACGTGGCTGGTCACGTTCGGCGTCGTCTTCAGCGCGATGAGCAACATCCCGCACACCGCCTACATGGCGTCGCTGGCGCCGCCGCTGGCCGCCTTGTCCGGGGCGGGGATCGTGCTGTTCTGGCGGTGGTACCGGTCCGGGAGCGCGGCCGGCTGGCTGCTGCCGGCCGCGGTCGCGGCCGAACTCGCCTGGGCGGTATTTCTGTGGTCCGGCTACCGCAGCTTCCTGCCCTGGGTCCTGCCGGCCGCGATCGCGGCGGGCGCGGCCGCCGTCCTCGTGATGGCGGCGGCCCGGTTGTCCCGCCGGGCCCGGCAGATTGCGGTGCGGGCC
>Ga0318525_10000077_pt1 | contig 22539 bp, 24 predicted proteins | sample GRESIP052b4f23_FD_203482 | JGI IMG/M metagenome (GOLD analysis project Ga0318525, IMG submission 203482) | Tropical soil microbial communities from Luquillo Experimental Forest, Puerto Rico - GRE.SIPMG.052b4f23 | ecosystem: Environmental > Terrestrial > Soil > Tropical forest > Bulk soil...
ATACATCGACGTGCCGAGTTCCCCTGAAAAATTGAACAGCGTGGCGATCGTGCGTGCCGTCTCATCTTCGGCAAGCTGCACGCCATCCGCGCGTGCTGCGGCGACGGCTTCATCGAGAATGCCGCGACATAATTCCTGCACGTCGGGACGGCGCAGCACGGCTTGCCGCTGCATGGTCAGGGCGGTGATGGGATTGGCGACCGCGTTGATGAGAAGCTTGCGCCACGCCAGCGTGGTGAAATCGCCGCTGCGGACGATACGCAGCGGCGTTTCCTCGAACAAAGCGGCGAAAGCGCGACCCGGTTCATCATCGGCCACGATGGCATCGTGCGGCCCGGCGTGGCGAAGCCGCACGCGATCGGCCGCCAACCGCTCGCCGTTGTAATAGACCAGCACCGGAACGATGGAGGCGCCGCCAGCGAGCGGCGCGACCCGCGCTACATGATCGATGCCGTTTTGCATGACGGCAACGCGCGTCGCCGGCGTGCTCAGCCGCGCCAGCCATGGCGCGGCGGCCGCGGTCTGATGCGTCTTAGTACAGAGCAGCACCCAATCGACCGGGCCGGCTTGCGCGGGATCGGTCAGGTTGCGCAGCGGCAGTTCGATTGTGCCTTCCGCCCGCTCCAGCGTCAGGCGCGCGATCGGCTGGCGCGTGCAGGCGAAGATTTTATACCGGCCCGCGGCGGCGAGAGTGCCGGCAACAGCACCGCCGACGCTGCCCAACCCGACGACCGCAATTCGCATTTGCCCCGATCCGCGCCCTGTGACCATCCCGCTGCCCATGTTCGGCTATTCATCGAGGCCATCAGAGAAAGTCAAACCCCGCCTTAGCCGCCAGCAAAATAAAAACCCGGCCGGCGAAGACCGGGGTTTTATCCGCGTTCTATGCGGCAGATTACCAGCCACCCGATCGGTGTCTCGCCGCGGCACTGCCGCTATAGGGCTCGCCATAGGTGTCGCCGCCACCCGGCGAGTTCGGGCCGTAATTAGGTTGGCTCTGTGCCAGACACGGCGTCGCCGCAACATTGGCGGTCTCGGCAATCCCCGCGAATAACGCCAACGTCATGAGAATCGTGCTGCGCTCATCGTGTCGACTCCATTTTCTTGCCTCGGGCCGGCTTACCCGGCCCATGCGATTCCTTGCTGTGATCCGCTGCTGCTGCGCTCTTACTGGTAACGATTGACGCCAATATCGGTTCGCACGAGTTCGCGTTGTGGAACAGCGTTCCCGTGCACCGATGCGGAGTTATTTCGTCTTGGCGAAAGACTCCAACCGCAGCGGCAGGACGGCGCCAAACCAGGCCGCATGCGCGGTGTGATCGGCCAGGTCATCGCCCGTCTCGGGATGCAACAGCACGACCAGATCGTCGCGATTGAGCATCAGCCACGGCACAAAGGCGGCGAGCATCTCCGCCGGAAAGGCGATCTGAAACATCGACTGCGGATGCGGGCCAACCAGCTCGTCATGCCAGCGGCCAAGTTTGGCTTGCAGAAAATCGGCAGCGACCCGCTCGCGCAGCCGTTCGGCGCGACCGCGGCTTTTTGCCGGATCGTAGTAGATGTGGGCGTGAAAGTGCGTAACTGTCCGGTGGCTCATGATCCCGTCGAGGCTGCCGCCTCCATTGCGCACCTTTGCGAAACGATTGGCAAGCCACTTCGCAAACTTGCGGCAAACCCTAAGTTGCCCACGGCTGCGGTTCGGGGGCCCGGCGGTGCGGGAAAAGATTGGCGAGAATAACGGAAAGTATTCCGGTCAGAAAAATACCATCGAACGTGCCGGCACCGCCGATCGAAGCCACGGGAGCGCCGAGCCCGCTTATCTTGCCCAGATTGGTTAGGTCCGCGCCGATCAACGTACCGAGCGCGCCGGCTATGTAAGCAAGCGGCGCGGCGTCCTGACGCGACAAGATCAGTGCAACCGCCGCCGTGGTTACGACCGGGACGAAAACCGGCACCGCAATGCCAAGTCCGGGGACCGGATCGGCCAGCAAATGCAGGACCAGCGCCACGATCGCGGTCGCGATCGCGCCTTTGACCCAGAGATTCCTCGTGAACAGCAGATAAAGGGACAACAAGGTCGGAATCACCGCGCCGCCGACATTGACCGCGACCACCGTGCCCCGCCAATGGGTAACGACGGGCACGGTGTATTGCATGCCGAAGAAATCGATCAGGCGGTCCGATACGACCGGCTCCGGCGCGAGCTGCACGATCGGAATGTTGAATATGCTGCCGATGAGCGAGGCGAACAGCAAAAACAGCGCGGTGCCTGGGCTGATCCCGAGGCTCATATAGGCATAGCGCAGCGATTGCAGTATCAGAACAGCAATGAAAATACCGACCAAAATCGCAAAGAAGCTCGGCGCCAGAGGCAGATAATGATATTGGCTCATTTCCATTGGCGCCTGCCTCCGTTTTCGTGTTGCGCACCATACGAGGCCTTAACCGATGCCGAAAATCGCAACCTTCGTGCGACATAGATATGGTCGAGCGCCTTGCTAGTCCAACGCGTCTGCCTATAATCCGGCGCTTCCTTCGCGCAGGGATATTCTGCTGTGGCGCCCATGGAAGCAAAATCCGGAGCGAAATCCGTAGCTATTATCATGGGCAGCCAGTCCGACTGGCAGACCATGCGACATGCCGCGGATACGCTCGACGCGCTCAAGGTCGGCTATGAAACGCTGATCGTTTCCGCGCACCGGACACCAGAGCGGCTTTACGCTTTCGCCAAAGGCGCCGAGGCGGACGGCTTCAAGGTCATCATCGCCGGCGCCGGCGGCGCAGCGCACCTGCCGGGAATGACCGCGTCGCTGACGAACCTTCCAGTACTCGGTGTGCCTGTTGAATCCAAAGCGCTGTCCGGCCAGGACTCGCTCTACTCGATCGTGCAAATGCCGCCGGGCGTTCCGGTCGGAACGCTGGCGATCGGCCAGGCCGGCGCTATCAATGCGGCGCTGCTTGCCGCGAGTGTATTAGCCCTGAACGATGCCCCCTTGGCGAACCGGCTCAAGGCTTGGCGGGCCGCCCAGACAGCGGCCGTGCCAGAGGCGCCGAAGGACATCGCGTGACCGTAGTTTTGGCGCCGCTCGAGCCCGAGGCGACTATCGGCATCCTCGGCGGCGGACAACTCGGCCGCATGCTCGCGCTCGCCGCGGCGCGGCTGGGGTTTAGATGCCACGTATTCGCGCCTAGTCCGGATTCTCCCGCCTTCGACGTCGTCCATCGCGTGACCTGCGCGGATTACACCGACACCGAAGCGCTCGATCGATTTGCATCAAACGTCGACATCGTCACCTATGAATTCGAAAATGTCCCTGCTGAAACCGCAACCTTTCTTGCCGCCAGGGTCCCGGTTCTCCCGGATCCGGCTATTCTGGCAACGACGCAAGACCGGCTTGCCGAAAAGAACTTCGTCACCAGGCTCGGCATAGCGACGGCCGCCTTCACCGGCGTCGCATCCCCCGGCGAATTGAAAACGGCCATCGAGCGGATTGGCCTTCCCGCAGTGCTCAAGACGCGTCGTTTTGGTTATGACGGCAAGGGTCAGGTCGCCATTAAAAACGGGACCGATCCAGATGCCGCGTGGCGCGAAACCGGCGGCCAGCCCTGCATTCTGGAAGCTTTCGTGCCATTTCTGCACGAAATCTCGGTCGTCGCCGCCCGCGGCCATGGCGGCGCGGTCGAATGTTTCGACGTAACCGAGAATGAACACCGTGACCATATCCTGAAAATGTCACGCGTACCGGCCGCTCTATCAGAATACGACGCGACGCAAGCGCAGCGCATTGCCGAGCTGGTGGCACAGAAATTCGATTATGTCGGCGTATTGGCAGTCGAAATGTTCCTGCTCCGCGATGGCGCGCTTTTGGTAAACGAGATCGCGCCGCGCGTGCATAATTCCGGCCATTGGACCATCGACGCCGCCTCGGTATCGCAATTCGAACAGCACATCAGGGCGGTGGCCGGCTGGCCGCTGGTAAAACCGATCCGGCGTGGCCGCGTCGAGATGATCAATCTGATAGGCAGCGAGGTAGAAGAGTACTCGCGCTATCTCAAAGAGCCCGGCGTCGCCGTGCATTTGTACGGCAAGGCGGCGGTGCGCCCTGGCCGTAAAATGGGTCATGTCACGCGCGTCTGCGACGATTGATGTGTGACGATGGACTTTTGCGCGCTGTTCTGCTACAGCCCGCGGCAAGGTGGTGCAGGCTTTTTAGCCTTCAGCTATCAAGCAATCCCAGAACCGAATCGAAAAGGAGCAAGCGTGCAGGTTCTCGTCCGTGACAATAACGTCGACCAGGCCCTCAAGGCGCTGAAGAAGAAGATGCAGCGCGAGGGGATTTTCCGCGAGATGAAGCTGCGCGGCCACTACGAAAAGCCATCCGAAAGAAAAGCGAGAGAGAAGGCGGAAGCGATCCGCCGCGCCCGTAAACTGGCGCGCAAGCGGTTGCAGCGCGAAGGGCTGCTCCCGATGAAGCCAAAGCCCGCCCCCGGCACTGGACCCGGCAGATCGGGTCCGCCTCGCACCCCGCGCTTCGGCTGATACCTTCCGACTGACACGTTTTGGGTCACCCGACTTGGGTGGCAATCCCAGGCAGAGCCTTATCGGTCCTGATTAATTCAGCATCGATAAGGCTCTCGTACTTTTGTCATAAGCTCGCGCCAGAAGCCCAATTGTCATCACCTGACGGTGACGGATTTGCGGGTTTTTGCCGAGCGGGCTCTGCTATCGTTGGCCGGCTACGAGCCTCGCCATGACGCACGACGCGGCAAAATTGAAGCGCAATAAGATCGCGCGGCGCTTGCCGCCGCTCGCAGCCATCTTGCTCGCACTGGCCGGCTGCGCCACGGGCGGAAATCCGGCTTCAGACCGGGACAAGCCGCTTTATCCGGGATCGCAATCCAATCTCTCCTCCCTGAGCGAGATCATCGCCGCCCATCCGGACGATCCGCAGGCATATAACATGCGCGCCACGGTCTACGGCGAGGCCGGACACACGGAGCAGGCTCTTGCCGATTTCAGCAAAGCCATCAGCCTCGATCCAAATTACACGCAGGCTTATGCCAATCGCGCGCTTGTCTACCGCAAGGTCAACAAGCTCGATCTAGCGCTCGCCGATGACAACAAGGCCCTGACGCTCGACGCCTCTTATGCGCCGGCCTATTTGGGCCGCGGCATGGTCTATCGCGAGCAAGGCCGCAACAACCAGGCGCTGGAAGATTTCAACAAAGCAATCACGCTGCGGCCGGACAACCCGGAGGCCTACTACAATCGCGGACTTCTGTACCAGAGCCAGCGCCAGCATGCCCTCGGCGTCGACGATTTCTCGATGGCAATCGGACTCGCAGGCCAAAAATCGGAATCCTATGTGGCGCGCGCGCTAAGTTATCTGGCGCTCGGGAACATCAAAGCGGCAGCCGAGGACCTCGATCAGGCGGTGCAATTGGATCCACCCAATCTGCGCGGCTGGACGAGCCGCGGACTGGCTTATGAGCGTTTGGGACAGAAGGATAAGGCCGCCGGGTCCTATGCGAAGGCGCTCAACATCAACGACAAGTATCAGCCTGCGAAAGAAGGCTTCACCCGGGTCGGTGGCAAGATCGGCCAGACCTATCCCACGTTCTAGGCGTTAACGTGTAGCCGCCCGAAGGAGCCACCATGGCCATCATGCTGAACCACACCATCGTTCCGGTGCGCGATAAGGTCGCTGCGGCGAAATTCTTTGCCGGAATTTTCGGCCTCAAACGCGGCCGCACCGGGCATTTCGCGCCAGTTCAGGTGAACAAGCAATTGACTTTACTGTTTGACGATGACGCCGATTTCGACAGTCATCATCTGGCTTTTCACGTCACGGATCGCGAATTCGACGCCATTTTTCGTCGCGTCAAAAAAGCCAATATAGTCTTCGGCAGCGCACCCTGGAGTCTTGAAGACGGCAAGCTCAATAATTGGGGCGGCGGGCGCGGTTTTTATTTTCGGGACCCAAACGGGCACGTGCTTGAACTGATGACGGTCGCGCAATGAGGCGACGACACCAGGGGCAGGCTGGTTAATCCAGATCGCCGGCGAGAAAGCGGGCGACCGCGTCGAGCCCGCCATTGTCATCGAGATCCTCGTGACCGCCGTCGAGGAAACGCACGAAGTGCTTCGGCTTGTTGGCGAGCTCAAACAGCTGCTCGCCCATGGCGTAAGGAACGACCCGGTCGTTTACGCCATGCATGATCATCACCGGCGCCTTGACTTTGCCGATGCGCAGATCGGAGCGGAACTGATCTTTCATCAAAAGCCGGACCGGTAGATACCAATAATGCCGCGCGCCAAGCGCAACCGCCGAGGTAAAAGGCGCCTCAAGGATCACGCGGCTCACCGGGCGTTCCGCCGCAACCGCAATCGCCACGCCAGAGCCGAGCGACTCACCCCACAGCACTAACTGTTGCGGCGGGTAGTGGGCGGCCGCGAAATGATAGGCCGCCTGCGCATCGGCAATCAGTCCTTGTTCATTCGGACTGCCGCCCGAACCGCCATAGCCGCGATATTCCAGCGCGACCAGCCCAATCCCATCGGCAATGACCCGACGAAAACGAGTCACGCGGAAACGAAGCGCCCCGCCGTTGCCGTGGAAATACAGGATGACCGGTTTGCCATCGCGTGGCGGCACGTGCCAAGCGGCGATGCGCACGCCGTCGGTGGCCGTCAACGGCACTTCTTCGGCTTCGGGCAACCCCGCCGCGGCCGGCAGGACATGCGCGGTGTCCGGGAAATACATCAAGGAGCGCTGCGCTACATAGACCACCGCCGCCAGGGCGATGTAGGCGCAAAGTGCGATGATCGTAGTTGAAACGAGGGCAAGCATGACGCGCGACGCAGGCCACAGGCGCTTGAAGACGGTTTGCAGAATCGCCACCGCATGCCGCGGCGGCTGCAGCAGCATTTTTGTCGTGGCGTCTATCGGCATTGTCGCATTGTTTGTTTGAACCTGGCAGATCTCGGGCTGCCGACCGGCTCGATTGCCACAGAAAAACCGGCCGGCGTGTCCAGCCGGCCGGTTGAATGAGGTGCTAGCGCGCCGCCGGCAAATCCATCAGCGACAGACTTGCACGGTGCGCCAGCGGTAACCGAAGCCCTCGACCCAAACTTGGCGTTTCGCCCAGTAACAGCCCGGCGCAAGCTCGGCATAGCCAGACCCCGGCGCAGGGTAGTAGGCCGGCGCGGGCGCGGGATAATAGGCCGCCGGCGGCGGTGGTGCGTAGTAAGCCGGTGGCGGAGGCGGCGGACTGTTGGCGATCGCGCTGCCGATAATCGCGCCAGCGGCAACGCCGCCAAGAATTCCGGCGCCGACCGCGCAGCCGACGCAGTCCGCGTTTGCGGGAACCGGTGCGGCCACCGCAGCGAGGCCCAGTGCCGCAGCCGCGGTCAGGCCCACAAGCGACTTGTGCATGTGCTTTCCTCACGTGATCGGCCGGGTGCCGATCGGAATCTGTGGATGGGCGGAAGTCCCCGAAAACCCCCGCTGACTTAAAGATCCGTCGAAACTCAAGCAGCGACTATTTGGCGGAAGTTGGGTGCAGACAAGCCGCGCCCTTGCAACTGAGGCGTTTCCGGTACGGAAACGCCTCACGCCCTGGACACAGCTACGACGCGCCTATGTTCAGACGCAGGCGCGAACCCAGTAATAACCGTTCCACACGCGACGCCAAACGCAGGGCGGCGGCGCATAGGGATAGGGCCCGTAATAGCCGTACGGCGCATAGTAGTAGGGCGCCGCGAGCGCACTGCCAACGATGGCACCAGCGGCAAAGCCGCCAAGGCCCCAACCCCAGCCCCAACCGCCGCGCCATGCGTTGGCCGGCGCCGAGGTCGCCAACGCCGCGCCGCCAATGATGGCCGCCGCAACGAGAGCGGTTAGAATTTTTCTCATGACATCACCTCGAGTTCGGAATTTTGCTCGCCAACGACGGCGAGGCTTGTCGCTAGGTTCCCATTTATTGGTGAATGCAGACTGAATGACCCGGCCAGAATACAGCCACCTTTATTGCGCCGCCGCCGGTTCCCCACCGGCCGACCCGAAACGATGCGTTGTCATGGGCTTTTGGCGCAGCACAGCAGCGCGATTGTTCCGTAATCGCGCTACGATCAACATTTCGTCATGGGAAAACCCAAACTCGAACTAAAGCCACGAGCACAAGATGGCTAGGGCGCGGTCACATGGGGGGAGGCCCGTTCACCCGAGCGTATTTTAAGTGCGACAATCTGACGCATACTTAGATTAGGCCTTTGCTCCTGTTGAGTTTTTGCCCAGTACCGAGCCCGCCGTCTACGCAGTCGAGGGGCTGCTCGACGGTCTCCTTTCGCCTGCTCAGGCGATGATATCGGGCGTCAGCTGATCCTCGATGAAGGTGATGCGATCACGCAGGTGCAATTTGCGTTTTTTCAGGCGCTGCACCTGGATCAGGTCAGAGCCCGGCGAATCCTGCAATGCGGCAATCGCGGCATCGAGATCGCGATGCTCCTGCTGCAAGCGCGCCAGTTGCGCCCGAAGCTCGCGTTCTTCCTCTTTCGTCATCGCCGCCCTGGTGGCGCTGGATTCGGTACAGGAGGCGCAGATTGCGGCGGGCAAACCACCGGTTTGTTGTGCCGGACTGCGCCTAAGTGACGAATGATTATCGCGTTTTGGTCATTCGCCCACAAGCCCGCGTCACCTCGGCCGCGGGGATTTTCGCCGCTGCAAAAGCGGAGTATGATTGTCCAAAATTGTCAGGGTGTAGAATGATCTGATCTGGCTATCTGCAAGGAGGCAGCCACATGGCGATTGAATCGCATCTTGCGGAACTCGAAAAACGGCACCAGGCACTTGAACAGGAAATTGCAGAAGCACTCACCCACCCCTCGATCGATAATCTCCAGATTGCGGAACTGAAACGTAAGAAATTGCACGTCAAGGACGAGATCGCGCGGCTACGGCAAGATACGCTCGTCCATTAGTCGGTAAGAGCGGACGGCTCTCAGTCCCTCCGCCTGGACCACGGAGCCTTTCCACGCCATATATTCCTGGATCTTAAAATCTTCCTGGATCTTAAAATCTTCCTGGATCTTAAAATCGATGCGCGCCTGGCCTTCAGGCGCGCTCACATCGCCTTTACCAGCTCGCGCAGCTTGAATTTTTGCAGCTTGCCAGTGCTGGTCTTTGGGATTTCCGCAAACAGGATGTGCCGCGGACATTTATAGCTGGCCAGATTGTTCTTGCACCAGGCGATCAGCTCGTCAGCGCTTGCCGTCGAGCCCGGCTTTAGCTCTACCACCGCGCATGGTGTCTCACCCCATTTTTCGTCGGGCTTGGCGACCACGGCGACGACCTGGACGGCCGGATGTTTGTAGAGCGCATCTTCGACTTCGATCGACGAGATGTTTTCGCCGCCTGAAATGATGATGTCCTTCGAACGGTCCTTGAGTTGAATGTAGCCGTCCGGATGTATGACGCCGAGATCGCCGGAATGAAACCAGCCGCCGGCGAAGGCGTCGTGGCTCGCCTTCTTGTTCTTAAGATAGCCTTTCATCACCACATTACCGCGGAACATGACCTCGCCCAAAGTCTCGCCGTCGCGCGGGACCGGACGCATGGTTTCCGGATCGATGACATCGAGCGCGTCGAGTACGGGATAGGCGACGCCTTGGCGCGCTTTCTTGGCGGCCTGATCGGATGAATTGAGCGCCTCCCATTCGCTGTGCCAATCGTTGATGGCGGCCGGGCCGTAAGTCTCCGTCAAGCCGTAAAGATGGGTGACGTTGAAGCCGGCAGCCTTCATCGCCGCCAACACCGCTTCCGGCGGCGGCGCCGCCGCGGTGGCGAATTGCACGATGTGCGGCAGCGGTTTCTTCTCCTGCGCCGGCGCGTTGAGCAGTGTCGACATCACGATCGGTGCGCCGCACAGATGGGTGACCTTGTGCTGGGCGATGGCGTCATACATCGCCGGTGCGCGCACCGCGCGCAGGCAGACATGGGTGCCGGCGACGACTGAAAGCGTCCAGGGGAAACACCAGCCGTTGCAGTGAAACATCGGCAGCGTCCACAGATAGACCGGATGCTTGCCCATGCCGCAGGTGATGACATTCGCCATCGCCAGGAGATAAGCGCCGCGATGGTGGTAAACGACGCCCTTGGGATCGCCGGTGGTGCCGGATGTGTAGTTCAGCGAGATCGCGTCCCATTCGTCGTCCGGCATCACCCAAGCGAAGTCGGGATCGCCGCTGCGCAGCAAGTCCTCGTATTCGATTTCGCCGAGCCGTTCGCCCGCGCCGGTGAATTCCGGGTCGTCGTAATCGATCACCAGTGGCTTGTTCTTGCACGCGGCAAGCGCGTCTTTGACCACCTTGGAGTATTCGCGGTCGACGATAAGAACTTTGGCGTCGCCATGACCGAAGGTGAAAGCGATGATCGCCGCATCAAGCCTTGTATTGATGGTGTTGAGCACGCCACCCGCCATCGCCACCCCGTAATGGGCCTCCAGCATCGCCGGCGTATTGGCAAGAACGGCCGCAACCGTATCGCCACGCTTGATGCCGCGCCGGGCGAACGCGGAACCAAGCCGCCGCGTCCGTGCGTAAAACTCCCGGTAGGTCCACGCACGTGGGCCATGAATGATGGCGGTCTGGTCCGGATAGACAGCCGCGGCGCGCGCGAGAAACGACAGCGGCGTTAGCGGCTGAAAATTCGCCGGGTTGCGATCGAGATCGGTGTCGTAGGGACTGGCCATGCTTATTTGCTCCCGCAAGCAAGCCTAGCCAAAACATCGGATGGCGCGAATAGGCATTGATGTGGATCAATAGCGGCTTGTTGCCGCTCGACCATGATCGCTATTGGTCATGGAACGGTAGCGCTATAGTGCCCACCTAAGGATGAAGGCACGGCCATGGACATCCGCTTGAGTCGTTACCACGAGATTTATGCGCGCTGGCAGCGCGATCCGGTCGGTTTTTGGAGCGGCGCCGCTTCAGATATCGATTGGTTCGAAAGACCACAGAAAGTTTTCGATCCCAAAGCGGGCGTTTACGGCCGCTGGTTCGTTGGCGGGGTTTGCAACACTTGCTTCAACGCCGTCGATCGGCACGTCAATGCTGGTCGCGGCGAGCAGGCGGCGATCATCTACGATTCACCGCTTGCCGGAGCAAAACGCACCCTCACCTATCATCGGTTGTTGACCGAAACCCAGGTGCTCGGCGGCATGCTGCGCGATTTGGGTGCCGGCAAGGGTGACCGCGTCATTATCTATATGCCGATGGTGCCGGAGGCGGTCATCGCCATGCTCGCCTGCGCGCGCATCGGGGCCATCCATTCGGTGGTGTTCGGCGGCTTTGCCGCGCGCGAGCTCGCCACCCGGATCGACGACTGCAAGCCGAAGGTCATTCTCTCTGCGAGCTGCGGGCTCGAGCCGGGCCGCATCGTGCAATACAAGCCGCTGCTCGACGAGGCGATCAAGCTTGCGGCACACAAACCGGCAGCCTGTTTGATCCTGCAAAGGCCGCAGGCGCAAGCGACGCTGATCGAAGGCCGCGACCGCGACTGGGCGCAAATGCGTGACCACGCGCTGACCCATGCCCGTTCCGCTTTCGACTGCGTGCCGGTCGAAGCGACCGATCCGCTCTATATTCTGTACACGTCAGGCACGACCGGGCAGCCGAAGGGCGTGGTGCGCGACAATGGCGGCCACATGGTCGCGCTGAAATGGTCGATGAAGAATCTCTACGGCGTCGATCCGGGCGAGATCTATTGGGCCGCTTCCGACGTCGGCTGGGTGGTCGGACATTCCTACATCGTCTATGCGCCGCTGTTTCACGGCTGCACCACGATCCTCTACGAGGGCAAGCCGGTCGGTACGCCCGACGCCGGCGCGTTCTGGCGCGTCATCAGCGAGCATGGCTGCGCCGCGATGTTCACCGCGCCGACCGCGTTTCGCGCGATCAAGAAGGAAGATCCGCAAGGCAAGCTCTTGGCGCAGTACGATCTGAAAAAATTCCGCACCTTGTTTCTCGCCGGCGAGCGCGCCGATCCCGACACGCTCGTATGGGCGGAAAAGCTCCTCAAAGTGCCGGTGATCGATCACTGGTGGCAGACCGAGACCGGCTGGGCCATTGCCGGCAATCCGGTCGGCCTCGGCATGCTGCCGGTCAAGCATGGCTCGCCCACAGTGGCGATGCCGGGTTACGACATGCGCATCGTCGACGAAGCATGCCGCGAACTGCCCGCCGGCAAGATGGGATCGATCGTGGTGAAGCTGCCGCTGCCGCCGGCCTGCATGCCGTCGCTGTGGCAGGCCGACGCGCGCATGCACGCGAGCTATCTCGAGGAATTTCCCGGCTATTACAAAACCGCCGATGCCGGGTTTAAGGACGACGACGGCTACATTTTCGTCATGGGCCGCACCGACGACATCATCAATGTCGCCGGCCACCGGCTCTCGACCGGTGGCATGGAGGAAGTGCTCGCCTCGCATCCCGACGTCGCCGAATGCGCCGTGCTCGGCGTCAAGGATCCGCTCAAGGGCGAGGTGCCATGCGGCTTCATCGTGCTCAAATCCGGCGTCAACCGGCCGCCGGCTGAAATCGAGAAGGAATGCATTGCGCTCATTCGCGACAAGATCGGCCCGGTCGCGGCGTTCAAAGTCGCCATTGCCGTGGCGCGGTTGCCGAAAACCCGCTCGGGCAAGATCCTGCGCGGCACGATGAAGAAGATCGCCGACGGCGAACCATGGCAGATGCCGGCAACCATAGACGATCCCGTCATCCTCGATGAGATCGGCACAGCGCTCAAAAGCAAAGGCGCCGAGACCGCCATCAGGTAAGATCGCTGGGGCGAGCTTGTGCGTTGTCGAGCTTGCGCGTTGTCGAGCTTGCGCGTTGTCGAGCCATGGCGATTGTGAGAGTGGCCTTCCTGAGAGAACTGATTTGTGTCGTTGCGGCGCTCGGCATCGGTTTCGCGCAAGCCGGGCCGCAACAGCCGCAAAATCCCGAGCCGCAGAGCCCGCCCCCCGCAGCGGCAAAGCCCGCTGCGGCTCCCGACACGACCATCGCTCCCCATCCGCCGACCGCCGACGATATCTGCCGCGCGCTTGAACAGGATGCCGCCGAGAACGAATTGCCGGTCGAATTCTTCGCCCGCGTCATCTGGCAGGAAAGCCGCTTCAACGCGCGCGCGGTGAGCAGCAAGGGCGCGCGGGGCATTGCCCAGTTCATGCCGCGAACGGCGGACTATCGCGGCCTCATCGATCCGTTCGATCCGATCGAGGCTCTGAAGAATTCGGCGAGCTATTTGCGCGACCTGAAAAACCGGTTCGGTAATCTTGGGCTTGCCGCTGCCGCTTACAATGCCGGCCCGGGACGCGTCGCCGCCTGGCTCGCCAAGCATCGGCCGCTGCCCGGCGAAACGCGCAATTATGTCGCCATCATCACCGGCTGGACCGCGGACGAGTGGGCATCGGCCTCGCCGCCGAAGACTTCGGAGACGACGATCCCTCAAGGTGTGCCGTGCACGCGGCTTGCCAACCTGATCCTCGCGCCGAAAGAGCAGGCGCAGCGCATAGCCGCTTACGTTCCGCGCTGGGGCATGCAGCTGACCGCCAATTGGTCGGAGAGCAAGGCCTGGGCGATCTATCGCATGATCCAGAAACAATATGCGGCGCTGATCGGCGATCGCGAACCGATCGTCATTCGCAGTCGCGGCATCGGACTGGGCAGCGCCATCCGCTACAACATCCGCATCGCCGACGACGACCGCGCCTATCTCGAAAAATTCTGCCGGCAGCTCATCGCCGCCGGCGGCGCCTGCGTCGTCTTACGCAATGATCGCGGATAGTTCTCGCTCGTGATTTTCGCAAGCCGCAGCACGAGCCAGAGCACCGGTTCCATTTTGTTGCATCACGAAACAAGTCGCGCGCGACCGAGGAACTAAGTGGTTTGCAAAACATTGTCAGCGATCGAAAGAGACAAAACATTGTCAGCGATCGAAAGAGAAAAGAGGAGGTCACACCATGCGCATGATTGCGCTCATGGGAACCGCAGCAGCGGCTTTGACTGCCGCGACTTTGTTCGCCGCGCCGGCGAGCGCGGACCGCGTTTGCAGTAAAACTTGCAGTGACGGTATCTGCCGAACTCGCTGTATCCAATCGGGCGATCGGCTGTACATGCACGATCGCGGCCACGACTCTTACTGGCGTCATCGTCATGGGCCGGGAGTCGGAATCCACGGGCCGGGAGTCGATGTGGATGTCAGGCGGTGACGTCAGCAAAAATATAAAGTGTGAGTTCATTAGTACAAAGAGGCGCCTGCGGAAGCGGGCGCCTCGTTCTTGTCAGCTTGGATTTCGCTACTTGGCCAAGCACACGAATGACGTTCACTCGTTCTTACCGCCGCTGCCACCACCGCCGAGCTGTTTGAGCTTGGCGAAGACCGCCTCGACATTGAGTTCCTCGCCGGGCTTCTTGGACTCGTCAGGCTCGGGCTCTTCCTTCGGCGCGGTGGTGACCGAAGCGGGCAAGAGAGTAGCGCCCGGCTCCCGCACCGGCGCCGGCTTTTCTTTCGCTGCCTTCTGCACTTCGAGGTCGAGATCGATCTGCGAGCAAAGCCCGAGCGTCACCGGATCGAGCGGCGTGAGGTTCGCCGAATTCCAGTGCGTGCGTTCGCGGATCGCCTGGATGGTCGATTTGGTGGTGCCCACGAGCCGCATGATCTGACTGTCCTTGAGCTCGGGGTGATTGCGCACCAGCCAGAGTATAGCGTTCGGCCGGTCCTGGCGCCGCGACACCGGGGTGTAGCGCGGACCTTTCTTCGGCTTGGCCTCCGGCAAGCGGACCTTCGGGTCTGCGATGTGCAGCCGATGATTGGGGTCGGCCTCGGCGACCTTGATCTCCTCGCGCGTCAATTGTCCGGTCAGAATCGGATCGAGCCCCTTGATGCCCTGCGCGGCATCGCCGTCGGCGATCGCTTTGACCTCGAGGGGATGCAGATGACACAGCTCCGCGATTTGGTCGAACGACAACGACGTGTTCTCGACCAGCCAAACGGCGGTTGCTTTCGGCATCAAAGGCGCGGTCACCATAAGTAAATCTCCTCTGTGCTCCGCCCGCCCACCTGGCGAAGCCACTCACGTCATCGACGATGACTGGAAAAGCTAATCAAATATAAGGGTCGCAGCGGCCGGGCGCAACCAAAGCCTAATCCGGCAGCGGCGGCAGTGTTAACGCGCGGCCGCTGCTTGAGTTTTACAGCTTGATAAGACGAGCCAGCCCCCGCTCACGGGGCAATGCCTTTCACTGCATTGGCGAAGGCCTCATAGCTAATGCTCCCATCCGTCGCAGTCGGGAGCTGCTGCCGCAGGTGCGCTTTCAATTGCTCGCGCGCAGCCTGAGTCAGGGCGGCGAGCGCCTTGCCGGACGGACCGACCGACACGGTGTTTGATTGCCAGAAGTCGTCGAAATTCGAAAAATGGAGGCGAATCCGGATCACTTCGGTTTCGAGCGATCGCAACCCGGCCTGCTGCCAGATCGCGCGCATGGCGTCGCGCGCCGACGCTTCGACATTCGGCCGCTCCGGCGGCTCGAAGCCGAGCGCTTTCATCGCCGCGCCCAAGGGCGTCAGCGGCGTGTGGTGCGGAAAGTCCCACATGTACGTAACGACCATGCCTCCCGGCTTTACCACGCGCGCCATCTCGCGCGCGGCTTTGGCGGGGTCGGGAACGAACACGATAACCAGCGCCATTGATGCGGCATCGAAACTGTTGTCGGGTAATGGCAAGGCTTGCGCATCGGCGACGCGAAATTCTGCGCCCTTTGTTCCCGGCCGGGTTCGAGCGTAGTCGATCTGGCCTTGCGATGGATCGATGCCGATGACCGAAGCGGGCGCGCAGCGCTCGATCAGTAATTGCGTGAACGCGCCATTGCCGCAGCCGACATCGAGCCATTTCAGATTTTTCGGCGCTTTGAGCCAGTCGAGAAATTTCTCGCCGGCAAGCCAGCTCCAGCGACCCATAAGACGCTCATAGGCTTTGCCATCGGCGAAGAGATTGGATGTTTCATTCACGGGGCATCATTCCGCCGCGGCTTTATTGTCGCGCGCTTTGATCGCCGCCCAGACCCGGCTTGGCGTCGCCGGCATATCGATATGCTCGATGCCGAGCGGCGCCAGCGCATCGAGAATGGCGGCCATGATGGCCGGCGGCGCGCCGGTGGCGCCCGCCTCGCCCGCGCCTTTGACGCCGAGCGGATTGGTCTTGGCCGGAACTTCCGTCAGTTCGGAGATGATCTCGGGCAGATCAACCGCGCGCGGCATGGCGTAGTCCTGAAAGCTGCCGGTAACGAGCTGACCGGCGGAATCGAAGACGATCGCTTCCATCAGCGCCTGGCCCGCGCCTTGCGCGACGCCGCCGTGAATCTGGCCCTCGCACAACAGCCGGTTCATAACCTTGCCGACGTCGTCGACCGCAGCGTAGCGGTCGAGCGTCACCGCGCCGGTATCCGGATCGATCTCCACCTCGCAGACGTGGCAGCCATTCGGATAATTCGGCGGCTCGGAGGCAAAAGTCCCCGACGCTTCAAGCCCGACATCGAATTGCGGCGGCAGCATCACCGGCCGATAGAACGCCTTGGCGACCTCGGTGAGCGGCAAAGCGCGGTCGGTGCCAACGATACGGAACGCACCATCCTTGAATTCGAGATCGCCGGTGGCCGCTTCAAGCATGGCCGCGGCCATCGGTTTGGCCTTTTCGACGATTGCGTCGGCGGCGCGTTTGAGCGCATTGCCGCCAATATGCATGCTGCGCGATCCGTAGGTGCCGCGGCCGATCGGCACCGCATCGGTATCGCCCTGCACGAAACGGATATTATCGAACGGAACGCCGAGCCATTCGCTCACCATCTGCATGTACACGGTCTGATGACCCTGGCCGTGCGAATGCGTGCCGGCGAGAATCGTGAGCATGCCGCTCGGATCGAAGCGCAGCACCATGCGGTCGTTGAATACGGCGGCTTCTTCGAGGAAATAGCCGACGCCGCGGCCGCGCAGCCTGCCCTGCTTTTTCGATTCGCTGGCGCGTTTGCCGAAGCCTTTCCAGTCGGCGAGTTCGAGGCATTCGTCCATCACATGCACGAAATCGCCGCTGTCATAGGTGATGCCGGTCTGCACCTTGTGCGGCATGGCGCCGGCGGGAATGAAATTGCGCCGCCTGATCTCCACCGCGTCGACGCCAAGGGTGCGCGCCGCGCGATCGAGCAGCATTTCGATCAGGAAAGTAGCCTCCGGCCGGCCGGCGCCGCGATAAGGCGCAAGCGGAATCGTGTTCGTCAGCACCGCTTTGCAGACCGCATGCACGGCCGAGATTTCATAGACGCCGGGTGAAAGCCGCATCGCGTATAGCGGCACCACCATCGCCGCGCCGAATACATGCGAACCCATGGCGTGCAGCGCGCTGACCCGGAGCCCTAAAATCTTGCCGTGCTCGTCGAGCGCAAGCTCGCCGGTGACGACCTGGTCGCGGCCTTGCGAATCGCCAAGCAACGCCTCCGAGCGCGTCGACACCCATTTCACCGGACGGCCGCCGACGCGGCGCGACGCCCACACCACCAGCGCGTCTTCCGGATAGCCGCCGAACTTCATGCCGAAGCCGCCGCCGACATCGGGCGAGACGACACGCAGCTTGGTCTCTGGAACTTTCAGCACCTGGCCGGCGATCGCCGAGCGCGTGCCGTGCGGATTTTGCGACGTGGAATAGAGCGTGTAGCTGTCGCTATCCGGGTGATACTGCCCGATCGCGGCGCGCGGCTCGATCGAATTCGCGGTGATTCGGTTGTTGACGAGCTTGAGCAAAACCACATGCCGGGCCCTGGCGAAAGCGGCGTCGGTCGCTTCCTTGTTGCCCATCATCAGAGCGAATGCGACATTGTTCGGCGTCTCGTCCCAGACCGCCGCCGCACCAGGCTTCACCGCATCCTCGACGCCGATGACGGCTGGCAGCGGCTCGTAATCGATCTCGACCAATTCCGCGGCGTCCTTGGCCTGCGCGGCCGTTTCGGCAACGACGAAGGCGACGCGATCGCCGACCGCACGCACTTTGCTACCTTCGAGAATGGCGCGCAGCGTGCGGAAACCCTTCGGCCCGCCCATGTCTTCGGGCATCGGCGGCGCCAAGGCGCCGAGTTTGTCGGCGGCGACCTCGGCACCGGTGAGGACGGCGAGCACGCCCGGCGCGGCTTTCGCCTTCGCGGTGTCCATGCGCTTGATGCGAGCATGCGCGTGCGGCGACATCACTACGACGCCATGGCACTGCTGCGGTAGTTCGATATCGTCGACGAAGCGCCCGCGGCCGGTGATGAAGCGCGGGTCCTCGACCCGCGGCACAGGCTGACCCACACCGAACTTGTTCACGCGTGTCTCCTTCACGAGTTACTCCTCCCCCGCTCCGCTGTGCTACGCGGGGGCGGAGAAGCGTTATACTCACCAATTCCGGCGGTGAGAATGGAGGAAGGCGAGCAATGGCGGCGGTTCCGGATCAAGCACGGTTCGACTACATCGTAATCGGCGCCGGCTCCGCCGGATGCGTGCTCGCCAATCGGCTCACGCAATCCGGTCGCCATCGGGTCTTGCTGCTCGAAGCCGGCGGCCATGACCGCCATATCTGGATTCACATCCCGCTCGGCTATGGCAAGCTGTTCGACAATGCCAAGGTCAATTGGCTGTACAAGACCGAGCCAGAACCGGAGCTCAACAATCGGCAGATCATCCAGCCGCGCGGCAAAGTGCTCGGCGGCTCGAGTTCGATCAACGGCCTGCTTTATGTCCGCGGCCAGTATGCCGACTACGATCACTGGCGGCAGCTCGGCAATGCCGGCTGGGGCTTTGCCGAAGTGCTCCCCTATTTCCGCCGCGCCGAGGATCAAGAGCGCGGTGCCGACGAATTCCACGGCACCGGCGGGCCGCTCGCAGTCTCGAACGTATGCGAGCCGCATCCGCTGTGCGAAGCCTTCATCGAAGCCGCGCAGCAGGCCGGCATTCCCAGGAACGACGATTTCAACGGCGCAACGCAGGAAGGCGCCGGTTATTTCCAGTTGACAGCGAAGAACGGCCGACGCTGGTCGACGGCGGTCGGCTATCTGCGCCAGGCGCGGCGGCGGCACAATCTCACGATCGTCTCGGACGCACTGGCAAGTCGCATCTTGTTTTCGGGCCGCCGCGCTATCGGTGTGCAATATGTTGCGCACGGGATCGCGCGCACGGCTTACGCTGACGGCGAAGTCATCGTCTCCGGCGGAGCATTCAATTCGCCGCAATTGTTGCAGCTCTCTGGCCTCGGCCCGGCCAAGATCCTGCGCGACTTCGGAATCGACGTGGTCGCGGACATGCCCGGCGTCGGCGCCGACTTGCAGGATCATCTGCAAATCCGCATGCAATACCGCTGCACCGAACCGATCACGATGAATGACGTGATCAATCACTGGCGGCACCGCTACGCCGCAGGCTTGCGCTATATAATGTCGCGCAAGGGGCTTTTGACGATCGGAGCGGGCTATGCCGGCGCGTTCTTCCGCACGCGGCCGGAACTGGCGACGCCAGACGTGCAAATTCATTTTTTGATTTTCAGCGCCGACACCGCGGGTGCCGCGCTCCACGCCTTTCCAGGATTCATGGTCTCGGTGTGCCAATTGCGGCCGGACAGCCGTGGCTTTGTCCGCATCAAGTCGAACGACCCGCACGTGCCGCCGGCGATCCAGCCGCGTTACCTCTCCGCGCGCAGCGACTGCGACACCGTCATTGCCGCGATGAACGCGCTGCGCCGGATCATGGATGAGCCGGCAATGCGCCGCTATATCGCCGAAGAGCGCGCGCCCGGCGAACAGTGCACCAGCGATGCGGACCTTCTCGCTTTCGCGCGCGAGACCGGCACGACGGTCTACCATCCAACCTCGACCTGCCGCATGGGCTCCGATCCCGCCGCGGTCGTCGACGAGCACCTGCGGGTGCGCGGCTTCGAGCGGCTGCGGGTGATCGATGCCTCGATCATGCCGACTGTCGTGTCCGGTAATACCAACGCGGCGGCGGTGATGATCGGCGAAAAAGGCGCCGACATGGTATTGCAGGATGCGGCTGCGCTTGCTCCGCCGCTAGCGATCTCGGCGTGATTTACCCGCCGCCTGGAGCCGATCGATCTCGGCCGCGCCAGCTTTGATGCACGGAATGAGCTCGCGACCAAATTCCACCGTATCGTTGAACGGATCGAAGCCGCGGATCAGGACTGAACCGATACCGAGTTTGTAATATTCGAGGATTGCGTGCGCGACCTGGTCCGGCGTGCCGACGAGGCACGACGTATTGCCGAGCGCTCCGGTCGCTCGCGCGATCGGCATCCATAGCCGCTCGTCGTGCACGTCGCGCTCAAGGGCGAAGCTCATCAGCCGTTTGCCGGCATTGTCGACCGGGCCCGACATCGCTTCCTGACGACTCCAGCCCTTCGCGCCGGTCATCGCTGCAAGGATTTTGTTGGCCTTGTCCCAGGCCGCACCCTCGCTTGCGGCAATGATCGGCCTGAGCGACACGTTAAAGCCTGGCGTGCGCCCGAACGCCGCCGCCTGGGTACGAAATTGCTTGATGCGCTCGCGCGTCGAAGCGAGCGGCTCGGCATAGATCGCATAGACGTCGCACAGCCGTGCGCCCATCTCCAGAGCGCCGTCGGAGGCGCCGCCGAAGAACAATGGCGGATGCGGCTTCTGCAATGGCCGCACGTCGGAATGCGCGCCTTTTACGCGATAGAACGGGCCGGCGAAGTCGAACGGCCGCTCGTTAACCCACGTCAATTTCATCAGTTCGAGATATTCGGCGGCGCGCCGGTAACGTTCGGCCTTCGGCGTGAAATCGCCGTCGCCTTCCTGCTCGTCGTCGGTCTTACCAGTAATGATATGGACGGCGAGCCGGCCGCCGCTCAAGTGATCGAAGGTGGCGATTTTGCGAGCCATTAGCGTCGGCGCGACGAAGCCTGGCCGATGCGCGATCAGATAACCTAGCCGCTCGGTCCGCGCCGCCGCGTGCAGCGCCACCAGAAAACCTTCGGCGGACGACGAGGAATACCCGACCAGGACGAGATCGAAGCCGGAATTTTCGTGGGCGCGCGCAGCTTCGGCCACATAATTCGGCGACAGCCCGCCCTCGATGACGTGGAGCATCGCCGCACTCTGCGGCGGCGTCACCCCGATCATGCCGATCACGCGCATTGGCATTATCGCCTCCGGCTATTGGGCATAGCTGCGCTCCGTTATGCTGTCGCGGGCTTCCGCGATGCTCGCAGGCGTTTCGTCTCCGCGAGATCGATTTCACCCTCAGCGTCAATGGCAACGCCGTAATCGCGGCGCGCATCTTCCGCCGTGATCAAGCCGTCGAGCACATCGTCGCGCACGCGCGCCGGATCGCGGTTCAACGGATCGCCGAAACCGCCGCCACCGGGCAATTGCAGGCAAATGGCGTCGCGCGGCGGCACGGTCTGGCGTCCCTTGGGCCGGATCGGACGGCCGGAGCGCAGCGTCACGACGCCGGCAGCACCAACTCCGCCGCCGCTACGCCCACGTGGCGGATGGCGCACGCGCTCGAAATTGCAAAGAAGCGCCAGCGGATTGGCTCCGGCGCCGCCGAGCTCGATGACCTGGCCGAGTCCGCCGCGGAACTGCCCCGGGCCGCCGGAGCCGTCGCGGAATTCCCGGCGATAGAACACAACCGGCGCCACACTCTCGGTGGCTTCCACCGGAATCGTACGCACGCCGGAGGGAAAAGCGGTAGCGCTCAGTCCGTCCTTTTGCGGCCGCGCGCCGGCACCGCCGCAATGAAAAATTACAGTCGAGAATTCCGGCAGCGTGTTGGCATCGGTGGTCTCCTCGACCTCGTCGACCAGCGAACCGCCGCCGAAGATTTGCGGATTCCACAATGACGAGGCCCCTTCCGCCGGCACGCCGCCGGCGATCGCCTGCTGCAAGCATCCGGCAACGATGTCCGGCAGCATTTGCCCAACCGTATGACGCGCAGCAACCGGCCATGGTCGCTTGGCATTGAGTACACAGCCCTCCGGCGCGCTCACCGTGATCGGCTCCAGAGAACCGGCATTGTTCGGCACGTCGGGCGCGACCAGACACTTCACCCCGAACGCGGTGTAAGCGAGGCAATAGTTTAAGACCACATTGATGCCATAGGCCGAGGCCGCCGATGTGCCCGCATAGTCGACGTGAATGCCGTCACCGAAAATGGTCAATGCGGCATTGAGCGTAAGCGGCTTGTCATAGCCGTCCATGATCAGACTGTTGCGGTATGTGCCGCTCGGTAAGCCGCGGATGCGCTCAAGCGTCGCCTCGCGCGAGGCGTCGATGATCGTGTCGCCGAGCCGATCGAGATTGGTGATCTCGAACTCGTCCATCATCTCAGTCAGCCGCCGGCTACCTTCGTCATTGCACGCCGCGCAGGCATAGATGTCGCCCTCGACCTGCAACGGCTCGCGGACATTGGCCCGAACGAGCTGCTACAG
>Ga0318525_10000079_pt1 | contig 22458 bp, 20 predicted proteins | sample GRESIP052b4f23_FD_203482 | JGI IMG/M metagenome (GOLD analysis project Ga0318525, IMG submission 203482) | Tropical soil microbial communities from Luquillo Experimental Forest, Puerto Rico - GRE.SIPMG.052b4f23 | ecosystem: Environmental > Terrestrial > Soil > Tropical forest > Bulk soil...
CGGTGGTGTCGCGCGGCGGGGCGGTGGCCGGCGGGCGGGGCTGACCGAAGTAACGCCCGAACCCGAGCCGGGTGAGGATCGGGCGGTAGAACACGATCGCGAGCAGGCAGATCGCGATCACGATCATGGTGCGGCGCTCCATCACGGCACCGGATCGAAGCCGCTCGTGCCGAGCGGATGGCAGCGCGAGAGGCGCCGGAGCGCGAACGCCGTGCCGCGCACCACCCCGTGGCGCTCGATCGCCTCGCGGGCGTAGTGCGAGCAGCTGGGGACGTGGCGGCAGGCGCCGCCCAGGTGCGGGGACAACACCGCCTGGTAGGCGCGGATCAGCAGTAGGACGAGGGCGCGCATGCCGGGTGCGTCAGCCGATCGGCTGGAGCGCGCCGGCGGCGCCCAGCAGGCGCTCGAGCTCGCTCGCCAGGTCCTGGTGCGCGGCGCCCAGCGCGCCGCGATGCGCGATGACGAGCAGCCAGTGGCCGGCTGGGGCGATGCGCGGCCAGCGCCGCCGCACGATCTCGCGCAGGCGCCGCCGCGCGCGGTTGCGCTCCACCGCGCCGCCCACGCCCTTGCGGCTGGCGATGAAGCCGACGCGGCTCGGCTCGCCGGGCCGGGCGAGGGCCAGCAGGGTGCACCACTCGCCGCGATAGGGACGACCATCGGACTTGGTGCGCGCAATCTCCAGCGAGGAGCGCAACCGGTGGTCGCGCGACAGTCGCTCGCGGCGCTCGGTGCTCACCAGGGCCTTTCCGGCGGCCACGCGCCGCGCCTCGGGCGGCGCAGGCATCCACCGCTCACCGGGCTCGCCCACCCCCGGCGTCGGAGCCAGCATTGCAGACCGCAACGGAGTTCGGACCAGTCGCTAGGCCGAAGACGGCGTGAGGCGCTTGCGCCCCTGGCTGCGGCGCGCGGCCAGCACCTTGCGGCCCCCCTTGGTCTTCATACGCGCGCGAAAGCCGTGGGTCTTCTTGCGGTGGCGGTTACGGGGGCGAAACGTTCGCTTCATGTCGGGTTGGGCCTCGGCTCGGCAGGATCCGGACCGCGTCCGGGGATCCCGGGCGGTACCGCCGCCTGGTCGCGGTGGGCGCTGCGGTAAAGGACGACGGAGGTTACGGGACCGGCGATGCCCCGTCAAGCGACGGTCCCCGCCCGAAGGCCGGCCCACGCCCGCGCCCCGCTGGGGGTCGCGCCTCTCGCGCCAGGCTCAATGCCCGGCGCGCCTCAGCCGATAACCGGCGAGAGCCCGGGGACCTCGACGGTCCTGGGCTGGCGGCGCATGCCGCCCGCCGCGCGTTGGCGTCGATCCCAGGGACCCGGGGGTACGATTCGACATGGCGACCAGCTCCAATCCGGGGAGGGCACCGACCCCGGCCAAGGCGCCGGTTTCGGCCAAGCCGCCGGTTTCGGCCAAGGCGCAGACCCGCGAGCTGACGCCGGCCGGTCAGGCCGCCGAAGCCTGGCTGCGCCAGCTCGCGCGCACGCTCAAGGTCTACCGCCTCTACAAGCGCGACAACCCGATCGTGGTCCACTCGCACGACCAGCTCCTCACCAATCTCGAGGCGCTGCTCGCCAAGCACGGCCGGCTGTACTTCCGTTTCAGCGCGACCGAGATCGCGCTCGGCAACGAGGTGCTGGTCAAGGCCGGGCTCGCGGCCTCGGAGGAAGGCGTCCAGTACGGCGCGCTCGACGAGCTGCCGTTTCACTTCTACCGCGACGGCGTGCGGCACGTGGCGATCCAGCCCGGCACCTCGCGCGGCGAGCTGGACGCGTTCATCGAGGCGCTGCGGCTCTCGGATGGCAGCTCGGACAACCACGACGACCTGGTCACCATGCTGTGGCAGGCGAACCTGAGCCAGATCGCGGTGGAGTCGGTGCCGCTCGAGCAGACCATCTACCTGTCGTCGCGCGAGCGCAGCGTCGTGAAGGACGAGCGCGCCTCCAAGGCCGGCTACACCTACGAGGGCGACGAGATGCACGCCGACCTCGGCACCGCCGCGGGCGTCCAGGGCCTCCACAAGGACACCTTCGACGACTGGGAGGCGCCCGAGTCGATGGCCAACGTGCCCACGGTCTACGCCTCGCTGCTGCCCGCGATGGAATCGGCGACCGCGCGCTTCCGGTCGATGTGGGAGGACGAGCAGGCCACCGACTGGCGGCTCAAGGCGCCCGATGTGCTGCGCCTGCTGATCTCGCTCGATTCCTCCGAGGACATGCGCGCCGCGTGCGCGCACGCGATGGCGACCTGGGTCGCCGAGGCGCTGCAGCGCTTCGCCTGGGAGGAGGCGCGTACCGCGCTCGAGATGCTGCGCGAGTTCGATCCCGATTTCACACGCTGCGGCGCCGAGCTGGGGGTCGCGAACGAGCGCCTCGACGTGCCGGGGCTGGTCGAGCGCCTCGACGAGGCCGAGCCCGACGAGGCGGGCCGCTTCGCCGCGGTGCTGACCACGCTGGGCAGCACGGCGGTGGGGCTGGCAGCCGCGGTGCTGGGCCGCACCAACAACCCGCGCACGCGCGCCGCTGCCACCACCGCGCTGTGCTACATCTGCGCCGACCATCCGCAGATGCTGGCCGCCTACCTGAGCGACATGCGCCCCAACCTGGTCCAGTCGATCGCCTTCGTGCTGGGGCAGATCGGCGGACCCCAGGTCGCAGAGCTGCTGAGCCACGCCGCCCAGCACCCCGACGCGCGGGTGCGCCGTCAGGTCATCCAGGCGCTCGGCAACGTGCCGCTCGACGCCCGCCTGCCGATCCTCATCGGCCAGCTCGGTACCGAGGACTCGCAGCTGCTCGGCACCGCGCTCAACCTGCTGACCCGCGAGAAGGACCTGCGGGTCTCGAACGCGCTGATCGAGTGCCTCAAGTCGCCCACCCTCGACACCCGCTCCGAGAACAACCGCCGCGCGCTGTTCAGCGCGCTGGGCGAGGTGGCCGGCGACGAGGCGGTCCCGATGCTCGAGGCTCATCTCCTCCGCGGCGGCTGGTTCGCGCGCCGCAGCCTCGAGCGCAGCGCCGCGGCGCGCGCGCTCGAGCACATCGGCACGCTGAGCGCGCTCGGGGTGCTGGAGACCGGGTTGCGCGCCCGCAGCGAGGCGGTGCGCAGCGCCTGCATGGACGCGATGAGCCAGAAGGGGGCGGCATGACCAAGGCCGACGGCCCGCGACCGGAGCGCTCCGGGCCCAAGTCCGCCGACGAGCGGATGCGCGATCAGGGGCTGGTCATCATCACCCGCCTGCTCGCCACCATGCGCACCGGCCGAGCCTACAAGGTCGGCAACCAGGTCCTGACGCGCCAGCTCGAGAGCTTCATCGAGTCGGTGCTGCAGGCGATGAGCGACAGCGGCGAGGCGGTATTCGTGTCGCTCGACGGCGACCTGTACCTGAACGGCCAGCGCCTGCCGGTCAAGGCCAGCACCCTGCGCTTCCACGAGGCGGTGCGAAAGGAGTTCGAGCAGCGCCGCATCGCCGGGTTCCGGGCCACGCGCGGGCTCAACCTCAAGGAGGTCGAGATCTTCTTCAACCTGTTCATGCAGCCCGAGGCCCATGGCGGACCCGAGCTGCTGCAGGCCTGCCGCGCCGCCGGTGACCAGCATCTGCTGCCGGTGATCCACGCCTCGTCCCGGGCGCCGGGCGAGGGCGGAACGGAGAGTGTCGACGTGGACGTCCTGCACAGCCGGCAGGGCGCCACAGGCCTGATCGGCGAGGAGTCGAGCTCGGGCTGGACCCTCGACCGCGGCGCGAACAAGCAGGCGTTCGTCATGGCCCTCCAGGGCATGCGCACGCTGCTCCAGGCGCCCCAGCAGGGCGTGCAGATGCGCCACGCCAAGCGCGTGGTCCAGCCGCTGGTCGACGGGGCGTTCTCATCGGAGCCGGTGGTGGTGGGGCTCACCGGCCTGACCGAGCACGACGACTACACCTACGCCCACGCGGTCAACGTCGCGCTGGTGGCGGTCAACATCGGCCAGGTGCTGGCGCTCGATCGCCGCCAGCTCGCCGACCTCGGGGTGGCGGTGCTGCTCCACGACGTCGGCAAGGGCGAGGTGTCGAGCCAGATCCAGCACCCGCTCGAGGAGTTCACCGCCGAGGAGCGCGCCGCCGCCGAGCGCCACCCCATCGCGGGCGCCAAGCTCATCACCCGCACCACGGTGCTCAATCAGACCACGCTGCGCTGCATCCGGGTCGCGCTCGAGCACCACATGGGCCCGACCGGCACCGGCTACCCGCACACCGATGCGCCGTGGGGCCCGAGCCTGCTGTCGCGGGTCACCTCGGTCGCCGACTGCTACGTCAACCTGCTCACCCACCGCAGCGAGCGCGGCAAGAACATGACGCCCTACAAGGCGCTCAGCATCATGTTCGGGCCGCTGCTCGAGCGCTTCGACCTCGCGGTGCTGTGGGCGCTGATCCAGGTGGTGGGCTTCTACCCGCCCGGACAGATGGTCAAGCTCGACGACGACTCGGTGGCGGTGGTGCTGGCCAACAACCGCGAGGATCCGGCCCGCCCGCACCTGCGGCTGGTGCTCCATCCCAACGGGCGCGGCGTCAAGCAGAACGAGAACATCGAATTCCACCCGCTGCCGCCCGAACGCAGCATCAAGCGCGCGTTGCGCGCCAAGGAGTACCCGGACGACCTGGGCGCGGCCGGCGAGCAGCAGGCGGCGTAGACCGCAGCCCGGCGCGCCCGAACGACGACGGCCGGAGGGGTTCTTCCCTCCGGCCATCGTACCGTCCCCGCCTCGGCGATCAGGCGGCGCGTTCGCTCAGCCCGACGTCGCCGGTGTCGGCGAGCGCCAGGGGCAGGCGCACCCAGAAGGCGCTGCCCTCGCCGGGCGTGCTGTTCACGCCCACGTGGCCGCCGTGCAGCTCGGTGATGCGCTTGACCAGGTGGAGGCCGATGCCGAGCCCGGCGCTGGTGCGCGCCGCGCCGTGCACGCCCTGGCCGAACAGCTCGAAGATGTGGGTCGCGTCCTCGGGGTGGATGCCGGCGCCGCGGTCGCGCACCTCGATGCGCAGGTGGTCGCCGTCGCGCCCGGTCTGGATCGTGATGCGGCTGTTGTCGGGGCTGAACTTGATCGCGTTGACCAGCAGGTTGACGATCACCTGCCGCATCTTGACCTCGTCGAGCGGCAGCGACGGCAGCGTCGCGTCGTAGACCTCGTCGATCTCGACCCCGCGGCGGCGGCCCAGCGCGCGGCTGGTCTCCGAGGCGGCGCGCGACACCTCGTTGAGCGAGATCGGCACCCGGTGCAGCACCAGCTTGCCGCTCTCGATGCGCGACAGGTCGAGGATCTCCTCGATCAGCGCCAGCAGCCGGCCGGCCTCGGCGCGCAGCCGGCGCAGGAACTCGCCGCGCTGGCCGCGGTCGAGCTGCTTCTCGTTCTCGTCCAGCAGCTCGGCGTAGGCGATCACCGAGGTCAGCGGCGTCTTGAGCTCGTGGCTCGCGGTCGACAGGAACACGTCCTTGAGCCGGTTGGTCTCGGCGAGCTTCAGGTTGTCGGCCTCGAGCTGGCGGGTGCGGCTCCCCATGCGGTCCATGACCTCGGCGCGGTCGATCACCGCGCCGACGTGCTCGGCGAACAGCTGCAGCATCTCGCGGTGATGGTCCTGAAACAGCTCGGGGTGGTTGATGCGATTGACGTTGAGCACGCCGACGCAGCGCTCGCCGACCCGCAGCGGCAGCGACAGCGCCGAGGTGATGTTGCGGTTGGCCTTCATGTGCTGGCCGAAGGTCTGGTGCGGATCGTTGCCGTCGAGCTGCACCGCCTCGAGCCGCTCGGCCACCCAGCCGGCGATGCCCTCGCCCATGCGCTTCTTCGCGTTCTTCGCGTACTCCGACTCGAGACCGTAGGAGGCGCGGGTCTCGAGCACCCCGGTCTCGGGGTTGTAGATCATCACCGAGGACTGCTGGGCGCGCAGCGTCGCCACCACGCGACGCACGATGATCTCGAGGATCGCATCGAGCCGCAGCTGCAGGTTGAGCGCGGTCGAGACCTGGAACAGCGCCGACAGCTCGGAGAGCCGGGTCCGGACGTTCTCCTTGTCGCGCTCCTCGCGCGCCAGCGCTTCGCGCATCTGGTTGAGCTCGCGGTGCTTGTAGGCGGTGTAGAGGCAGAAGATGGTGACCAGGACGGCGAGGCTCACCAGGGCGACCGTGGACCCCGGCCCCTCGCGGTGGTGGTCGGCCGAGATCACCCGGAGGAGCGGGAGATAGAGGAGCGGCACCGCGGTGGCGAGGGCGATCAGCACCGCGAACGTGAGGCCCCAGAGGAGCCAGCCGCGCCGGTCGATGGCGTCCTTCGTGGACCCGTTTTTCTGAATCGACATGGAGTCTCCCGCCACTCCGTGGCAGCCGAGCATGGTTCGTCCCAAGGCTTTATCGGCAGACCGCGGGGCGATGTTTAACCGTGAATCGGTTCCCGCGCGGGCCGTTCCGCGGGCGTGACCCCCCGGCGCACACCTGCTAGCGTGGCCCGCCATGCCCCGATCCGCCCTCCCGCAGAACCCTGAGCGGACCGGAGTTCCCCCGGCGCCGCGCCACGGGCCCGGCGTCCCTGCACGGTGGCCCTGGCTTGCCGCCCTGCTCGCCGCCCTCGCCCTCGGCCTCCTCTACCGCGGACCGCTCGCGACCGGGTTCCTGAGCGACGACTACGTTTTCCTCGAGGCGGCGCGGCTCGATCCGCTCCCCGGCTCGCTGCTCGGGCTCGGCGCGATCGGGAACTACTACCGCCCGCTCTCACGCCAGCTGTGGTTCGGGCTGCTGGCCCCGATCGCCGGAGCCTCGCCCGCGGTCTTTCACGCCGCGAACGCGCTGCTGTTCGCCGCGGCGCTGGCGCTGCTCTTCGATCTGCTGCTCGCGCTGGTCCCCGCGGGCGCCGCGCTCGCGGGCGCGCTCTACTTCGCGCTGCTCCCGCTCCAGCGCGTCAACCTCACCTGGGTCTCGTGCGTGCAGGATCTGCTCGCGCTGCTGCTGGTGCTCGCCGCCGTGGCGCTCTACCGCCGGGGCCGCCTCGCCGCCGCGTGGGCGGCGGCGCTCGCGGCGACGGCGGCGAAGGAGATCGCCCTCGCGCTGCCGATCGCGCTCACGGCGTGGAGCGTCGCGATCGAGGGGCTGCCGCTGCGCGCGGCGCTCGCGCGCACCCGGGCGTTCTGGGCGCTGGCGCTGGGCTGGGGCCTGCTCGCCGTGGCGGTGGCGCTCGGCGCGCCGTCCGCGGTGGCGCACGTGGGCCTCGGCCCGCTGGGTTTCGTGGCCGCGCTGGTCCACGAGGCGCAGAGCCTGCTCGGGCTCGACCACCCCTCGGGCCTGCCGCGCGCGCTGGCCACGCACGCGCCGGCGCTCGCGCCGCTCCTCCTCCTCCTCCCGCTCGCGCTGTGGATGCCGGCGCGACCCGTGAGCGCCGCCCCGGCGTCCCCGCGCGCGGCGGCGCGGTTCGCGATCGCGTGGCTGGTCGGCTTCGGCCTCATCACCGGCCCGGTGGCGGCAATCTGGAGCGCCTACTTCTACACCGTCCCGGCGGTGGGGGCGGCGGTGCTGGTGGCGCTCGCCTTCCGCCGCGCCTCGCGCGCCGCCTGGCCGCTGTTCGTCGCCGCGCTGCTGTGGTGGCACGCGGGCGCCAGCGCGATCCGCGCCTTCGCGATTCGCGACCGCCTGTGGGGCTGGACCTCGCGCGTCACCGCCGCCTACCTCGAGCGCACCCAGCGCATCGCGACCCTGCTGTCCTCGAGCCTGCGCGCCATCGACCCCGCGCTGCCGCACGGCGAGCGCCTGTTCTTCGCCACGCTGCCGTCGTGGTCCGGCGTCCACATGGGCAACCTGGTGCGCGCGCTCTACCGCGATCCGTCGCTCGACGCGGCGTTCGTCTCGCAGTTCTCGGACTCGACCGCGGGGCGGGCGTCGTGTCGCTTCTACTGGTGGGACGGCGCCGGGCTGCGCCCGCTCTACCGCACCATCGCCGACCCGTATTTCCAGGTGGGTGCGGACCTCCTGCTGCTCGACCGCCCGGCCGGCGCCGCGCACGCGTTCCGCCGCGCGCTCGCGGCCGCCGGCGAGCGCCGCGACAACCTGTACTGGCTGGGCTGGGCCGAGCTCTGGCGCGGCGATCGCGACGTCGCCGAGGCGGCATGGAAGCAATTCGGCGCGGTCGACGACACGCTCAAGTGGTCGGCCAACATGAGCGCCGCGCGCTTCGCGCTGATCACGGCGCGCGACACGCTCGAGGGGCGGCGCACGCTGGCCGAGGCGATCCGCTACGGCATCGGGCGGCCCGAGCCCCACGGCGTGCTGGGCGGGCTGCTGCTCCCGCACCAGCCCAAGTACGGCATGCTCGAGCTCAAGGTGGCGACGTTCCTGAACCCCGACGACTGGCTGTCACGCCGCGCGCTCCTCGGGGCGCTCCTCGACGCCCACCTCGAGGAGCCGGCGCGGCGCGAGCTCGAGGCGCTGATGAGCCGTCACCCCGAGCTCGGTTCCGACCCGGTCGTGCTGCGCGCACGCCGCGAGCTCCCGGCCGCCGGGGAGCCCGCGATCGGCGTGCTGGAGCTCAAGTAGCGGTCGATCCCGCTAACGCGCCGCCGCCGAATCAGGCCGCGGCGTGAGCAGGGCCTGGGGGCGCGTCAGCATCCCGGTGCGGCTCCACAGCACGGTGTCGTTGTCGAACACCGCCCAGCGCGGCTCGTAGTAGGGCTCAGCGCCGGCGCGCATCCAGTCGCGGGTGTCGAGCACGATCGCGGCCCAGCGGTGCGCGCGGTACGCCGCCTCGAGCGAATCGGCGATGGCCTTCTCGAGCGCGCCCGCATCGCGCCGCTTGAGCACGTCGGTGAGCGCCACCTCGTGGAAATGCTCGGGCTTTCCGGCCCGCACCGCGAGGTAGGGATGGCTCGGCACCAGCACCGGGCCGGGCGCGTGGCGCAGGTTCTCGACCAGCTTGATACCCGCCGCGCGATCGGCGCGCGACGGCACCTGGTCCGCCACCGGCCAGGCCAGCACCGCGAACTGGGCCAGCGCCGCGATCGCGATGAGGTGGGTCGCGCCGAAGCCGGCGCCGGGCGCGGGCTCCCGGGACGTGGCGCTCGCCCGCGGGGCGTGGAGCGTCGCCCAGCCGAGCCCGGTGAGGAACGCCACACCCGCGTAGGCCTGCATGAGATCGTTGTCGTAGCAGACCGGGAACATGCGCAGCCACCACGAGCTGCCGGCGAGCCCGGCCACCGCGGCGAGGTGGAAGCCGCGCTCGCCGGCGCGGCCGCCCGGGGCCGGCAGCATCAGGTACGCGAGGCCGGCGAGCACCGCCGGGCTCAGCGGGGCGAGCAGGTCATGGGTCCAGAACCGCAGCAGCAGCCGGGGGTCGATCGAGTGCCCGCCGGCGACGGCCAACACGTAGTAGGCGTACCAGCCGTGCGACGACGCGTTGAGCAGGAGCGTGCTGCCGCCCGCCACCAGCGCCAGCACGCCGGCGAACACGATGAATCGCCGCCGATCGGTGAGCAGCGCGTGGAGCGCGAGGGGTGCCGCGATCAGGACCGCGGTCTGCTTGGCGAGGAACGCGAGACCGAACAGCGCGCCGGCGAGCGCCGCACCCGCCACGCCGCCACGGGGCTCGCGCAGCGCCAGGATCCCGGCCAGGGCCAGGGCGAGGAACAGCGAGTCCGAGCGCGCGATGTCGAACCACGCCCCGCTCAGGCGATAGGTGGCGGCGTACAGCCCGACCGCGATCAGGGCGGCCGTGCTGCTCCCGGTCGGCCGGCGCACCAGCGCGAAGATGAGCGCGAAGCAGGCCAGCGAGGCGGCGAACGACGTGAGCCGGAGCGCGGTGAAGCTCGCGCCCATGAGCCTGGCGGGGAGCGCCGCGACCCAGAGATAGAGCGGTGTATAGTCGAACGGAATGTAGTCGAGCGTGGGCGCCACGTAGAGGGGCCGGCCCCCGAGCACCCGTCCCAGCTCGGTCAGCACGCCGCCTTCCATCCACTCCAGCTCGAACGGGTAGCTCATGCGCAGCAGCGCGACCGTCAGGTAGAGCAGGATGTAGAGCAGCGCCGCCGCGAGGACGGCGCGGTCGAGGATCGTCGCGGCGCTGCGAGCGATGCGGTCGGCGTTCACGAGGCGAATGTACATGGCCGGGCGCGGGCGCCCAACGCGGGCGCGCCGCTCCGCTCGAGCGGTGGAGGCGGAATGGGCGCGGGTCAGGTCGTCACCGAGACCATCGAGAGCCAGGTGCTGGCCGGGAACCGCCCCGGTGATCCGACCGCGCGCCGCGTGCCGGTCTACCTGCCGCCCTCGTACGCGGGGAGCCCGGCGCGCCGCTACCCGGTGTGCTACGTGCTGGCCGGCTTCACCGGCCGCGGCCGCATGCTGCTCAACGACAACCCGTGGAGCCCGGCGCTCGACGATCGGATGGACGCGCTGATCCAGGCCGGTTGCGGCGAGATGATCCTGGTGCTGCCCGACTGCTTCACGCGCTACGGCGGCTCGCAGTACCTCAACTCGACCGCCACCGGGCGCTACATGGACCACGTGGTCGAGGAGCTGGTCCCGCACATCGACCGGCGCTTCCGCACCCGCGCGGAGCCCGCGCATCGCGGCGTGGCCGGCAAGTCGTCGGGCGGCTACGGCGCCCTGGCGCTGGCGATGCTCCGTCCCGGGACCTTCGGCGCGGTGGCCTCGCACAGCGGCGACATGTACTTCGAGTACTGCTACCTCCCGGACGTGCCCCGGTTCATCACCCAGATCCAGAAGGGCGGCGGCCTCGAGGCCTGGCTCGCGGCGTTCGAGGAGAAGAAGCAGAAGAGCCATGACGACATGCTGGCGCTCAACCTGCTCGCCATGTCGGCGGCGTACTCGCCCGATCCGGGGCGGCCGCCGTTCGGGATCGATTTCCCGTGCGATCTCGAGAGCGGCGCGTTTCGCGACGAGGTGTGGCGGCGCTGGCTCGAGTTCGACCCGATCCGGATGCTCGAGCGGCGGGCCGACACGCTGCGCGGGCTCCAGCTGCTGTACTTCGACTGCGGGATCCGCGACGAGTGGAGCCTGCACCACGGCGCGCGCCTGTTCGCGCGCCGGCTCGGAACCCTCGGCATCGCCCACCAGCACGAGGAGTTCGACGACGGCCACATGAACGTCCAGTACCGCTACGACGTGAGCCTGCCGCGGATCGCGGCCGCCCTGGGGGCCTGAGCCTCTCGCGTTCCGCCCCGCTCTCGGGTCTGATACCGTCTTCACCCGATGACACCCGAGCCGCCGGATGATCTGCAACTCCGCCTCGTCGAGCTCTCGACCCTCTACGAGGCGGCGCGCGCCCTGATCGGCGCCCGCGACCGCGACCAGGTTGCGGCGCGAATCGTACTCACCGGGATGGGTTCGCTCGGCGTGCGCTCCGGGGCGTTGCTGGTCGACGACGAGCACGGGCGCTTCCGGGTGCTGTACGCCGCCGGGCTCGACGGCCCGCCGCCCGCCGAGACCCTGCCGGTCGGCGCCGCCCAGCGTGAGTGGATGCTGCGCGAGGGCGCGTTCCAGCTCAGCGGCCCGCGTGCCGCGCGCGCCCTCGGCCCGCTGCGCGAGCGGCTCGCCGAGGGCCTGGACGCCGCGCTCGGCGCCGCGGTCTCGGATCCCCACGGCCTGCTCGCGATCCTGCTGTTCGGCCCGCGGCTGCTGGGCGGCGACGAGCACGACGTGCGCGGGCTGCTCGACGCGCTGGCCGCGCTCACCGCTCAGGCGCTGGTCGCGCGGCCGGCGCACAGCGGCGGCCGGGCGCGCCCCGGCGCCGCCGCGCCGCGCCGCGCGCGGCACACGCTCGCCGCGCTGCGCGCCGCCCACCCGCCGCTCCAGTCGATGATCGGCGAGAGCGACGCGATGCTCTCGACCTGCCAGGACCTGGTGGCGGTCGCGGCCACGCGCTTTCCGGTGTTGCTGATCGGCGAGTCGGGCTGCGGCAAGGAGCTGGCGGCGCGCGCGATCCACGAGCTGAGCGAGCGCGCCGCGGGCCCCTTCGAGGTGGTCGACTGCGGCTCGATCCCGCCCGAGCTGATCGAAAGCGAGCTGTTCGGGCACGTGCGCGGCGCCTTCACCGGCGCCCATCGCGACCGCCGCGGGGCGTTCGAGATCGCGCAGCGCAGCACGCTGTTCCTGGACGAGATCGGCGACATGCCGCTCCAGCTCCAGACCCGGCTGCTGCGCGTGCTCCAGGAAGGCCGCTTCCGCCGCGTCGGCGACGAGCGGCTGATCGAGTCCGACGTGCGGGTGGTGGCGGCCACCCACCGCGACCTGCAGCGCATGGTCGCCGAGCGCCGCTTCCGCGAGGACCTGTTCTACCGCCTCAACGTGTTCGCAGTCCGCATCCCCGCGCTGCGCGAGCGCATCAACGACCTGGCGCCCCTGCTCGCGCATTTCATGCGCCAGCACGCGCGCGAGCTCAAGGCCGCCGCCGAGTGGACGGTGGAGCCCGAGGTGATCACGGCGCTCGAGCTCCACACCTGGCCCGGCAACGTGCGCGAGCTCGCCAACCTGTGCGCGGCCTTCGCGGTGCGCTGCCGCGCCACCGGGCGGGTGACGCGCGAGGATCTCGATCAGGTGTGGAACCGCCAGCGACCGGGCGCCGACCCGCCATGGCGGATGGCGGCGCGCGGCAGCCTCGGCGAGTGGACGCTCGAGCAGGCGCGCGCCGCGCGCTTCAACCTGGTCGAGGCGACGCGCGCGCTCCAGCGCCGCAAGCGCGCCGGCCACGCGGTGCCGATCGCCGAGCGCTCGGCGCTCTCCTACTACCTGACCGGCGAGATCCTCAAGGCGCTGGTGGCCGCGCGTGGCGACGCCTCCGCGGCGGCGCGGGCGATCGGCGGCGACGAGGAGGCCGGCGAGCGCGTTCTGCCGCGGGTGCGCAAGATCTGGGAGGCGCTGGTGGCGGCCGGGGCGCCCGCGGCGCTCGAGCGCCAGTTCGCGAAGCTCCCGGTCGGCTACGAAGAGGCGCTGCGCGAAGCCCACGCGCTGGCTCGCGGCTAGGCTTCAGGGACGCCGATCGCGGACACCGCTGTCATCGAACCCGGCACGTGGTAGTGTGCCCGCGTCCTCGCGGCGACCTCTTGCCGGCCTCCGCGCGGCGCCCCGTGCCGGATCCTCCGCGTGCCGCAAGACGTGCGGCCGGGGGCGCCGGTATTGCTGCGGAGGACTCCGTGCCACGCGTATTTCGGCTCATCCTCTTCCTCGCCCCGTTGCTGGCGCTCGCGAGCGCCGCGCTCCAGCCCCGCGACGCGAGGACACTGCCGCTGTTCGCGCGCAAGTACAGCATGCAGTGCACCCAGTGTCACATGGCGTTCCCGCGCCTCAACGCCTTCGGCATCAAGTTCCGGCAGAACGGCTACCGCCTCGAGGGTGACAAGGGCGCAGCCCCGTGGGAAGAGGGCGCGTTCATTCCGCTGTCGCTGGTCGGCAACGTCGGGATCGACTACCTGCGGCAGAATGTCGAGGTGAGCCCGGGCAACCGGACTACGACCACCACCTCGCAGTTCGTGCAGAACCAGGTCGAGTTCCACACCGCCGGCACCCTGGCGAAGAATCTGACCTTTCACTTCGACAACGGATTCGCGGGCGGCGCGGGCGGCGTGCTGACCAGCGGCATGGCGTTCCTCCAGTTCGACGACCTGTCGAGCCGCGGACGGCTCAACGCCAAGGCCGGCATCTACGACGCCGAGATCCCCTACCTCTCGGACTCGCGCAAGACCACCTGGGAGGGCTACCTGACGCCCGTCACGCTCAATGGTCAGGGGGTCGAGCTCAACGGCACCAACCAGGGCTGGACCTATGCGGCCGCGGTGATCAACAGCGCGCGCACCCACGGCAAGTCGGGCTCCACCACCCTCAACCAGCTCGAAGACCCCTACGCGTGGGTGATGCGTGACTTCAAGGGGCAGTTGGTCGCGGTGCGCGGCTGGCTCAACCACCAGGACCCGCGCAAGGTGGACCAGGAGTCCTCGCTCCACACCATGATTCAGGGGAGCGCGTTCCTGAACAACGGCACCGGACGCTGGGCGATCATCCCGGGCTACACTTACGAGCACTTCGCGGACGCCGACTCCTCGCTCACCCCCATGAGCGACGTGGTCCAGACCCTGCTGCTCGAGGGCATCTTCACGACCGGCGCGCCGCAGCCCTGGGTGTTCACGGGGCGCTTCGAGCTGCGGCATCAATCGAAGCTCACGTCCACGGCGTGGACGTTCCCCGAAGAGGACGACCAGCAGCTCGCCGTGAACGTGGCCTACTATGTGAGTCCCAACGCGCGCATCGCGTTCGACTGGGGCCACACCTACGACAACGTGCAGGGCCCGCGGACCGATTCGTACAAGCTGTTCGCGCACGTGGGTTACTAGCTCGCATCGCTTCCGCTGCACGCGGCGCCCCGGGCCGATCCGCCCGGGGCGTTGCGTTGCGGCGCGCCACGCTGGAGCCGCCTCATGCCACCGACCGCGGCACCCTTGAGCGTCCGCTCGCTGGTGCGCCGCTATGGCGATCTCACCGCCGTCGACCGGCTCGATCTCGAGGTGGAGGCGGGTGAGATCGTGGGCTTCCTCGGCCCCAACGGCGCCGGCAAGACCACCACGCTGCGGGTATGCGCGGGCCTGCTCGCCCCCGACGCCGGCGAGGTGGTGATCGCGGGCTTTCCCCTCGCGCGCGCCCCGCTCGAGGCGCGGCGGCGGCTGGGCTTCGTGCCCGACCGACCGTTCCTCTACGAACGCCTGAGCGGGCGCGAGTTCCTCGACTTTGTGGCGGCGCTCTACGAGGTGCCCGGCGCCGCGGCCCGCGCCACCGCCGAGGCGCTGATCGAGCGCTTCGAGCTCACCGAGGCCGCCGACGACCTGATCGAGGGCTGGTCGCTCGGCATGCGGCAGAAGGTCTCGGTGGCCGCCGCACTACTCCACGATCCACCGCTGCTGCTGCTCGACGAGCCGCTCCAGGGCCTCGACCCGGGCGGCGCCCGCGCGCTCAAGGACCTGCTGCGCGAGCGCGCGTCGCTGGGGCACGGGGTGCTGGTCTCGACTCACCTGCTCGAGGTCGCCGAGCGCCTCTGCGACCGGGTCACCATCATCGACCGCGGCCGCCGCCTCGCCTCGGGGACGCTCGCCGAGCTGCGCGGCGAGCGCTCGAGCGCCTCGCTCGAGGACGTGTTCCTGGCCCTGACGCGCGACCCGGCGGGGCGGTGAACGTCGCCGGAGTGCTGCGCGGGCGCCTGCGGCTGCTGCGCAATACGCTGTTCCGGCGCGCGCGCCGCGGCAGCGCCCGGCACCCGCTGCTGGGTGCGGTGCTCGCGGCCGGGCTGGGGGCGCTCCTGTTCGGGGGGATGCGCGCGCTGTTCGCCTGGGTGGACCCGAACGGCTCCTCGCCCGACGAGGCGGGCGTCCTGCTCGGCCTCGCGCTGACCGCGGGGCTCTTCGGGCTGCTGGTGTTCGATCTCCAGGAGGCGATCGGCGTGCTGCTGCTCGACTCCGACCTCGAGCTGCTGCGGCGCGCGCCGCTGCGCGCTCGCGAGCGGTTCGGGCTCAAGCTCGTCGACGCGATGGCGCGCACCTCCTCGATGGTGGTCGTCCTGCTGCTGCCGGCGCTGCTCGCCTACGTCGCGAGCTACGGCGCGGGCGGTTGGGGGCCGGTGCTGGTCCCGCTCCTGCTCGCCGGGCTGTGGTCGATTCCGGTCGGGCTCGGCGTGGCGCTCGCGATCACGGTGGTGAGCCGGTTGCCGGCGCGACACGCGCGCGAGGGGCTCGCCCTGTTCACCACCTTCGGCCTCGTCCTGGTATGGCTCGCCAACGTGTACGCGCTGCCGCGCCTCGCGGGCTCGGAGGAGCCGGTGCCCGCGACGCTCACGCGCTTCATGGCGGCGCCCCCGCCGCTGGTCGCGGCGCTGCCCTCGATCTGGGCGGCCCGCGCCCTGGCCGCGGCGGCCCGCGGAGCGCCCGGAGCCGCCGCCGGTCCGACCGCGGGGCTGCTGCTCGCGGGCGCGCTGTCGATGGCGCTCGCGGCCGCGGTCGCGGGGGGACGCGGGCTCGAAGCCGCGCAGGCGCGGGTCGCGTCCCCGCGGCCGCGGGCACGGCGCGCCATCGCGCGCGCCCCGGCGGCAGGCGCGCCGGCGCGCCCCGCGGGCATCACGCGCGCGATCCTCACGCGCGACGCGCGCTTGTTCCTGCGCGACTGGACGATGCTGAGCGACGTGCTGATGTCGGCCGCGTTGTGGACGCTGCTCCCCTTCGTCGGGCTGTCACTGCCCGCGGGGCGCGGGCCGCTGGTCGACGGGCTCGCGCTCCTTGCCCTCGCGGTGGCGCTCGGCTACGAGGTCGCGGCGCGCGCGCTGCCGTTCGAGCGCGAGGGCGGCGCCTGGCGCCGGCTCGCGCCGGTGTCGGCGTGGCGGTGGACGCTCGCCAAGCTCGCGGGCGCGGCGCTGGTCGCGGCGCCGATCCTGCTCGTCGCCTCGCTCGCGATCGCGCTGCCGCTCCGGCTCGGGCCCGGCGCCTGGCTCAGCGCGCTCACGCTCGCGCTGCCGGCGCTCGGCCTCGCGCTGGCGGTCGGGCTGCTGAGCGGGGCGTGGTTCGGCAATCCGCGCTGGACCGATCCGCGCGCCATGCTCGGGCTCACCGGGCGGCTGGTGGCGCTGCTGCTGCTGGTGACGCAGGTGGGGCTGTGGATCGGCGTGTGGCTCGGCGCGCACGCGCTCGGCCCGCGATTGCCATCCGGGGTGATGCTCATCGCTCCCGCCGTGCTCGCGGCGCTGCTCGCCTTGGCGCCGCTCGAGATGACCGCGCGGCGGATCGCCGCCACCGAGTGGCCGGGCTGAGACCGGCGACCATCGGACCATCGGGGTGGAGACGTTCGCACCAGTGATGTGCGGCCTCGCGTCACCGACGGGTTTAGCGATATCAATCGCTCGGGCCGCGTGTCCTAACTCGTTCGGGCCCTTCGCGCTCTCCAGAGGCGACCTCGGCGCGCCGCGCTAAGGCATTACGGGACAACGTTCGCCAGACCATTCAGTCCTTGCCTCGGCGCCGAGCGTGAGGCGATAATCCACGGGTCGAAAGCGTCGAGCGCGTCCGCTCCGCTCCGATGAAGCGCTGGCCGCGATATCAGAAACGGCGAGCGCTTCGTCGTGGCACCGGGATCGTCGGGTTCGTGATTCCGCGCCGGGAGTGTCGCGCCCGCGACAGTTCTCGCGGTCTCATCTCTCGCCTCACCTTTTCGTATCGAGGAGGTCGCCCGATGAAGCGAAAGGTACTTCTGCTCCTTGTCACCGCAACGCTCGCGTTCGCGGCGCCCGCCCTTGCCGATCAGTTCCTGCTCGGCTTCAACGGGTTCGACTACCACATCGCGACCCCGGCGAGCACGCACTACCTCGACGTCGGCGACCAGTACTTTCAGGTCGGCTTCGTGACCAGCGTCGATCCGACGCTGCTCGGCAGCTACGTCGATTTCTCCACCAACGAGTACACCTACTACATGTTCGGTCTCACCGTGAACGTGTCGTTCCAGTCCGGCACGTTCATCGAGGGTGACTTCAGCAACGTCGGCGGCCGGACCCGTTACTTCGAGGATCCGATCGCCGGCGGCACCCACGGCACCTACGGGACCAATCCGCCCAACGCCACGGCGCCCTCGAGCTTCGACGACGGCCTGATCGCGCTGGGCGGCCACACCTACAACTTCGTCGTCACCTACGACAGCGGCCTCGGCCAGGGCGACTTCTCGGGCAACATGGATCTCGACGAGGGCACCGATCTGGTCTACATCCCGGTGTCGCAGGTGAATGGCTGGATCCTGGGCGGCCTGTCGGGCTCGCACAGCCTGTCGGGTCCGCCGAATCCCAGCATTCCGCAGGGCTACGATCATCAGGCGACCGGCCAGTGCCGGCGTCCGTCGGCCACGCCCACGACCCACAAGACCTGGGGCGCGATCAAGTCCCTGTACCGCTGACCTCCAACCCCGACCCGCAGCACCCATCGGAGGACATCATGACGACGAGGAAGATCGGGGTGGCGGCGCTCATCAGCGCGCTCGCGATCGGGGCGATGGCGGTCCCGGCGGGCGCCCAGTGCGTTCCCCCCGTGCTCATGTGCTTCAGCAGCGACAACTACGCCTATGAAACGAACTACAACAACGCGACGCTGATGTCGGCTCCGGGCAGCATCCTGACCGTGGTCGGCCGCGTCAACAGCTTCGCGGCCCCGCTCGACTTCCTGAACGCCAACATGCCGGCCAAGGAATACACGTTCGTCTGGACGTTCACCAGCCAGGGCACGGTGCAGACCATCCCCGGCAGGGTATGGGACACCAACTACGCCTCGACGTCCCAGCTCGGCACGCTGAGCGTCTACGAGGGGATGCCTCCGAACTCGCCCACCACCGTGGCGCTGCTGCCCAATCCGCCCAATGCCCAGGTTCCTTCCACCTTTGGAGATGGCACGCTGATCCTGAGCGCGAGCATTCCGTATTTCCACGTGCAGGTGACCTTCACCGGGAGCCCGCAGCGCTACGCGGGCTCGTTCAACGCCACCTACAACGTGACCGGCGGCACCTGGGGCTACCTCTTCGACCCGACCGCGGCCGCCAACCTGACCGGACTCTGGTGCACGCTGGGCAGCGGCCTCAATCAGTGCACGCTGCCGGCGGGCTTCAGCGCGCTGATCTCCGGCAAGACCGATTCGCCTCCAGTGCCGACGCTGCGTTCGACCTGGGGCGCGCTCAAGATGCTGTATCGTTGATTCCGCTCCATCGCCCGGCACCCGCCCCACGGGTGCCGGGTTTTTTGTTGGGTCGAGGCGGGGGCGGCGCGGAGCGCGGCGGCTTCCGCGCCCCGGTCGCGCGGTCTATACTGCCGGCGCTGACCCGGCACGCCAGCCCCTGGAGCCGCCGGTCCGCGTCCTCCGACCATGAGCATCGATCCCGCGAAGCCACCCGGCACGGCCCTCGAGCGCGTGCGCATCTCGTGCCCCGGCTGCGGGCGCAACGACTACGTGTCCTGGCCGGCCGGGGCGCCCACCTACCATTGGAAGTGCTTCAACTGTCACAAGGAGTTCGACCTCGAGCGGAAAGGCGGGCACTGACCATGGCTCGAATCTTCCTGCGCGCATGCCTGGTGCTTGGATTTATGGCCGCGCTGGCGGGGACCGGCGCGCGCGCCGAAACCCCGGACTCCGATCCCAAGGCGGTCGCGATCGCGGATCAGGTCATGCAGGCGCTGGGTGGCAAATCGGCGTGGAACAAGCTGACCGGCATCCGCTGGACCTTCGAGGTATCGGTCAACGACACGCTGCGCCCGGGCCGCCACCATGCCTGGAACAAGATGGACGGCTGGCACCGGGTCGAGGGGCAGCGCAAGGGCATGCCGTTCGTGCTGGTCCAGCAGCTCAACACCCAGAACGGCAAGGCGTGGATGGGAGGCCAGGCGATCGAGGGGGACTCCCTCAAGAAGCTGCTCAAGACCTCGCAGTCGATGTGGATCAACGACTCGTACTGGTTCCTGATGCCCTACAAGCTGCGCGATCCGGGGGTCACGCTGAAGTACGCGGGCGACACCACGCTGGCCGGCGCCACCTACGACCGCCTCGCGCTCTCGTTCGCCAACGTCGGCGATACGCCCGGCGATCACTACTGGGTGTTCGTCAACCGCGCCAACCACCGCGTGGAGCGCTGGGACATGGTGCTGCAGGGCGACCAGCCACCGGCCCGGAGCTACACCTGGGAGGGCTGGGAGCGCCACGACGGGCTGTGGTTCCCGACCGCCCATCACGGCGACAGGGCGATCATCTACACCCGCAACGTCGAAACCGTGTCGAAGTTCCGGCCCGGGGAATTCACGAGCCCCTGACCGTGCCGTCTCCGTTCGTTGCCACCCGGACCCTGCGCCTCAGCGAGGTGTTCCTCTCGATCCAGGGCGAGGGCCCTTCGGCGGGATCGCCCGCGCACTTCATCCGCCTGCAGGGCTGCGACGTCGGCTGCATCTGGTGCGACACGAAGTACAGCTGGGATCCGGCCCGCGGCCGCGCGGTGGCGCTCGAGCGATTGTGGGACGAGGCCGCCGCCCTGGGCGCGGCGCCGCTGCTGGTCGTGACCGGCGGCGAGCCGCTCCAGCACCCGGCGCTCGATCAGGTGCTCGACGGGGCGCTCGCGCGCTGGACGCGGGTCGAGGTCGAGACCAGCGGGATCGCCCCGCCGCCGCGCTCGCACGAACATCTCCACTACAACGTCTCGCCCAAGCTCCCGGCCGCGACCCCGCGCTGGCGCGAGACCTGGCGCCACACCGCCGCCTGGCTCAGCGAGCCCCGCGCCACCTTCAAGATCGTGATCGCGGCCAGCGCGGACCTCGGCGACTTCGAGACCTGGCAATCCACCTATGCGGTGCCCGCCGCGCGCATCATGCTGATGCCCGAGGGCATGGATGTCACGACGCTGCACGCTCGCGCCGCGTGGCTCGGGCCGTGGTGCGCGGCACGCGGCCTGCGCCTCAGCCCGCGCCTCCACATCGAGCGCTGGGGCGCGCGGCGCGGGGTGTGACGGTGGCGGGCGCGGCGCAGCGCGGCGAGCCGGCGCGGGCCGTGGTGTTGCTCTCGGGCGGGCTCGATTCGGCGACCGGTCTTGCCTGGGCGCGCGATCGCGGCTTCGAGTGTCACACGCTCACGGTCGACTACGGGCAGCGCCACCGCGCCGAGCTCGAAGCCGGGCGCCGGGTGGCCGCCGCGCTCGGCGCCGCGAGCCACCGGCTGATCACGGTCGACCTGCGCGCGATCGGCGGCTCGGCGCTCACCGCCGACCTCGAGGTGCCGCGCGACCGCGACGCGGCGGCGATCGGCAGCGGGATCCCGGTCACCTACGTGCCGGCGCGCAACACCGTGCTGCTGGCGCTGGCGCTCGGGCTCGCCGAGACCCTGAACGCCCGCGACCTGGTCGCGGGCATGAACGCGATCGACTACTCGGGCTATCCCGACTGCCGCCCCGAGTTCGTGCGCGCCTTCGAGGCGCTGGCGAAGCTCGCGACCCGCGCCGGGGTCGAGGGCGGATCGTTCACCGTCCACACCCCGCTCATGGCGCTCGACAAGGCTGGCATCGTTCGGCTCGGCGCGGCCCTCGGGGTCGACTTCGCGCTCACCCACTCCTGCTACGACCCGGCGCCCGACGGTGCGGCGTGCGGGCGCTGCGACGCCTGCGTGCTGCGCCTCAAGGGCTTCCGCGCCGCCGGGATCACCGACCCGGTGCGTTATGCCGTGGTGCGGAGTCATTGACGTGCGCGTCGAGCTGTCGCGCGAGTTCGGCTTCGAGGCCGCGCACCGGCTGCCGCGCGTGCCGGCCGACCACAAGTGCTATCGGATGCACGGGCATTCGTTCCGCATCGAGGTGTGCGTGGCGGGCGAAGTCGATGCGGCGAGCGGCTGGCTCATCGACTTCGGCGAGATCCGGGAGTTCGTGGAGCCGCTCCTGCTGTCCGAGCTCGACCACCGTACCCTGAACGACGTATCCGGGCTCGAGAACCCGACCTCGGAGCAGCTGTGCATGTGGCTGTGGCGGCGCATCAAGCCGCGCTTCGCCGGGCTGATCGCGATCACGGTCCACGAGACCTGCACCGCCCGGTGCACCTATCGCGGTGAATGACAGAGACCGGACAAGCGCAGCGATGCGATGCGGGTTGGACGGCGGCTCCGCATCCCCCTAGGACCCGACGCATCCAATCCGCGTGAGGGCGCGGACCGCTCCCACGGCGCCCGCTAAGGGGTCACGTCAGATGAGCTCGAGAATCTTCGTCACCGGAGCCGCCGGCCATGTCGGGGGCGCGATCGCGCTGCGCCTCGCACGCGCCGGCCACGAGGTGTGGGGTCTCACACGCTCGCAGGAATCCGCGGCCGCGCTCCAGCGCGCCGGCATCAAGCCGGTGGTGGGCGAACTCGCGAAGCCCGCCGGTTTCATGGGTCCGCTCAAGAACTGCGACGCGGCGGTCCACGCCGCGGTCGACGCGAAGGCGCCGGCCGAGACCGACCAGAAGGCGCTCGAGGCGTTCCGCGGCGCGGCGCAGGACGGGCGCATGCGGCGCCTGCTCTACACCAGCGGTGCGTGGCTCATGGGCAACACCGGCGGCAAGGTCGCCGACGAGACCACGCCGCTCGTGCCGGCGGAGATCAGTCGCTGGCGCGTCGCCCACGAGGAGGCGGCGCTCGACCTCGCCGACGACGAGGTCGCGGTGGTGGTGCTGCGTCCGGCCCTGGTCTACGGCGGGTCGCGCGGCATCCTCGGCGGCCTGTTCGCCGAGGCCCACGCCCGGCACACCGTGACCATCCCCGGGGACGGCTCGCAGCACTGGGAAACGGTCCATCGCGACGATGTCGCCGAGGCCTATCGCCTGGCGCTCGACTACGCGCGCGGCGGCGACCGCTATCTGCTCGCCGACGAGGCGCACCCGACCGCGGGGGAGGTGGGCGCCGCGATCGCGCGCGTCACCGGTGCATCGCTGCGGCTCTGGGA
>Ga0318525_10000083_pt1 | contig 21377 bp, 19 predicted proteins | sample GRESIP052b4f23_FD_203482 | JGI IMG/M metagenome (GOLD analysis project Ga0318525, IMG submission 203482) | Tropical soil microbial communities from Luquillo Experimental Forest, Puerto Rico - GRE.SIPMG.052b4f23 | ecosystem: Environmental > Terrestrial > Soil > Tropical forest > Bulk soil...
AACGAAGCCGATGGGCCCTTTTCACCCGCCTGGGGGGCGGAGGGCGAGGGTGACGAGGCGGTTGAGCTCACGCTGATCGAACGGTTTGTGTAGGTAGCCGGCGGCGCCCTCGATCAGCGCCTCGGCTTCCTTCTCGGTGTTCCAGACGCCGGTCATCATGAAGATGGGCGCCTTGACGCCGAGCCGGCGCACGCGCTTGAGCAGGTCGAGGCCCTGGATCCACGGCCAGGGGTCGCCCATCATCGGCACGACCATGTCCAGCAGAACGAGGTCGAACTGCTCGCGCTGCAGCAGGTCGTACGCGTCCACGACGGTGTAGGCCGGCGTGATCTCGTACCCGTGTCCGTGCTGGAAGCGGGCGAAGATCTCGCGCAAGAGGTCGATCAAGAGCGGCTCGTCGTCGACGATCAGCACGCGCTTGGTCACGGCCTGCCCGCTCATGTCAGCCGGTAGACCTCGACTTCCACGGACTTGCCCTTGACGCGCACCGCCGACAGCGGGACCAGATCGAACTGGCCGTTCAGGCGGCGCCGGGTCTCGCCGCTGACGAGGATGTCCGAGCCGAGCTCCTTGTTGAGGCTCTGGATCCTCGAGGCGAGATTGACCGGATCACCGACCAGCGCGTACGAGTGCCGCTCGGCGCTGCCGATGTTGCCGGCGAGGACCGGGCCAGTGTGGATGCCGATGCCGTGGCGCAGCGGCACCTTGCCGCCCCGCTCGCGCTCGGCGTTCCACGCGCGCAGGCGCCGGCGCATCTCGAGCGCGGCGCGCACCGCCATCTCGGCGTGCGCGGGATAGGCGACGGGCGCGCCGAACGCCGCCTCGATCTCGTCGCCGATGAACTGCAAGACGAGCCCGCGGTGGTCGCGGATGGCTTGATCCATCTCGGCGAAATACGCGTTCAGGTCACGGACGACCTCGCGCGGCCCCGTCGCCTCGACCCACGGGGTGAAGTCGCGGAGGTCCGCGAACAGGATCGTAACCTCCATCGCCGCGCCCTCGAGCGAGATCCGGCCGGCCAGGATCTCGTCGCGAATCTCGCGGCTCACGTACTTACCGAAAGTGTCCTTCAGGAACTCGCGCTCCCGGAGACCGCCGACCATCCGGTTGAAGCCCTCGGCCACGGCGCCGATCTCGTCGTTGGTCACCACGGGACAGCGCGTGTCGAAATCGCCCTGCTCGACGTCGCGCATGGCGGCTTGCAGCCGCCCGAGCGGGCCGGCCACGCTGCCGGCGACGTAGAGCGAGAGGCCGATCGCCGTCAGCGTGCCCACCGCAACAATGAACACGATGAAAACCAGGATGTCCTGGACAATTCGCGGCGCCGCCGTCGGATCGACCCCCGGCAGCGCCGCGGCGCGCGTGTAGGCGAGTATTCCGAGGAGCGCGAGCGGGATGACGCTCAGCATGACGAAGATCACGAGCAGCCGGACTCGCACGCCCAGGCGCAGCACGCCGGAGACCTCACCCAGATCGCCGCCCGGGAAGAATACCGGCAGCACGCGCCGCCACTGGTGCTCGACCGCGAAGAAGACGAGCGCGGCGGTCACCGTGCCGGCCACGCAGGTGATGCCGAAGATCAATCGGATCGAGGCCGCCGGGGTGAAGAAGCCCCAGATCGCGGGGTACAGCACGCCCCAGGTGAGGCCGGCCCCGATCCAGCCGGCGAACGAGAGTGCCGCGAAGATGTAGGGCACCATGATCGCCCGGCGCCGTACGAGGTCGGCGCGGGGCCCGGCCCCGGGAACCGGATCACGCAGCGGACGCGCCCATCGCGAACCCCACACGATGCCGCCCGAGATCAGCGCGGCGAAGCCGACGACGAAGAACACGATCTCCCCGCGCGAGATCCGCGCCTGGAACTGCGGCGCCGTGAAGTCGACGAACCGGAAATAGAACCACGTCAGCAGCGCGCCGACCAGGTTGCCCAGCAGCTGCGTCAAGGTCAGCCTCGCGAACACGCGTCCGACGTCGGCCATCCGCGCAAAGTCTAGCAGGTTGCCGAGAAATGCCCGCGCGCGCGTGGTAGATTGCGGTCGACATGATCGGCGCCTCGCCGTTGCGCAAGGAAGACCAGCGCCTCCTGACCGGCCACGGCCGGTTCGTCGACGACCTCACGCGCGACGGCGCCCTCTACCTCGGCGTCGTCCGGAGCACCCACGCCCACGCGCGCGTCACAAAGGTCGCCACCGCCCCAGCGCGCACGCTCCCGGGCGTGGTCCTGGCCTGGAACGCCTCGGATCTCGGGGAGATCGCGCCGAACATGCCGACCGCGTACGGCGGGACGCAGAAAGGACGCGGCTGGGCGCAGCCGGTGCTCGCGCGGGATCTCGTCCGCCACGTCGGCGAGCCCGTCGCCGTGGTCGTCGCCGAGAGCGCCTACCAGCTCGCCGATGCGCTCGATGCGGTGACCGTGGCCTACGAGCCGCTGCCCGTCCTCGCGACCGTCGAGTCCTCGCTGGCGTCGGGCGCGCGCGTGCACGAGGGCTGGCCCGACAACACCGCGATCGTGGCGCGCGGCGCCGTGGGCGATCCCGAGCGGGCGCTGGCCGGCGCCCACCTGGTCGTGCGCGAGCGCCTGCGCCATCCGCGGCTCAGCGCGGTGCCGCTCGAGACGCGCGGCGTGTTCGCGTATCGCGATCGGAGCTCGGGTGTCCTCGTCCTGTCATCGTCGACCCAGAGCCCGTACTCCCTGCGCGACGTGGTCGCCGCGGCGCTCGGGCTGCCGGTCGAGGAGGTGCGCGTCATCGTGCCCGACGTCGGCGGCGGCTTCGGGCCGAAGGGGCCGATCTATCCCGAGGAGATCCTGGTCGCCGCCGCGGCGCACCGGCTCGGGCGACCGGTCAAGTGGATCGAGAGCCGTCGCGAGAGCCTGGCGTGCATGGGCCACGACCGTGAGCAGAATCACGAGGCTCGCATCGGCTTCGCGCGCGACGGCGCCATCGTCGCGGTCGACGCGGCGTTCGTGGCCGACGTCGGCGCCTATCCGCTCCAGGGCGACGGGCTCACTGCGAACACCGTCAACCACCTGCCGGGCCCGTATCGCGTGCCGCACTATCGCAACACCGGCACGAGCGTGGTCACGACGAAGACGTTGAACGCGGCGTACCGCGCCGCCGGGCGGCCCGAGGCCGTCTTCGTGATGGAGCGCCTGATGGACATCGGCGCGCGCCGGCTCGGCCTCGATCCGGCCGAGATCCGCCGGCGCAACTTCGTACGCCCCGCGGAGATGCCGTACCGGTCCGGCCTCACGTACAAGGACGGCGTGGCGATCACGTACGACCCGGGTAACTTTCCCGCCGCCTTCGAGCGCGCGCTGACGCTCCTGCCCTACGACGAGTGGCGCCGCCGGCAGAAGGCGAGCGCGAACGGGACGCGCCGCATCGGCGTCGGCCTCGCCTGCTACGCACAGGGCACGGGGCTCGGCCCCTACGAGGGCGCCACCGTGCGAGTCGATCCGAGCGGCAAGGTCTACGTCTACATCGGCGTAACGGCGCAGGGGCAGGGCCACGCGACGACCCTGGCGCAGATCGCGGCGGCCGAGCTCGGTGCCGCCTGGGAGGACGTGCAGGTCGCAGCAGGCGACACGGCGCGGTTCCCGTTCGGCATGGGCACCGGCGGCAGCCGTGTGGCCGCCAACTCCGGGCCCGCCGTGGCGCAGACGGCCCGCGAGGTCCGCGAGCGCGCCACGCGTGTCGCGGCCGAGATGCTCGAGTGCGCGCCCGAGGACGTGCGCATCGAGCAGAGCCGCGTGCACGTCGTCGGCATGCCGCACCGAGCGGTGAGCCTCGGCAAGGTCGCGCACGCCGCCGTGAAGTCAAAGGCGCTCAAGGCCACCGGCGAGCCCGGCCTGCACGCTTGCACCTACTTCTACCCCGACACCGTCACGTGGGCGTTCGGCACGCACGCCGCGGCGGTCGAAGTCGACGTGGAGTCGTGCGAGATCCGCCTGCTCGCCTACGCGATCGTTCACGATCCGGGTCGCGCCATCAACCCGATGATCGTGGAGGCGCAGCTCCAGGGCGGCGCGGCCCAGGGCATCGGCGCCGGGCTCATGGAAGAAGTCGTGTACGACGGAAGCGGCCAGCTCCTCACGGGCAGCCTGATGGACTACGCGATCCCGAAGGCCGACCAGCTGCCGGCGCTCCCCGTCGCCCTCGACGAGCACCCGTCGATCATCAACGCGCTCGGCATCAAGGGGGTCGGCGAGAGCGGCGCGATCCCCGGCGCCGCGGCCATCGCGAACGCGGTCGAGGACGCGGTCGCCGACCTCGGGGCGAGCATCCGCGAGGTCCCCGTGACGCCCGCCCGGCTCTTCGCCGCTCTCGGCCGATAGCCCGACCGCCCGGCGCCGGGCGTCAGCCTTCGAGACGCTGGCGTGTCACAGTGGCAGGACAACTAGTCCCGAACACTGTGAAAGCCGTGAAATTCCGCACATTCCTGTTGGCAACCGCCTTGCGTAGAGGACACTCGGCGCCACAACGGCCGAGGAGTGTCCAGCGCACGATCGCGCGGGAGGTGCGGAGTTGGCCAAGTTCACCCGGGAGCCCGCCAGCGAAGCTGCGGTCGTCAATTCGCTCATCCGAAAGCTGCGCCCCTACGACAGCTCGACCTCGTATGTGTCGGAGCGGCCGTCCACGGGCGGCGCGCGGCCACTCTCGGGCATGCGCCCGATCAAGGCGTCGATGTCGACGGCGGCCGTCTGGTCCTGCGTCGCCCTCGGCGTGGTGCTCGGCGCGGCCATCCCCCAGTGGCCCTACGAGAAGGCCTGCGGCTTGTGGCTCGGTCTCTACATGGCCGCCGTCGGGATCGTCGTGATCGCCGGCATCTGGGGCGCACGGGTCTCGTGGAAGAGCCGGCTCGGCTTCGCGCACACGATCGCGGTGTGCACGATCATGTGGGGACTTGCCCTGACAGCGCAGGAGGTCCTGCCGCGCATCGGCTATGCGAAGGTGCGTCTCGCCTGGCGCTGCCATGACGGTCGCGCGGCGGTCGATCATGATGCGACGCGGCTCGCCGCGCTGAAGCCCCCCGTCACCTCGGGGCTCGCCCGCTAGCGCTCGCTCGAGCTCACTCTCTCGTCCTGGGATCGAGCGCGTCCCGCACCGCGTCGCCAACGAAGTTCAATCCCACCACCGTGACGAAGAGCGCGGCGCCCGGACCGAAGACGATCCAGGGCGCCTGCTGCAGGTAGCCGCGGCCGGCGTTGATCATGCTGCCCCAGGAGGCCTGCGGCGGCTGGATGCCGAGCCCCAGGAACGAGAGCGAGGCCTCGGCCAGGATGGCGAAGGCCACGCTCAAGGACGCCTGCACGATGATCGGGTTGATCGCGTTGGGCACCACGTGGCGCGCCGCCACACGCCAGCCCGACGCCCCCAGGGCGCGCGCCGCATCGACGTAGTCGCGCGCCGTGATCGACAGCACCTGGCCCCGCATGAGCCGCGCGAACGTGGGCGTGTAGACGACGCCGAGCGCCAGCAGGACCCCCGCGAGCCCCGCGCCCAGCACGGCGCCGAGGGCCAGGGCCAGCACCAGCGGCGGGAAGGAGAGCACCGCGTCCATCACCCGCATCACGACGCCGTCGACCCGACCGCCGCAGTAACCCGCCAGCACGCCGAGGAGACTGCCGGCGAGCACCGCAAGGGCGACCGAGACGAGGCCGGCCAGCAGCGAGACGCGCGTGCCCCAGATCACTCGCGAGAGCACGTCGCGCCCGACGTTGTCGGTACCGAGCAGGTGCTCGCGCCCCGGCGGCGAGAGCGTCTTGCCGAGGTTCTGCGCGAGCGGATCGTAGGGCGCGACCAGCGGCGCTGCCAGCGCGAGCAGCACCGCCAGCGCGATGACCGCGGCGCCGAACGGTGCCAGCCGGGCGCGCGCCGCGCGGCGCAGCACCTTCCAGCGCTGCGCGCGAGCCGCTGCCGTCGCCGGGCGCGCGAGCCCGGCCGCGCCCTCAGCGAGATCGGATCCGGGGATCGATCCACCCATAGAGGACGTCGACGACCAGGTTGCTCAGGATGAAGCCGAGGGCGATCAGCAGCACGACACCCTGCACCAGCGGATAGTCGCGCGCGAAGACCGCGTCGACCACCAGGCGCCCGACCCCCGGCAGCGCAAAGACGTACTCGGTGATGACGGCGCCGCCGATCAGAGTACCGAGCTGGAGTCCCAGCACCGTGACGACCGGGATCAGCGCGTTCTTCAGCACGTGGCTCCAGATGATCCGCCGCTCGGACAGACCCTTGGCGCGCGCGGTGCGCACGTAGTCCTCGGCCAGCGCCTCGAGCAGGCTCGAGCGCAAGGTGCGCGTGACGACGGCGGCGAGCGCCAGGCCCAGCGTGACCGCCGGCAGCGCCAGCGAGCGGACGCCGTTCCACGGCTCCTCCAGCGGGTCTGTGTAACCGGAGATCGGCAGCCAGCGCAGGGTGACGCCGAAGAAGAAGATCAGGAGCAGGGCCAGCAGGAAGTTCGGCATGCAGATGCCGAACAGCGCGAATGTCGCGCCCGCTCGATCGACCGGCGTGTTGCGGCGGATCGCCGACACGACCCCGAGCGGGAAGGCGACGACCAGCGAGATCGTCATCGCGAAGAACGCGAGCTCGAGGCTCGGACGGAGCCGGCGGCTCACGTTCTCGATGACCGGCTCGCCGTTGCGGATCGAGCGCCCGAGATCGCCCTTGAGCAGCCGGCCCATCCAGGCCGCGTACTGAACATAGAGAGGCCGGTCGAGCCCGAGCTCGCGCCGGAGATTCTCCTTCACGCCCGCGTCGACTGACTCCGCCATCATGACGTCGATCGGATCGCCGGGCGTCAGATGCAGCAGAAGGAACACGCCGGCCGTGACGAGGAGCAGGACGGGCACCGTCGCGCTCAGCCGGCGCAGAACGAGACGGCCCATCAGTCGCCTTGGGTCGGGCGAGGCAGGCTCAGGCCAGCCACACGTCCTTGAAGCGCATCATCCCGTCGGGGATCGGCTCGTAGCCCTGCACCTTCGGGCTGAACGCCTTGGGCTCGATCGGATGCACGATGAACACCATCGGCAGCTCGTCTTGCAGGATCTTCGTCAGATCGCTGAACAGCTTCTTGCGCTCGGCCTGGCTCGAGACCTCGCGGCTCCGGTCGAGCAGTGCGTCGATCTGCGGGTTCGAGATGCCCGACCAGTTGAGCGACGTGCCCTGTGTTGTCTTGTAGAACTGGTACGTGTTGCCGTCCGGGTCCGGGCGGCCGCTCCACTGGTAGCTGATCATCTCGAAGTTCTTGCCGTTGCCATCCGAGAGCAGGGTGGCGGAGTCGACCAGCTTGATCTTCATGGTGATGCCAGCCTCGCGCAGCTGGGCCTGGATCACCTCGGCCTCCTGGACGTTGATCGGGATGTTGTTCGTCGTCATCGTGAACGTGAAGCCGTTGGGCTGCCCACCCTCGGCCAGCTTGGCCTTTGCCCGCGCGAAGTCGCGCTTGATCGGCGCGATGCTCCGGTCGTACGCCCAGCTCGTCGGCGGGATCGGCCCGTTGGCCGGGACGCCCACGTTCAGCCACACGCCCCTGACGATCTGCTCGAGGTCGAGCGAGTACGCGACTGCCTGCCGCAGGGCCTTGGTCGCGAACGGCGGCCGGGTGTGATTGAGCTGGTAGGCGAAGTCGGCCAGGGACGGCACGTCGACCACGACGACATTCCGGTCGGCCTTGACGGCCGCCACGTCGCGCGGCTGCACGTAGTCCATCACGTCGATCTCGCCGGTCTGGAGGCTCTGCAGCTTCACGGTGTCGTCGGGAATGGGCCGGTAGCGGATTCGATCGAGATAGGGTCCGCCCTGCTTGTTCCAGTAGCTCTCGTTGCGCTTGACGAGGAGATGATCGTCCTTCACCCACTCGACGAACTCGAACGGGCCGGTGCCGGCGCCCTTGGCGTTGCGCTCGAGCTCGGAGCCGCGCTCCTGCGCGGCCTTGGGCGAGACCATCATGCCCGCGCGATCGGTCAAGGTGGCGAGCAGCGCGGCGTCCGGGCGCTTCAGGTTGATCTTGATCGCGTAGGCGTCGACCACGTCGACCGAGTCGATGCTGGCCACCTCTCCCTTGCGGACGGATTTCGGCTCGGTCTTCATGCGGTTGAAGTTGAAGCGCGCCGCCTCGGCGTTGAAGTCGGTGCCGTCGTGGAACTTGACGCCGCGGCGGAGCTTGAAGACGACGGTCTTGGAATCGGGCTGCTGCCACGACTCGGCCAGGCCCGGCTTGATCCCGAGCTTCACGTCGAGCGTGACCAGCGGCTCGTAGATGTTGTGGTAGACCTGCCGGTCGATCTTGCTGCCCGAGAGGTGTGGATCCATCGTGGCGGCTTCGATGTAGAAGCCGACCCGCAACGTGCCGCCCCGCTTCGGCTCGGCGGCGAAGGCCGATCGCGGACCGAGGGACGTCAACGGCGCGCCTGAGGCGGCCGCGCACAGCAGCAGAAAGTCTCGGCGCGACACGTCGAGCGAGGCGTGCGGGTTCGTCCTGGCCATTCGCGTTTCCTCCGAGGTCGAGAGTTGCCGTGAGGCGCGAACGAGTATACCCTGCCCGCCACCGCTACCACCGCTGGGACTCGGAGGTCTTCCATGAAGCTCGGCATCTGCCTGCCGCACTACGGACGCCCGATCGAGGTCGGCCGCATGCACGACGTCGCGCGCCGCGCCGAGGAACGCGGGCTCGATTCGGTGTGGGTCACCGATCACGTCATCGTGCCGGAGCAGTCGAACGTCATCTATCGCGAGGACATGCTCGATCCGCTGGCAGTCCTGCCGTGGCTCGCCGGCGTGACGAGCCGGGTCGCGCTGGGCACGAGCGTGGTGATCCTGCCCTACCGCTCGCCGATTCCGGTCGCCAAGCTCCTGGCGAGCGTCGACGTGCTCTCGGGCGGCCGCCTGATCGTCGGCGCCGCGATCGGCTGGCTCGAGGGCGAGTTCGACGCGCTCGGCGTGCCGTTCAAGCAGCGCGCGAGCCGGAGCGACGAGGCGCTCGAGCTGATGCGCGCGCTGTGGACGCAGGAGCACCCGAAGATCCAGACGAAGCATCATCGCGTGCAAGACGTGGTCGCCTCACCGCTACCGCTGCAGAAGCCGCGCCCACCCCTCTACATCGGCGGCGCCAGCGACGGCGCCTACCGCCGGGTCGCGCGGCTCGGTGATGGCTGGCACGCCAGCTCGACGAACCACGACGCGTTTCGCCAGGGCGCCGACACGGTCCGGCGCTACTGGAAGGACGCCGGGCGCGAGGGCGCACCGTTTTTCTCGCTGCGCATTCCGATCCTCATCGACGGCGTGCACCGACCGGCGGTCGACATGAGCCTGCTCCGCGGCCGTCACACGCTCAACGGCACCGCGAAACAGATCGCGGACGAGCTCGCCGGCTTCAAGGCGCTCGGCTGCGGTCACGTGGCGCTCGAGGTGTCGTACTCGACGTTCCCCGCGATCTTCGAGACCATCGACCAGATCGCCGGGAAGATCCGGCCTCGGGTTTCCGACTGAGGGCGCCCGCCCTCACGCGCCCGGCGCGGCCGCCGGGGGCAGGGTCGGCGTGATCCCGGTCAGCCTTCGAAAGCGGCGCAGCGCCCGCGCGGTGAACGTCGAGGCGAAGAGCGCGTTCGCCACGTTCTCGCCGGCGAGGTGGCCGCGGAGCTCGCCGGCGCGGACGAGCGCCTTCATGCACGCCGCGGCCTCGTAGTACGCGAGCTTCTCCCGATCGAGCGGCCGGCGGCGCCGGTAGTGACGCAGATAGGCCCGGATCACGAGCGGGCGCGCAAGGTTGGCGAGCCACCGGAGCGGCATCGCGAGCCCGGCGAGGTCCATCGGCACGAGCTTGAGGATGACGAGCGTCGTGGCCACGTCGAACGCCGGATCGGCGACGATGGCGTGCGGCCAGTCGAGCACCCCGCTGACGCCGGCGTCACCCATCAGGATGTTGTACGGGTGAAAGTCGCCGTGGCAGACGGCGCGCGGCTCGGGGCGGGGCGGACGTCGACGGGCCAGCCACTCGAGCGCGGGCCCCAATCCGTCGAGGCCGCCGCGCGCGGCGCGATCGGTGAGGCCCGCGAGGTGACCATCGAACGTGAAGTCCTTCGGCTCCTGCCCCTCGCGCGTGACCGATCTCAGGAAGGCGACCGGATCGAGATCGTGCAGGCGCGCCTGCAGGTCGGCGAGGACATTCGCCATCGCCCCGAGGCTGACCTTCGGCAGCGGCTGGCCGGCCAGCCGTCGCATGATCAGGAACGCGCCGCCCAGAAGCGTCGGGTCGGCGCTCGCGAGCAGCACGCGCGGCGCCGGATAGCCGAGGTCGGCGAGCGCGTTCTGGGTCGCGCGCTCGCGCAGCGCGCGCGCCGGGTCGTGATGCGCGCCGAGCAATCTCAAGATGAGCGGGCCGGAGAAGCCGGGCGGCGCCGCGGTCAGGCGAAAGGCGAAGATCTGCGTGTCGAAGCCGCCCGTGACGGCCGCGAGCGGCTCCGCGTAGTCGAGGCTCGGCTGGTCGAGCTGCTTGCGCAGGTGGTCGCGTAACCGGCCTGCGAGCTCTGCCACGCGACGCTACCGGCCGACGCCGGCCGTCTCGTCGACGTTCGCGTCCTCGCGAAAGTGCGGCATCACCTCTTCGGCGAAGCGCTGCATCATCTCGAGCGTCTGCTCGTGGCTGGGTCCCGTCATCCCCGAGCAGAGGATACCGGCCTTGAGCTCGTCGGAGAACACGCGGAGCTTGTGGCGCACGGTGGCGGCGCTGCCGTAGATCAGATAGCCCTCGCGGTCGGCTTCCTCGAACTCGAGTTCGCTGGGGAGCTTGGGCGGATTCGCGAGCACGCGCCGGAGCGACGCCTCAGTCATGTAGCCCGGCGGCCGCCAGAAGGGCGGGTGCATTCTGAGGCCCGTGTTGAACACCCACATCACGTGCTTCTTCGCCAGCTCGCGCGCCTTGGCGTCGCTCTCGGCCACGACGATCGGCACGTTCACGGTGAGCTGGTAGCGGCTGGCCTTGTAGCCGTTCTTCTCGCACGCCTCGCGGTACTCGCCGTAGATCTGGGCGATCCGCTTGATGGGCGTGAAGACCATCAGGTACGGGAAGCGCCGCCTGGCCGCCCACTCGACCGTCTCGCTCGAGCCCTGGGACGGGCACCACACCGGTGGATGCGGCTTCTGGATCGGCCGCGGCCAGGGATTCACGTAGTGGTAGCGGTAGAAGCGGCCGTCGAACGGAAACGGCCCTTCCTCCGTCCACGATCTCAAGATGAGCTCGGCGGCCTCGTAGAAGCGATCACGCGACTGCGTCGGATTGACGCCGGTCGAGAAGTACTCGGCGCTGATGCCGCGGACGAACCCGGAGATCACGCGGCCGCCCGAGGCCACGTCGAGCATCGCGATCTCCTCGGCGATGCGCAGCGGGTTCTCGCGCAGCGGCAGCCCGTTGCCGAGGATCGCGATCTTCGCCCTGGTGGTACGGCGCACCAGCATGGCCGCCATCACGTTCGGGCTCGGCATGGTGCCGTAGCAATTCTGATGATGCTCGTTGACGCAGAGGCCGTCCCAGCCCAGGCGCTCCGCGTACTCGAGCTGGTCGAGATACTGATTGTAGAGCGTGTGGCCGAGCGCCGGGTCGTAGTGGCGGTTCGAGAGCGTCACCCACGACGACGGCGCGTCGTGCTCCATGTAGTACGGCATCAGGTGGAAGTAATAGAACTTCACGACGCGCCCTTCCGGAGGCGACAGAACTCACCGATCACCTCCGCGACCGCGTCGGGCTCCTCCAGGTGCGGGACGTGGCCGGAATCGTCGAACACGCGCAGGCGCGCGCCCGGGATCTCGCGGGCCCACGTCTCGCCGCACGGCGCCAGCGGTGCGAGCTTGTCGTGGGCGCCCCAGCAGAGCAGGGTCGGCGCACTGATGCGGCCGAGGCGGCGGCGGAGGAGCGGGTTATAGAGATACGGGTTCCAGCTCACGCGCGCGAGCGCGGCCCCCTGGCGGTACTGCAGCGCCAGGGTCTCGGCCGACTGGTCCGGGGGCGCCAGCGCGAGCGCGGCCATCGGGTTCTGGAAGATCGTCGTCACGATCTCGGGAATGTCCATTCCGAACAGGAACGGGTAGATCCAGCCGTCGACGCGGATGCCGACCGGGTCGATCAAGACCAGCGAGGCGAGCCGGTGCGACGCCATCGTCGCGATCTCGGCGGCGATCCAGCCGCCGAACGAGGCGCCGACCAGGTGGACGCGCTCGAGACCGAGCCCGTCGAGCAGATCGACGTAGTGGAACGCCAGATCGGAGATGTGCTCGATCCACTCCGCGGCCGGCGAGCCGCCGTGGCCGGGATGGCTCGGGAAGTACACGCTGAAGTCCTTGACGAGCCGCTCCTGGAACGCGAGCCAGCGCCCGGCGCCGCCGGCGCCGTGCAGGAACAGGAGGGGCGGGCCCGACCCGTCCTGTAGCATCTGGACGGGCGTGCCGCGAACGCTGAGCTCGTGCGAGGCCGGCATCTCAGCCGATGAAGAGTCCGCCATTTGGCGAGAGCCACTGCCCGGTGAAGAACGAGCTGTCGTCGGACGCGAGGAAGAGCGCCGTCGCCGCGACCTCGTGCGGCTCGCCCGTGCGCCGGAGCGGTGTGCGGGCGATCACCGCCGTGCGAATCAGCGGCGACATCCGCTCGGTCATCGGCGTGTCGATGTAGCCCGGGCAGATCGCGTTCACGCGGATCCCGCGCGAGGCGACGTCGCGCGCGACGGCCCGTGTGAACGCCAGAATGGCGCCCTTCGCGGCGCTGTAGTGCGGCACCACCTCGAGCCCGGTCAGCGCTGCCACGCTCGAGAGGTTGACGATCGCGCCGCGATTCTTCCTGCTCATCAGCCGGAGCGCCTCGCGCGTGCAGTAGAACGTCCCGTCCAGGTGCACCGCGAGCATCCGGCGCCACGACTCGTCGGACAGGTTCTGGGTCACGTCGAGGTGCGTCTGGCCCCCCTGGCCGCTCAGGAGCTCCATGATCAGCGCCTCGGACTTCCGGTTGACCTCGGCGCGGTCGTCGCCCGGGCCGAAGGCGATCCCGGCGTTGTTGACGAGGATGTCGAGGGTGCCGAGCTCGCGCTCGATCGTCGCGAACATCGCCTTGACCTGTGGGCTGTCGGCGACGTCGGCCTGGATCGCCCGGCCGCCGGCCGGCCCCTTCATCGACGCGACGGTCTGCTCGGCGGTCTCCAGCCGCAGCTCGTTGACGACGACGTGGGCGCCTTCCTCGGCGAACAGCAGCGAAATCGCCCGGCCGAGCCCCGAGCCGCCACCCGTCACGAGCGCGATCCGATCCCTGAGCTTCATCGGCCCCTCACCCTAGGCCCAAGCCCGCACGTGGTCAAGGAGTCGTGGTAGGGTTTGCGCGCTGCAGGCCGTGGCGGGGCGCCGTGTGAGCCGCTGGGCCGGCCGGGGGCTGGGGCCCCCAGGCCCGAGGCAAGCACGATGAGAGACCCCGCCGGCCGAGGCGCGCCTATAGACGATGCCCAGCTACTCGCTCGGAATCGACATCGGCGGCACGTTCACCGACGTCGTGGTGTACGACCACGACACCGGCCGGCAGTGGAGTCGCAAGGTGCTGACCACGCACGACGATCCGGTCCGCGCCGTCGTGGCCGGCGTCGGCGCGATCCTGGGTGACGGCGGGCTCGAGCCCCGCCACTTCACGCGCGTCGTGCACGCGACGACGCTCTTCACCAACGCGCTCATCGAGCGCAAGGGCGCCGTCGCCGGCCTCATCACCACCGCGGGCTTCGGTGACACGCTCGAGATCGGCCGTGAGCGCAAGTTCGAGCTCTACGATCTCAACATCGCCAAGCCCGAGCCGCTGGTGCCGCGCAATCGTCGGCTGGAAGTCGCCGAGCGCATGAGCGCCGACGGCTCCGTCCGCCGCCCGCTCGACCGCGCGGAGCTGGCGGGCGCGGTCGAGCGGCTCGCCGCCGGCGGCGCGAGCTCGATCGCCGTGATGTTCCTGCACGCCTACGCGAACCCGAGCCACGAGGCCGAGGCCGTGCGCCTCATCGCGGAGCTCCACCCGGAGATCTTCACGACCGCGTCACACGAGGTGGCGCCGGAGATCCGCGAGTTCGAGCGCGCGTCGACGACCGTCGCCAACGCGTACATCAAGCCGCTGGCCCATCAGTACCTCGGGCGCATGGCGCGGCAGCTGGGCGACGCGCGCATTCCGGCCCCGCTCCTGCTCATGCTCTCGAGCGGCGGCCTGACCCACGTCGCCGAGGCCCAGCGCGCGCCGGTACAGATGCTCGAGTCGGGTCCGGCCGCCGGGGCGATCGCCGCCGCCTTCTTCGGCCGCGCGGACAGCGGCGGCGATCTCCTGGCCTTCGACATGGGCGGCACCACCGCCAAGCTCTCGCTCGTCGACGGCGGCGAGCCGCGCACGGCGTACAGCTTCGAGGCCGCGCGCCAGAAGCGGTTCATCGAAGGCAGCGGGCTGCCGATCCGCATCTCGACCATCGAGCTGATCGAGATCGGCGCCGGCGGCGGCTCGATCGCCCAGGTGGACGAGATCGGTCTCCTGAAGGTCGGGCCGCGCAGCGCGGGCTCTCAGCCCGGCCCGGCGTGCTACGGGCTCGGCGGCGCGGAGGCCACCGTCACCGACGCCGATCTCCTGCTGGGCTACCTGAACCCGGACTACTTCGCCGGCGGCACCATCGCGATCGACGTCGACGCGGCGCGCGCGGCCTTGACCCGGCTCGCCGGCACGGTGAGCCTGCCGCTGATCTCGGTCGCGTGGGGCATCCATGACATCGTCAACGAGAGCATGGCGAGCGCCGCCCGCGTGCACATCGCCGAGCGCGGCAGCGATCCGCGCGACTACGCGCTCCTCTGCACCGGCGGCGCCGGGCCCGTCCACGCCTGCCACGTCGCGCGCAAGCTCGGCCTGAGCCGGGTGATCTGCCCGCCGTCGGCCGGCGTGGCCTCGGCGCTCGGCCTGCTCGTGGCGCCCGCGCGCGTCGATCGTGTCGCGACGGTCGGGATCCGGCTGGATCGCGGCGATCTCACCGCGCTCGAGATGGCGTTGCGTACCCTCGAGGACGAGGCGCGCGCCGTCATGGGCGACACCGGGCTCAAGCTCGAGACGGCGCGCTTCCAGCGGCTCGCTGACGGACGCTTTCTCGGCCAGGGGTTCGATCTGGTCGTCGACCTGCCCGACGGTCCGTACGACGGCCGCGACGCCGACGCCGTGCGCCGCGCGCTCACCCAGGCCTTCGAGGCGGCGTATCGCGAGAAGTTCTCGCTCACGCCGCCCGACGTGCCCGTCGAGTTCATCAACATCCGGGTCGCCGTCCGGGCGCCGGTCGCGGGCAGCGAGGTCGTCCTCCAGGGCCGTGCGCGCCGCGGCGAGTCGCCGATCAAGGGGCGGCGCCCGGTCTGGTTCCCGGAGGCGAACGGATACGTCGAGACGCTCGTGTACGACCGGACCCGGCTCTCGGCCGACGACGGATTCGCCGGGCCGGCGGTGATCGAGGAAGAGGGCTCGACCCTGGTCGTCCCGCCGCGGGCCCGCTTCACCGTGGTGCCGACCGGCAACGTGATCGTGACGCTCGACGTATGAAGCCGCCGGCGACCATCGAGACCGCGCGGCTCCGGCTGCGCCAGCCCGTCATGGACGACGCGGAGGCGATCTTCACGACGTACGCGAGCGATCCCGAGGCCACCCGCTACGTGAGCTTTCGCACGCACCGAAGCTCCGAGGACGCGCGCGACTATCTCCGGCACTGCGCGGCCGGCTGGTCCGGGGACGGCCCATTCGCGTGGGTCATCCTCGTGCGCGAGAACGGCCGGCTGGCCGGCTCGATCGACATCCGGCCCCAGGCCCACCGCGTCGAGCTCGGCTACATCCTCGGCCGCGAGTACTGGGGCCGCGGCTACATGACGGAAGTCGTCCGCGCCGTCGCCGACTGGACTCTGGCGCAGCCCGAGGTGCACCGGGTGTGGGCCGTGTGCGACCTCGACAATCGCGCGTCGGCGCGCGTGCTCGAGAAGGCCGGAATGGAGCGCGAGGGCCGGCTGCGACGCTGGGGGATCCATCCCAATCTCGGCCCCGTGCCCCGCGACTCCTGGTGCTACGCGCGCGTGAAGGAGAGGCCGTGAGCGCGCGGTTCGACGCGGTCACGCTCGAAGTGCTGTGGACGCGGCTCATCTCCGTCGTGGACGAAGCGGCGAAGGCCATCGTGCGCACGTCGTTCTCGACGCTCTCGAACGAGGCGAACGACTTCGCGTGCATGCTGACCGACGAGCGGGGTGGGGCACTGGCCCAGAACAGCGGCAGCATTCCCTCGTTCATCGGCACCCTGCCCGCCACCGTCCGTCATTTCCTGCGCGCGATGGGCGCGGCGGCGATGCGGCCGGGCGACGTTCTCATCACCAACGACGCGTGGATGGGCACCGGGCACATGAGCGACGTCTGCGTGCTCAAGCCGATCTTCCGCGCCGGGCGCCTCGTCGCCTTCTCGGCCACCACCTCGCACATGCCGGACATCGGCGGCCGCCTGCGCGCCATCGAGGCGCGCGAGGTGTTCGAGGAGGGGATCCATATCCCCCTGATGAAGCTGCGGCGCGAGGGGCGCACCGACGAGACCTTGATCGAGATGATCCGCGCCAACGTCCGCACCCCCGATCAGACCGCCGGCGACATCTGGGCGCAGGTGGGCGCCAACGAGCTGATGGAGAAGCGGCTGCTCGCGCTGATGGACGCCGCAGGGCTCGAAACCCTGGACGAGCTCGGCGACGAGCTCTTCACGCGTGCCGAGCGCGCGATGCGCGCGGCGATCCGCGCCGTGCCCGACGGCACCTACCGCTACGCCATGCGCACCGACGGCGTCGACGAGCCGCTCGACTACCGTGTGGCGCTGACGATCGCCGGCGACGAGATCACCGCCGACTACACCGGCACCTCGCCGCAGCAGCCGCGCGCGATCAACTGCGTGATGGCCTACACGTATGCGATGACCGCGTACGCGATCAAGTGCGCGCTGCTCCCGGGCCTGGCCAACAACGAGGGCATGTACCGGCCGATGCGCGTGACCGCGCCTGAAGGCTCGCTCCTCAATCCGCGCTTCCCGGTCGCCGTCGTGAGCCGCGCCGTCACGGGTCACTACGTCCCCGTGCTGCTCTTCGGCGCGCTCCACCAGGTGATCCCGGATCGCGTGATGGCGGGCGCCGGCTCGCCGCTCTGGGCCGTGCAGCAAACGGGGCTCCGCGCCGACGGCCGCCCGTACACGAACATCTTCTTCTTCAACGGCGGCATGGGTGCGACGCCCTCCAAGGACGGCGAGCACGTCCTCTCGTGGCCGAGCAACATCTCGTCCACGCCGATCGAGGTGGCCGAGCGCAACAGCCCGCTCTTCTTCCGCGAGAAGCGGCTGACCTCGGGCTCGGGCGGCGCCGGGCGGTTTCGCGGCGGGCTCGGCCAGGACATCGTGTTCGAGTGCGAGTCGGACGTGCCGATCGTCGCCTCGTTCATGGCGGAGCGCACGAAATTCCCGGCACCCGGCTTCGCGGGCGGCGACACCGGCGGGCTCGGGGACGTGCAGATCAACGGCGTCTCGATCGACAACCGCCGCCAGCACGTGCTCAAGCGCGGCGACGTCGTCCTGGTGCGCACGCCGGGCGGCGGCGGCTACGGCCCGGTCGTTCAGCGCGATCCGGCGTCGACCGAGCGCGATCGCGCGCTCGGCTACTGAGAGCCGGAGCTTCCGGCTCGGGTCAGGCCTTCCTGAACCGGTGGACGCCGTCGCCGTCGAGGACGCGGACCGCGCGCCCTTCGTCCTCGAGAAATCTCAGGTGGGCGAGCGCCTCGCCGACCGCGAAGCTCAGCTGGTGGCTGTCGAGCTGGCGCCGGAAGAGCACCGGCACCAGCTCCGCCGCGGTCCGCGGCTCGACCAGCGCGTCGAGCGACTCGTTGAGCCGCGCGGCGTGATGGTCGCGCAGGAAGGCGAGCCGCGCGTGCAGGCCGCGGAACGGGAGACCGTGCGACGGCAGCACCAGGGTGTCAGGCGCCATCGGCTCGAAGCGGCCGAGCGAGTCGAGATAGAGGCGCAGCGGATTGAGCCCGGGCTGCTCGGACCAGACACTGACGTTGGTCGTGATCTTCGGCAGGACCTGATCGCCGGAGATCAGCACGCGGCCCGCTTCGTCCCAGAGGCACGCGTGCTCGGGCGCGTGGCCGAGGACCGTCAGAATGCGAAACGTCCGGCGGCCGATCGTGATTGCATCGCCCTCACGGATGCGCCGGAACTCGCTCGACACCTCCGGCACGAGGCTCGGATAGTGATTGCCGCGGCGTCCGAGCTGCACGAGCGCCTCGGGCCCGCAGCCGTGCCGACGGAAGTGGGCCAGGCGCGGCTCGAAGTCGGCCGCGCCACGGCTGCGCCAGGCGTACTGCGCGTAGAGCCACTCCGCCTGCGTGCACCAGAGCTCGGTCTTCCAACGCGCCGAGAGCCAGCCCGCGTTGCCCATGTGATCGGGATGGAAGTGCGTCACGAGCACGCGCTGCACCGGCCGGCCGCCGAGATGCGCTGAGAAGATGCGCTCCCACAAGGCGCGCGTGTCGTCGAGGCCGACGCCGGTGTCGACGATCGTGAAGCCCGGCCCGTCCTCGAGGAGCCACAGGTTGATGTGGTTGAGCTGAAAGGGCAGCGGCATGCGCAGCCAGAAGATCCCGGGAGCGACCGCGCGGACGTCGGCGGGCGCGGGCGGCTCCGTCCACGGATGATCGAGCGTCATGCGCTGCAGTGTACCTTGCGCTCGCGCGCCGAACCTGATCTTCTATGTGCCGCGGGTCGGAGTCTCCGGTGCGCGGTCGTGAAGCGCATGCACTGTCGTCGACCCTGTCTTCGTCGGGAACATGGTCGAGAAGGACATCAAGGTGCTCAGCCTGGACGGGAGCACGCTCAAGGACACGGGCGTGCGCATCGCGGTCAAGGGCGGGCCGGCGGCCATCCGCGTCGCCGACCAGTAGCGTCAGGGGCGTATTCGGGCTACCGGTCCTCGCCCTGCAGCTGCGCCCGAAATTCGTCCGGGAGCCTGTAGGAAAACTGTCCGTCGCTCGATGTCCGCCGCTTGCTGTTCAAGACCGAGTGTAGAACGTCAGGGACGCTCTGCGCACGCCGCGCCGCCGGGCGGCTAGCGTGTACCGCGGCGCAGGGCGTTGCCCACCGACTCCGAAGACTCGAGGACTTGAAACGCGGCGAGCTTGGCGTCGAAGAACAGGAGGGCCACCCAGTACCACCGCGCGACGCCGGGCGTGCGCTCGACACGCGTTTCGTATTCCAGCGCCACGAATCTCCGGCCGCGAGCGACGCCGTCGACACGGTTGCCCGGCTCGCCATACACACCCAGCACGGTCTCGAGCGAGTCGCCCAGGGCGATCATCTTGCCGGTCGTGAGTGGCTTGGTGACCTTGAGGTTCGCGTCCCGACAGGCCTTGTCGATCTGCTCCGGGACTTCCGCGACGTTCACGCCGTCGACGACACCGGCGACGCTGAGCCGGAACTGTACGCCGCGCTGCCGGCTCCCATCCCAGTAGCAGTACCGCTCCTCCTGGCTGCGCGGGAGCGTCTTGAACCCGTGGCCGTAGAGGCGGACGATCTCGTCGGATCGATCGACACCGATGCGGATACCGGCGATCTCGTCCTCGACGAATCGGGGCCGGGCCGGGCTCTGGGCGCCGGACTCGCCGGCAGCGCAAAGTGTGAGCGCCGCCACCGCCGCAGAGAAGAATCCTGGGCGGAACCTCATCCCAACGCGAGCTTACCCCCGCGGCTTCACCCAGGTCTCCGACCACGCCAGGCACGCGCTCGACGCCTGCCGGTCGCCGCGCGTCTCGGCCCAGGGGTGGCCGGTCGCGAAGCGGCCGTTCCACTCGACCTGTGCCGAGCGCGCCGGGAAGAACGTGCTGAACACGCCGATCGGCCGGTTGTTGAAGCCGGGCGGCGCGTTGAGCACGAAGGGCTCGACGCAGTCGTACCAGGTCAGCCGGATGCGGTCGGCGCCCGAGGTGACGGTCTCGACCGCGGTCGAGCGCGGGTCGCCCGAGCGCCCGAACTCGGCGGTGATCACAGGCGCGTTCGTGTCGGCGAACTCGGGGAACAGCAACGTCTCGATCGTGCGCTGGAGCCACCGCGCCACCGCGGCGTTGTCGCTGAAGATGCGCAGCTGGCCCGAGCTGAGCTCGCTCTTGGCGAACAGCACGTGACCGGCGCCGGACGGACACCACAGCACGCGCCAGTGGCTGAAGCGGTCGGACTGGGTCTTGCCGCCGTCGTGGCTCAGGCGGATGAACGAGTTCTCGCCGGTCATCAGGACCGCGTTGGGATCGACGGGTGGGGTCATGGTCTCGTCCTCAGAGGGCGGCCACCTCGACGCGCGCGTCGTTGTAGCAGGCGCCCTCGGAAATGTCGGCGTGATCGGCGGGGCACAGCGCGGAGATCGTCTGGCCGTTGTCGCTCGTCGCCATCCACGCGCCCTTGAGCGTGCAGACCACTCCGCGGGGAATGATGTCGGTGACCCGGAGCGGCAGCCGGACCTCGCCGAGGTCGTTCCACACGCGCACCCGCATGCCGTCGCGCAGGTTGCGCGCCCGCGCATCGTCCGGGTGCATCTCGAGCGGCGGCGGCCCGTCGCCGACGTGGAGCCCGCCGAACGTCGATGTGATGCGCTGGTCCGACGCCGGAGAGATCAGCGTGAGCGGGTAGGACGACGTGACCGGCCGCCAGCTCGGCAGGCGCGCGCCGTACTTGCCCTCGAGGTAGGGCGACGCGAGCTCGACCTTCCCCGACTTCGTCTTCGGAAACACGTTCTTGAACAGGATCGCTTCCTCGCCGCCGCCGTCCACCGTCATCGGCGTCGCGCGATCGAGCGGGATCGCGCTCGGCCGCTTGCCTGCCATGCGTGCGTCGGCGCCGTCGAGCGCGTCGTCCATCAGCTCGGCGTCGGAGGCGCGGAACGCCGGATCATCGAACCCGAAGCGCGCCGACAGCCGGCGGAAGATCTCGGTGTTGGGTAGCGCCTCGCCCTGGAGCGGGATCACCCGATCAGCGCGCTGCAGCCAGTGCGTGCCGTACGCGGCGAAGAGATCGGCGTGCTCGAAGTGGCTCGCGGCCGGCAGCACGACGTCGGCGTAGGCGAGGCTGTCGGTCATCACGACGTCCGAGCCGACCACGAACAGATCCTCGCGCGCCAGGCCGCGCCGCAGCACGTTCTGCTCGGGGTGCACCACGAGCGGATTGTGGTTGTAGATGAAGAGCGCCTTGATCGGCGGCGACAGGGTCGCGTCGTTCAGGTGGCGGCCGACGTCGATGATGTTGATCAGCCGCGTGCCGGGGGGCACGAGGTCCGGCCGCCCCAGGCGCG
>Ga0318525_10000105_pt1 | contig 19909 bp, 18 predicted proteins | sample GRESIP052b4f23_FD_203482 | JGI IMG/M metagenome (GOLD analysis project Ga0318525, IMG submission 203482) | Tropical soil microbial communities from Luquillo Experimental Forest, Puerto Rico - GRE.SIPMG.052b4f23 | ecosystem: Environmental > Terrestrial > Soil > Tropical forest > Bulk soil...
CAGTCGGGCGGCTTGCCCCGCGCGAGGTTGGGCACGTTCGCGGGATCCACCTGCGCGGTCGTGTAGAGCCAGTGCCCGCCGTTGCGCGTGGCGTGGCGGGCCAGCTCGGCGTCGGGTATGCCGCCGAGCGGCGAGCGCAGGAAGCCCAGGACCGCGGGCGCATCGGCGGGATTGGCGAGCGCGCGCAGCAGCGCGTCGAGCTGCTGCAGCGCCGGGTCGCGCTCCGACTCGAGCGTGCGCCCGATCCAGATGGGAACGCCGCATGCGTGGAAGGCGCGCGCGTAGACGTGGACGTCGGTGAGCGCGCGCAGCAGCACCGCCACCTCGCCGGGTCGGAATCGGCCGGCACCGACCTCGCGCGCGACCCAGCTCGCGATCACCTCCGCCTCGGCCACGCGCGCGGCGTCCGCGGGCAGCTTCTGGCTGCCGATCTCCCAGCGCTCCAACCGGGGCTCGCCCACTCGCGGCCGGTGCGCCTCGAGCCCGTCGTACTGCACGTAGGCAGCGATCGATGCGTCGGAGCCGTGCGGCCGCGCGAACACCTCCTCGAAGAGCGCGTGCAGCGGCTCCACGAGCTCGGGGACCGCGCGGAAGTTCCGTGTCAGCACCAGCTGACGCGCGCGTGGCGAGCGCAGGATGGACTGGACCGCGTCTTCGTAGGCGGCGATGTCGGCGCCCCGGAAGCGGTAGATCGCCTGCTTCGGGTCGCCCACGATGAACAGGCTTCCGGGGCGGGCGGTCTCGCCCGGCGGCTCGGCGATCAGGAACACGATCTCGTACTGCAGCGGGTCGGTGTCCTGGAACTCGTCGAGGAACAGCAGCTGGTAGCGCTCGGCGACTGCACGCCGGACTTCGGGGTGATGCGAGAGCAGATCGCGGGCCAGCACCAGCAGCGCGTCGAACGGCAGCACGCCGCGGCGGCGGGCTTCGTCCCGCACCTGCCGCGCGAAGGGCTCGACCAGCGCCAGCGCTTCGCGCAGCAGCTCGTCGTCGATCTTGCGCAGCTTCTTGAGCAGCTTCAGCAGCTCGGCGGCGAGCTCCGTAGCCTCCGGGCATTTCTTCGCCTCCGGTGCCCGATCGAGCATCAGCCCGCGGATCCCCCTCGAGCTCTGGAAGTCCGCCTGCTCGAGCGCGCCGCGGAAGGCTTCTGCGCCGCCCTCGCACAGCGTGACGAGGAGGGGGCGCACGGCGGAGACGTAGCTCTCGGGTCCTTGAGCCGGTGGCGGTGCGATCGAAAGCGCGTCGATCGCGGCGACCGCCCGCTCGAGCGTAGCGCCGAGCACCTCTGCGACGCCTGGAAGAGGCCGGGCGAGTGACTCGTCGGAGACGGCGAAGCTCGCTGCCGCCCGTGCGAGGGTCTCGAGCTCGCGCAGCGCCAGGAGATCCAGCACGCGCGCGAAGCGCTCGGCGCGGGCGCCTTCGAGGCCCTCGGTGCCCGAGAGGAAGCGCTCCCACAGCTCGCCGACCAGCTCGTCCCACGCACCGCGGGTGTCGACAGAAAAGTCGGGATCCACTCCCGCCTCGATCGGGTACCGCCGCAAGAGCCGCGCGCAGAAGCCGTGGATGGTCGTGATCTCGGTCTCGGCGAGCGCGCGAAGCCGCGCCTCGGCGCGCTCCGCGATCTGCGCGAGCGCGAGCCCCGGCCGCGCGCGCAGCCAGCCGAAGGCACGGTCGGCCTCCTCGCCGGGGTCGTGCGGCACGGCGTCGAGCCGGCCACCCGCGCGAGCGCCCAGCCGCACCAGCGCGGCTTCGAGCCGCTTGCGCATCTCGGCGGCAGCCTTCTCGGTGAAGGTGATCGCCGCGAACGCCTCGGGCGCGAGGTCCTGCTCGATCGTCTGGCACAGCAGGCGCTCCACCAGGAGGCTCGTCTTGCCGCTGCCTGCGCCCGCGACCACGACCAGGTTCTCGCCGAACTCGTGGGCAGCCCGCTCGCGCGCCTCCGCGTCGCTCACGAGCTCTGCCCCGACAGCGCGAGATAGGCGGCCGCCCGGTCGCTGGCGCGCACGCGCGCCGCGCTCTGCGGGTGCTGGATTCGACACGCCACGGTGTAGGGGCAGGTGCGGCAGGCCTGCTCGGGTTTGCGGTTCGCGAGCGGGAAGAAGCCCGTGCTCAGGAGCTCGGCGATCGCGCCGAGCGCTGGGCCCGACAGCCGCGCCAGCTCCGCTGCCGGAGCGAAGCGCTCTTCGTCGCGATCGCGGTCGCGGTCCCGCTCCGGGCGGAGCGGCACCGTCAGCGTCTCTCCCCGCACCGGGCTCGGCTCTCTCCTGGCGACCAGCTGCGCGTAGATCGGGATCTGCAGCGCGAGCCCCCGCGCCACGCCCTTCGGGTCCAGCGGTCGATCGAATTGGCGGCTCGTCTTGTAGTCGCCGACGCGCAGCTCGCCGTTCGCGAGCCGCGCGATCCGGTCGATCTTGCCCCGGAGCGACAGCGTTCTGGCGCCGGCAGGCAACGCGCCTTCGATCCGCTGCTCGGAGAGAAGCTCCACCACGCCCTGCACCAGCAGCGACGCGAGATCGCGCTCGAGGAAGTCGACGAGCGCGCGCTGGATCGTGTCTCTGAACGCGCGCCAGGCGGTCGGGTGGCGCTCGCGCACGCGCGCGCGCTGCCCGGCTTCGAGCTCGACCAGCACCGGGCCGACCAGCGCGCGCGCCCGCTCGAGCGCGGCAGGGAACGTCGTCCCGGGTGCGAGCGCGCCGCCTTCGAAGAGCTCGTCGTAGATTCGTTCCAGCGCGCGGTGTACGAGCTCACCCGCTTCGCTCGCCTCGAGCTCGTCCGGGGAACGCGGCTGGAGAGGGTCGGCGCGGTAGATTCGCTCGAACAGCCCGCGCAGCGGGCATTGTCCGAGGAGCTCGACGTCGCTGGGGAACAGCTGCGCGGGCAGCGCGAGCGCGTCGCCGACTTCGCCGTCGTAGGGCAGGGCCTCCGCATCCGGCGCATCGATGCAGCGCACCAACTCGAGGCCTGCGCGCAGCGTTTCCGCCTCGACGGGCGGCAGCCGTGCTGAAATCGCGCCCAGCTCCTCCGCGCCGGCCGCGGCGCAGAGCGCCTCGCCGATCCGCAGCGAGGTCCGTTCTCCGTCCTCCCACCCCTGGGGCTCGTCGGGCACGACGTTGGTGCCCGATGCGACGAAGGGCAGCGAGCGCAGCAGCGCCGACGGGCTCTGCGCGCGGCCCGACGAGTCACTCTCCGCCCAGGACAGCACGACGCTCTCGCGCGCCTGGGAAAGCAGCAGTCCCAGCAAGAAGCGATCCTCGTCCGCAACGGTCCCGCGGAGCGGAATCGGCCGGCGCAGCTTCTCGCGCAGCGCCGCCCGCACGCCATCCGGCAGGAATGGATCGTCGGCGAGCGCCCGCGGCCACGCGCCGTGCACGAGGCCCAGCAGGAACAGGTGTCGGCAGGGCAGGGCGCGCGCCTGGACGGCGTCGAGCACGCGCACGCCGCCTTGGTCTTCCGAGAAAGGTGTCGAGCTCTGCTCGCACAGCGCCGCGTCGAGCATGCGCCCGAGCTCCGGCCGCTCGATCTCGCCCGAGACCCCGGCTGCTGCGCGCACTGCGTCGAGCCGGGCCACGGCTGCGAGCGGCTCGTGCGCCGCGACTGCGCTTTCCGCGGCGAAGAGCTCGCCTCCGAGCTCGCCCAGCACTCGGGCGGCGGTGGCGAAGTCGGGCGACGGATCGAGCGCGAGCGACGCCGCGGCGAGCCGCGTGAGCAGCCGTTCGAGCGCATCCCGCGCCGCTCCCGCCGCCTTCTCGCCGGCGAGCGCGGCCTGCCAGTCGCGAACACCGCGGACGACCGCTCGCTCGCGCGCGACCCGCTCTGCAAGCGCTGCGACTTCGGGAGCCAGTCGCACGCCGACGCTCGGCTCCAGTGACTCGGCCACGCGCACCACCGCCTCGCGCTCGAGATCGCGAGTCACCGCACGCGCGAGGTCGAGCCAGGCGCGGCGGCCGGGCGCAGCCACGTCGGGCACGCGCAGCGACGAGGTGAACGGAATCCCGTAGCCCCTGAAGATCGGTTCGAGCCAGGGCGCGTACGGCTCGAGCGAGCGCGCGACGATCTGGATGTCGCCCGGGGCGACGCCCGCCTCGATGCGCGCGAGCACCTCTCGCGCCACGCCGTCGAGCTCCGCGCGCGGCGAGCGCGCACGGCGTACCGAGAGCACCTCCGGGCGGACGTCGCCATCGGGATCGAGCGCAGGGTCGCCGACCACCTGAGTCTCTTCCGGCTCGAACGGCCAGGGCCACTCCGCACGCAGCCGCTCGGCCCAGGCTCCTCCGAAGTCGGGCTGGAAGAAGCGCAGCTCGACGTGCCTCGCGGCGACTGCGATCAGATCGCCGACCGAGCCGACCAGCTCCGTCGCGCCATGGACCTCGACGCGCGTGAAGCCACGCCGCGCGAGATGCTCGCGCGCTCCCCGCTCGGCCAGGCGGAACAGACCCACGCGATCGAAGACTCCGTCGCGCTCCAGCCTCGCGAGCGCCTCTTCGACCTCTCGGAAGACCCACGCCAGGTCGCGCTGCGCGCGTGGCAGCTCGCGCCAGGGAAGTCCTGCATCGCGCAGATCGCGCACGGTCGCGGCCAGGGCGGGAGCGAGCCCGGGGCGTTCCGCCAGCCGCGCGCCCAGCACACCCTTGGCGCGCGCGCACCAGGCGACGAGCTCCGCGAAGCTGGACGCGTCCAGCACCGCCCGCACCGCCACGCCCGTCTCCGCCACGCAGCGTTCGGCGAAGCCGCGGAAGGTGACGATCTCGCGGCCGAGCAGCGCTCCACTCGGGGAAGCCTCGATCGCAGCGAGGCGGCGCTCGTGCAGCACCCGCGTCGACGCGGCGATCTCGAGGACGCGTTCGATCCCGCCCACTGCCGGGTCGAGCTAGCGCAGCTTGCGGAAGAACGCGCGGATGTCGCCGACCAGCGCGTCCGGCTCTTCGAGCGCGGCAAAGTGGCCGCCCGACTTGAACACGCTCCAGTGTCGCAGGTCGAACGCCGCCTCGGCCCACTTGCGCGGCGCCTTGTAGATCTCCTTGGGGAAGATCGCGCCGCCGGTCGGCACGGCGATCTTCTCGCCCGCCGCGCCGAACCGCCCCGCGCGCATGGTCTCGCAGTAGAGCCGCGTCGACGAGGTGATCGACTGGGTGACCCAGTAGATCATCACGTTGGTGAGCAGCTCGTCCTTCGTGAAGCGCGACTCGACGTTGCCCTTGCAGTCGCTCCAGGTGCGGAACTTCTCGACGATCCACGCCGCCAGCCCCGCTGGCGAGTCGTTCAGGCCGTACCCCAGCGTCTGTGGCTTCGTGCCCTGGATCTGCTGGTAGCCGGTCTCGTTCTTCTGGAAGTTCCCGACCTCGCCCATCCAGGCCAGCTCTTCGGGAGTCACTCCCTCCATCGGGTTCGGCACGCCCGCCGGTGGACCAGCGACCAGCATGTTCATGTGGATCCCCGCCACGTGCTGCGGGTCGACCCGGCCCAGGTGCGCGGTCGCGATGGCGCCCCAGTCACCGCCCTGCGCGCCGTAACGGGTGTAGCCCAGCTGCGCCATCAGCGCGGCGTTCGTCGCCGATACCTCGGCGATGTCGAAGCCGGACTTGCGCGGCGCTTCGCTCCAGCCGTACCCCGGCATCGACGGGCACACGACGTGGAACGCGTCCTCGCGGCTGCCGCCGTGCGCCACCGGATCGGTGAGCGGCCCGATGATCTTGTGGAACTCGTACACCGACCCGGGCCAGCCGTGCGTGATCACGATCGGGAACGCGTTCGGCTCGCGCGAGCGCTGGTGGATGAAGTGCAGCGACAGGTCGCGCACGCGCGCCTTCCAATGGTCGAACTCATTCAGCGCGCGCTCGTGCTTGCGCCAGTCGTACTTGTCGCGCCAGTACGCGACCAGCTCGCGCAGGTAGGAGAGCTCGGTGCCGTAGCCCCAGTCCGCTCCGTCGAGCTGATCGGGAAAGCGGGTGCGAGCGAGACGCTGCTTCAGGTCTTCGAGCACGGCGTCTGCGACCTGGATCTGGAAGCGTTCCATCGACGGACTCCTCGGCGAGGGCGCTATTCGAACACCGCGCCGTCGCCGTCGCAACTGGACGCTTGACGCCGCTCTCCGGCAGGCGTACCTAGGATGTTGTCGGTCGAGGCCGAGCCAAGGAGGAATGAGGGGCTCGCCGCGCGGTCGATCGCGGGTTCGGTTCGCCGAAGGGCTGAGAATCGGCCGACGTCATGGTGCTGCACGGCGAGCAGACAGGTGCTCCGGCGATCCCGCCGGGGACGTCAAACCAAGCCGGGAGGATCGGGAGCGATTCCCCGACGAGGCAGCGCCAGCTCCGCCACGAGCGAAGGCGGCGTCAACATCCGCCGCGGCGCTGCGATGCTTCTCGCCGGTGTCTCCCGCTCGCGAGTGCGAGTCACTCACTCCTCGTGCCGAAAGTCCCGAGAGCGAAACGTCGCCGTCACCTGTGCCCTCAGGGCCCGGATCACCGTGAACCGCTTCGAGCTCGCCTTCCTGGCACTCGTCGGAGCGCAGGCCGCCCACTCGTTCGAGGAGTACGTGGGCCGGCTCTACGACGTCTTCCCGCCGGCGCGCGCCGTGAGCGGGCTGATCTCCCAGGACCGCGCGCGCGGCTTCGTGATCTTCAACCTCGCCCTCGTCGGCTTCGGGCTCTGGTGCTTCCTCTTCCCGGTGCGGCGGCGGTGGCGATCGGCGGTCCCGCTCGCTCAGTTCTGGGTCGCAATCGAGCTCGTCAACGGAATCGGTCATCCGCTCTGGTCGGTGATACAGCTCGGCTACACGCCTGGCGTCGCCACGGCCCCGGTGTTGCTCGTGCTCGCGTTGTACTTGGCGCGCCAGCTTCGTGCGGGTCAAAGTTCTGCCAGGGGGTGACGAGCATGTTGACGTCGACGACGTTCGAGCTGCCCGGGGTGCGCGTCGTGCGCTGCCTGGGGCTGGTGCGGGGGATCACGGTGCGCACGCGAGCGCTGCCGGTGAGCATCATCGGCGGCCTGCGCACGATGTTCGGCGGGCGCGCGGGAATCTTCGCGAACCTGTGCGAGTCCGCGCGCGCGGAGTCGTACGAGCTGATGGTGAAGCACGCGCACAACATGGGCGCGAACGCTGTCGTGGGCGTGCGCTACCACACCGGACCGATGGTCGGCGCGGCCGAGGTGCTGTGCTACGGCACCGCGGTGGTCGTGGAGGAAACGCGGTCCTGACCGACCAGTGGGCGGCAGGCGCGAGCTACGAGGACTTCATGGGCCGCTGGAGCCGGCTGCTCGCGCCGCGCTTCGTGTCCTGGCTGTCCGTGGGTGCGGGCGCGCATTGGCTGGACGTCGGGTGCGGAACGGGAGCGCTCACGGATGCGATCTGCACTGGCGCGGATCCGGCGTCGGTGGTGGCGTGCGATCCCTCGGAGCCGTTCATCGCATACGCCCGCCAGCGCCCTCTCGATGCGCGGGTCTCGTTCGTCGTCGCCGGTGTCGGGAGTCTCCCGACGCGCCCGACCGGACTCGACTGCGTCGCCTCGCTCCTCGCCCTGAACTTCTTCCCCGAGCCGCATGCAGCGATCGCTGAGATGCGGCAGATCTCGGCGCCGAACGGCGTGGTGTCGGCCTGCGTCTGGGACTACTCGGAGCGCATGGAGCCGCTGAGGCGATTTTGGGACTCGGCCGTGGCATTGGATTCGCGCGCTGCAGAGCTCGACGAGGGGCGCCGCTTCCCGATCTGCAGGCAGGATGCGCTGGAGTCTCTGTTTCGCGCTGCCGGCCTCGGCGACGTCCGCTCTGATTCGATCGAAGCTCCCGTTCGATTCAGGGCGTTCGCCGAGCTCTGGGAGCCATTCCTGGGCGGCACGGGTCCGGCGCCTTCCTACGTGTCGAGCCTCGACTCACTGCAACGCCAGGCCCTGGCCGAGCGATTGGAGCGCTCGCTCGCCCGACAACCCGACGGCTCGATCTCGCTCGTCGCGAGAGCGTGGGTCGTGCGAGGAGTCGCGCGTCGCTAGTCCGCGCTGCCCGAGTCGCAGCGGTAGCACGAGTCTGCGAGCTCGACCCACGCACCTGCCGCCGCACGCTGCTCCCACACCATCCGCCCGCTCCCTCCGCTCGGAAGTTTGTAGGCGATCCAGAGCTCCCTCTTGCCATCGGCGTCCAGATCGGTCGCGTACAGCACGTGCATGTCGCCGCTCCGTTCGTCGTCCGCGAGGAAGCGGCGCAGGCTCTGCTCGAGCTCGGGCGTCGGCCTGGACGACGAGTGCGGCTTCGCGCCGCGGTCCAGCTCGAAGAACTGGCTCTCGAAGGAGCGCCCCGGAACGAGCCCGTACTTGGCGGTGTCGCCCTTCGGGTCCGCGTACTGGCGCTCGGCCTGGATCGGAAACTCGGCGCCACCGTCCGCGAAGGCGTCGCGCAGGACGCCGCCGGTGAGCGCCATTCTCATTGGATCGAACGGACCGAACTGCGCGGACTCGAGCTCCAGCAGCGGATGGAAGCGGCCCTCCTCGACGTAACCGATCACGCCCGGCTGGGGCCCGATCGGCACGCCAGTCCCAGCGAGCATCAGGCCGAGCAGCGCGACGATGAGCATGAGCGCTTGTCGGCAGAGCGCGATCTGGGCTAGATAGGGCGCATGGGGTCGCGCGTCGCTCTGGCGCTGCTCGCCGCCTCGCTGCTCGCTGCCGCGGTGCACGCGAAGGCGGCGGACCTCGGGGCCGAGCCGATGGGGCGCGTGGCGGTGCTGCCCGACCGGCCGGGACCGCACTGGTTCTGGCTCTCCGACATCGTGCTGCACCGCACGGCGCTCTTCGACGCCGACACGGGCGACATGCTCGGACTGCTCTCCGCCGGCACGCAGAACGTGGGCTTCGTGGTCGATCCGCTGTTCTCGGCGGACCACCGCGAGATCTACCTGCCCGAGAGCTACTTCTCGCGCGGCGTGCGCGGCGACCGCACCGACGTGGTGACCGTGTACGACGCGCGCACGCTGCAGCCCGTGCAGGAGATCGCGATCCCGCCCAAGCGCGCCGAGTACTATCCAGGCAACGCGGCGAATGCTCTCTCGGACGACGGGCGCTGGGTGGCGGTGTTCAACCTGACGCCGGCGCAGTCACTCTCGCTGGTCAACGTGCGCGAGCGCCGCTTCACGCAGGAGGTCGCGACTCCCGGCTGCGGCCTGGTGTTCCCGGGGGGACCGCAGCGCTTCTTCATGGTCTGCGGCGACGGGTCGCTCCTGGTGGTGAGCCTCGGTGCGGACGGGGCGCCGACGGTCGCGCGCACCAAGCCGTTCTTCGACCCCAACAAGGACCCGCTCACCGAGAAGGCGGTGCGCTTCAAGGACCAGTGGGTGTTCGTCTCGTTCGAGGGGATGATCCATGCGGTCGACGTGTCGGGCGCGGAGATCCGCTTCGCCGAGCCGTGGTCGCTCTTCGACGACGCCGACCGCAAGGCGTCGTGGCGGATCGGCGGGAACCAGCACCTGGCCGTGCACGCCGCGACGGGACGGCTCTATGCCCTGGTGCACCAGGGGGCGGCCGACACGCACAAGCGTTCCGGGCGAGACGTCTGGGTCTACGACCTGGCCTCGCACAAGCGCGTGCAGCAGATCACGCTCGCGAATCCACTCGCGGGGCTGGTGCGCGAGCGCATGGGCTTCGCGCGCGGCGGCACCGCGAGCTGGCTGCTGTCCGCGGTGCTCCCCAACCCCGGGGTCGACGTGATCTACGTGACCCAGGACGACGCGCCGCTGCTGCTCGCCACCGGCGTCAGCCCGATGCCCGTGATGGTGCAGGATGCGCGGAGCGGAAACACGGTCGGCGAAGTCGACGACGCGAGCTTCTCCGCGACGCTGTTCTTCGCACCCTAGAGGAGAGACGGAAGCCGATGTTGCCGCGGGTCGATCCGGTGCTGCTCGCGACGTTGCGCGCGGCGCTCGCGCTGCTGCTCGCGGCGGCGGCGCTGCACAAGCTGCGGGACTTGGCGGAGTTCCGTGCGGTGCTCGCCGAGTACCACGTCCTGCCGCAGCCGCTTCTACACATCGGTGTGTGGGGTGTGCCCGCGGTCGAGGCGGGAATCGCTCTGACGCTCGCTGCGCCTGGCTCGTCGGGTCCTGCTGCAGCCGCACTTCTCCTCGCTGCGTACGGCGCCGCGATGGCGTTGAACCTCGCGCGCGGCCGCCGCGAGGTCGAATGCGGCTGCTTCGGTCCGGGGCAGAGTCAGCCGATCTCGAGAGCGCTCGTTGCGCGCAACGCGCTTCTCGTCGTTGCCGCGCTCGTCTGTCTCTCGCCGACTGCGCCACGCGCGCTCGTCTGGCTGGACTGCGCGACGATCGCCGCCGCTACCGCGTGCCTGGCGCTGCTCTGGCTCGGCGTCCAGCGCTCGCTCGCGCTCCGCCCGCGCGTGGCTGCGCTGCGAGGGGAGTCGTGATCCAGGCGCTCGTCGTCTCGAACCTGGTGCTCTGGGTCGCGGTGCTCGCGCTCGCCGCGCTGGTCGTGGCGTTGATGCGCCAGATCGGCGTGCTGTACGAGCGCATCGCGCCCGCGGGCGCGCTGGTGGCGGGCGCCGCGCCACGAGTGGGCGAGCGCGCGCCAGTGGTCACGGTCCCGGAGCTCGAGGGCGGGTCAGTGACGCTCGGCGAGCCGAGCGCGGACGGGCGCAGCACGCTGCTGTTCTTCCTCTCGCCGACCTGTCCCGTGTGCAAGACGCTCCTGCCGGTCGTGCGCCAGATCGCGCGCGCCGAAGCGCGTACCCTGCGGGTGGTGCTCGCCAGCGACGGGCCGCGCGAAGAGCACGTCGCCTTCGCCCGCGAGCACGCGATCGACGAGCTCCCCTACGCGCTCGGCGCACCGCTCGGCCTGGCGTACCGCGTGGCGAAGCTCCCCTACGCGGTGCTCGTCGATGCGGCCGGGATCATCCGAGCCGAGGGCCTGGTCAACACCCGCGAGCACCTCGAGAGTCTGTTCGAAGCGATGGAGCGCGGGGTGGCCTCGGTCGACGAGTATCTGGCCCAGAAGAGACAGGAGGTCGCCTGAGCATGGCGAACGATCGACTGGACCGCTGGATCGAGCGGCGTGCGCGCGGCCTGGCGCGCGGCACCTCGCGGCGCAGCTTCCTCGCCCGGCTCGGCACGATCGTCGTTGGCGCCGCGGGCCTGCCGCTTCTCCCGGTCGCGCGCGCCTCGGCCGGCGAGCGCGTGCCCGCGCCCGACGAAGTCGCGCTGGCCGGCAAGCCCGAAGGCGACCCGAAGCGCTGCGAGTACTGGCGCCACTGCGCGATCGACGGCTTCCTCTGCGCCTGCTGCGGCGGCAGCCAGAACACCTGCCCGCCCGGCACGGAGATGTCGTCGATCACCTGGATCGGCACCTGCAAGAACCCCGCGGACGGCAAGGACTACATCATCTCGTACAACGACTGCTGCGGGCAGAGCGTGTGCGGCCGCTGCAACTGCACGCGCACCGAAGGCGAGAAGCCGATCTACATCACGCCGAAGAACAACGACGCGCTCTGGTGCTTCGGCACCAAGAGCCGCGCCGTGCAGTGCTCGGTCGCGGTCGTGCTGGGCGTGGCGACCGAGTCGTCGTGAGCCGAGTCGCGCTGGCCGCGGTCCTGCTGGCCGCCGCGTCCCACACACCCGCGGTCGACTACACGCTTCATTGCCAGGGCTGCCACCTTCCCGACGGGAGTGCAACACCAGGAAGTGTTCCCGCACTCTCGGGCACCGTCGCCCGCCTGGCACGTACACCGGGCGGCCGCGAGTACATGGCGCGCGTTCCCAACGTCGTCCAGGCACCGCTCGACGATGCCGAGCTCGCGGCGCTGCTCACCTGGGTGGTGCAGCGCTTCGGCGGACCCGGCGATTTCGCGCCGTATACTGCCCGGGAGATCGCCGGGCTGCGCGCGCAGCCGCTCGTCGACGTCGCGGCGGCGCGACGCGAGTTGTTGGGCGGCGACGCGAGCCGGTAGGCTGGCAAGATGAATCGCTGCACGGAGCTGGTTGCTGCGTTCGCTGACGCCCGGAGGAGAAACGGTGCGATCGTTGCGCTCGTCGGCGCCATCAACGCCAGGGACCTCAGGACCACGACGGTATCTCCAGAAGCCAAGGCCGCGCTGATCACTGGCCTCGAGCATCCCAATGCGAAGGTGCGATGGTGGTGCCTTCAGCTCATGGATCACCTCGCGGACGAGTCGTACGTTGCCCCATTCTCTCGAAGCTCTCGGATCCGGTTGCGAAGGTGCGTCGACACGCGATCCACGCGCTGAGCTGCGCTGCCTGCAAGCGGGATCGGCGGCACCTGGAGGCACAGATCGAGGAAGCGCTGCAGCGGGTGGTCGAGACCGATCCGGACGAGAAGGTGCGCGCAGAGGCTCGAGCGGCCCTCGCTGGAGTCCACTGAGGGAGGGTGAAGATGCGCCTGGGGAGAGTTGCCGCGGCATGGTCGGGGGGACTGCTGCTCCTCTTCGGGCTGCTGTACGTGGTCGCGGCTCGGCAGATGTTGGCGCTTGCGGAGCTGGAGCAGCTGAGCCCGACGGCGCTCACCGATCTGCGGGTCATGTACGGCGCGCTCGAGATCGGGCCCGGGCTCTTCTGCCTCGCGAGCCTGGGGCGGACGCGCTGGCTCGAGCCCGCGCTCGCCCTCGCCGCGATCACGTTTGCGTGCATCGCCGGGGTCCGCCTGCTCGGCATCGCGCTGGACGGGACGGCGAACCAGTATCATCTGACGGCGATCGCGATCGAGATCGGGACTTGTTTGTTCGCTAGCCTCGCGTGGCGTGGTGTGTCGACCGACGGAGCCGGCGCTGGCTGAGCGGCAATCCGACATCGGGCTCCGTCGCACGGAGCTTCGAGACCTCGACTTCGTGCTGGCGCTCGAGCGCCATCCCGAGAACTCCCCGTTCATCGGCTCCTGGTCGAGGGAAGAGCACCAGGCGGCGATGGGAAGCAGCGATCGCGAGCACTGGCTCATCGAGCATGGCCACCCCGCGGGCTACCTGATCTCGTACGACCTGCGGGCCATGGGCTTCGGCGTGTACGTCAAGCGCGTCGTGGTCGCGTCGAAGTCCCGCGGCGTCGGCAGGGTCGCGCTCGACCGCTTTCTCGATCACGCGTTCACCGACCTCGCGGCCTCGTTCGTGTGGCTCAGCGTGTTCGCGGACAACGCCAGAGCGCGTCGCTGCTACGAGTCGCTCGGGTTCCGAGAGCGCTCCTTCGCCGCCGATGAGCGCGCTGCACACCATGCGGCAGCGGGCGGCTTCTCCGAGCGGAGCCTCCTCATGTTCGTGCATCGCGCCGGCAGTCCCGAATGAAGCAGCTGTGGACGCGGAGCTGGAGCCTCGTCCTGCCGATCCTGGCCTGCGGACTGCTCGCAGCGGCGTGGGGACGGGAGCTCGGGTGGCTCTTGCTCTCGGCCACGGGGGTCAGCCTCATGGCTGCGGTGGTGGCCGGAGTGCATCATGCGGAGGTCGTCGCTCACCGGGTCGGTGAGCCGTTCGGAACCCTGGTGCTCGCGCTCTGCATCACCGTGATCGAGCTCGGCCTGATCGGGTCGATCATGCTCTCGAACGCCTCGGGCGCCAGCACGCTCGCGCGCGACACGCTGTATTCCACGGTGATGGTCGTGTGCAACGGTGTGGTCGGGGCGTGTCTCGTTGCGGGCGCCCTCCGCCATCACACGCTGGCCTTCCGTGTCGAGGGCGCGACGCATGCGCTCGCGGTCCTCGCGCCCCTTGTCACGCTGACGCTGATCCTGCCCGAGTTCACGACCACCACGCCCGGTCCGACCTACGCGCGCCCGCAGCTCGCATTCGTCAGCGTGTCGTCGCTGGTGCTCTACGGCGTGTTCGTGTTCGCGCAGACGGTGCGCCACCGCGCCTACTTCCTGCCGCCGGAGACGGGCGCCGAGGAGGAGCACGTGGCTCCGCCCTCCGTGCGAGTCACGCTGACGAGCCTCGGGTTGCTGCTGCTCTCGCTGGTCGCGGTGGTCGGCCTGGCGAAGCTGCTCGCCCCGGCCATCGAAGAAGGCGTCCGCGCCATGAATGCGCCGCTGCACGTGGTCGGACTCGTCATCGCCCTCGTGGTGCTCTCGCCGGAGTCGATGGCGGCGATTCGCGCGGCGGTGAACGACCGCATGCAGACCAGCCTGAACCTGGCGCTCGGCTCCGCGCTCGCCACGATCGGGCTCACCATTCCCGCAGTGGCGTCGATCTCCGTGGCGATGGGTCTGCCGCTCGAGCTGGGCCTGGCGCCCACGCAGATGGTGCTGCTCGTCCTGACGCTGCTGCTGTCGACGATCACACTCGCGAGCGGGCGAGCAACGGTGCTGCACGGCGCCGTACACATGGCGGTGTTCGGCGCGTTCCTGGTGCTGGCGTTCGTGCCGTGAGCGCGCTCGCAATCGTGTATCTTGCGTGACCTATGCGTCACCTGAACCCTCCCTCGTTCCCGAAACCGAATGGCTACACCCACGCGGTCGAAGCGGCCGCAGGCCGCACCGTGTACGTATCCGGGCAGGTGAGCCTCGACGCGGCCGGCAAGGTGGTCGGCGCGGGCGACGTCGCCACGCAGGCCCGTCAGGTGTTCGAGAACCTGAAGACGGTCCTGGCTGCCGCGAACGCGACGCTCGAAGACGTCGTGAAGATCACCGTCTTCATGACCGACCTCACCGGGCTTTCCGCTTTCCGCAAGCTGCGCAACGAGTACTTCCCCAAGGACCCGCCCGCGAGCAGCCTGGTCCAGGTCGCGGGGCTCGTGCTCCCGGAGCTCTTGATCGAGATCGAGGCGGTGGCGGTCGTGTCAGCGGAAGTCGTACGAGCGCGGCAGTAGCTCGGCCATTCCTGCTCCGTCGATCCGCTCGAACCGCCGCGCGCGCACGTGGATCACGCCGTCTTGACTTTGGACCGGGCCTTCGACGAGCAGGATGCCGGACGACTGTACCACTGCGCGGTGGCGGTGGAACATGTCGGGGACGACGATCGCGTTCGAGGTGCCGGTCTCGTCCTCGAGCGTGAGGAAGAGAAAGCCCTTCGCGGTGCCGGGGCGCTGGCGCACGATCACCGCGCCGGCGATGCGCACCCAGCTGCCGTTCTTCGCGCTGCGCAGCTCGGAGGCGGAGAGCACGCCGCGCGCACGCAGCTGCTCGCGGAAGTGGCTCATCAGGTGTGCGCCCGTGGTGATGCCGGTGCCGCGGTAGTCGGCGACGGTGGTCTCGAACGGAGTCATCTCGGCGAGCGGCGAGGGAGTTGTGGACTCGGCGCGGGCGAGCAGCCCGCCCGTGAGCGCCGCGATCTGCCACAGCGCTTCGCGGCGCGCGAGACCCAGGCTGGCGCAGGCGCCGATCGAGCCGAGCTTCTCGAGCTCGTCGCGGTGGAGCTGCGTGCGTGCGCCGAGATCGGCGAGTGACTCGTAGGGCGATTCCGCCGCGACGCGCTCGCCGGCGTCCTGGCGCAGGCCGTCGACGTAGCGAATGCCCAGCCGCACCTCGCCGGCGTCGGTGACGTGGCAGAGCCAGTCGCTCTCCTGCACGTCGATCGGCAAGACGCGCACGCCATGTCTCTGGGCGTCCTGCACCAGCGTGGCGGGACTGTAGAAGCCGAGCGGCCAGTGGTTCAGCATGGCGGTGAGGAAGCAGGCCGGATGGTGCGCGCGGATGTAGGCCGAGGCGTAGGCAAGCAGCGCGAAGCTGGCGGCGTGGCTCTCGGGAAAGCCGTACAGCGCGAAGGAGCCGATCTGCTTCACGATCTCTTCTTGCGCCGCCGGTGAGACACCTTTCTGTGTCATTCCAGCGCGCAGCTTGCGCACGATCTCGTCCATGCGCTCGACCGAGCGCTTGAAGCCCATGGCGCGGCGCAGCTCTTCCGCTTCGCCGCCCGAGAAGCCGGCGATGGTCATGGCCATGCGCAGGAGCTGCTCCTGGAACAGCGGCACGCCGAGCGTGCGTTTCAGAATGGGCTCGAGGTCTGGGTGCGCGTAGCTCACGCGCTCGCGCCCCGCACGGCGCTGCAGGTACGGCTGCACCATCTCGCCGGTGATCGGACCGGGGCGGATGATCGCGACCTCGACGACCAGGTCGTAGAACGAGGTCGGCTTCATGCGCGGCAAGGTCGCCATCTGCGCGCGGCTCTCGACCTGGAACACGCCGGTGGTGTCGGCGGCCCGCAGCATCGCGTAGGTCTTCGGGTCGTCCGCGGGGATCCGGTCGAGCGCGACGTCGGCGCCGTCGTGGGTGCGCACCAGCGGGATCGCGTCCTCGAGCACCGCCATCATGCCGAGCCCGAGCAGGTCGATCTTGATGATGCCGAGGTCCGCGCAGTCGTCCTTGTCCCACTGGATCACCGTGCGTCCCGGCATGCGCGCGGGCTCGAGCGGCACCACCTCGTCGAGCCGGCCCTTCGCGATCACCATGCCGCCCGAGTGTTGACCCAGGTGGCGTGGCAGGTTCTGCGCCTCCTGCACCAGCCGCAGCAGGTGCTGCACGCGCTGCGCGCCGGGATGCATGCCCGCGTCGCGCAGCTGACGCTCGAGCGCGTCGTTCTCGTCGGTGAACTCGTGGTGCGAGAGCAGCTTCGCCAGCCGATCGATCTGCTCGGCGGCGAAGCCGAGCACCTTGCCCATCTCGCGCACCGCGCTCTTCGCGCGGTAGGTGATCACGTTCGCGGTCATGCCCGCGCCGGCGGCGCCGTAGCGCTGGTAGACGTACTGCAGGATCTCCTCGCGGTGGTCGCCCGACGGCAGGTCGACGTCGATGTCCGGCCACTCGCCGCGCTCCTCGGACAGGAAGCGCTCGAACAGGAGCTCGTAGCGCACCGGGTCGATCGCGGTGATGCCGAGCGCGTAACACACGATCGAATTGGCCGCCGAGCCGCGTCCCTGACACAGGATCCCGCGCGCGCGGCACTCGCGCACCACGTCCCACACGATCAGGAAGTAGCCCTCGAGCTGGAGCCGTCCGATGATGCCGAGCTCGTGCTCGAGCTGCGTGCGCGCCTGCTCGGGCACGCGGCCGCCGTAGCGCTCGCGCGCGCCTTCGAACGCGAGCCGGCGGAGCAGGGTAGGCAGGGATTCTCCGCCCGTCGGGAAGTCGGGGAACTCGTAGCCGAGGTCCTCGAGCCGGAAGGCGCAGCGCTCCGCGACCTCGAGCGTGTTCGCGAGCGCGAGCGGGAGGTCGGCGAAGCGCCGCGCGGTCTCGTCCGGCGTGTGGAGGTGCCGCTCGGCGTTGGGCAGGAGCACCCGGCCCGCCTCGTCGAGCCGGACGCCGTGCGCGATGCAGCTGAACGCGTCGAGCAGCCGCTTCCCCGACACTGCAGCATGTCGCACGTCGCCGGTCGCGAGCGGCGCGATGCCCGTCGCCAGGAGCTTCCGGTTCGCGCGCTCCTCGTCCGGGTCGCAATGCCGCCACAGCTCGCCGAACGCATCCCCGCCGAAGATCTTCCGCACCGGCCCCGCGAGCGCTGGCTCGCGCACCAGCGCGACCAGCCCGGCCGCGTGCTCGCGCAGCTCGTCCCAGCTCACCCGGCAGTGCGGCTTCTCGACGCGCGCATGCCCCAGCGTGAGCAACCTACACAGATTCTTGTAGCCCGCGCGCTCCTTGACGAGCAGCGTCACCCGCCCGCCGTCAGGCGGCGGATCGGACTTCCGCCTGCGCCGGGCCTCGGCGAAGAGGTGCACGCGCGCACCGCAGATCGCCTCGATTCCCGCCCCGCGCGCCGCGCGGTGGAAACGCGGAAGACCGTACACGCCGTGCGAATCCGTGAGCGCGAGCGCCCCATGTCCCAGCTCTGCCGCCCGCGCCGCCAGCTCCTCGGGCGCAGAGCTCCCCTCCAGAAAACTGAAGGCGCTCCGCGCGCTTAGCTCGATGAAGAGGGGTGAGGCCATGGCGGGGAACGAAAGCGACCCGTGCAGTTTCGCCCTTCATTCGCCCTCGGGTCAAGCGCAAGGCTCGCTGCTCGAGCCGGCGTCCAACGCCGATAGACAACGGCCAAGGGAGCGATGAATGTCAGGCCCGGATCGGTCGATCGCAGTCGCCACCTGGCTCTGGTTTGCCGTTTTTCGTCCTTGGGCTCTCTTGGGCGTGGTCTTGGCATGAAGTCTCGGTGGTCGGCCAAGCCTGGAAGCAATCGGCCCAGGCGACGACCCGCAACTGTGGAGTTGAATGGGCGGCCTGGTGCCGCTGGCGTACCTGCTGCCTCTAGCGTTCTGGGTCGTCTTGATGACGGCCGCCATCGTCACCGGGCTGGCCCTGTGGCGACAGCGAGGGCGACTGAGGTGGCAAACTCGAGTCGCGCTGGCGACAGTCGGCGTCGTAGTTCCGATCGGCTTTGCCGCGGCCCTGCTGGTTCTCCCAATGCTCCCCGTGCTGTTTCGGGCTGGCGTCTGTCGAACCGATGTCTTCGACCAGGCGGCCTCGCCTGACGGCCGCTACACGGCGTCAGTCGTCGAGGTCGACTGTGGAGCCATGAGTAGCCAAAATCGGCAGGTGCTCCTTGCGCGGACTGGCTATCTGCTCGCTCGCACAACGCTCCTCTTCTTCAACGGAGCGCCCGTGCTGAAGCTTTCATGGAGCGGCCGTGTTTTGACCATCAAGGGCGATCGATCGACGCGCTCGCTGGCGAGGAAGCCTCCGGACCCGATGCACCGGGGCGGTGTGCTGGCGAGATATGTCGAGCAAAGCAGCTGAGATCCCCCGCCAAAGCTCGTGCTGACGGAGAGCAGCAGTCGAAGATGAGGCCACTCCCCTGCGTCAGTAATGATCGCGGCCATGCCGCGAGACTGAGACGCCTGCAGCGAACAAGGGGAGATAGTGAACGTGCGAATCACCGTCGCCTGCGCCTGCTGTGTCACGATCGTCGGATGCTCTTCGGGATACCATTCGAGTGAGATGAGCGCTGCGCTCGAGTCGACCAAGCCCAGCTACGCGTCGACCAGCTTCGCCAGCTTCTCGGTCGCCGACATCGAGGCGACGAAGCCGCAGCTGAAGCTACCGGCGCGAATCGCGATTGCTCCGCCGGTCCAGGCGTATCGGCCCAGCTACACGGATCGGCACTGGGCAAGTCAACTCAACACGTGGAGCCCCGAAGAAGTCGACGTTCTGCAGGCGCTCGAAAAGCCGCTCCGGGCCGCCGGCATTGCCTCGGAAGTCGTGGTGCTGCCGAGCTCGCTCGTCGCGGTCTGCGGCGATCGAGACGAATCCTGTCGCGTCGATGCTGAGCGCGCCGCAGCGGCGCGCGCGCGCGCGGATGCCTTGCTGATGGTCGATCTGGCGACGGACACTGACGAATACGTGAATCCGGCCAGTGCGCTTTACCTCACGATCATCGGAATGTGGCTCGTTCCGGGAACGCACCGAAACGCTCTCACCGTCGCCGAAGGCGTGCTCATCGACAACCGCAACGAGTACCTCTACGCGTTTGCCCGAGGCCAGGGCGAGAGCAAGTCGTTGCGACCGCTGATCTACGCCGACACGGCCTCGGTCGTTCACTCCTCGCGCGTGGAGGCTCTCAGGAGCTTCGACAAGGCATTCCTCGACCAGGCGCGGCAGCTCGCCGTTCACTAGTTCGCGAGCCGGGTTCTCGGCGAGAATCGCCGCATGTTCGATCACCTGGGGATCGTCGTTCGAGACCTCGCGGCGTCGCGAGTGTTCTATTCGGCTTGCCTCGAACCGCTCGGGCTGCGTTTGCTCGAAGACCACTCGCAGTCCTCTCGCGAGGGCTGGCTCGTGTACGGGCCTCCGAGCCGCAGCTCCTTCCTGGTGGTCGCCGCGGGCAGACCCGGCTACTGGACCTCATCGCACCAAGCGTCGGCATCTCCGATCCATCTCGCCCTCGCAGCAGAGAGCACTGCGGCCGTCGACGCGTTCCACCGCGCGGGCCTCGAGAGCGGCGGTAGGGCCAACGGGCCGCCTGGCTCACGCGGGCCGTCGGGGACGTACTATGCGGCGTATCTGATCGA
>Ga0318525_10000115_pt1 | contig 19542 bp, 17 predicted proteins | sample GRESIP052b4f23_FD_203482 | JGI IMG/M metagenome (GOLD analysis project Ga0318525, IMG submission 203482) | Tropical soil microbial communities from Luquillo Experimental Forest, Puerto Rico - GRE.SIPMG.052b4f23 | ecosystem: Environmental > Terrestrial > Soil > Tropical forest > Bulk soil...
GATACTTGCCGCGCGCGATGCGCTTGGTCTTGTCCGCCGACGAGGTCTTGGTGGCGGGCGGCTTGGCGGTCGGGGCGGGCGTCGTCGCCGCAAGGGCCAGTGCGGCGCCACCCAGCGCGGCGACGACTAAGGCGAGTGCCGTGATGCGTCTCCAGTTCACTGCGACCTCCTGAGTGTGGGGAAACGTGAACGCGGACCCGGGGAACATCCAGCGCATCGGCGCCGCACCGGACCCGCGGCCGGCAACCGGCTTCACGCGTGACCGGGCTCGACGCCCGGCTCCGGGACGCGACGCTTGCGCGCGAAGAACTCCTTGAGCAGGTTACCGCACTCCTCGGCCAGCACGCCCCTCGAGACGTCGACACGATGGTTGAGGCGCGGTTCGTGGACCACATCGAGCACCGAGCCGCAGCCACCCGCCTTGGGATCGGCGGCGCCGTAGACCAGGCGGCTGACGCGGGCGAGCACCATCGCCCCGGCGCACATCGCGCACGGCTCGAGAGTAACGTAGACCGTGCAGCCGGTGAGGCGCCACGAACCCAGCGCGTTCGAGGCCGCGCCGATCGCCAGGATCTCGGCGTGGGCGGTGGCGTCCTGAAGCCGCTCGGTCTGGTTGTGGCCGCGCCCGACGATCAGCCCTTCGTGGACGATGACGCAGCCCACCGGCACCTCGTCGGCGACCGCCGAGGCACGCGCCTCGCGCAGCGCCGCCTCCATTCCCGAGCGGTCGTCGCGGATCACCACGCGCTACTTCGCAGCCGTGGAATCGGGCGCCGGTGCGGGCCTGGCGGGGAACTGCTTGGCCCAGCGCGAGAGCAGGCGGTCGAGCACGTCGGAGTAGGGCGGCGGTGCGCCGGCCGCGGTCGAGCCGTGCAGTCCGCTCTCGCGTGTGCCCGCGGTGCCGCTGTGCTCGGCGTCGGCCTGCGCCGGGTCGTACTGGAGACCTTCGACCGTCTCACTCCCGGAGGCGGACCACAGCAGCGCGCCGGTCGCATCGACCAGCGACGCGTGGAGCTGGACCGTGGTCCAGGGCTTGCCCGACTGCCCGGGCTCGATCGAGACCTGCGTCCACTGGTCCACGCGCACGCTCATCACCGCGCTGGTGCGCAGCCGCCGGCACAGGACGCCGGCGGTCAGCGAATCGATGCGGCCGTCGGCGAGCACCCGCGTGTTGACCACCTTGAGCAGCGAGTCGCCGCCGGGCGAGGCGCGCAGGATCTCGCGCGAGGTCAGGGACGACACCCAGCGATAACCCGAGCCCACCAGCGCGCGGCCCGACTGGCCCTGCACCTGCCGCTCGGCGTCGAAGTCGCGCTCGAAGCTCGCCGGCGGCAGCATCGCGATGCTCTGGACGTTGAACGACGCGTAGCGCGGATGGGCCCAGATGTTGTCGACGGTGTGCGGCCCCTTGGCCGCCGCCGACACACCGGCGAGGCCGAGAGCGGTGAGCACCAGCGCCGGGAGCTTGGGCGTGAGCCCCCGCATGGTCAGTTCCCGGTCAGCGCCTTGGGCACGGGCGGCTGGAGCGCGGTGCGCTGGATGGTGGCGTTGGCCTGGCAGCGCGGACACTTGCCGGAGTGCTCGACCGGCTGGTGGTCGGCCGGACAGATGTAGGCGATCGCGGTCTTGACCAGATCGATGTGGTCCATCGGACACTGCCCCGGGGCGTCGTAGTCCATGCCGCACTGCGGGCACTCGTAGACCACGGTCTGGTTGGTGAGCTCGTCGATCTCGTGCGGCGCGGCGGCGGTCGCGACCGCGGCCGACTTGGGCTTGGACTGGCATCCGGCGACCAGCGCGACGACGGCGATGGCGAGGATGGGAATCAACCGGTTCATACGAGGCTCCCGTCCGGGCCACCTGAGGGCCCAGCCGATGATGGAAGCGGCGCGGGTGGGAGAATCCCTCCCCTCCTGCACGACAGCCACCCGGAGTGTACACCCTTTGCGCAACCCGCGAGGGCCGGCGCGCGTAGCACCCCCTGGCCGATGCGAGGAGGCGCGATGAGCTGGACGCTGATCCTGCGGCTCTCGATGCTCGGGCTGGCGATGGCAATCGGGACGACCTACGTCATCCCGACCAGGATCGCGGGCTCGCTGTTTCTCGCGATCTTCGTCCTCAGCGCGGTGATGATCGCGCTGCGCGCGCCCGGAAGGTTCTTCCTGCACGGCTTCCTGGTCGGCCTCACGAACTGGGTGTGGGTCTCGGCGGCGCACGTGATCCTGATCGACGCCTGGCGCGCGCGCCACCCGGTCGAGGCGATCGCGCTGCCGGCGCTGCCACCGCTCCTCGCGTCCGTCGTCGGCCTGATGCGGCGCTTCGATCTCCCGATCCCGGGCGCCTCGGGGCTCATCATCGGCTCGCTGTCGTGGATCGCGTCGAAGCTCCCGGCACTCCGCGAGGCGAGGCGCGCCCCGAGCGGCGGTGAGGCCTGAGGCGGGCGCAACGGCCCGCCGCGGTCTACCGGAGCACGATCACGCGGCCGGTCCGCGCTTCCGCGCCGCGCTGGAGGCGGATCAGGTAGATGCCGGCCGGCAGCCGCGGCGCCGCGTCGAACGCGACACGATGGCGCCCGGGTCCCAGCTCGCCGACCTGGCGTTGCTCGAACGCCCGTCCTGCCACGTCGAGGAGCGTCAACGTCGCCGGCCGCGCCGCGGGCAGCGAGAGCCACACCGCGACCGCGCCGCGCGCCGGGTTGGGCGAGGGGCTCGAGAGCGCGAGCTCGGCCTCGCCGCCGGGGCGCCGCTCCGGGGGCACGTCGACCAGTGAGGCCTCCTGGAGCTTGAGGTTGTCGAAGCGCGCGAACAGGCTGCCGGCGCCCGCGAAGCTCACGGCGCGGATCCCCGGGGAGGTGAAGCACAAGGTCCGCCCAGCAGCTGGCTCGACGCGTCGTAGGCACGCAGGACCGCGGCGTCGGCTGGGCCGTCGGGCCGCACGTCGATGCACACCTGCGAATAGGGCTGGGTGGACGCCGCGCGCACCATGCCGTAGAGGTTCTCGCTGAAGTCCGAGGTGCCCGGGCTGTTGCATACCGACACCACGTTCGGCGCGCTGCCGAAGCCCGCCGGCTGGTTGTCGTTGGCGTAGATCTCGGGTCCGCAGTGCGTGCCGGGACCAATCTTCGAGAATGTCACGCCCCAGGCGGCGGGGTGTTGTCGAGGATGGTGCCGGCGGCGATCGAGTTGCCGACGGGGTCGTGGTCGAAGTCGATCACGTGCTCAGAGTAGACAACACGGAAGTTGTCGAAGCGGCAGAAATGGGTCCCGCTGCCGGCGAAACGAACGCCCCGGATGCCGGGGGCGCTCAGGGCGAGGGAGATCGTGGCCCCGGGATTGGTGGTCGCGGTGCCGATCAGGTTGTCGTTGCCGTCGTAGAGCGCGACGACGGCGAAATCACCGGGGCCGTCGGGCAGCACGGCGATGCCGACGGTGGAGACCGGGTTCGCGAGCAGGGCGTGGACCATCCCGTAGGAGTTCTGGCTGAAGTCGGAGGAGACGGGACGCGCTGCCGAAGCCGGCCGGCTGGTCGCCGCTCGCGTATGCGTTACGACCGCTGCCGCACGCGGTGCCGGGGCCCACCTTCTCGAACCGGACGCCCCACAACGCGTAGGCGTTGTTCACCACCGCACCATTGGCAATCGGCGCCCCCAGGGGATCGGTGTCGAAGTTGATGGCGAGCGTCCCCAGCACCGCCCCGACCTTCCGGATGCGTGAGTTGTTCGTGTCCGCCACATACACGTTGCCCGTGGCATCGGTCGCGAGCCCGTCGGGCCCGCTGAGCTGGCCGTCCCCGTTGCCGGTCGAACCCCATTTCGAGAGAAACGCTCCATCGCTCGTGAACTTCTGGACTCGATCATTGAGATCGTCCGCAACGTATACGTTGCCAGCGGCGTCGACGCCGATCCCCGGCGGCCAGCTGAACTGCCCGTCGCCGCTCCCCTGCGTCCCCCGATGGGCCAGGAGAACCCCGTTCGTCGTGTACTCCGCGACGCGCCGGGCCATGTTCTCCGCGTGCCAGAGGTGGCCGGCCACGTCGATCGGCAGGTGCCCGGAACCTGGAATCGGCCACTGGCTCAGGTAGACTCCCGCATCCGTGAACTTCTCGATGCGCTGGTTGTCGATATCATCCACGTACACGTTGCCCGCCGCGTCGACCGCGATCCCACCACACTGATTGAGCTGTCCGTTCCCGCTGCCCGGGGGGGGCGCCCCATTGCATGAGGAAGGCGCCATCGCTGGTAAATTTCTCGACGCGGGAGTTCCTCTGGTCGGTGACGTAGATGTCCCCGGCGGCATCGAAGGCGATGCCGGTGGGCCCATCGAACTGGCCGGGGCCGGTCCCGAGCGATCCCCACTCCGTGATATAGACGCCGGTGCTCGAGAACTTCTGGATTCGATCGTTGTTGAGGTCCGCGACCAGCACGTTCCCCGCGGCATCCACTGCGATGCCGACTGGCTCGCGAAATTGCCCATTGCCGCTGCCCAGTGAACCCCACTTCAGCAGGAATGCCGGCGGCGATTCCGCTGCGGCGGGCGATGTCCGGAGCAGGACCAGGAGGCCGAGCAGCCCCAGGATTCGCCTGAGCCATGGCGCCCTTGTGCGCCGCCGTGGGGCCAGGCGCCCTCCGGAGTCCCCGATCTCGATGCTCATCTTCGCCTCCTCGACAGGTGCGCTCCTGTGGCCTGTCATGAGGAAACGCGCGACCCCCGGGACTTGCACGGGCATCGTTCCGCCCGCCTCGAGCCGGGTAGATCGACCTTGACACCTCGGGCGGGGCGGGAAGAGGCTCAATTGGAATTTCACTGGCCCTGGGCGCTCCATACCGCGCTCCAATGCTCCCGACGACTGCCCCGGAGGGAGGGTGGGATCCACCCCATCCGTTCCGATTCGCGCCGTGGTGGCGGAGCCGGCTCTGGAGTCCACCGCGGTGCTCCTGATCCGGGCCCGCCATGGTGACCTGAAGGCACGCGAGGCCCTCGCGAGCCGCTATCTCCCCGCGCTTCGCCGCTTCGCCCACGGCCGGCTGCCCGCGCGGGCACGGGATCTCGCGGAAACCGACGACGTCGTGCAAAACACGGTGGTTCGCGCATTGAACCATTTGGATCGGTTCGAGCCGCGGCGCGAGGGTTCCTTCCTCGCCTACCTGCGGCAGATCCTCGTCAACCAGATCCGGGACGAGGCGCGCCGCGCGTCGAGCCGGCCGGTGCGTGCCGAGCTGTCTGAGGACCTCCCGGCCGCGGGCCTGAGCCCGCTGGAGGAGGCGATCGGGCGCGACGACGTGGAGCTCTACGAAGCCGCGCTGGCGAAGCTGGCGCCGCCGCAGCGGGAGGCGATCGTGCTCAGGGTGGAGCTGGGTTTCTCGTACGACGAGGTGGCGCGCAGCCTCGGCCGCCAGTCGCCCAACGCGGCGCGCATGCTGATCGCGCGCGCGATGGTGCGGCTCGCGGCCGCCATCGACGAGCTGCGGGGGGCGCATTGAGCGACCAGGTGGAGCGCGTCCTGATGCGCCTCGCGCAGGCGATCTCCGATGGCCGCCCGGTCGACTGGGACCTCGAGCGCAGCACGCGTCCCGAGCTGTCTCAAGTGCTGGACGGGCTCAGGCTGGTCGAGACCGTGAGCCGCTCGCTGCCGGCCGCCCCCGGGCCCGATCCCGCCGCGGCACGCACCTGGGGCTCGCTGCGGCTCATCGAGCGCATCGGACGGGGATCGTTCGGCGAGGTCTATCGGGCCTACGACCCGGTGCTGCAGCGCGAGGTGGCGCTCAAGCTGCTCGCCGAGTCCATCGATCCGGCGATGCGCCGAAGCTTGCTCGAGGAGGCACGGCGGCTGGCGCGCGTGAGGCACGCGAACGTGCTGGTCGTCCATGGCGCCGACGAGCACGACGGCCGCCTGGGACTGTGGACCGACCTGCTGCGCGGTCGCACGCTCGAGCAGCACCTCGCCCGCAGCGGCGTCCTGGGCGAGCGCGAGATCGCGGTGATCGGGATCGACTTGTGCCGCGCCCTGGCGGCGGTCCACCGCGCCGGGCTGCTGCATCGCGACGTGAAGGCCGCGAACGTCATGCGCGAGGACGGCGGTCGCATCGTGCTGATGGACTTCGGCAGCGTCGCCGAGGCGGGGAACGGACGCACCGCCCTCGAGGCGTCGAGCCTGCGCGGCACGCCGCTCGCGATGGCGCCCGAGGTGCTGGCCGGCGGGCCGATCGGCCCCGCCGCGGACATCTACGCGCTGGGCGTGCTGCTCTACCGGCTGGCCAGCGGCCGCTACCCGGTCGAGGCCCGCGACCTGCCCGAGCTCGAGGACAGGCACCGGCGCGGCGAGTCGTTGCCGCTGCGCGACCGGCGGCCCGATCTCTCGGCCGCGTTCGTGGCCGCGATCGATCGCGCGCTCGAGGCCGATCCGGCGCGGCGCCACGCCAGCGCCGGGGGCTTCGAGCGCGCGCTGGCGCGCACGCTGTCGGCGACGCGAGCCGGCGCCGAGCCGACCGCGACGCGCTGGGCCTGGACGATCGCGGCCATGCTCGTGCTGGTCGCCCTGGTCCTGCTCCTGCCCCGCGGGCTGTTCCGCGGTCCCGGGACGGCGACCGGCCCGGGTTCCGATCGGAGCGCCCCGTCATCGCCGGCGCCGGGACCCTCCGCTCCGGCGTCGCCGGAGCCGGGGGCCGGGTCCGCGACGGGCGTGCCCGCCGCGCATGCGGTGGTGGCGACCGCGGACATCTTTCGTGACACGCCCGGCGGCGCGGCGCGGCTCGTGTCCGGTGACCGTGTCGCGCCGGGAGACGCGCTCTACCTGGCGCTCGAAGCCCCCGAGCGACTGTGGACCTATGTGCTCGACGAGGACGCGCGCGGCGCGCTCACCGTGCTGTTCCCCGCGCCCGGCCTCGATCAGTCGAACCCGGTCGCGCCCGGCCGACGACGCCTGCCCGGGACTCATGCCGGCGAATCGGTCGACTGGCAGGTCACGAGCGCGGGCGGGCGCGAGACCATCCTGGTGCTCGCCTCGCGACATCCGCTGCCGGACCTCGAGCGCGAGATCGCGGCCGTTCCACGCCCCAGCGCGGCCGCCCCGGTCGTCTATGGCCGGCTCTCCACCGGCGCGCCGTACCGGTTGCGCGGGATCACGGGGCTGGTGCCGGCCCGCGAGGCGTCAGGGGGCGCTCCCCGTCTGAGTGACGTGCTGCGGCGCGCCGCCTCCGATCCCGCTCGCGCGGCCGATCTCTGGACCTGGCAGATCACGCTCGAGAATCCGAATCGCTGACCCACGATCGACCGGCCGATGAGGACGCGACTGGCGGCGTCGGTCGCGCGCGCCCTCGATCGCCTGGCACGCGTCATGGGGGCGGGCGGTCGCGCGCGCACGGACGAGGCGCTGGGCGCGGCGCAGCGGTCGCTGGCGATCCGCGAGCGCCACCTCGGCGCCGGGGATCCCGAGGTCGCGACCGGCCTCAACACGCTCGGGAACATCCTGCGCCTGAGGTACGACCTCGAAGGTGCGCGGGCCGCGCTGGAGCGCGCGCTCGCGATCCGCGAGCGGGCGTACGGGCCGAACGACCTGAGCGTGGCCTCGACCCTGGTCGATCTCGGGCTGCTTCACATCTTCGCGGCGCGATACATCGTGGCCCGCCCGCTGTTCGAGCGCGCGCTGGCCATCAGGGAGAGGCGCGGCGCTTGCGCTGGTGGTTCCCGACGGCCTGCTGCACCTCGTCAGCTTCGCGGCGCTTCCGCGGGCTTCCGGCGGCTACGTGGTCGAGGGAACCCTGCGGATTCAGGCGCTGGGTGCGGAGCGCGATCTCCTGCCGCCCGACGAGCACCCGATGGCCGGCCGTGGATTGCTCGCCCTCGGCGATCCGGACTTCGACCTCGGCTCATCCCCGGCAGTCGCCGCCGCCTATCGCGGGCAGGCCTCCCAGTGTCCCGAGTTCGCGAAGCTCCGCTGGCAGCGCCTCGCCGGCGCGCGGAACGAGGTGGAAGACGTCGGCCACATCTGGGATTCGCATGCCGCGGTCGCATCGGGTGACCCGACCGGCTCGTCCCCGGCCGCGACCGTTCTGACCGGGGCGCGGGCCACCGAGAGCGCGTTCAAGCGCCTGGCCCCCGGTCACGCCTTCCTCCACCTCGCGACCCACGGCTTCTTCATCGGCGGGAGCTGCCGGGTCGCGCCGCCGGGTGCGCGCGGCATCGCGGGCCTCACCCCGGCGCCCGACGGGGTGCGCCGGGTGGAGCCCGGCGGGCCGCTCGAGCTCGCGGGTCTGGTGCTGGCGGGAGCGAATCGCCGTGCCGAGGCCACCCCCAGCGAGGACGACGGGGTGCTCACGTCCGAGGAGATCGCGGCCCTCGACCTGCGCGGGGTCGAATGGGCGGTGCTGTCGGCGTGTGAAACCGGAATCGGCCAGGTGCGCTCCGGCGAGGGCGTGCTCGGCCTGCGGCGCGCGTTTCAGGTTGCGGGCGCCCGCACGGTGATCATGAGCCTGTGGAGCGTCGAGGACGAATCCACGCGGCGCTGGATGCATGCCCTCTACGATGCGCGGCTACGAGACGGACTGGGCACCGCCGACGCGGTGCGGGACGCGAGCCTCGCGGTCATCAAAGAGCGCCGGGCGCGGGGCTTGAGCACCCACCCGTTCTTCTGGGGCGCGTTCGTCGCCGCCGGCGACTGGCACTGAGCCGCCGGGGCGGTCCGGGCGCCCTCGCCGTGCAAATCCCGGCGATCACCCGTTATCCCGGCATCGGCGACGTCCGTCGTACCAGCCTCCGGGAGGTGACCGTCATGAAGCGCGTTCTGTGCATTCTAGGGTTCGTGGCGGGGCTCGCCCCGTTGCCGGCGCAGGCTCAGATCCCGCAGACCGTGAGCTACCAGGGCGTGCTGACCGACGCCTCCGGGAACCTGGTCAGCGACGGGGCCTACGACCTCACCTTCAAGCTCTACACCGTGGCGATCGGCGGCTCCCCGATCTGGACCGAGACCCAGGCCAGCGTGCCGGTCATGAAGGGCGCCTTCAGCGTCATGCTGGGCAGCGTCACCACGCTGACGCCGGCGTTCGACCAGCAGTACTTCCTCGGCATCGCGGTCAACGGCGGCGCCGAGCTCACCCCGCGCGTTGCGCTCGCCAGCTCGCCCTACGCCCTCGAGGCGAAGACCGTGGCGGACAGCGCCATCGTCGGCGCGAAGATCGCGAACGGCCAGGTGGTTCGCTCGCTCAACGGCATCACCGACCAGGTCACCCTGGTGGCCCGCTCCAACATCTCGATCACGCCCGCGGCGCAGAGCCTCACGATCAGCGCGACCGGCGGCGGACTCGCCCTGCCGTTTTCGGGCACGGTCTCGAGCGCCGGTGATGCCTTCGCGGTCACCAACACCGGGGCCGGCAACGCCGGTCACTTCCAGATCAGCAACACCTCGAGCCCCGGGCCGATGGCCGCGGTGCTGGGCGAGAACAACAGCACCCAGTCGAACGCCCGCGGGATCATGGGGCTCATCACCAGCGCCGCGGCCGGGAACTTCGCGGCCGGCGTGTGGGGTGCCAACTCGTCCACCGGCTCGAGCGGCTTCGGCGTGATCGGGGTTCACGAGGGCACCGGCTACGGCGTGCACGGTGAAGTGAACGGCAGCGGCGCCGGCGTTCATGGCCAGTTCGACGCGCCGACACCGAATGCCAACGCAGCCGGCGTCCTCGGCGAGGTCCCGGCCTTCGTGACCAATGGGCAGGGCTACGCGGTCAAGGGCGTCTACAGTCACGGGACCGCCATCTACGGTGTGAACCAGGGCCTGAACGCGAATACCTACGGGGTGTTTGGCCAGGTCAACTCGACCAGCCCGGCATTCCAGACCGCGGGCGTCTATGGCGCGAACGACGGCACCACCGCGAATGGAATCGGCGTCTACGGCACCCACGCCGGTGGCGGTTCAGGAGTCTCGGGCACGAGCGCCACGGGAACAGGCGTACTGGGTCTGTCGAACGGCAGCGGATCGGGGACCGCCTATGGTGTGCACGGCCAGGCCACGAGCACCTCGCCGGCTCTCAATACGATTGGAGTCTTCGGCGACAACCAGAGCGCCAGCGGCCTGGGTTACGGTGTCTACGGCCTCCACGTGGGCACGGGGATCGGAGTGCGTGGGGAATGCGACACATTCGGCGGGAAAGGCGTGCAGGGCTATTCGACGTCGGGAACGGCCGTCCACGGCACGACCACGAGCGGCATCGGCATCTACGGTGAGACGAACTGCACGACCGCCAACGCCATGGCGATTCAGGGGGTGCTGCTGAATGCCACGCCCGGCCAGAAAGCGGCCGCGGTCAAGGGCGAGGAACGCGGAACCGGATCGAGCGGCATCGGAGTGTGGGGGTCGCATGGCGGCTCCGGCTGGGGCGTCTACGGATCGAGCATCAGCGGCATTGGCGTGCTCGGCGGCGCCGGCAGCGGCGGGATCGGCGTGACCGGGACGGCTTCGGGCGGCGGCAGCATCGGCGTTCGTGGCGTCGGCAGCGCGGGAGCCCAGGCGGGATCGTTTCAGGGTGACGTCCTGATCGCCGGCAATCTGAGCGTGACCGGCAGCGTCAGCAAGGGCTCGGGCTCGTTCAAGATCGATCATCCGCTCGATCCGGCCAACAAGTTCCTGGTCCACTCCTTCGTCGAGTCGCCCGACATGATGAACGTGTACAACGGCAACGCCACGCTCGACGGACACGGCGAGGCGACCGTCGAGCTGCCGTCCTACTTCGAGGCGCTGAACCGCGACTTCCGCTACCAGCTCACCGCGATCGGCGCGCCGGGACCGAACCTGTACGTGGCCGAGGAGGTGCGTGACAACCGCTTCCGCATCGCCGGCGGCGCGCCGGGGGCGAAGGTCTCCTGGCAGGTGACGGGGATCCGCCACGACCCGGTCGCCAACGCGCATCGCATCATGGTCGAGCAGGAGAAGGTCGCTTCCGAGCGCGGGCGCTACCTCGATCCCGCGGCCTACGGGCAGCCGGCCGACAAGGCCATCGGCTTCAGGCCCACGAGCGCGCTCGGGACGCCGCCGGTCGCGAAGGAGGTGCACTGATGCGGATCCGAGCCGGCCTCCTGGTTGCGTTCCTCACGATCGCCGCGCCCGCCGCAGTCCTCGGCGTCACGCTGAGCAGCAGCATCCTTGGCAACGGTGGCACGCGCGGATCGAACGGCACGTTCACGCTCAACGGCACCGTCGGCCAGCCCGCGGTCGGACTGAGCAGCGGGGCGAGCTTCCAGGTGTGCTCGGGATTCTGGTGCTTCGGCGGCACGCGCGTGCTGGCGGTGGATCCGCCGGGCGGTCCCGATCTTCCGAAGCGCCTCGAGTTCTCCCCGCCCGCGCCCAACCCGGCGCGCGGGGCGGTGCGCCTCGTGGTCGCGCTTCCCAGGCCGGCGCGGGTGCAGCTCGCGATCTACGACATCACGGGCCGGGAGGTGCTGCGCATTGCCGACGGCGAGGTGGGCGCCGGTGTCCAGTCCTGGCAGTGGACCGGCACCGGCGCCGCGGGCGGTCGGCTGGGCGCCGGCGTGTTCTTCGCGCGGCTGGTGCTGGACGGGCGTCTGATCGGAGAGCGGCGGCTGGTGCTGCTGCGCTGAGCGGCGAGCCATCCGAAAATCTACGGAGGCGACCGGCGAGCGCGCCCTCATTACGTACGCGCCGGTCGCGAAAGCCGGACCATCCCGAATCTTCGCGCATCCCAAGCCGGGTCCGGGAAGCGGCCGCATCTCAGGGTCCCCGCTTGCTCCGTGGAGGCATGGAATGCATCCGGCTCGGCTTGCTCTCGTCCTTCGTCCCCGGCCGTTCGTCCTCGTCGTCCTCGTTCTGGCCGCCTTCGTCACCAGCGGGCTCCTGCTCCGCATCCCCCCACCCCGCGCTCAGGCCGCAACCGCCGCTCACATGGAGCACGGGATGAGTGACGCGCGGATGCAGCAGTGGGTGCGCGACTGGTACGCGCAGCATCCGCCGCGCCCCAGCGCGGTCGCCTCCGTCGGCGCGCCGGTCGACACCATCCTCGCCACGGGGACGAGGTTCGACGCCGACCACAATCCCGCGACCCTGGTCGACAGCGTGCACATCTTCACCGGACAGTCGGTGATGTGGCAGTGGGTCGACGGCACCCACACGACCACCAGCGGCACCGGCTCCGGGGATCCGCTGGCCGGCATGTCCTGGGATATTCCACTGATGTCGACCTCGCCGACCTTCACGCGCGTGTTCGGCCAGGCGGGCACCTTTCCCTTCTTCTGCCGGGTGCACGAGTTCTTCAACATGAGAGGCGCGGTGATCGTGAGTGCCCCGGCCGCGATCTTCGACGCCGCCGGCACCGCCTTCGACACCGACGGCAACCCGGGGACTCAGGTCGACACGGTCTTCATCGCGCCGGGCCAGGCGGTGCAGTGGCAGTGGCTCTCGGGCGTTCACACGGTGACCAACGGGACCGGCAGCACGGACCCTAACGTCGGGAAGCTGTTCGACGTTCCGCTGGACTCGAGCTCCCCCGTGTTCACGTTCACCTTCAACCAGCTCGGCGCCTTCCCCTTCTTCTGCAGGCAGCACGAGTCGTTCAACATGAGGGGGGTCGTCGTCGTCACCAACCAGCTCAGCGTCCAGCCCACGGGCGACGGCCTGGGCGCGCTGGGGTTTGCGGCGCCGATGGAGCCCAGTCCGACGCGGGGCCCGGTGTCGTTCCGCTTCGCGCTCCGCGAGGCGGGCCCGGTACGGGCCGACGTCTACGACGCGTCGGGACGGCAGGTCGCTGCCGTCCTCGACGGCCCCTTCACCGCCGGCACCCATGGCGCGCGCTGGGATGGGCGCACGGCGTCGGGCGGGCGCGCGCCGGCCGGGATCTACTACGTGCGGCTCAGCCTGCCGGGGTTCACGGGCGCCCGTCGGGTGGTCATGCTGCGTTGAGGGTCGCCGGCCCGAGCCCGGAGTCGCCGCTGGCTCCGGGCTCGAGGCCCGGGGATGGCCGGCCCCGCGTCACGGAATGCCCGGGAGCCCCGGCTTGAGGATCATCAGCGCCAGGGCGACGAGCGGGAGCGCGAGTGCGATCGCCCCCCACAGGTCCCAGCGGCGCGACATCGCTTCGTAGCGCTCCCACCATGCGCTGCTGCCCGCCGCCCCCTCCCGGGCCGCGGCGAGGAGCTTGCGCTGCAGCGGGGCGACCTGGGCCATAAAGGCCCAACCCGACAACGAGAACAGGACCAGCGCCCACAAGATCCACCCGGTGCGCAGCAGCGGGTAGTGGCCGCGGATCGCGGCGGCAATGCCGGCCGCGACGATCAGCACCACGCCCGGGATCGTGAACAGGCGATCGCTGGCGATGATGCCCTCCATCGTGTTCCCGATCACGCGAGCGTCGCGGGTTCGATCGGCGTTGCGCTTCCAGAAGATGCCGGTCGTGATGTTGCCGAGGAACATGATCACCGCGCCGACGTGCACCAGCTTGAGCACGAGATAGAGCATGTTCGTTCCCCCACGGTCCGGGCGAGCAAGGACCCTGCGGTGCCGCGCCCTGCCCCAGTATAATGAAGTGAACTCCAGGCTTGCGCACGCGGCCTGCACGGTAACCCGCGGACCAGCTCGTGACCCCCCAATCAGATCGGTCTCTGCCACCCCCGGTCGGTCCCCGCCGCGTCCGCAGGACGCTGGCCGGCGCCGTGCGACGAGGCGCGGCCCTCCTGCTCGTGGCCGCGATCGCCCTCACGCTGGTGGCGGGGCTCGCCCTGCTCCTGATCCAGCAGCCGGCGGTGGGCCGGTGGGCGCTCACCAGGATCCTCGGGGCCGCGGCCAGGGCGCTGGGCGACTCGGTCACGATCGGCGCCGTCAGGGGCAACTGGATCACGAGCATCGAGGTGCGCGACCTCGGGGTCCGGCGCGCCGACACGGTGCTGGCCCGCGTGGACACGCTGCAGGCGCGCTACTCCCTGCCCGCCCTGCTCGGGCATCGGATCGTGGTTCACGAGCTGGACGTTCGCGGCGCCTTCGTGACCATCGGGCGGTCCGACACCGCTCGCCGGCCGGGCCCTTCGTGGGGCCCCGCCGAGATCCTCGGCGGGCGCTTCTGGTCCGGCATGCCGATCCGGATCGAGCAATTGAGCCTGACCCGCTGCGGCTTCCGGGGCGCCGCCGCGGGCCAGGGACCGAGCGTCGAGCGGATCGAGCTCGCGATTCGAAACGCGGCACTGGGCGGGGGCCCGCTCGCCTTCGAGCTCGACACCCTGGGCGCGCGCTTCCTGCCGCCCGGGACACGCGACCGGTGGTGCACGGTCGGCGCGCGCGGATCGCTGGGCCACGACCGGCTCGAGGTGCGCTCGTTCGCGCTCCGGAGCGCGGCCAGCGTGGTGGCCGCCGCCGGCACCCTGACGCTCACCGCGGCGCCGCGGGACACCATCACCGGCGCGGACTTCTCGCTCCGCGCCCCCCGCCTCGAGCTCGCCGATCTCGGGATCCTCATGCCCGGCGCGGCCCCGAGCGGCGTGGTCACGGCCGCGGCCGAGCTCCACGGCACCCGCATCGGTGCCATGCGCGGCACCGCCCGCCTCACCACCGACGGCGCGCGCTATGGTGCGCTGACGCTCGGGCGCACCCGGGTCGAGGCGGGCCTCGACAGCGGGCGCGTGAACCTCGATCTGGCGAGCGTGGTCGAGCGCGTGCCGATCGTGGCACGTGGGTGGGTGCGGCCCTTCGCGGCGTCGCTGAGCGGCGCCTTCGATGGCCGCACCGGGCCGCTGCCGCGTGAGATCCCGGGCGCGCCCTGGTGGGATTCGCTCGCCACGCGCACCGGGTGGTTCCACCTGGCGCTCGAGCGCGGCGTGCTGCGCGTCGATGCCCGGATGCAGTCGGGGTCGGACGCGATGGCGCTCGCGGGCTCGCTCGATCTGGACCGCGCGCCACGCTACACCGCGCACCGCGTCACGCTCGCCCACACGGATACCTCGGGGACCGCGCGGCCGGGCGGAGCGCTGGCGGCCGATTCGCTCGAGGCGCACCTCGAGCGCATCGTGTCCTACCGGGTCTGGGGCGCACGGCTCCAGCATCTCGACCTCGCACGCTGGACTCGGCAGCCGGGGCTCGCCAGCGATCTGAACGGGGTGCTCGAGGGCGCGGGACGAGGCTGGTCCCCGATCGACGCGCGCGCCACCCTGCGGCTCGAGCCCTCGCGCTTCCACGGCCAGCCGCTCGAGCGCGCGGAGATCGCGCTGGCGCTCGCGCACAACGAGCTGTCGGTCAAGGGGGACATCGAGGCGCCCTCGGGCCACCTCGCACTCACGGGCCACGCCCGCCCATTCGATCACGCTCCGTCCTATGTCGTGGAGGACGCCCGGCTCGATGGTGTCGACGTCGGTCCGTGGACTGGAGGACCGGCGTTTCACACCCGGCTCACCGGCTCGCTGGCGGGCCGGATCGCCCTGCCCGGCCTGGGAGCGGTCGACGCCTCGCTGGCCCTGCTCCTCTCCCGTTCGGAGGTCAACGGCTTCCCGCTCGAGGCGGGCGACGTCCGCGGCAGTCTCGACCACGGCAGGTTCGAGGTCCGGGCCCGGCTCGACTCGCGCGAGGGGGCGTTCACGCTCACCGGCTCGGGCGACCTCGAGGCCCGGCCGCCGCGAATCGAGGCGGGCGCCCAGGCCCCGAACCTCCTGATCGCGCGGTGCCTGGGGCTGGATTCGGTCGAGGTGGCGGGGACGACGCGGCTCCATCTCGAGGCGAGCGACGCGCGGCTCGGCGGCGCGAACGCGCACGGCGAGCTCGCGTCCAGCGGGCGGATCGGGACCGCGACGCTCGACACCCTCGAGGCCGAGATCGGGATCTCGAAAGGCGTGTTCGCGATCGACACGCTGCTGCTGCGCTCGAACGTCGCCCTGATCGCGGGCGGAGGCCGGCTGGTGCTGCCGGGAACGGCGGGGCCCGCGGCCTCCGACGCCCTGCAGGAGTCCGACCTGCGGCTGAGCGCGAAAGTGCTCGATCCGATGCCGCTCGCCCCCCTCCTCCACATCGACACCCTGGATGTGGCGAGCGCGAGCTTCGATGGTCGTGTCACCGGCCCGGCGAGCGCCCCGCGCCTCGACCTGAGCGGACACGTCCGCGCCCTGGTGGCCGGATCGCTGCACCTGCTCGATCTCAAGGCCCGCGCCGGCGTGGCCCTCGACCGCCCGCTCCACGTCGCGCACGGTCAGGCGACCGCAAGCCTCGAGCGCCTCGTGAGCCCGGGGCTGCGCGTGAGCAGCGCCACCGCCTCGGTCGAGCGCGAGGGCGCGGTGACCCGGCTCGACGTGCGCGCGCAGACGGAAACGCATCGCGAGGCCCACGTGAGCGGCTCCGTGACCAGCGACTCGGTCGCTCAGCACATCGAGATCGCCACGCTGGATGTGGTGTCCGGGCCGCGGCGCTGGCGGCTGGTGCAACCGGCGCACCTCACGCTCGGTCACGACCGCTTCGAGGTCGCGTCGTTCGAGGCCCGCTCGGACTCGGGCCAGGTGGTCGCTCACGGGGCCATCGACCGCCGCGGGACTCAGGACTTTTCGCTGGATCTGAGCGAGGTGAGACTCGACACGTTCTCGAGCTGGCTGGGCCTGCCCGATCTGAAGGGGACGATCGCGGGCTCGGTGCGCCTCGAGGGCCCGGCGGCGGCGCCGCGCGCGCACGCGGAGATCGCGCTGGCGATGAATACCGATGAGGCCGACGCCGGGACGGCGCACGCCGCGGTCGGCTGGGATGCCTCGCGTCTCACCCTCGACGCGGCCTTCACGCCGGCGGCCGGCGCGCCGCTCACGCTCGCGGGTCACCTGCCGTTCGGGCTGTCGCTCGAGGCGCCCGACTCGGCTGGTACGGGCGGCTTCGTACGCCCGGTGGCCGGCGACGCCGATGTGCGCCTGCGCGGCGACGGCGTCCTCCTCAGCTCGCTCGCCCCGCTGCTCGACCACAAGAGTGTGATCCCGGAGCAGGGCACGCTCAGCGTGGACGCGCACCTCTCGGGTACGCATCAGGCGCCGGCCCTGAGCGGACGGTTCGAGCTGACCGGCGGGGTCATCGAGCTTCCGGGGATGGGGGTGACCTACAGCGATATCGAGCTCGACGCCGGTCTCAAGGGCGACCGGCTCACGCTCACCCGGGCCCGGGCGACGTCGGGCAAGGGATCGGTCACCGCCGCCGGCAACCTGCGCCTCAGGACCCTCACCCGCTCCGAGATCGCGATCGACATCCACCCGCGCGGGTTCACGCCCATCCGCACCCGCGACACCCAGGCGGTGGTCTCCGGCGACCTCGCGCTGCGCGGCTCGATCAGCGACCCGGTGGTGTCCGGGGCGCTGACGCTCCAGGACTCCAATTTCTATCTGGCCGCCGCCCAGACCGAGGGCAGCGCATCCTCCGCGGTCACCCTGAGCGCCGCCGACTACCGCATGCTCGAGGAGACCTTCGGCTACACGGTCAGCGAGTCCCCGAATCTGCTGCAGCAGATCTATGAGGCCTCGCGCCTCGACCTGGACCTCACGCTCGCCGGCAATACCTGGGTGCGCCAGCGGACCTCGCCGCGCCTGGCGGTCCAGCTCACCGGGAAGTTCAAGGTCAAGAAGCCCCCGCACGGGGTGCCCGAGCTGTTCGGGCGCATCGCGCCAGTGCCGGGGCGGGGCAGCGTCGAGCAGTTCGCACGCCAGTTCGAGTTCACCGGGGGCGAAATCCTGCTCAACGGCCCGATGAAGGACCACCTCATCGACGTCAAGACCGAGTTCAAGGTCAAGTCGGGATTCGAAGAGACCTCGTCCAAGGTGGTCGTCCACCTCGACGTGCAGGGGAAGCTCGACAACCTCAAGCTGATCCTGAGCTCCGACCCGCCGCTCGATCAGTCCGAGATCATCTCGTACATCATCACCGGCCGGACCGCGTCGGAGGCGGCCAAGACGTCGTCCGACAAGAGCTCGGAAGCCGCCAGCGTGGCGACCCAGATCGGCATGGCCGGGGTCACCGCGAAGCTCGAGGACTATGCGCAGCAGGCGGTCGGGCTCGACGTGGTCGAGGTGCGCCAGGACGGCCTGCAGGGCACCACGCTGATCGCCGGCCGCTACGTCACGCCCGAGCTCTACCTCGGGTTCCGCCAGCCGGTGGGCTACACCGAGACCAACAACCAGACCAGCGGCACCGCGAACCACACCCAGTACGAGCTCGACTACGCCGCCTACCAGTGGATGAGCCTCCAGCTGCTGGGCGCGACCTCCGAGTTCAAGTCGTACATCCGGGCCCGCCATGCGTACTGAGGCGCGGCGTCTCGCGGCGCTCCTCGCGCTGGGACTCGCGCTGAGGGCGGGCAGTGCCGCCGCCCAGATCGAGGTGGACGCGGCCACCCAGCTTCACAGCATCAAGGTCCGTCAGGCCAGGGGGCCGGGCGTCCCGGAGCCCGAGGTGCGGGCGGTGATCGTGCAGCGCGCGCCCGACGCCGGCGCTGCGCTCCAGCACGCCTTCGCCTGGCTTCCGCTCGTCCCCGAGCACGAGCCACGGCTGTTCAGCCCGCTCGAGCTGCAGCGTGACGTCGTGCGGCTGCGCCAGCTGTTCTCCGACGATGGCTTCCCCCGAGCACAGGTCCGGTACGAGGTCCGGAAGGACGAGAAGCGCAACCGGGTGGATGTCACGTTCGTGATCGAGCAGGGGCGGCCGCTGGTGCTGCGCAGCCTCGAGTTCGCCGGGGCGGACAGCGTTACCGCCCTGACCATCCCGCCGGCCGAGCAGCGCGATTGGGACCAGTTCGAGCGCGCGGCGCGCAAGCTCGTGGGACAAACCGTGCGCTGGGCGGCGGTGACCCAGATCGAGCGCGACGCGCGCTCGTGGTGGCAGGACCGCGGCCACCCCTATGCCCGGGTCGCGATGAGCGCCCGGATCGACACCGCGCAGACCGAGGCGCGCCTGCTCGCGAGGATCGAGCCCGGCGCCTTCGCGCGATTCTCGGACATCGACGTCGAGGGGGTGCGGACCATCAAGCCGGACGTGGTGTCGCGTCAGGTGCCGATTCGCCCCGGCGACCCGTACTCGGCGCGCCGCCTGGCCGAAGGCCAGCGCGACATCCAGAGTCTCGAGATCGTGCGCCTCGCGCTGGTGGACGCGCCGCGCGAGCCGGGCAACGACTCGACCGTCGCGGTGCGGGCGCGCGTCACCGAGGCCGAGCCGCGCCTGGTGAGCGGCGCGTTCGGGTACGTCTCGGACGCCGGGGTGTCGGCCGAGGCGAGCTGGGGGCATCGCAACATCAACAGCGGGGCGGTCTCGGTGACGCTCACCGGGGTGGCCCAGACCGGCTGGCTCGCGCTGGTGGAGAACCCCGACATCCGCTATCGGGCCTCGGTCGCACTGCGGCAGCCCTACTTCATCGAGCGCCGGTTGTCCCTGACGCTCGCGCCCTTCATCGAGAAGCGCGATGATTCCCAGGACCTCTCGCTCCAGTACGGCGCCGACCTCACACCGCTCTACCAGTTCGCGCCGCTGCGATCGATCGCGCTCAAGTACGGGATCTCGTGGAAGGAGATCTACGAGTACCGGTTCGGCGATTTCGCATCCGGCGACATCGAC
>Ga0318525_10000132_pt1 | contig 18904 bp, 17 predicted proteins | sample GRESIP052b4f23_FD_203482 | JGI IMG/M metagenome (GOLD analysis project Ga0318525, IMG submission 203482) | Tropical soil microbial communities from Luquillo Experimental Forest, Puerto Rico - GRE.SIPMG.052b4f23 | ecosystem: Environmental > Terrestrial > Soil > Tropical forest > Bulk soil...
GGCGAAGACGGCGAATCCGCCCGCCTTGGCCAGGCCCGGCGACCCGTTCACGGTCGAGGCCAGGACCAGGATCAGGGCCACGACGATCAGCGCGAAGATCAGCGTGAACGCTCCCGGCAGCCGCAGGCTGCCCAGCGTGAGCACGCCGATGATGACCAGCCAGCTGATAAGGAAGGCGGCCACCGTGTGCACGCTGGCGGCCGGGGTCACCCCCCACCATCCGTGCGCTAGCCCGGTCAGCAGGGCCGCGTAGCTGAGCCAGAAACCGCTGAAGATGCCGAAGATGGCGGCCACGGCCGACTGGCCGAGCGCGGCGGCCCACAGCGTGGCCACCAGCTGGCCGATCCCGGTGGCCAGGATGATGATGGGCAGCGCCCCGCCTGCCGCGGGGGCGTAGTTGATCAGCGCCAGGCCCAGCATCACCGAGCCGACCACGAACGTGGGCACGCCCACGATGGCGGGGTCGCCGGTCAGCGGGCCCACGGCGGCCTGCTCGGCGGCCTGCGCCTCGACGTCCCGCGCGACGCCTTCGGGCGCTCCGGAATGGGTAGCGGTCACGGGTCTCCTAATGCGTGCGGGGCGCGGCGCTGCGCTGCAGCTGGGCCAGCACCGACGGGTCGCGCAGGGTGGTGACGTCGCCGGGCTCGCGGCCTTCGGCGATGTCGCGCAGGAGCCGGCGCATGATCTTCCCGGACCGGGTCTTGGGCAGGTCGTCGGCCCAGATGATCCGGCTGGGCCGGGCCAGCTTGCCGATCTGGCGGCCGACGTGCTCGCGCAGCGTGATCTCCAGCTCCGCGTCGGGCCGCGCTCCCGAGCCCAGGGTGACGTAGGCCACTACCGCCTGGCCGGTCAGGTCGTCGGCGGCGGCGATGACCGCGGCCTCCGCGACCGCCGGGTGCGAGACCAGGGCGGATTCGATCTCGGCGGTGGACAGCCGGTGGCCGGAGACGTTGATGACGTCGTCCACGCGCCCGGTGATCCAGAAATAGCCGCCCTCGTCACGCCGCGCGCCGTCGCCGGCGAAGTAGGTGCCGGGACCGAACCGGTCGAAGTAGGTCTGCACGTAGCGCTCCGGGTCCTGGTAGAGCGTGCGGAGCATGCTGGGCCACGGCCGGGTGAGCGCGAGCAGGCCGCTGCCCTGGGCGAGCTCGGCGCCGGTCTCGTCGAGCAGGGCGGCCGACACGCCGGGCAATGGGCGGCCCGCCGATCCCGGCTTGGCCGGGTCCAGGCCGGGCAGGGTCGTGACCATGATGGCGCCGGTCTCGGTCTGCCACCAGGTGTCCACGATCGGGCAGCGCTCCCCGCCGATGACCGTGTGGTACCACAGCCAGGCCTTGGGGTTGATCGGCTCGCCGACCGTGCCGAGCAGCCGCAGCGACGACAGGTCGTGCTTGGCCGGGTAATCCTCTCCCCATTTCATGCAGGCCCGGATGGCGGTGGGGGCGGTGTAGAAGATCGTGACGCCGTACCGCTCGACGATCTCCCACCAGATGTCCTTGCCCGGGTAGTCCGGGGCACCCTCGAACATCACCGACGTGCAGCCGTTGGCCAGCGGGCCGTACATGATGTAGGAGTGGCCGGTGATCCAGCCCACGTCGGCGGTGCACCAGAAGACGTCGCGGTCGGGGTCCAGGTCGAAGACCATCGCGGTGGTGGTCGCGACCCCGGTGAGGTAGCCGCCCGTGGTGTGCAGGATCCCCTTGGGCTTGGCGGTGGAGCCGGAGGAGTAGAGCAGGAACAGCGGGTGCTCGGCCTCCATGGGCTCGGCCGGGCAGACCGGGTCGGCGCGGGCGATCAGGTCGTCGAACCACACGTCCCGGCCCGGCCGCATGGCGCATTCGGTGCCCGCGGCCCTGACCACCACGACCGTCTCCAGGTCGGGCAGGTCCGCGATCACCTCGTCGACGGCCTGCTTGACCGGGAGGAACTTGCCCTTGCGCCGGGCGCCGTCCGCGACGATCAGCGCCTTGGCCCGGGAGACCTCCAGCCGCTCGCGCACCGCCGTGGGGGCGAAGCCCCCGAAGACGACCGTGTGCGGTGCGCCGATCCGGGCGCAGGCGAGCATGGCCACCACCACCTCGGGGATCATCGGCAGGTAGATGCCGACGACGTCGCCCTTGCGCACCCCGTGCGCCTTGAGCGCGTTGGCGAGCCGCTGCACGTCGCCAAGGAGCTCGGCGTAGGTCAGGTCGCGTTCCTCGCCCTCCTCGCCCCGCCAGTGGAACGCGACCCGGTCGCCGTGCCCGGCCAGCACGTGCCGGTCCAGGCAGTTGTGGGACACGTTGATGGTCCCGTCGGCGAACCAGGTGTAGAACGGCGGGTTGCTCTCGTCGAGCACCGAGGAGAACGGCGTGTGCCAGTGCAGGCGCTCCCGCGCCTGCGCGGCCCACCAGGCCGCGGGGTCGGCCGCCGCCTGCTCGTACACGACGGGATCGGTCAGCCGGGCCCGGGCGGCGAAGGCGGCGGGCGGCGGGAACGTCCCCACCTGTAGCAACTGCTCGAGGCGGTCACCGAGGGGGGCGTGGCGATCTGGCATGTGCGCTCCTTCTGGGCGGTCCCCTCCAGCCTCCGCGAAACCGGCGCCGCGCGGCACTGTCCGCGGGTCGGGAGTGGCTCCGACATCCGGTCAGGAGCCACCTAGCCAAACGGCCGGTATGTCCGGGCCAAACCGGCGGTTTGCGTCCCGCTGACCTTCCCCGCCTGGCCAAGGCGCCCCTACGTTGACAGCACGCGGCCCCGGACCATGCGCCGCAACCGTTGAGGAGGAAGGTCATGACCGTCTACGCACCGCCTGGCGAGCCGGGCAGCCCGGCGACGTACGCCAGCCGTTACGACAACTTCATCGCCGGCGAGTGGATACCGCCGGTGAAGGGCCAGTACTTCGAGAACCCCACCCCGGTCACCGGCCGGGCCTTTACCGAGGTGGCCCGCGGGACCGCCGAGGACATCGAACTGGCTCTGGACGCCGCGCATGGGGCCGCTCCCGGCTGGGGCCGGACCTCGGCCGCCGACCGCTCGGCCGTGCTGCTCAGGATCGCCGACCGGATGGAACAGCATCTCGAGGCCCTGGCCGTGGCGGAGACCTGGGACAACGGCAAGCCCGTGCGCGAGACGCTGGCCGCCGACATCCCGCTGGCGATCGACCACTTCCGCTACTTCGCCGCCACCATCCGGGCCCAGGAGGGCTCGATCGGCGAGCTGGACGAGCAGACGGTGGCCTACCACTTCCACGAACCACTGGGCGTGGTGGGCCAGATCATCCCGTGGAACTTCCCGATCCTGATGGCCACCTGGAAGCTGGCGCCCGCCCTGGCCGCGGGCAACGCGGTCGTCCTCAAGCCGGCCGAGCAGACCCCGGCCTCCATCCTGGTGCTCCTGGATCTGGTCGCCGACCTGATCCCGCCGGGCGTGGTCAACGTGGTCAACGGCTTCGGCGTCGAGGCCGGCAAACCGCTGGCCTCCAGCCCCCGGGTGGCCAAGGTCGCCTTCACCGGCGAGACCACCACCGGACGGCTGATCATGCAGTACGCCAGCCAGAACATCAAGCCGGTGACGCTCGAACTCGGCGGCAAGAGCCCGAACATCTTCCTCGCGGACGTCGCCCGGGCCCGGGACGAGTTCTACGACAAGACCCTCGAGGGCTTCACGATGTTCGCGCTGAACCAGGGCGAGGTGTGCACCTGCCCGTCGCGCGCGCTGGTCCAGGAGTCCATCTACGACCAGTTCATGGCCGACGCCGTAGAGCGCACCCAGGCCGTAAGGCAGGGCAACCCGCTCGACACCGACACGATGATCGGCGCGCAGGCCAGCAACGACCAGCTGGAGAAGATCCTGTCCTACATCGACATCGGCCGGCAGGAGGGCGCCAAGGTCCTGGCCGGCGGTGAGCGTGTCCGGCTGGGCGGCGATCTGGCCGGCGGCTACTACGTCCAGCCGACGATCTTCGAGGGCGACAACCGGATGCGGATCTTCCAGGAGGAGATCTTCGGGCCGGTCGTCTCGGTGACCAGGTTCACCGACCTCGACGACGCCGTGAAGATCGCGAACGACACCCTGTACGGGCTTGGCGCCGGAGTCTGGACCCGCGACATGCATGCCGCCTACCACCTGGGACGGGCTATCCAGGCTGGCCGGGTGTGGACAAACTGCTATCACCTGTATCCGGCGCATGCGGCCTTCGGCGGCTACAAGCAGTCGGGCATCGGCCGGGAGAATCACAAGATGATGCTCGAGCACTACCAGCAGACGAAAAACCTGCTGGTCAGCTACTCGCCGCGCAAGCTCGGGTTCTTCTAGGCCGGCCGATGGGCAGCTTCAGCCGGGCGGCTGTCACCCCGCAGGCGGCGGACTTGCTCCGCCGCCTGCGGGCCGAGCTCGGCCCGCTGATGTTCCACCAGTCCGGCGGCTGCTGCGACGGCAGCTCCCCGATGTGCTACCCGCTCGGCGAGTTCGCCACCGGCCCGTCGGACGTCCTGCTCGGCTCGCTGACAGTTGACGGGGGACCGGTGCCGGTGTGGATGTCGGCCGCCCAGTTCGAGTACTGGAGCCACACCCACCTCACCATCGACGTAGTACCCGGCCGGGGCGGCGGATTCTCCCTCGAGGCGCCGCTGGGCGTCAGGTTCCTGATCCGCTCGCGCATGCTCACCCAGCAGGAGATAGCCGGGCTGGGCCTGACCTAGATGAGCCCGAGCTTGCTGGCCGCGTACACCGCCTCCGCGCGGCGCCGCGCGCCCAGCTTCTGCATGACGTTGCCGACATGGAACTTCACCGTGGCCGCGGAAATGTACAGGCGCTGCCCGATAGCGACGTTGCTCATCCCGCGCGCGAGCAGCGCCAGGATCTCCCGCTCCCGCGGGGTGATGTCGCACGCGCCCGCCTCGGAGCGCTGATTCCCGTGCATCCAGCGCACGACCAGCCCGGCGGTGCGCGGGTCAAAGGCGCTCTCCCCTCGGCGCACGGCCCTGATCGCCCGGATCAGCTCGGTCAGGTCGACGTCCTTCAGCACGAACCCCTTGGCGCCCTGCTTGATGGATTCGAGTATGAGCCACTGATCCGCGCAACTGGTCAGCACGAGCACCCGGCTGTCCGGGTAGCGCTGCGTGATTGCGGAGCACAGCGACAGGCCGTCGCACTCGGTGCCCGCGGTCAGCTTGAGGTCGAGCAGTACGACCTTGGGCCGGGTCCGGTCGAGCATCGCGGTGGCCTGCCGGGCGGACGGCGCCTCGCCGACCACCCGCAGGTCCGGTTCCCTGTCGATCATGGCCCGCAGGCCCTGGCGGACGATCGAGTGATCGTCGATGATGCCGATCCGGATCTCATCCACACGTCTCTCCTCGCATGCTGTCGGGCCCTGGCACGGCCAGCAGGACCTTCACCGCGACCCCGCCCAGATCGGAACGGTCGGCGCGGAGCGTCCAGCCCATCTCCTCGGCCCGCGCGGCGATGTCCGCCAGGCCCACGTGATAACCGCCGCCCGTCCCTGGCACCTCGCCCTCGATGATCTTCCTGAGCGTCTTCGGCTTCCCGCACCCGTTGTCCGCGACGCAGAGCGCGACCGCGCCACGCCCGTAGCTCAGCCTGATGACCACGCGACGCGCCCGTCCGTGCACCACCGCGTTGAACACGCACTCGCTGGCCACCTGGAACAGCGACTGGCGGACCACGGCGGCCAGCGGCACTGGCGGCCCGGTCACCTCCACCCCGATGTCGAGCTGGTCCGCGGGATGCCGGGCCTGAAACCGCCGCAGCATGTCGGGAAGCTCCTCGTCAGGAAGGTTCGCTCCCTCGCGCAGGCTCCGCAGCGACGAGCGCAGGCGCCGCAGGGCCGATGCGGTGAGCCGCCTGGCGTCTTCGAGGCTGGCCCGCAGTGGGGATTGCGCGGGCATGTCGGCGAGGCACAAGTCGATGGCCAGCCCGGCCGCCAGGACTTCCTGGATGGCTCCGTCGTGCAGTTCCCTGGCCAGGCGGCGCCGCTCGTGCGCGGCCACCCGCTGTTCCGCGGCTGGCTGACTGCGGCGGGCGACCTGGGCTGGGGCCAATGGCGGCGGCCTGAGCAGCTGTGCGGGTGGCGGGACGGCAGTCTGTGTCATGGTGGCCCTCCTCGACGAGAAGAGGGCCATCGTAGGTCGCCTAAGGTTGGCCACCGGTAGGTCGTCGCCCGTTGGTCCGGCCGAGCAGGTCCAGGTCATGCGGTGTCAGCTCGAGGTAGCGCTGTACCGCGGCCGGGTGCGGCTCCGACAGCAGCGCATTGCGCACGGCAACCGTGACGAAGTGGCCGAATTCGGCCAGCGCGGGGGACTCGGAGCCGGGAAGCAGCTCTCCGCCGTACCGCTCGACGGCGCCCGCCACGTCGCCGACCCGGAGCCGGTGCAGCACGTCGGTGACATCGCACCGCACGTCCAGGCCGATCCGGTACGGCCGGGATTCCAGCCGCCCGCCGAGCACGGCGCGCAGCTGCGACATCTCTGCCTTCAGCGTACCCAGGCTCACGGGCCGGTCGCCGTAGAGCCGCGCGTGCAGCTCGGCCAGGTCGAGCCCGTCGGGATTCAGCGCCAGCAGCGCGAGGATCTCGATCTGCCGCCTGGTGAGCCGTAGGCGCGCGCCGTCCAGCCGGGCGCTGGGCTGGCCGAGCAGCTTGAGTTCCAGCAGGCCGGCACAGGATCTGGCGTCGTCGCGCGCGCCGACCGCCACGACCGTGGCCGGGCGAACCTCGCGTCCGAGCAGCCGGGCCAGGGCCTCGGCTGTGGCCAGGCCGATCGGATGGGACCGGTCCCAGGTCGTGGAGAGGTCGAGCACGCCGAGTTGGCGGCCGGTCGACGGGTCGTGCACCGGGGCCGCCCAGCACACCCAGCCGTGCACGCAGGTGGAGAAGTGCTCGGCCGAGTACACGGTGGCCGCATGGTCCAGCCTGAGCGCCAGATCCAGGGCATTCGTCCCCACGCTGGCCTCGTCCCAGCGGCCGCCCGGGACGAAGTTCACCTGCTCCGCCTTGGACCGCATGACCGCGCCGCCGTAGGTCCACATGATGCGGGCGTCCGGGTCGGTGACCGCCACGACAAGCTCGCCGTCGTCGGCCGCCGCCTGCAACTGCGATTCGAGCTGCCGGACGGCGCCGCTCAGCGGGCTCATGTCCCAGGCATGCCGGGTTTCGTCGACGTCGGCCAGCGGCGCCTCGTGGACCTCGGGCATGATGTGCGCGGCGGAACGCTCCCAGCTCGCCACGATCTCGGGTCGCACGCCCGCGCGCGCCGGGCCGGCGGGCTTCTTGTCGCAGATCGCCGGAATGTGCAGATCCCAGGCTCGGGCCAGGTGCGAGCGTCGTTCGTGCAGCTGCGCTCGTGTGAACATGATCAACCCTCGCCGGCGCCGGGACCGCCCGCCACCAGGCCGGCGGGCATGGCGGCATTATGGGCCGACGGCAGGAGCCGAGGTCAAGGCCGAAAGTCCCGAACATCATGGCCGCCGGTCCCGGCGCCGTCCGTCTCCAGCAAGAACGATGCCGCCGCGTCGGCGAAACCGCCGGGGTCTTCCCAGAACAGCAGGTGGCCGAGTCCGGGGAAGATCACCAGCCTGGCACCCGGAATGCGGTCGGCGAGCAGCTTCGCGTTCCGCGGGTCGACAACGGTGTCCGCGCTCCCGTGCACGACCAGCGTGCGTGCCCGGATGCGGGCATGCCGCAGCCGTCCGGCGTACCGGGCCCCCGCCACCGCCTGCGCGGATATGACCTCTTGCTCGACCGGCCGGGAGTTCTGCAGCGCGACCAGGCGATCGACCAGCTCCGGACGGTGTCGCACGGTCTCCGCGGACAGGGCGTTCTCCGTGTGGCGGCGCACCGCCGCCTCGGCGGTCATGTCCGCGATCGCCGCGATCAGCCGCACGGAGGCGGCGGGCATCGGGTAGCCGAGCGGCCAGCCCGGCGTCGTGCAGGCCAGGACGAGCCCGTCGACTCGCTCCGGCTGGGTGATGGCCAGTTCCTGGGCCACCATGCCGCCCAGGCTCGCCCCCATGACGTGGGCCACGTCGACGCCGGCGGCGTCGAGCACCGCGGCGATGTCGCCGGCCATGTCAGCGACGGTGAACGATCCGGCGGGCCGGTCGCTGCGCCCGGTTCCCCGGTTGTCCACCAGGACGAGCCGGAACCGGCGCCCGAGTTCCCGCAGGACCGGCCCCCAGCCGGCCCGGTCGAAAGCCATCCCGTGGACCAGCACCAGCCACGGCCGCTGCCGGTGCATGGTCCCGCGTAGCTCGTAGGCGATGCGCAGCGCGTCCCCGGTGGCGTACCGGGTCCGGCTCGCCTCCCGCCTCCGGACCAGCTCAGCGCTCCCCGGCCGAAGTCCGCCGCGAATGGTGCGTATAGCAAGCATGCGCTAAATATATCAAGCAGACCGCGATGGTCCCGGTCGCCAGGGTCCTTGGTCCCGGACCCGGCGGGCCGGTTGGCGGCTGCCGCCGTCGGCGACGCCGCCTAGCGTGTGGGTTCCGCGAGGACTGAGGCGGTGGCGAACGTGGCCGAGACGAACAGCAACGACAAGCAGACGACACCTGGTCTGGCCGGCCAGGCCGGCTACCTCATCGAGGTGGCGGGCCGCGCGCCGTCGGTGCACAACACCCAGCCGTGGCGGTTCAAGGCCGGCGAGGATGCCGTCGAGCTGTACGCCGACGCCAGCCGCCAGCTGCTGGACGATCCGGCGGGCCGGGAGATGCTCGTCAGCTGCGGCGCGGCCCTTTACGGGCTGCGGCTCGGGATCCGCTCGCTGGGCTCGCGGCCCGAGGTCGAGCTGTTCCCCGAGCCTGCCCGACGGCGGCTGCTGGCCCGGGTGCGGGCGGGCCGTCCGGCTCCGATGACGCGACAGGAGCGGCAGCTGCTCCAGGCGGTGCCACGCCGCCACACCCACCGCGGCCCGTTCGAGGCTCGCCCGCTGCCCGCCGGGCTGGTGGCGCGCCTGCGCCGCGACGCCACCGCGGAGGGCGCGACGTTGTGGGTCATCGAGGCCGAAGCCGAGTACCGGAGGCTGACGGCGATCCTCGGCGCGTGGAGCCGCATCCGGGACCTGTACCCGGCGTCGCGAGCCGGGGTCCATGCGCGGGCCGAGACGCAGCGGTGGACCCGCGAGCCCGGCCGCGAGACCGCGGACGGCGTGCCGGCGCGTGCCTTTCCCGCCAGGACCGGCCGCGAGACCGGGCGGCTGCCGCAGCGCGACTTCGACCTGGGCCGGGGCTGGGGACTGCTGCCGTCCGGCGGGCCGCCCGCTCCGGTCACGGCCGTCCTGGTGACCGCCGGCGACAGCGAGGAGGACTGGCTGCGCGCCGGCCAGGCCCTGCAACGGCTGCTGCTCCGCGCCGCCAGCGGATGGGTCTTCGCGAACCTGCAGACGCAGCCGCTGCAGGACACCCCGGTCCGGGCGCAGCTCCGGAGCGGCCTGGCCCTGCCCGGGTCGCCTCAGGTCCTGCTGCAGCTGGGCATGGCCCGGACCACGCACCCCACCGCCCGGCGGCCGCCCGGAGAACTGGCCGAACCCCCGGGCAGGTAAGCCGTTGGCAGGTGACCAAGGTCCCCGCCGCCAGAGGTCGCCCGGCCCTGGAGCGGTGCCCCTCCCGGCTGGTCAGCTAGGCCAATGAGCGTCCTCGAGCTATCCCGCTGGCAATTCGGGATCACCACCGTCTACCACTTCATCTTCGTCCCGCTCACGCTGAGCCTGTCGTACCTGGTCGCGATCATGCAGACCCTGTGGCGGGTCAAGAAGGACGACGTGTACCTGCGCATGACCAAGTTCTTCGGGAAGATCTTCCTGATCAACTTCGCGGTCGGCGTGGTCACCGGGATCGTGCAGGAGTTCCAGTTCGGCATGAACTGGTCGGCCTACTCCCGGTTCGTCGGCAACGTGTTCGGGGCGCCGCTGGCGATGGAGGCGCTGCTCACGTTCTTCCTGGAGTCCACGTTCATCGGCATCTGGATCTTCGGCTGGAACAAGCTGTCGCCCCGGGTGCACCTGGCCGCGATCTGGCTGACCGCGGTGGGCACCAGCCTGTCGGCGTTCTTCATCCTGGCCGCCAACTCCTGGATGCAGCACCCGGTCGGCTACCGGGTCGACCCCGCCACCCACCGGGTGGTGCTCACCAGCATCGTCGCGCTGCTGACCAACCCCACCGTGCTCGGCGCCTGGCCGCACGTGTTCTTCGCGGCGTTCATGGTGGCCGGCGCGGTGCTGGTGGCGGCCAGCGCCTGGCACGTGGCCCGCCAGTCCGACCTCGAGGTCTTCCAGCGGGCCATGCGGCTCGGGCTGGTCGTCACGCTGCTGGCCGGCATCGCGACCGCGGTCACCGGGGACGTGCAGGCGCGGATGATGGAGTCGCAGCAGCCGATGAAGATGGCCGCGGCCGAGGCGCTGTACACCACCACGTCCGGCGCGTCGTTCTCGCTGTTCACCATCGGCTCGCTGAACGGCGACAAGGAGCTGTGGAGCATCCGGGTGCCGTACCTGCTCTCGCTGATCTCCACCATGAACCCGCACGGGACTGTGCAGGGCATCAATGACGTCGAGCGCGCCTACGCCAAGAAGTACGGCCCGGGGCAGTACAAGCCGGTCATCCCGGTGACCTACTGGTCGTTCCGCCTGATGATCGGCCTGGGCTCGCTGGCCGCGCTGCTGGCCGCGCTCGGCCTGTGGCTGACCCGGCGGCGCCGGCTCCCGCGCGGCCGCTGGTTCTACCGGGCCGCGCTGTGGGGCCTGCCGCTGCCCTACCTGGCCATCGCGTCCGGCTGGATCTTCACCGAGATGGGCCGCCAGCCGTGGACGGTGTTCGGCCTGCTGACCACCGCGCAGAGCGTCTCGCCGGGCGTGACCGTCTCCTCGGTGATCATCTCGATGACCACCTTCACCCTGCTCTACGCGGCGCTCGCGGGCATCGCGTGGTGGCTGACGGTCCGGCACGTCAAGGCCGGCGCGCCCGCCGAGGCCGAACACCCCGGCGCGCCCGAGCCCCTGCCCGCCTTCCAGTACTGATCGGGAGAAAACCGCCATGAACCTCGCGACCTTCTGGTTCATCCTCATCGCGATCTTGTGGTCCGGCTACTTCGTGCTCGAGGGCTTCGACTTCGGCGTCGGCATCCTGCTGCCGTTCCTGGGCCGGGGCGACGCCGAGCGCCGGACGATGATCAACACCATCGGGCCGGTCTGGGACGGCAACGAGGTCTGGCTGCTGACCGCCGGAGGCGCGACGTTCGCCGCGTTCCCGCTCTGGTACGCCACCTTGTTCAGCGGCTTCTACCTGCCGCTGCTGCTCATCCTGGCGGCGCTGATCATCCGCGGGGTCTGCTTCGAGTTCCGCAGCAAGGTGGAAAGCCCGCGCTGGCGGGCCGGCTGGGACCGGGCCATCTTCCTCGGGTCCGCGCTGCCCGCGCTGCTGTGGGGCGTGGCCTTCGCCAACATCGTGCGCGGGGTCCCGGTCAACGCCGCGCACGTCTACACCGGCAACCTGCTCACCCTGCTCAACTGGTACGGGCTGCTCGGCGGCCTGGTCACGCTCGGCCTGTGCACCCTGCACGGCGCGCTGTTCCTCGGCCTGCGCACCACCGGCGAGCTCAGGGCGCGGGCCCGGCGCACGGCGGTCCGGGCCGCCCTGGCTGCCGTGCCGCTGGCCGCGGTGTTCCTCGCCGTGACCCAGGTGAGCCACGGCAGGCCCGCCACCGACGTCACGGCCGCGCTGGCCGCGGTCACGCTGACCGGAGGCGCCGCCGCCGCGGTCCGCGGCCGGGAGGGCTGGGCCTTCACCGGTACCGCCCTCACCTTCGTGCTGGCCGTCGCCACCCTGTTCGGCGACCTATGGCCGAACGTGCTGCCCTCGAGCACCTCGCCCGCCTACAGCCTGACCGTGGCCAACGCGTCCTCGGCCCACTACACGCTGGTGGTGATGAGCTGGGTGGCCCTGCTGTTCACCCCGGTCGTGCTGGGCTACCAGGGCTGGACCTACTGGGTCTTCCGCCAGCGGCTGACCGGGCCGGCCCCCACGCCGCCGGTGGCCGGGCAGGAAACCCCGGAGCCGGTCGGCGGGCGGCCGTGAAGCCGCTCGACCCGCGGCTGCTGCGCTACTCCGCCGCCGCCCGCGGCTACCTCGCCGTCACGGTCGCGCTCGGCCTGGCCGCCACCGCCCTGATCCTCCTCCAGGCCGGGCTGCTGGCCCGGCTGCTGGCCGGCCCGGCGACCGGAACCGGGATCGCCCTGCTGGCGGCCGTGCTGCTGGCCCGCGCCGCGGCCGGCTACGGCGGCGAGGTCACCGCGCTGCGCGCCGCAGCGGCGGTCAAGTCCCAGCTGCGCCGCCGGCTGACCGCTCACGCGCTGGCACTGGGACCATCCTGGCTGGCCAGGCGCCGGGCCGGCGAGGTCACCACGCTGGCCACCCGGGGCCTGGACGGGCTCGACGCCTACTTCGCCCGCTACCTGCCCCAGCTCGTCCTGGCCTGCGTCGTGCCGTTCGCGGTGCTGATCAGGGTGGGCCTGGCCGACTGGATCTCCGGTGTCGTCATCGGCGTCACCTTGCCGCTGGTCCCGCTGTTCGCCATCCTGGTCGGCCTGCACACCAAGGCGGTCACCCAGCGGCAGTGGCGGCTGCTGGCCCGGCTCGGCGGCCACTTCCTCGACGTGGTCGAGGGGCTGCCCACGCTCAAGCTGTTCGGCCGGGGCCGGCCGCAGGCCGAGGTGATCGGCGCGGTCACCGACGACTACCGCAAGGCCACCATGTCCTCGCTGCGGCTGGCGTTCCTGTCCGGCTTCGTGCTGGACCTGACGGCCGCGCTGGCCACCGCCGTGGTCGCGGTGGAGGTCGGGCTGCGGCTGCTGGCCGGGCACATGAGCTACTCCACGGCGCTGCTGGTGCTGCTGCTCACCCCCGAGGCCTACCTGCCGCTGCGCGCGGTCGGCGCCCAGTTCCACGCCAGCACCGAGGGCGCCGCCGCGGCCCAGGACGTGTTCGAGATCCTCGACACCCCCCGGCCCGCGGCCGCCACGGCCAGGCCAGCCCGCCGCCCGGTGGATCTGCGCCGCGACGCCATCAGGCTGACCGGGGTAAGCCTCACCTACCCGGACCGGCCCGGCCCGGCCCTGGACCAGGTGAACCTGACCATCCGGCCCGGCGACCACATCACGCTGACCGGGCCGAGCGGAGCGGGCAAGAGCTCGCTGCTCGCCGTGCTGCTCCGCTTCGCCGAGCCCGCCGGCGGCGGGCAGATCCGGGTCGGCGACGCCGACCTCGGCTCCATTCCGCCCGGCGAATGGCGCCGCCAGATCGCCTGGGTCCCGCAGGACCCGCACCTGTTCGCCGCGTCGGTGGCCGACAACATCGCCCTGGGCGACCCGGCCGCCAGCCGCGGGGCCATCGCCTGGGCCGCGGCGGCCGCGGGAGCGGCCGCCTTCATCGAGGACCTGCCGCGGGGCTACGACACCGAGGTCGGGGAACACGGGCTGCGGCTGTCCTCGGGCCAGCGGCAACAGATCGCGCTGACCCGCGCGTTCCTGCGCGACGCGCCGCTGCTGCTGCTGGATGAGCCCGCCGCGCACCTGGACGCGGCCACCGCCGCCCGGCTCGATCAGATCCTGGATACGCTGATGGCCGGCCGCACCGTGATCCGGGTCAGCCACGACCAGCGGCCCAGCACGGGTCAACTATTCACTCTCGATAATGGTCGACTAGTTCAATCGATCGCGCTGGCGGTGGCGTCATGACCGCGGACCGCGCTGGCGGTGGCGTCATGACCGCGATCTCCCCCGTGCCCGCCGCCAGCCCGCTGGTGCGCCTGCTCCGGCTGGCCACCGCGAGCCGCCGGATGCGCCGTGAGCTGGCGCTCGCCGTGCTGGCCGGCGCGGCCGGCTGCGGCGCCGCCGTAGCCCTGCTGGCTACCTCCGGCTTCCTGCTGGCCCGCGCGTCCCAGCACCCGGACGTCGTGGCCGTCTCCGTCGCGGTGGTCCTGGTCCGCGCGTTCAGCCTCGGCCGCGGGGTACTGCGCTACCTGGAGCGCCTGTTCTCCCACGACGTGGCCTTCCGGGTGCTCGCCGACGTCCGGGTGGCGATCTACCGGCGGCTGGAGCGCCTCGCCCCGGCCGGGCTGGCCGCCTTCCGGTCCGGTGACCTGCTCGCCCGGCTGATCAGCGACGTGGACGCCACCCAGGACCTGTTCATCCGCGGCATCGCCCCGCCGCTGACCGCGGCGCTGGCCGGGGCCGGCGCCACCACCGCGGTCCTGCTGATCCTGGCGCCCGCGGCCGGCCTGCTCGCGACCGGGCTGCTGGCCGCCGGGGTGCTGGTGCCGCTGGCCGTCGCCGCGTCGGCGCGCCGGGCCGCCCGCCGGGCCGCGCCCGCTCGCGGTGAGCTGGGCGCCGCCGTCACCGACCTGCTGAACGGTGCCGCCGAGCTGCACGCGTTCGGCGCCGTCGGGGCCGGCCTGGACCGGGCCGGGGCCGCGGACGCCGAGCTGACCCGGCTGGCCCGGCGCTCGGCCGCGGCGTCCGGCCTGGGCGCGGGCCTCACCATGGCGGTCTCCGGCTTGACCCTGTGGGGCGTGCTGGTACTCGGGGTCGCGGCCACCGGGTCCGGGGCGCTGGGCCGGGTGCCGCTGGCCGTGATCACCCTGACCGCGCTCGCCGCCTTCGAGGCGGTCAGCGCGCTGCCCGCGGCCGCGCTCCAGCTCGGCCAGGCCCGCGCCGCGGCGGTGAGGATCGCGGCCGTGCTGGACGCCCCGGATCCGGTCCGCGAGCCGGGCCGGCCCTTCCCGCCGCCGGGGCGCCCGGTGACGGTCTCCATCCGGGGCGGCACGGTGTGGTATCCGGGGCAGGCCACCCCGGCCGTTCGGAATCTAGATCTCGACCTGCCGTCCGGACGGCGGGTCGCCCTGGTCGGCGCGACCGGCGCGGGCAAGTCCACCGTGGCCGCGGTCCTGTTCCGGTTCGCCGACCTCAGCTCGGGCACGGTCCGGCTGAACGGCCGTGACCTGGCGGGTTACGATCCCGACGACGTGCGGGCCGTGATCGGCGGCTGCGCCCAGGATCCGCACATCTTCGACACCACCATCCGGGACAACCTGCGGCTGGCCCGGCCTGCCGCCAGCGACGCCGAGCTCGCCGCGGCCGCGGACCGCGCCAGGCTGCTGGACTGGATCGCCTCGCTGCCCCTCGGCTGGGACACCCCGGTGGGCGCGCACGGGGCCGCGCTGTCCGGCGGCCAGCGCCAGCGGCTTGCCCTGGCCCGCGCGCTGCTGGCCGACCCGGGCCTGCTGGTCCTGGACGAGCCCACCGCGCACCTGGACCCGGACCACCGCCGCGCCCTGACCGCGGACCTGCTGGCCGCCACGGCCGGCCGGAGCACCCTGCTGATCACCCACGATCTGGAAGGCCTGGACCAGGTGGACGAGATCGTGGTGCTCGACCACGGCCGGGTGGCCGAGCGCGGTAGCCATGCCCAGCTCATCCGGGCCGGCGGGGTCTACCATCGGCTATGGCAGGCCGGCCGGGAGGTCCGAGCGTGAAACAGTAGCAGGGAGGCATCCCGGCGCCGGATCGCGGTGGCGTCGTCCGGGACATCGGTCGCCGAGAGCGGCTGCATGACCAGCGCGGGCCGGTAATCGTGGCTGGCATTCCACACCAGGCGGGCGGCCTCAATCGGCGTGTCTCTACCAGGCACCGGCGCGCAGGCCTGAGACAGGACCTGGGTCCTGCCGTGTTGGGCCGTCCGGCCCTGCCCGCGTTCTAGAGCTATCGATCTAATTAGAGCATGAACTCTAAGACGATGCGGCGGCCGCAGAAGAAATCGGAGCTGACCAGGCAGCGGATCCTGAACGCTGCCCTGCGGCTGTTCAACGACCGCGGCACGGCGGCGGTCAGCACCAACCACATCGCCGCTGCGGCCGGGATCAGCCCGGGCAACCTGTACTACCACTTCCGCGACAAGGACGACATCATCCGGGCGCTGCACGCCCGGTACGCCGCCGCGTACGAGGACCGCTGGGAGCCCGGACCCGACCCGGGCGGGAACCTGGCCCGCCTGGGCGAAAACCTGGCCGCGGGGATGGCGCTGGCGTTCCAGTACCGGTTCTTCGAGCGGGAGATCCTCGCGCTGCTGCGCGCCGACCCTCAGCTGCGCGCCGCCTACCGGGCGTTCTACCAGCGCCGGCTCGCGCAGTGGGTGGCGTTCGGGGAGCGACTGGCGGCCCAGGGGGTGCTGCGCCCGCCGGGCCCGCCCCGGACCCTGCGTGACCTAGCGGTGGCGATCTGGCTGATCGCCGAGAGCTGGATTCCGTTCCTGGACCTGACCGGCGATCCGGCCGACCGCAGGCAGATGGCCCGGGGCGCTGACCTGGTGCTGGTGGCGCTAGAGCCCTACCTGACCGCCACGGGCCGCGGCGCCGTGCAAGCCGTAACGGCCGCTCTGGGCGGGCCGAGTGATGCGAAGGAGGAGCCATGACGCTGCAGCTGATCGTGGGCGCGGGCCCGGTCGGATCGGCGACCGCGGTCCGGCTGGCCGGGCCACCTTCGGGGCACGGCCGACCCCGATGCCCGACGCACTGGCCGCCACGCTGGCGTGGTGGAGACGGCAAGGCCGCGCCGCGGCCCGACAACTCTTATTAGGAGCACCAGCCATGAACACACTTGCTGAAGCATCCTGGCCGCCTCAGCTGGCCTCGCCCGTCGCCGCCCGGCTGGCCTGGCGGCGGCGCGTGGCCAGGATCGGCTCACTGATCCAGGTCGGCTTCGCCGCGCTGTGGCTGGGCCGCGGCACACTGGCCACCGGCTGGCCCGCACGGCTGCCGATAGCGCTGGCCCTGGTCGCGGCCGCGGTTGCCATCGGGGCGTGGGCGGAACGGAGAACGCGTGGGCTGGCGCCACTGCCCGCAGGCCCAGCCGCCGGCCGCTGGGGAAGGCGGTCACCATCGCCACGCTCGCCCAACTGGCGGCCAGCTTCGGACTGCCCGTAGCAGTGGCGGCGGCGGGCCGTCCCGACCTCATCGTCGGGACCGTGTCGGTGACCATCGGGATCTTGTTGCTGTGGCTCCGCGCCAGGCTAGGCACGCCTGGGCACTTGGTGGCCGGCGTCCTGCTGGTGATCGTGCCGGCGGCGCTGGCCGCTGCCCTGGCCGGCAACGCGCTGACGGCCGCCACCGGCCTGGCCACCGGCGCCATCCTGCTGGGCAGCGCGATCGCCGGGGTGCGCTGGCTAGCCAGCCAGCACCCGAACCGGTCCACGCCTTAGGAACCAGCAGGAATGAGGAGGAATGATATGGACACGGCGATCTCCCGGGCGGTGCTGATCACCGGATGCTCGTCCGGGATCGGAAGGGCGACGGCGCTGCGGCTGGCCCGCGGCGGCTGGCCGGTCTACGCCACGGCGCGGCACCCCCAGGCCATCGAAGACCTGGCTGGGTCCTGTACGATCCTGCCGCTGGATGTCACCGACGAGGCGTCGATGCGGTCGGCGGTGGCCGCCGTCGAGCGGGACGCGGGAGCAGTCGGCGTGCTGGTCAACAACGCCGGCTACAGCCAGCCCGGAGCCGTGGAGACGGTCCCGCTGGCGCTGGTCCGCCGCCAGTTCGAGACCAACCTGTTCGGGGCGGTGCGGCTGACCCAGCTGGTGCTGCCGCGGATGCGCCGGCAGGGCTGGGGGCGGATCGTCAATATCAGCTCCATCGGCGGCAAGCTCAGCTTCCCCGGCGGCGCCTTCTACCACGGCTCCAAGCACGCCCTGGAGGCGGTCAGCGACGGGCTCCGCTTCGAGCTGCGCCCGTTCGGCATCCAGGTCGTCACCATCGAGCCCGGGTTCATCCGCTCCGGGTTCGCCGAGGCGGCGATCACCAGCCTGGACGCGGTAGAGCGTGACGGGCCGTATGCCAGCTACAACGCCGCCGTCGCGAAGGCCACGACGGGCACCTACCAGGCCGGGCTGATGGCCAGGCTGGCCGGCGGTCCCGACGACGTCGCCCGCGCGGTCCAGCGGGCGATCACCGCGCGGCACCCCCGGGCGCGCTACCTGGTCACCGCCTCGGCCCGGCTGCTGCTCCCGATGCACGCGCTGCTCAGCGACCACGCCTGGGACCGCGTCATGGCCCGCAGCATCCCGCCGCCCGGCCCTGGCACCCCGCTGGCACCCGGTGGCCGCCCGGCCCGGCCAGGGCCAGGTGCTCACTCGCGGGCAGGGTCTCGTCGATGATGCGGTGGATCCTTTCCACTTTGCCCTTCCGGTGCGGGCAGAACCCCGGCAGCCGCCGCGGGTCGATGCTCAGCGCGGCGAACGCGTCGCGGACGGCCTCGGCGGCGAACTCCAGGCCCCGGTCGATCCGCACCCGCTCCGGGACCGCGCCGAACGGGCCGCGGGCCGGGTCGTGCACCAGCGCCATCCGCACCGCGGTCAGCACCGTGCCCGTATGCGGGGTCAGCGCGATCGCCCGCCCGGCCAGCTGGCACTACGCCGATGCGCTCCACCACCTTCGATCAAGCCCGCCGGCCGGCCTCATCGCCGGCCGCGTAGCGGCGCACCTGGACGCCGGGCCGGACGCGGGCAGTCCACTTGCGAGTACGCACAACCCCGGCCGGCCGGTTCACCACCCGCCCGGCGGGCAGCCTGCGCCCGCAAAGGCCGTGGTCAGCGGCCGCGGCGGTCGGGGTCGCTGGCGGCCATCAGCGCGGCGACGGCGGCGTGGCTGGGCTGGACGTACCGCTGCAGAGTGGCCAGCCGCTTGTGGCCGCTGATCGCCATGAGCAGGGGGGCGCTGACGTTCGCCTCGCCGAGGTGGGTCAGCCGGGAGTGCCGCAGCTGGTGCAAGGTCTTGCCGCCGGTGTACCGCTTGAACAGCTGCCCGGCCATCTCATACGACAGCCGGGCCCGGCCGCTGGCCGGGTCCAGGTCGGCCGCCGCGGTCATC
>Ga0318525_10000151_pt1 | contig 18351 bp, 12 predicted proteins | sample GRESIP052b4f23_FD_203482 | JGI IMG/M metagenome (GOLD analysis project Ga0318525, IMG submission 203482) | Tropical soil microbial communities from Luquillo Experimental Forest, Puerto Rico - GRE.SIPMG.052b4f23 | ecosystem: Environmental > Terrestrial > Soil > Tropical forest > Bulk soil...
GGATTACCGCGGAGCAGGCGGCGGCGGCGATCCGGGGGTCGCATTCGAAGATCAGCCGGATGGAGCACGGCCGGGTGGGGTTCAAGGAGCGGGATGTGGGGGACCTGCTGACGTTGTACGGGGTGCTGGACGGCGAGGAGCGGGCGGCGCTGCTGAACCTGGCCCGGGAGGCGAACACGCCGGGCTGGTGGCATGCGTATTCCGATATCGTGCCGGCCTGGCTGGAGCCGTATGTGGGGCTGGAGGCGGCCGCGTCGGTGATCCGGACCTACCAGATCCAGCTGGTGCCGGGGCTGCTGCAGACCGAGGGGTACGCGCGGGCGCTGATCGGGCAGGGCGCGGCCGGGTCGGAGGAGGGCATCGCGCGGCGGGCCGAGCTGCGGGCCTCCCGGCAGGAGATCTTGCGGCGGCCGGACCCGCCGCAGCTGTGGGCGGTGCTGGATGAGGGCGCGCTGCGCCGCCCGGTCGGGTCCGGCGCGATCGTCCGGGAGCAGCTGCGGTACCTGCTCGAGATGACCGCCCATCCCGCGGTGACGCTGCAGATCCTGCCGTTCGGCGCCGGCGCGCACCCGGCCATGGGCGGCCCGTTCACCATCTTGCGGTTCGCCGAGCCGGACCTGGCCGACGTGGTCTACATCGAGCAGCTCACCAGCGCCCTGTACCTGGACAAGCCCGCCGAGGCCGACAGCTACCTCGAAGTCATGGAACAGCTGTGCCTGCAAGCCGGGCCCGTCGCCAGCACCCCCGCCATCCTCCGCCACATCCTCACCGACACCTAACCCCGGCGGGTTCTGCGTGCCGTGGTCAGGCGCGGGGTTACAGTAGGCATGTTTGCCTCTGTTCAGGTGAGTTGAGGTAGCCCGGGGTTCGGGGTGTATCTGCCGGAAGAGCCGAATAGCTTCATCGGCCGCGGGCGTGAGCTCGATGAGCTACGCCAGCTGGTGTGTTCAGTCCGCGCGGTGACGCTGTGCGGGCCGGGCGGGGTCGGGAAGACGAGGCTGGCCCTGCGCCTGCTCGCGGTGATGGCGGCGGAGTTCCCGGACGGGGTGTGGTTCGTCGAGCTCGCTGATCTGCGGCAGCCTGACTTGGTGGTATCACGCGTGGCGGCGGTCATGGGGGTTAGCGAGGAACCGGGCCGTCCCCTGGCCGAAACACTCGCCGACGTGCTGCGGTCGCGTCGGCTGCTGCTGGGTCTGGACAACTGCGAGCACCTGGCCGGCGCGTGCACCCAGATAGCGGAACAGCTGCTGGCCGGCTCGCCGGGGCTGAGGATGCTGATGACGAGCCGCGAGCCGCTGCGGATCGCGGCTGAGACGGTATGGCAGGTGCCGCCGTTGTCCGTCACGCCCGAGGGCGCGGACGCCGGCCGCGCGGATCGCAGCGAGGCTGTCCGCTTGTTCGCGGACCGGGCCGCTGCTTCCCGGCCCGGGTTTACCGTCGGCCCGGATAGCGTCGCGGCGGTTGCCTTCGTGTGCCGCGCGCTGGATGGCCTGCCCCTGGCGATCGAGCTGGCGGCGGCCCGGGTCCGGGTGCTGTCGGTGGAGCAGATTGGCGCCCGCCTGGGCGACCGGTTCGCGCTGTTGACCGCGGGCGACCGCTCCGCCGCGCCCCGGCAGCGGACCCTGCGCGCCACGATCGAGTGGAGCTACGCGATGCTCAACGCGGCCGAGCGGATTCTGTTCCGGCGGCTGTCGGTCTTCGCCGGGTGGTCGCTGGAGATGGCGGAGCAGGTGTGCACTGACGAGGCGATCCCGGCCGGGGACGTGCCCGGGCTCCTGGCGGCGCTGGCGGACAAGTCGCTGGTCGTACCCGAGCCGGAGGCTCTCGGTCAGGCCCGGTACCGGATGCTCGACACCATCAGGGAGTATGCGGCGGCGCGCCTGGCGGAGGCGGGCGAGTCGGCCAGGTTCCAGCTCGCGCTGCGCGACTACGTGCTGCGGACCGCGGAGATGAGCCTGGCGGTCGGGATGGCGCAGGTGCCGGTTCCCTGGTCGGCCCGCGTCGACTGCTCCCTCAGGTACATCATCGATGCCGGCAACGTGTCCCAGGTGCTGGCCTGGTGCCTGCAGCGCGGGGACGTGGAGACGGGCCTGCGGATCTGCATCGCGGTCAGCCCGCGCTGGATGGTATGGGGCACGTTCGCCGAGGGCGGCGAGCGGCTGGACGGCTTCCTGGCCCTGGACACGTCGGCGCTGGCCTCGCGGGTGCGGGGAGCGGCCCTGGTGGCGCGGGCGCAGCTCGCCCTGGCCGGCGATCCGGTCGCGGCCCGGACCCTGGCCGCCGACGGGCTCGAGCTGTGCCGCCAGGCGGGTAGCGCGTTCTGGACCGCCGCCGCGCTGAACCTGCTGAGCGAGATCGCCCTGCACGCCGGGCCGGCCGGAGAGGCGCAGGCCCGGGCGGACGAGGCGCTGTCGGTCGCGCAAGCCGCCAGCGACGGCTGGAACGAGGGATACGCCCTGGGCACCCGGGCCGCGATCGCGGCCCGGCAGGGCCGGCTGCGCGAGGCCGCGCAGCTGGCCGGGGCGTCGGTCAGCGTCATGCGGCGGATCGACCAGCAATGGGGCGTGGCCCGGGCCCTCCTGGGCCTGGGAGACCTGGCCCGGTTCCGGGCCGAGCCCGGCGAGGCCCATGAGCGCTACGTCGAAGCACTGCCGATCCTCCAGGAAATCGGCGCCCGGCCGGAGATCGCGCGCTGCCTGGCCGGGCTGGGCCGGGTGGCTCTGGACCTCGGCGCAACCGAACAGGCCAGGCGGCACCTGACCAGGAGCATCAGGCTCAGCCAGGCCACCGGCGCACGCGCCGCCATCGCCCGCGGGCTCGAGGCCTTCGCCACCCTGGCCGGGCACGAAGGCCGGCCCGAACTGGCCGTCCAGCTGGCCGCGGCGGCCACCGCGCTGCGCGAGAGAGCGGTACTGCCGCCGTTGTCGCCCGCCCGTACCAAAGCCTGCCTGGCCCTCGCGCGCCACCTCGGAGAACCCGCGATCGCCCGGCTGTGGGCCCGCGGGCTGGCCATGGACAGCGAGACAGCCATCGCCCTGGCCGTGGCCACGCCACCGACGGAGCCAGCTGACGGTAACCCGGGCCTGACCATCGTGAAAGCGCGCGATGCAGCCTGGGCCGTCAGTACCAAGCCGGACGCCGGGTACGTGGACTGAACCCGCGCACCGCTGCCGCTCAGCGCAAGGCGGCCGCGGTGAGGGTCACAGATGGCGCATCCAGAGGTTCGTCTCCGCGTAGGTGCCGAGACCCTTCTCCCGGTCGATCTCGACGAGATCCAGCGCTCCGGGCACGACGTACCGGCCGGTTTCCGGGAAAGCCAGGCCGGCCCATTCCTCCCATTCGGTGACGGTGCCGGTAACGACCATCGACCGCGGGGCGGGTCCGAGGATGACCGCCCCGAGGCGCTGGTGGGTGCGGATCCACGGGTCGAGGTGGGTGCCGTCGGCGCGTGTCCATCGGGCGAAGTCCGCCATCGGGGTCAGCGGGTACCGGCTCTTGAGCACCGGCCGCACCGGGGCGATCATCCGCTGCAGGCCCGCCCCGGTCGCCCGGGCCTGCAGCGCGGTCAGGACCTGCCCGCCGAGCCCGGCGCCCTGCCGGTCCCGCCGGACGGCGGCGGCCATGACGCACAGCGTGTCGGGCGGGACGGCGTTCTCGTGCGCGGAGACCGCGCTGACCAGCGCCCCGTCATAGCCGTCGGGCAGGGTCTGGGCCGTCGCATCCCATCGCAAGGCCACCCCCCAGCCGCCGGCGATGACCTCCCCGTCGTCCAGGATCCGCACGTCGTACCGGGGAAAGCAGATCGCCGCCCGGTCCATGAGCTCGGAGCTGACCGGGTCGTGGAAGATGAACTCCGGCCACACGGGCAGCAACGCCGCCTTGCCCTGCTCGTCGAGATCGGGCCGGTCCGATGTGGTGATGATCTGGCGGTCAGGCATCAGCGGGTTACCTCGATCCGGCGGCTGGCCTCGCTGTCACGTTACCCCGGAGCCGGCCGGGTCGGCTCGGCCGGCTCGGGCTCGGATGCCTGGCGCGGGAGCCTGGGAACCAGTTGAGACCCGATCCGGGCGAGCGTGGCCGCCTGGTCGGCCGCCATCGGCATCGCCAGCAGGTAGCCCTGGCCGAACTGGCAGCCCATCGAGGTCAGCAGGTCCCGCTGGACTTCGCTTTCGATTCCCTCGGCGACGACCTCCAGGCGGAGCGTCCGCGCGATCTGGACGATGCCGTCGGCGAGGGCGAGCCGCTGCTCGGAAACGACGATCCCGTCGACGAAAGACTTGTCGATCTTCAGCACGTCGATCGGCAGCTCCCGCAGGTAGCTGAGGGAGGAATAGCCGGTGCCGAAATCGTCGATGGCCAGTTTCACGCCGATGGCCTTCAGCTCGATCAGGTCGGACAGCACCCGCTCGTCGCGGCGCAGCAGCACGCTCTCGGTCAGCTCGAGCATGAGCGCACCGGGCTCGAGCCCCGATATGTCGAGGGTCCGGCGCACGCCGTCGACGAAGCCGGGCGCGCTGAACTGACGGGCCGACACGTTCACGCTGACGTAGAGCCTGCGAGGGTCCTGACACCACCGCGCCAGGTCGGCGGCGGCCCGGTTCAGCACCCAGGAGCCGAGCGGGACGATCTGGCCGGTCTCCTCGGCCAGCGTGACGAACTGGTCGGGCTGCATCATCCCCCACTGGGGATGCGGCCACCGGACCAGGGCCTCGAAGCCGGCGAGTTCCCCCGTCGTGAGCCTGACGATCGGCTGGTAGGCGAGCGTGAACGCGGAGCGGGCCACCGCCTCCTCCAGCGCGGCCTGCAGCTCCCGCCGCCTGATCAGCCCGGCGCTCAGCACGGGCTGGTAGCGGCGCCACTGCCGCTTACCCGCCGCCTTCGCGGCATACAGCGCGAGGTCCGCGTGCCGGAGCAGCTCATCGGTGTCGGCGCTGTCCTCGGTCGTGGCCACCCCGACGGTGACCGTGGTCAGCACCGACCCGGAGGCGAGCTTGAACGGCTCGCTGAACGCCCGGACGATGCGGCCGGCGGCCGTCTCGACCGCGGCGGCGTCCGCCGCGCTGGCGATGAGCAGCGCGAACTCGTCGCCACCCAGCCGCGCGGCGGTATCGCAGTCGCGGATCAGGCCGACCAGCCGCGCCGCGGCGGCCGCCAGCAGCTCGTCGCCCACGCCGTGGCCCATCGTGTCGTTCACGACCTTGAAATCGTCCAGGTCCACGAACAGCACGCCGGCGACCATGTCACTGCGCCTGACCGCCGTGAGCTGCTGCGAGATCCGGTCCTGGAAGAGCAGCCGGTTCGGCAGTCCGGTCAGCGCGTCGTGAAAGGCCTGGTGCTTCAGCTGCTCCTCGAGCTGGCGCTGCTGGGTCACGTCCCGCACGGTGAGGACCAGGCCGGCCACGGTCGGGTCATCGCGCAGGTCGCTGGACCTGATCTGGACCTGGACGGTCACGCCGTCGCGGCGGGTGATCCGCCGGTCCACGTAGCGGGAACTGGGGCTCGCGTCGGCCCGCAGGTGCGCGAGGGTGCGGGCCACGTGGTCTCGCTCCTCATCCGCGACGAGGTCCCACAGGTACGCGCCCTCCACGGTGATCTCGCCGAAGATGCTCGTGGCCGACGGCGTCGCGTACCTGACCGTGCCGTCGTCGCCGACGATCATGATGGCGTCCGAGGTGTCCTGGACCAGGGTGCGGAAGTACGCCTCGTTGCCCTGGCGGATCACCTCCTGGCGGAGCGTGATCCGCTCTACGGCCAGTGCCACCTGGTGCGCGAGGATCTCCATCGTCGCGGCGAGGTCCGCGAGGACGCGCTGCTCGCCGAACACCGCGAGCACTCCGGTGAGCGGATCGCCCGACGGCCGGTCCTCGAGCGTGAGCGGGCAGAGCAGCATCCAGTCACAGCCGGGCACGAAGGCCCTGGCCTGCCGGGACAGCCTGGTCACCGGGGCCAGCAGCGGTGACGGACCGGTCACCAGCGGAAGCCAGGTCCCGGCCAGCTCCCCGAGCTTGCTCATCAGCACCGGATCGGATGAGGCCGCGGTCACCGTGCGGAACGCGTCACACGTCCGCACCGCGAACAGCACGTCGCCTGGCGGATGCTGGCCGAGCAGGGTATCGGCCGCGGACTTGACGGCGGCGGCGGCCTGGCTGACGGTCACTGCCGACACCAGGGCCGCGCCGGCCTGCCGCACCGCTCGCTCCCGGCCGAGCGCGCGGCGATGCGACGCCGCCACGTCCCACAGCCGCGACAGCACGAGCAGGTAGAGGATCGCGGAGAACACCGCGATCACGCTGTCGTCAGGCCCCCCGCTCCGGAACGAGCCGGCGAACAGCACGACCGGGGCGATCAGAGACGCCAGCATGAGCACGGTCAGCCGCACCCGTGAAACCTCCACGTGCCGCCGGGTCACCGGCTGGGTGAGCTCCGTCATCGTGGGATGCAGGGCGGCGGCGCCCCAGGCGCCGTAGAAGAGCGCCCAGCCCAGGTCGACGACGGTCCCGTTGCGGAACGAGCCGTGGAGCTGGATCAGGCCGAACGACGCGTCCGACGCCAGGCCCCCGACGAAGGCGAGGGTAAGGAGCTGGACGCACTTGGCCCGCGCCGTCCCCGGCGCGAGCAGCCTGGCGATCATGGCCAGGACGAGCACGTCGCCGAGCGGGTAGGCGATGGCGACGCTCTTCTGCAACCAGGACAGGCCCGGGTGGTGCACATAGGGCAGGATCAGGTAGATCCACGACAGCAGGGCCAGGCCCGCGGTCAGGGTCAGCGCGTCGATCAGGCTGCGCCGGTCCCGGTCGGGAGTGCGCCACCAGATGAAGATCAGCAGCCCGGACGCGTACAGCGGATAGGTGGACAGGTACAGCACGTCCGCGAAGGAGGGGAAGGGCAGCCGCGTCCCCCTGAGCTGCGCCACCAGGAAGCTGAGCTGGCCCGCGGCGAAGGTGGCCAGCGCGGCGGCGAGCAGCAGCCAGGGCAACCTGCGGGAAGGCCGGTGGATGACCACGCCCGCCACGACGGCGGCCACTCCGCTCAGCCCGATCAGGCCCCACGCCTCGACGCGCAGGCCAGGCAGCCGGTAATAGGCCACGATGAGCAATGTCATCCAGACGGCATAGCCGCCGAGCACATGCCGCCGGTATTTCACGGCAATCCCCCCACGCCCATCCTTTGCCTCCGCAGAGCGTCGGCCCCAGAGATGCACTGTAATCTTTCCCGCCGCCCATCACCGCATGCGCGGTCACTATCGGCGGTGCGCCCTATGGGCAGCCTGATGAGAATCGGCATCACTGACATTAATGTGAGGATTGCGAAGTTTCAACATAATGGCCCAGGCTTTCGCGCTCCGGGGTGACCGAGGGCTCAGCGGTCATGAAAGCGGGCGTGTCGGCCATGCTTGCCGTGGGCAGGAAATGGTACGACATGACCCCATTCTCCCCGGCAATCCGGGACATTTCCTAAGGAAACGCATACGTGGCCACCCGGTTCGTCCATGAGCTATTCGCCGGGCAGGCAGCCCGGCGGCCAGATTCGGTCGCTGTCGTCGACACGGGAACGCGGCTGACCTATCGCGAGCTTGACCAGTCGGCCAACCGGCTCGCCCGCCACCTTACGGACATGGGCGCCGGCCCGGAGACCCTGATCGGCGTGCACCTCGAGCGCGGCGTCGAGGCGGTCCGCTGCCTGCTCGCGATCATGAAGGCGGGCGGAGGTTACCTGCCCCTGGACCCGTCGCTCCCGCCGGCCCGCCTGGCCCGGATATGCGCTGAAACCCGCCCGGCGGCCATCCTGGCCGATCGTGCGGACGCTACCTTCCCCGCAGCCGGGACGCTGCAGCTCGCGATCAGCGAACTCTCCGCTGATCTTGCGCGCCGGCCAGCCACGGCTCCGGCCGTGAGCCTGCATCCGGACCATGTGTGCTACGCCATCTGCACCTCGGGGTCCACTGGTCACCCCAAGGCCGTCGCGGTCAGCCATGGCGCCCTGGCCTGCGCCATCAGGGAAATATCGGCGGAATACCGGATTTCTGCCCGGGACCGGGTGTTGCAGCTCGCCTCGCTCGCCTTCGATACCTCCATCGAGCAGGTACTCGTCGCGCTGACGCGCGGGGCCACCCTGATGCTGCCTCCCGCGGGCACCATCGCCCCCACCGATCTGCTCCGCTACCTGGACCGTCAGCGGGTCACCGTCATCGACCTGACCCCGGCGTACTGGCATCAACTGGTCGCTATCACCGAACCGGACGACGCGCGGCTGCGAAGCGTCCGGCTGATGATCACCGGTGGCGACACCGCGGACCCCGCGGACTGCCGGGCCGCGATGCGGGCCGCCCCCGGGGCCAGGCTGCTCAACGCCTACGGGCTCACCGAGACCACCATCACCTCGGCCCTGTTCGACGTCAGCGCCGAGCCCGAGACCCTGCGCGCGGCGACACCCGTGCCGGCGGGCAAGCCGCTCGGGCACGCGCGGATAAGCGTTCTCGACGAGAAGCTGGAGCCGGTGCCGGCCGGGACACTGGGCGAGATCTACATCGGCGGCTGCGGAGTCGCCCGGGGTTACCTGGGCCAGCCGACGCTCACCGCGGAACTGTTCCTGCCCGACCGTCAGGGTGCGCCCGGCAGCAGGATCTACCGCACCGGCGACCTCGGGCGCTGGCGGGAGGACGGCCTGCTCGAGGTCGCCGGCCGCGCCGACCGCCAGCTCAAGGTGCGCGGCTTCCGCGTCGAGCCCGGCGAGATCGAGACCGCGCTGACCGCGCACCCGGACATCGGGCAGGTGGCGGTCGTGGCGTCGGGGCAAGGTCCCGGCGACCCGCGCATGGTGGCGTACTACACGCTGCGTGATCCGCGGGGCCGGCCCCCCGCGACCGCCAGCCTGCGGCGTTTCCTGCGCGCCCGCCTGCCCGGCTACATGATTCCCGCTGCGTTCGTCGCGCTCGACCAGATACCGTCGGCGCCGGGGGGAGAACCGGCCGGGGGCGCGCCGGACCCTCCGCGTGTGCGAAGCCCGGGCGAGCGGCGCACGCCGACGCAGGCCGGGCTGGCCCACCTGTGGTCCAGGCTGCTGAAGAAGGAGCACATCCGCCTCGACGACGACTTCTTCACGCTCGGCGGCAACTCGCTGCTGGCCGCGGAAATGCTGGCGCGCGCGCGGGTCATGTTCGGCATCGGCTCGGACTACGTCCGCCCGCTTACCCGCTGCCTGCTGCGTGACCCGACGTTGCGGGGATTCGCCCAGGCCACGCGGGACGCCCGCGCGGGCAGGCTCGCCGCCGACGGCACCGAGACCCGGGTTGACTTCGCCCGCGAGGCGGAACTCGCTGTTCCCGTCCGCGCGGACGCGCACCCGCGCGACCCGGGGCGGCCCCTCGAGATACTCCTGACCGGGTCGACCGGGTTCCTCGGGGCTCACCTGCTCCGTGAACTGCTCGACGCCACTACCGCGCGGGTGTGGTGCCTGGTCCGGGCGCGCGACGCCGCCCATGGGCGGCAGCGGATCGCGGACGCCGCCGGCCGCTACGAACTCGGCAGCCTGCCGGGCGGTCGCGTAGTGCCGCTGCCCGGCGACCTCTCCGCCCCGCGCCTGGGCCTGTCCCCCGGCGAATTCCGTGAGCTCGCCCGGAGCACCGACTTGATCTACCACGCGGGCGCGATCGTGAACTTCATCTACCCGTACGAGGAACTGCGCGCCGCTAACGTGGCGGGCACCCGCGAGGTGATCCGGCTGGCCGGTTCGGCCCGGGGCATCCCCGTCCACTTCGTCTCGACCACGGCGGTGCTCGCCGGGCTCGGCCTCATGGGCGTGCACGAGGTCACCGAGGACACGCCGCTCGCGCACGCCGACCGCCTTCGCGTCGGCTACGTGGAGACCAAATTCGTGGCGGAAGAGCTCCTCAGGAACGCCGGGCACGCAGGCCTGCCCGTCGCGATCTACCGCCCGCTGGACATCGTCGGGAGCCGCCGCACTGGCGCGTGGAATACCGCGACCGAGATGTGCGCGCTGATCAGGTTCATCACCGACACCGGCCTGGCCCCGGACATCGACCTGCCGCTCGACTTCGTGCCCGCCGACACCTGTGCCGCGGCCATCCGGCACATCTCCTCGCTCGGCGGGGCGACCGGGCGCACCTATCACCTCGCCAGCCCTGGATACGCGCTTCTCGGATCCCTCGTCGGCCGGCTGCGGGATCACGGGTACCAGATCAGCGAGGTACCGTTCGGCGCCTGGGTGAGCGAACTACTGCGGCATGCCGCTCACCACCCCTCCCATCCGATGACGCCGTTCTTGCCGCTGTTCGTCGACCGCGATCAGGAATCTGGGCTCACCACGGCGCAGATGTACCTGGAGCACGTCTTCCCGCACTACACCCGGTCGAACACCGAACGGGCGCTGCGGGGCAGCGGCATAGACTTCCCGCCCGTCGACGGCCCCCTGCTCGACCGCAACATCGGCCGCCTGATATCGACCGGATACCTGAGCGCCCCCGGGCGCCGGCAGGCGCCGGGCCGGCCCGCTCATGCCGGTTAACCGCTATCCGGACTGGGAAACGTTCGCCCTCGCCCCCGGTGCCAGCGACATACCGGTCGCGTTCGGCGCGGACCTGAGCCCAGCCAGCGTACTCGGCGCGTACCAGCACGGGATCATCCCGCTGCCCGCGCCCGACGAGTACCTGCGCGCCATCAACGAGTTCCGGTACGAGGACCAGGTGGCGGACGGGACGATCGGCCTCGTGGGCAGCGGGCGCGATGACCCCTACCGGGTGGCCTGGTGGTCGCCGGACCCCAGGCCGGCCATCGGCGTCGGCCAGGTCCACCTCGGGCGTAACGTCAGGAAGCAATTGCGGCGGCACGATGTCCGCACGACGGCCAACGCCAGGTTCGGTCAGGTCGCCGAGGAATGCCGTGCGGGCCGCGAGCCGCGCTGGCTTACCGACGCTCTGGTGCGCACCCTGGTCGTCTTGCACGAAGAAGGCTGGGCCCACAGCATCGAGGTGTGGCTGGACGGTGACCTGATCGGCGGCGCGATGGGGGTCGGCATCGGCTCGATCATCAGCGGAGATTCCTTGTTCAGCCGGCATCCCGGCGCGGCCAGGATCGCGGTCGCCGACATGGCCGCACGACTGGACCTGGCCGGCGGCGTGCTCATCGACGCCCAGTGGGACAGCCCCTTCCTGCGGTCACTCGGCGCCGAGCCGATGCCGCGAGAACGGTACCTGGCCCTGCTCGCTCGCCGGGCCGAACGGATTACGCTGCCCGCTCAGCCACTCCCGGCACGGCGTCTGGTCGCGGCGGACCCAAGCGGCGGGAGCGGCCCGGTCGCCTGAAGAGTCCTGGTCACCTTGGCGTTAGAACCCAGGGGTTGCGTTGCTGCGCGATGAGCGTAGATGGTAGAGCTGTGACCCGTGCACCGAACCGGACGACGGTCGACCTGTCGTCCTACCCCGACCTCGTGGTGATCTACCTGGGGATGAGGGTCAACGCGCCGAGGGGCGCGCGGACCCTCATCTCGTTCGGCCCGAAGATCCGCAAATCGGTCGAAGCCCAGCCCGATGGTCTGCTGCTCCACGAGAACTTGCTGTTCTCGCTGTTCCCGCCGCATGCGGGCATGCGTCAGTACTGGCGTGACTTCGACTCCCTCGAACGGTGGGCCCGGTCCTTGCCGCACCGGCAGTGGTGGCAGCAGTTCCTGCGTGACCGGGGCGGCACTGGCTTCTGGCATGAGACCTACTTCCGCGGCGGCCAGATCGAGTCGGTCTACATCGACATGCCAGCGACCGGCCTGGCCAAGTTCGCCCCGGCCACGCCGGCCCGCGGCTCGCTGTTCTCGGCCCGCCGCCGCCTGGGCATGCGGGAAGGAGGCGAATCGCCGCCGGGCATGGCAGAAGAAGAGTTGTATCAGCGGTAAATCGCGCCGGGCTGGCGGCTGCGACCGCGCTGTGCTAGCCGCGACCAGGACGCCTGGCCACCAGCCACACCACGATGAAGACGGCCATCGCGATCAGCCCGACGATGAGAAACGTCTTGAGCGTGGCAAAGATCCCGTCCGCAGCCATGAAGGCAAGCCATATCGCGAGGATCGCGCCGAGGATTGTTCCGATGATCCGGCCCATGTCTCCAGTATGCGCCCTGTGGCCTCTGGCGGGCGACGGTCGTGCCCGGCGCGCGCTGGCCCGAGCAGGGCCTCCAGGTCTTTGTGGTCCCGCGCGGAGTAGCAGACCAGCGCCGTCATGTGGCACGCCGCGATGACGTGCGCGCTGCGCAGCGCCAGGAACGCGGCCCGGGCGCCGCACCGCTGTGACATAATCACATGCAATCCGATTATGTCAATAGTGCAGGCGGGCGGAGAACTTGATGGCTGAGGCGGAAAAGGAGCGCGTAACGGGCGGCCGGTTCGGGCTGGCCCCGGCGCCGGGCGGGCTGCGGCTGGTCCAGGATCTGGTCAACACGGCCCTCGCGGGACGGCCCGGAGTGGCCGACTGGCTCATGGAGCCGGGCACCGCCAGCGCCTGGCTCAGCCAGGCACTGGAAGCCTGGTCCGCGGCTACCGGGATCGCCGCGCCCGGGATCGACCTGGACCAGTCCGACCTGGCCGCGCTGCGGGATCACCGCGAGCTGCTGAGGGCGGTGCTGCGGGCCGGATCCGGCGGTGCCGGGCCCGGCACGCGGCCGGGCCCGGGCCGTGAGGTCACCGCCAGAATCCTGCTCACGGCCGAGGCGGATGGCCGTGTTCGCTACGAGCCGCTCGAGTCAGGCTGGCGGGCCGTCCGGGCCCTGGCCTCAGCGGAGATGCTCCTGGCCCAGGCCGCTGGCACCTGGCCGCGCCTGAAGACGTGCGCCTACCGGACCTGCGGGGGGTGCTTCTACGACTCCTCCCCCAACCGCGCGCGCGTCTGGCACGACACCAAGATGTGCGGGAACGTCAGCAACCTGCGCGCATCGCGCGCCCGCAGGCGCCTCGGCTGAGCCGCGAGGCGGCCCGGCGGGATCCCTTGCCGCGTTTCCTCTTGACAGAGACAAAGATGATGTGATTACGTCACATTCGGTATGAGCGCGGCCCTGTCCCGGAGGAGGCACGGCATGACATGCCTGGGAAGCGGTGATCCCGCCCGCAGGCGCACCGACCACCATCCGTCCTGGCTCGACAGCCTGGCCGACGACGTCACCTGACCGGGAAAGGAGCTGCCATGCCCGCCGGCACTGAGCTGCGATACGACGTCTTCATCTCCGGGCTGCTGCCCGCCGCTGGCGACCCGCTGCCGGATGGCGAGCGCCCGCACTGGTCACCGCTGTCGCACACGCTCATCCATGGCCCGGCCGAAGCCGTGCTCGTGGACCCGCCCATCACCGCGGCGCAGGCCACTGCCCTGGCCGACTGGATCGACTCGTTCGGCAGACGGCTCGCCTACATTTACATCACGCACTGGCACGCCGACCACTGGCTCGCCACCAGCCAGGTCGCTCAGCGGTTCCCCGGGGTCACCGTCTACGCCAGCGAGGCGACAATCAGCAAGATGATTAAAGCCACCCCCGACGGCGTGCCCGCCGGGCCGTGGACCGAGCTGTTTCCCGGGCAGCTCCCGGACTTCCCCATTCCGATCCTGGCCGAGCCGGTCCCCGACGGCGGATTCACCATCGATGGGCACCCCCTCATCCCGGTCGAGGCCGGGCACAGCGACACCGACGACACCACCGTTCTGCACGCACCCTCCATCAGCCTGGTCGCGGCCGGCGACGTCGTCTACAACAACGTCCATCAGTACCTCGCCGAAACACCTGGCGGAGGCCTGGACGGCTGGCACCACGCGCTCGATATCGTCGAATCCCTCCGTCCCGCGCACGTGGTCGCCGGGCACAAAGACCGGGCCCGCGACGACGCGCCCGGCAACATCAGCGAAACCCGCAGGTACCTCGATGACGCGGCCGGGCTCCTCGCCACACAGCCCACCCGCACAGAGTTCTTTTCCGGGATGCTCCAGCGGTACCCCGGCCGCGTCAACCCCTACACGGTCTGGCTCTCCGCCAGCCGCCTGCTGAAAGACCAGTAGCCCAACCAATCCTTTAGGTTGATTCCTGGCCGGCAGCGCCATCGCGGAATCGCGAATCGTCCTCACGGGGCCGGGATTGTTCCGGCTGTCCGGCGGGCCATCTGTAGCCACCGGAGGAACCATGACTACCGCAGCATCGCCCGCCCGGCCGGATCAGCAACCCGGCTGGCTGGACCCGGAACTGGCCACGCTCACCCGGGACCGGTTCTCCGACGCTGGGTGGATGTTCGAGCGCAAGCTCGACGGCGAACGTTGCCTGGCGTTCAGATCCGGCAGCCAGGCCCGGCTGATGACCCGCAACCACAAGGACGACACCAGCACCTACCCCGAGATCAGCCAGGCTCTGGCCGCCCAGCAGGCCGCCGACTTCATCATCGACGGGGAGATCGTCGCCTTCGACGGCAGCCAGACCAGGTTCGCCCGGCTGCAGCAGCGGCTGGGAGTCCGCCAGCCCGGACCGGACCTGCTCGCCGCCGTGCCGGTCTGGTTCTACCTCTTCGACGTGCTGTGGGCCAGTGGCCGCGACGTGCGCCCGCTGCCGCTGCGCCAGCGCAAGCAGATCCTGCGCGGCCTGCTGGACTTCGCCGGCCCGCTGCGCTTCACCGAGCATATCGACACCGACGGTGAAGCCTATTTCCGCCAGGCGTGCGCCAGCGGCTGGGAAGGAGTCATCGCCAAGCGCGCTGACGCGCCCTACCGGGCCGGCCGGACCAAAGACTGGCTGAAGTTCAAATGCCAGAGCGGCCAGGAATTCGTCATCGGCGGCTTCACCGACCCGAAAGGCACTCGCACCGGGTTCGGCGCGCTGCTGCTGGGATACTACGACCCCGGTCACAAGCTCGTCTATGCCGGCAAGGTCGGCACCGGCTTCAGCCAGCGAACGCTGGACCGGCTGCACGCGACGCTGGCCGGCCTGGAGCAAGACCAGTCCCCGTTCGACCGCGGCCGCCTGCCCCGGTCCGGCGTGCACTGGGTCCGGCCCCGCCTGGTCGCCGAGGTGGGGTTCAGCGAATGGACCACCGACGGGGAGCTGCGCCACCCCCGGTTCCAGGGCCTGCGGGACGACAAGGACCCCGCCGACGTCGTCCGGGAAACGCCGCAAGACACGCGGTAAGCGCGCCGCCGTCCATACGGCGAGCACGGCGTTCGCCATCCTTGAGGCGGTCCGCCTAGACCTCGGCGTGGGCTCGCAGGTCCACGCCTGACCACCTACAGCAAGCCGGACCGGGCCGGCCATGGCCGAAGCCGGGCACCCCTCCTGCGTCCATCTACGACCTCACCCTGACGGCCGGCTTTCCCGTGGGTTCGTTGTGGCCGCGGGGATCGCGCTGCTCTCCCTGCTAATCGGGATCGGTACCAGCACCACCGGCGAAAGAATCATCTCGTGCCCCGTATCTTCATCACCGGCTCTGCGGACGGACTCGGCCGCGCCGCCGCCGGTGCCCTCATCAGTGACGGCCATGACGTTGTCCTGCACGCCCGCACGCGCGAGCGGGCGGCGGCACTCAGCGACCTCGCCCCGGACGCCGCGGGCGTCGTCATCGGCGACCTCGCCAGCGCAGCCCAGACCCGGGAACTCGCCGGCCAGGTGAACCAGATCGGCCGGATGGACGCTGTCATCCACAATGCCGGCGTCTACCTCGAGCCCTCCCGTTCCACGACCGCCGACGGTCACGCCAAAACTCTCGCGGTGAACACCCTGGCCCCCTACCTGCTCACGGCGCTGATCGACCGCCCGGACCGGCTCATCTACCTCAGCAGCGGACTGCATCACGCAGCTGCCGGATCGCTCCGGGACATCGACTGGACCGAACGGTCCTGGGACGCCGCACGGGCCTACTCCGAGAGTAAGCTCCACGTCACCGCGCTCGCCCTCACCGTCGCGCGCGCCTGGCCAGAAGTACTCAGCAACGCCGTCGATCCGGGCTGGGTCCCGACCAAAATGGGCGGCCCCCGCGCAACCGGCGATCTGCAGACGGGCTACCTCACCCAGACCTGGCTGGCCGTCAGCAACGACACAGCCGCCACCGTGAGCGGCGGCTACTGGTACCACCGGCAGCGACAGGCGCCCGCACCACAAGCCCGTGACCCGGCTTTCCAGGACCAGCTGATGGATCGGCTGGCCGCGCTCACCGGCGTCGCGCTCTTGTAGCGCCCCTTGCGTCCCGCCCGATCCTGACAGGGCTCGGCTCCCAGGGGCCCAGGCCGAAGAGCGCCGCACTCTTGAATGTTATCGCTGTGCCGGGAGACGCTAGATGGCATGACCGTGCATCTGACGCACTGGGGGACATTCGAGGCTGTCAGCGATGGTGAGCGGCTGACGGAGGTGCGTCCGTGGCGCGGGGACCCGGAGCCGATGCCGCTGATCGGCAACATCGCCTCCGCGCAGCATCACCCGGCGCGCATCGCCCGGCCGCACGTGCGCAAGGGCTGGCTGGATGACGGGCCGGGTGCGCCGGGACGCGGCGACGAGCCGTTCGTGCCGGTGTCATGGGATACCGCGCTCGGCCTGCTGTCGGGGGAGCTGCGGCGGGTCTACCGCGACCACGGGGCCGAAGCGGTGTACGGCGGCTCGTACGGCTGGGCCAGCGCGGGCCGGTTCCACCACGCGCAGAGCCAGGTGCACCGGTTCCTGAACTGCCTCGGCGGCTACGTGCGGCACGTCAACAGCTACAGCCTGGGCACCTCCACCGTGCTGCTGCCCTACGTGATCGCCGACGTCAGCGTGCTGCAGACCCACGCCACGGCCAAGTCCGTGGTGGCGGAGCACAGCGAACTGGTGGTCGCCTTCGGCGGGCTGTCACCGAAGAACGCGGCGGTGTCGCCCGGCGGGGTGTCCCGGCACCATGCCCGCGGCTGGATGAGCGCCGCCCGGGCCCGGGGCTGCCGGTTCGTCTCGGTGAGCCCGCTGCGCGACGACACGCCTGCCGAGGCGGAGGCCGAGTGGATCGCGCCGCGGCCCGGCACCGACGCCGCCCTGATGCTCGCGCTCGCCCAGATGCTGGACGCCGACGGGCTGGCCGACACCGGCTTCCTGGACCGGTATACCGTGGGGTTCGCGCAGTTGGCCCGGTACCTGCGCGGCGAGGCGGACGGGGTCGTCAAGGATCCCGCCTGGGCCTCGGCGATCACCGGCGTGCCGGCGGCGCGGATCCGGGAACTCGCCCGCGAGATGGCCGCGGCGCGCACCATGGTGACCGTCAGCTGGTCGCTGCAGCGGGCCCGGCACGGGGAGCAGCCGCTGTGGCTTGGCGTCGTCCTCGCGGCCATGCTCGGCCAGATCGGGCTGCCAGGCGGCGGCTTCGGCCACGGGTACGGGTCCGCGGCCCTGGTCGGCGAGCCGGCGCCCCAGGTCGGGGTGCCGCGGCTGCGGCAGGGCCAGAACGCCGTCTCCACGTTCATCCCGGTGGCCCGGATCGCCGACATGCTGCTGAATCCCGGTGCTTCCTACGACTACAACGGGCAGCGGCTGACCTACCCGGACATCAGGCTCGTGTACTGGGCCGGCGGCAACCCGTTCCATCACCACCAGGACCTCGCCCGGCTGCGCGAGGCGTTCACCCGCCCGCAGACCGTCGTGGTGCACGACCCGTTCTGGACGGCGACCGCGCGGCACGCCGACATCGTGCTGCCGGCGACGATGAGCATCGAGCGGGACGACTTCGGCTCCGGGCAGAACGACCGGATGTTCTTCCCGATGCCCGCGCTGACCCGGCCGCACGGCCAGGCCCGGGACGACTATGCGATCTTTTCTGACCTGGCGGACAGGCTCGGCGCGGGCAAGGACTTCACCGAGGGCCGTACCGCGATCCAGTGGCTGCGGCACCTGTACGAGGAGTGGCGGGACTCGCTCGCTTCGCGTTACCGGGGCTGGCCGGTTCCGGGGTTTGACGAGTTCTGGGCGGGTGACGGGCTTGAGCTGCCGGTGGCGGACCAGGCGCAGGTGGCGTTCGCTGACTTCCGTGCCGACCCCGAGGGGCACCCGCTCAGCACGCCCAGCGGGAAAATCGAGATCTTCTCCTCGACCATCGACAGCTACGGGTACCCGGACTGCCCTGGCCACCCCGTGTGGCTTGAGCCCGACGAGTGGCTCGGCTCGGCCGGGGCTGGGCGCTTCGCCCTGCAACTGGTCGCCAACCAGCCCAGGGCGCGGCTGCACAGTCAGCTGGATGTCGGCGCGCACAGCCAGTCGGTCAAGATCGCCGGGCGGGAACCGGTGCGGATGCACCCGGCCGACGCTTCGGCTCGCGGGCTGCGCGACGGGGATCTCGTGCGGATCTTCAACGACCGGGGTGCCTGCCTGGCGGGGC
>Ga0318525_10000152_pt1 | contig 18269 bp, 19 predicted proteins | sample GRESIP052b4f23_FD_203482 | JGI IMG/M metagenome (GOLD analysis project Ga0318525, IMG submission 203482) | Tropical soil microbial communities from Luquillo Experimental Forest, Puerto Rico - GRE.SIPMG.052b4f23 | ecosystem: Environmental > Terrestrial > Soil > Tropical forest > Bulk soil...
ACCTCCCCAGCACAGGATCGAAGGTGTACGTGGCGGAGGACGGGGCGACCGTGGCAGGACATCACATGACTTGAACGTGTTCTCATCGGAACGACGCCGATACCGGGGTAATCGCCCGGCTGTTCAGCGACACGGCGGTGTTGGCCGCGACGGCCGGGCAGACGGGCGCCGCCGCGTTCCCGGCGCAGGCACCGGCGGCCAGCACGGCCACGCCGACGACCGCGATCACCGGCGCCCGCACGATCAAGGAATACATACTTCTAGCTCCCAGACTCCGGCGCTGGTTGCGGTCCAGGACCGCCCGCCGAACGCGGGCAGCGGCCGGGGTGCCGGGAACCCCTGGCCATGCAACTGGCTCAGGAACGCGTGCACCCACGCGGTGTTGGCGGCCAGGCCCCGCCGGCCGCCCAGTCCGGGGCCGGGTCCAGGCGGCGCAGCACGGCGAGGGTTCCGTCCCAGTCGGCCAGCCACATGCGCGCCAGCCGGTCCGGCAGAGCCCTCAGCACCAGCAGGCCCGCGTCATGAACAAGCCCGGCAGGCGGGTCACGCTCCACTCCGCGATTGTGACATTGCGCCCCGCACGGCGGCCTCCAGCCGCAGCTGCTCGCGTCGCTGCTGTTCCGGCAGCCATGTACCCGCTACGTTACGCATGCCCGTATGTTCTGGTCACATGCCGGGCGCCAAGCCGGTGTCACTACATCGCGCCGCCGAACCTGCGAGTTCAAGCCGCCCAGCCTGGACACTCCGGTGGGAAACCCCGGACCTTCTGCACGCCCGCTTGTCCAGCTACGGATGGCGGTCGGGCCGTTCATCAGTCGAGGTCTACCGGCTGTCCGGTGCCGGCGTCGGTCAGGCTGATCGCCTCCGACGGGCACGAGGCGGCTGCGTCGCGCACCCGTTCGTCCGGGTCGATCTCTCCTGTGACCGGGCCGGACCGCTGCCGCTCGTCCAGGACGAACCGGTCGGCTGCGATGGCCACGCACATGGCCGACCCGATGCACATGTTCTTGTCGACGGAGATCTTCCAGCCGCTCACGGCTCGCCCCAGCGGACCGGCAGCTCGCGCAGGCTGTGGATCGCCATGCCCGGCTTGAACTCCAGGTCGCTGGCGGGCACCGCGAGCCGCAGCCCGGGCAGCCGGCCGATCAGGCCGCGGAAGGCCTCCTGAAGCTCCATCCGGGCCAGCTGAGCGCCAAGGCAGTGATGCACGCCGGCGCCGAAGGACAGGTGGCGGGCCGCGTCGCGGGTGACGTCCAGCCGGTCCGGGTCGGCGAATACCGAGGGGTCCCGGTTGGCCGTGCCGAACAGCGGGATGACCTGCTCACCCGCCGGGATCACCACCCCGCCGAGCTGGACGTCTTCTGTGGTCACGCGGGCCGGGGCCAGGCCGCCCAGCCGGGCGTAGCGCAGCAGTTCCTCGACCGCCCCGGGGATCAGTCCCGGATCGGCGCGTAGCATGGCCACCTGGCCGGGGTGGTCGAACAACAGCAGCAGCGACAGGTTGATCTGGTTGGCGGTGGTCTCGTGCCCGCCGATCAGCAGGGTGCAGCACATCGCGGTGAGCTCGTGCTCGGACAGCCGGTCCACGTCGTCGCGGGCGGCGATGAGCGCGCTCATCAGGTCATCGGCGGGCCGGGCCCGCTTGGTCTCGATTAGGGCGCCGAAGTAGCCGTACAGCTCGGCCAGGGCCGTCATGATCACGTCGGCATCGCGCTGCCAGTCGCCCATGACGGCGTCCGACCACGCGTGGAACCGCTCGAGGTCCCCGGCGGGGACGCCGAGCATCTCGCAGATCACCTGGGCCGGCAGGGGCAGTGAGAAGCCGGCCACTAGGTCCGCCGGCTGGGGCTGGCCGGCTAGCGCGTCGATGAGCTCGCCGACGATGCCCGCCACCCGCGGCCGCAGCGCCTCGACACGGCGGGCGGTGAACGCGCTGGCCACCAGCTTGCGCAACCTGGTGTGCTCGGGCGGATCCAGCCCCATGATCGAGCCGGCGGCGAACATCTCAAAGCCCGGCTGAGCGTAGCCGGGCGAAACCGCCAGGGCCCGGGAGAAGCGCTGGTCGATGATCATCTGCCGGACGTTCTCATAACCGCTGACCAGCCAGACCATGCGGCCGTCGGGAAGCTCGGCCCGGAACACCGGCCGGTCACCGCTGACCGTCGCGATCTCCGCCACCGGCTGGCCGGGCAGAGCCGGGGTGAACTTGACCGGGCTACTCTCGAAGGACATCGGTACTCCTCACCGGCCAGGACAGACCCGGCGCCGCATGGTCAGCGGCACGACAAAGGCGCCTTAACGCGGCCCCAGACCACGGGGCCGCTAGTGCGACGGTACGTCTGACCCGGCGGCTGCGCCAACATCGAGCGCGAGCCCGGCAGGCTCACACCCCAGCCGGGAACCGATCCAGCCATCCAACCAGGGCAGGCCATGCCGCCGGCGCGCATGCCGTAGCGGCGGCTCGCCTGAAGCCTGATCAGCGAGGTCAAGATCCGCGGCTTCGGCTGTTCTGCGCCTGGCCCGGCTGGCCTGCGGCATCGCGGTCGCTCCCACACAGGGTCGGGGAAAGGGGGATTGTTTCCCGCCCTGGCGGAAGACCTGGCCGCCGAGCAAGTAGGGCCTGAGGTGCGGCCGGGGTGCCGGCCGCGCGGGACGGTCATCCCGCCTGGCCGGATCGGCCGCGTGATCTGTCTGGGCGGCGGGCGGCCCGGATCGACCGGGCAAACCCAGCCCGCCACAGCAGCGTTAACCGGGAGTTTTCCCTTGTAGATCGGTCCGCCTGCTGGCGGTGGTAGAACTGGTCCCATGCGGGCGTACCCGCTGCGGTTCGGGCGCACGCGCTCGCGCGGCCGGGTCGGCCACGTCGTCAACAGCGCCGTCGCGGCCTGCGTCTCGGTCGTCCTGCTCGGCGTGCTCGGGTTCGGGTACCGCACTGTCCCCGCGCTCGGGCCCGCGCTCGATCCCGGCGAGGGCGTGTGGACCTCGGCGGTCGGCGGCGAGCCGGTGCACGCCGAGACGCTCGAACTGACCGGGCTCATCAGGCCGGTCACGGTCACGTTCACCAGCCACGGCGTCGCCTCGATCGACGCGGCCACCGACCACGATCTGTTCTTGGCCCTGGGCTATGTGCACGCCAGGTTCCGGCTGACGGAAATGGACGAGGCACGCCGGCTGGGGGGCCGCCTGGCCCAGCTCGCCGGCCCGGCCGGGCTGGCCTCGGACAAGTTCGAGCTGCAGCTCGGCCTGCTGCGCACCGCGCAGGCTGAGTGGGCGCGGATGCCGCAGGCCAGCCCGGCCGCCCAGGCGCTGCTCGCCTACGCCCGGGGCGTCAGCGACGACATTGCGCAGGTCCGGGCCAGCGGCCAGTGGCCGGCCGTCTTCACTCTGGCCGGGGTCTACCCCGGCCCGTGGACCCCGGCCGACAGCCTGGTCATCCAGGGCGAGCTGGCCCAGGAGCTCGACTTCACCACCACGCCCTTGGACTACGCGCTGCTGGAGCGCTCCCTGGGCGCGGCCCGCACCATGGACTGGTTCCCGGTCATCGCCAAGGACGCCCATACCCCCTACGACCCCGGCCCCTACGTCAGGCTGCCGCTGACCCCAATAGCACCAGACACCGGAGGCGGCGCCCGCACCACCGCCCGTTCGGCGGACATAACACCAACGCAAGCGCAGGCGGCGGGCACCCTGCTCGCCCAGCTCAGCCAGCTTCCCGCCGGCCAGCTGCACGAATACCCCGATAGCAACGCCTGGGCCGCCAACGGCCCCGCGGTCAAAACAAAGGCGCCCTGCTGGCCGGGGACCCGCACGTGCTGCAGACGATCCCGTCGTTCGGGTATGAGGTCGCCCTGTCCGCGCCAGACCTCGACGTCGCCCGGGTCGGCGTGCCGGGCCTGCCCGCCATCATCATCGGCCACAACGCGCGCATCGCCTGGTCCCTCACCGACACCCAGAACCAGGCCACCCTTTTCTACGAAGAAAAGACACGCGGCCACGAGTACTACTGAGACGGCACCTGGCGCCCGATGCAGGTCGTGCAATACCAGGTCCCGGTGCGCGGCGAGGCGGCGGTGCCGCTGGCCGTGGACCTCACCGTGCACGGCCCGATCATGACCCGGGCCGGGCAGACCACCTCGGTCGACTGGATGGGCAACGTCGCGTCACCCGACCTCGCGTCCATGTTCGCGGTCTACCACGCCACCACGTTCGCCCAGTTCAAGGCGGCCCTGGCCACCTGGCACGCGCCCACCGAGAACTTCGTCTACGCCGATGGTGCCCCGGGCGGCCTGTGAGAGGGCGAACGCCTAGCCGTTGAAGCCCTTGTCCGCGAGCAGGTCGCGCGCGGCCGGGCCGGCTTCCAGCAGGCCGGTGGCCACGTCGCGCTCGTTGACGGCGGCGGGCACGATGGCCCAGGCCCGCACGATCCGGCTGCCGAGGTCGGTCTTGATGGCCAGCCGGAACCCGTAGAACCACTCGGCGTGCGCGGCGTCGCGGCCGAACCGGGCTACTAGGCCGTTCGGCCCGGTCCAGGAATCGGGCCGCGGACCCGGGACGGGTGCTTGACCGGCGGCGGCTCAGCAGGTGGCGCACCAGCGCGATGGTCAGCAGCTCGGCGTCGCTGCAGGCCGGGTCGGCCCGGGCCGGGGCGGGATGGCGATGGCCCCGGCAGCGATCGGGTCATCGATCAGCACGTACACATAGACGAAAAGATCCTCTGCTGTCGAGCAATTTGGAGAACCACTTGTCTGCCGCAGAGGCACCTTCATGATCATGACGGTACGCCGGAACCAGCCGTCAGGCCCTGGCGCGCGGCCGATGGACCTGGAATGGGCGCGAGAGATCGTTAAGCAGTGCCGCTGGAATGGGATCGTCCCGTTCGCGAAGTAGCTTCGGCCAGCCCGCGGCCGGGGTCCCGGTGCTCTCGCCCCGCCCGGCGGCCGACAATATCCCGGCGGCCGACAATATTAAGAGTCTTGACAAATAAAATTGTCTAGTGCCATCGTGGAGCCGTGAGGGACATCGCGGTGATCGAGGACCCGGCGGCCGCGGAGGTCTCACTCGACCCGGTGCGGGCCCGGTTGCTGGCGGAGCTGGCCGAGCCGGCGTCGGCGACCATGCTGGCCGCGCGGGTGCGGCTGCCGAGGCAGAAGGTGAACTACCACCTGCGGGCGCTCGAACGGCACCGGCTGGTCGAGCTCGTCGAGGAGCGCCGGAAGGGCAATTGCGTCGAGCGGGTGCTGCGGGCCACGGCCCGCTCGTACGTGATCTCACCGGCCGCGCTCGGCTCGGTCCAGCCCGATCCCGGCCGGGCTGCGGACCGGCTGTCCGCGCAGTGGCTGCTCGCGCTCGCCGCCCGGTTGGTACGCGACGTGGGCGGGCTGCTCGCCCGGGACGGCCGTGACCCGGACCGGGCCGGCCAGCGGAGGCGGATCGCGACGTTCGCGCTGGACACCGAGGTGCGTTTCGCCTCGGCACGCGACCGGGCCGAGTTCACCGCGAAGCTGGCGGACGCCTTTGCCGCCCTGGTCGCCGAGTACCACGACGACACCGCCGATGGCGGCCGGCCGCACCGCGTGCTGATCGCCCTGCATCCCAGCCTGCCCGCCGACGCGAACCAGGAGAGCTGACATGGCCAAGGAGTTCAGGATCGAGAAGGAGATCGAGCTCGCCGCCCGGCCCGGGCAGGTGTGGGACGCCATCACCACCGCGGCCGGCAACGAGACCTGGCTGTGGTCCACGCCGGGCGATCTTCGGCCCGAGGTTCCGCTCGTCGCGACCTGGGAGCAGCCCGAGCATCTCGTCGTCCGGATGCCGCCCGCGCAGGACGGCTCGGTGCAGGCGTTCGAGTACGTCATCGAGGGCCGGGACGGCGGGATGACCGTGCTCCGCTTCGTGCACAGCGGCGTGATGGGCGACAGCTGGGAGGGCGAGGATCCGGAGCTGACCGGCCATGGCTGGGACATGTACCTCGACACGCTGGCCCAGTACTTCCTGCACTTCGCGGGGAGCTCGGCCACCTACGTCTGCGCCGAGGCGCCGGAGTCCTCGATCTCCGCGGACGCCTGGCCGGTCTTGCTCGGGGCGCTCGGCCTGGACGGCGCTCCGGCCGTCGGGGACCGGCTGAAGCTCAACCTGCCAGGTGCCGGACCAGTCGAGGGCGTCGTCGACTATGCCCGGCCGGCGTTCCTCGGCCTCCGGACCTACGACGCGCTGTACCGGTTCCACGGCCGGATGCCGATCGGGCTGCCGATCGCGGTCGCGGCGTACGTCTACGGCCGGCCCGTCGACCGCGAGGCGCTCAAGGAGGCCTGGACGGCCTGGCTGGCCGGCATCTTCGGGTCCTGAGGCGGCTTCGAGTCCCGAGACACGGCTACGCGTCTGGAGTCCGGAAGCGCCAGCGAGTACCGCCGAATGGCTCGGCGGTCGCGGCGCCGAATGCCGTGTGGAACGTGAAGCGGTACAGCCGTGGGCTTGCCCGGTGGGGCATAGCCAACCCACATAACGCGCCTCAGGCTACGACCATGCTGATCCTGGTGGTGGGAGCGTGTCTCGCGGCCATCACCATCACCGTGATCTGCAAGCTCGTGGTCGCGCCCGCCCTGACCGCCATCGCCGCCTTCGCCAGTGTCCTGATCACTGGCACGATCATTCCTACCGCCGGGACGCCGCCGCGCGGTCCCGCCAGAAGCAGACGCCCGGTCACCTGACCCTGGACCAGGCCCGCCACTACGGAGGCGACGGAACCGCTCAGCCCCTCAGTCGCAGGTCCGGGACTTGAAGGCCGCTACCCACGCCGAAGACCTCCGGCACCCGGGCCGAGCACTCGGCACACGCCTACGAGGCGCCGACGTGCCCCGAAGCGCGGCGTAGGCCTCCAGCTGCCGACCCGGAGGCAGCCGCGTTCACCGCGGTCTGTCCTGGCCCTCGAGTGGTCCTCCCCTGCTCCGTGTCGCCGCACGGGGTAGGCGGTGAACGCCAGCGCGGGCACGTGCTGCAGGTCCCCGGCCTGTATTGCCTGTCAACCACAACGGCTGTCTGCGCCAGGGGCCACCCATCTGGCAAAGTTGCGTCAAGATAACTGAGACACGGGGCGCCCAGCGGTCTCAGTTGATCTGACGCACCGCAGGTCAACGCGTTAAGCGTGTGTCAGATCAACTGAGACGGGACACTCGCCCTGGGTTAGCTGCCGGTGAGCGAGGGCCAGTGGTTTACCGCCCACTGCGGCCAGCCCGGCCACCCTGTCGGCGGGCTAGGGATTGCGCCGCCGTCCAGTTCGGCGGCGTCAGGCACCTGGAACTGTTCCCGCCACTGGTTTACGTCGGCTTCGCTCATGGGGAACGTCTGGTGCGGTGTCGTCGCCTGGCGGTGCGCGATGCGGGCGAGCATGACGTCTTTGTCCACGGGCAGGTAGACCACCTGGCAGGATGCCGGGGCCGATCGCGCCAGCCAGCGCAGTGCCGACCGCTCGTCGCGGCCCCAGAGCCCGTAGTCGAGCACGACGCTGGTCCCCAGCCGCAGCATTTGCAGGGCAACCGTGATGAGCCGCCCTTCCAGCACGAAGCGCTTGCCATCGGCCATGGGATCGCCGAACAGCGGGATCATCCACTCGTCCGGGGTCAGCCGCAGTGCCCGGTTCGCCGCGGCGAGCTCTTTGGCCCGGGTGGTCTTCCCTGCCCCTGGCAGCCCGACCATGAGAAACATCGTGGCGGCGGGTACGGTCGCGGATGGGTACGGGAATGGTTCTCCGTACTGTGAATCGAATCGCTGCGACTGAGACATGACTCCCCTGATCAGGCAGGACGATCCGGCAGCACAGGGATACGCGAGTGGCTGCCGGCGGGACGCTGATCCGGCGGTACGTCCTGGCACTGACCCCGGAGGGGCACTGGCATTGAGGCCGCGGGTACGGCAGCCTCGGTACCGCCGCTAAGCGGCGGTCCGGGTAACCATGGCAGCGAAGCAACACACACTTTCACCATAACCGACAGCGTCGGCGGAGTCGGCGGCCAACTCCCCCGGGGAACCCGGGTTCGAAGTCGGCGAGCCGAGTTCTGGCGCATGAAAGTGGACTTACAGCGCGTTTGAACGCTATCGATTTGGGGTTTCATGTCGTTCCCGCGGGCCCGGAGCACGCAGGGCCGCGATGCTCGCGATGCTGGTGGTGCTGACGTGACTAAAGTCCGATTCCTGGTTCGCGCAGCGCCGACCGCGAGCCTCGCGCTGACCAGAAGTACGATGCTCATGGTGTTATGCCTTGTTCCGGCGCTTGCGTGACGTCCCACGGACTCATGCGGCGGACCGGGAACACGTTACCGATGGTGCCGCCGTTGCTGATGGTTCATTCCCGCCCAGGCGACGCCACCCCGCCACACCGGCACAGCGGCACCCCGCCACAGCGGCACACCGGCACCCCGCCACACCGGCACAGCGGCACCCCGCCACAGCGCCACACCGGCACATACGGCTATCCGGCGTGGCCTGGCGCCCTCGTCGCCGAAGGCCGCTCCCCTTCACGGCTACGCCGCGGCAGGCGGCCCGAACCAGGTCGTGAGCGCGTCCGCGAGCCCCGGTTCACCCGGGTCTCCCGCCCAGGCCACGTGTCCGTCGGGCCGGATCAGCACGGCCGCGGGGGCAGAAACCGCGCCGAGTACCGGAAGCTCCCACGTACCGGCGTATTCGGCGTCGGTCAGCCGAACCCGGTCCGCCCACGGAGTGATGTCGAGGCCGCCGGGCTTGCCGAGGTTGAGCAGCACCGGCCGGGCCTTGTGCAGCAGGGTGAAGACGCGCAGCGGGCCGCAGGCGGTGACCAGGTCCAGATCGGGCATGCGGCGCCCGGCCAGCGGGTGTCCCTCGCCGAGGTCGTAATGGATGTCCAGGCCGGACATCATCGCGGCGATTCGCTTGCGCGGCTCGTCCAGGCCCAGCACCTCGGACATGATGTCGCGCAGGGCGTCGATGCGCGGGTCGGAGCGGGTGAGCGCGGTCCCCGCCAGGGTGTTGTGCAGCACCCGGGAGGCGACCGGGTGCCGCTCGGCGTGGTAGGTGTCCAGCAGGCTGTCCGGCGAGGTCCCGCTGACCACCTGGGCCAGCTTCCAGCCCAGGTTCACCGCGTCCTGCACGCCGGTCTGGAGGCCCTGCCCGCCTACCGGGTAGTGCACGTGCGCGGCGTCGCCGGCCAGCAGCACCCGACCCTGACGGTAGGACGCCGCCTGCCGGGTCGCGTCGGTGAACCGGGAGATCCAGGTGGCACTGCGCAGGCCGAAATCCGTCCCCCAGACGGCGGTCAGCGCCTCGCTGAGATCCCGCAGGGTCGGCTCACCGGTCTGCCCGGCATACCGTTCGCTCACCACGAGCCGTACCCGCCCGTCCTCGAGCTTGCCCAGGCCCTGGGTGCCGTGGTCGTCGCGGCGGATGCCAACCTCCGGTTCCTCGTCCATCTCGACCTCGGCCAGCAGGGAACTGACGGACGGGTCCCACCCGGGGAACTCGATACCGGCCGCCTTGCGGATCAAGCTGCGTCCTCCGTCGCACCCGACGAGGTATTCCGCCCGCAGCGGCCGGCCGCCGGAAAGCCCCACGTCGACGCCGGTGTCGTCCTGCGCGAAACCTGTCACCTCATGCCCGCGGTAGACCGGCACCTTCATCTCGTCGACCCAGCCGGCCAGGATTTCCTCGAAGCGGTTCTGCCACAGCGCGAGCGTGTAGGGGTGCCGGGTCGGGAAGTCGCTGATGTCCAGGGGGATCCCGGAGAAGCTCGTGGTCGGCATGACCTGCCCCTGCGAGAGGAACCGGTCTGCGATTCCGCGCTGATCGAGAACCTCGATGGTGCGTGCGTGCAGGCCGCCTCCACGCGAGCTTTCGAGATCCCGGCTGGCGCGCCGCTCGACTACGGCAACGTTGGTCCCCGCCAGCGTCAGCTCGGCCGCCAGCATCATTCCCGTCGGGCCTCCTCCGACGATTACCACTGCATGCCCGGTCATGGCCGCGCTCCTGAAGTTGTGAGGATGACGAGTTGCTGGGTCGCCCGGGTCATCGCGACGTAGCGGTCAACCGCTCCTTCGACTCCCTGGCCGAACGCCTCCGGGTCGATGAGGACGACCAGATCGAACTCGAGCCCCTTCGCCAGTTCCGGGGTCAGCGACCGGACGCGGGACGTCGCCAGGAACGCGGGATCGCCGATGACGCAGGCGATCCCCTCGGGATGCGAGGCGAGCCAGGCGTCGAGGATCGGGCCCAGATCCGAGGCATGTCCGCGGACGACGGGGACGCCGGTGCTGCGGACGGACGTCGGCACGTTGGCGTCCGGGAGCACGGCCCGGATGACCGGCTCGGCCTCCGCCATGACCTCTTCCGGCGTCCGGTAGTTGATGCTCAGGGAGGCCAGGCTGACCTGGTCGATCCCGGCCCGCTCGAGCCGTTCCCGCCACGACTCCGTGAACCCGTGCCTGGCCTGGGCACGGTCCCCGACGATGGTGAAGCTCCGGGACGGGCAGCGCAGCAGCAGCATCTGCCACTCGGCGTCGGTCAGTTCCTGGGCCTCGTCCACGATGACGTGCGCGAACGGGCCGGCGAGCAGGTCCGGGTCCGCGCTCGGCAGCGCGGCCCCGTCGACCAGGGCGTCCTGGAAGTCCTCGCCGCGCAGCATCGTCACCAGGCCGACGCCGTATTCGTCGTCCGCGGCGGCCTCGATCAGGTCGTCGACGACCCTGGCCATGCGCTCGCGCTCGGCGGCGACCGCGGCCTCATGCCGGCGCTGACGCCGCGGCGCCTCCGGGTCGCCGAGCCGCTGCCGTGCCGCGTCCAGGAGCGGCAGGTCGGACACCGTCCAGGCCTGGGCGTCCCGGCGCTGCAGCAGCGCCACCTCGTCGGGGCTGAGCCAGGGAGCGCACGTGCGCAGGTAGGCCGGTACCGACCACAGGTCGGCGACCATGTCGGCGGGTTCGACCAGCGGCCATGCCCGGTGCAGGGCCAGGCGCAGCTCCCTGTTCTGCCGCAGCGACCTGCGGAGCAGGTCAGCCGGCACGTCGTCGTCGCGCTTGTCCGCCAGGATCGTGAGCAGCTCCTCCCAGATCTGGCCGTGCGCCTCGTTGTGCGGGGTACCGGGTTCTGCTGCTCCGAACGCCTCGGCCCAGTCGGCGGCGCTCAGCCAGAGACCGGACCAGGGGGTCTCGACCGTCATCGGCTTGGTCGGCGGCCGCTCGTAGAACCTGACGGCCGCCTCGATCGCCTTCACCAGGTCCGCGGAGGACTTCAGCCGGGCCGCGTCCGGGTTGGTCTCGATCGTGGCGGCGGCTCCCTCGGGGAGGAGGTCCCGCAGGGTGCAGGTCTGCACGCCCTCCTCCCCGAGGCTGGGAAGCACGTCGGAGACGTAGGCCAGGTACGGCTGGTGCGGGCCGATGAACAGCACGCCGCCCCGGTGGTGACCAAGGCGAGGGTCGGAGTAGAGCAGGTAGGCGGCGCGGTGCAGGGCGACGACGGTCTTCCCCGTGCCCGGGCCGCCGTCGACGACGAGAGCGCCGCGCGATCCCGCGCGGATGATGGCGTCCTGGTCGGCCGCGATGGTGCCGAGCACGTCTCGCATCCGGGCCGACCGGCTGCCGCCCAGGCTGGCGATGAAGGCGGACTGGTCGTCGAGCGCGACGGCGTGCCCCTCGAGCCCGTCCTGGGTGAACACCTCGTCCCAGTAGTCGCTGATCCGGCCGCGGGTCCAGCGGTACCTGCGGCGGCTTTCCAGGCCCATCGGGTTGGCGTGGGTCGCCCCGAAGAACGGCTCGGCCGCGGCGGAACGCCAGTCGACCAGCAGCTGGCGACCCGCGCTGTCCCGCAGGCCTAGCCGCCCGATGTACACCGGCTCGGCGTGGTCCGCGCCGACGATGCGCCCGAGGCACAGGTCCAGGCCGAAGCGGCGCAGGGCACGCAGGCGAGCGGTCAGCCGGTGGACCTCCATGTCCCGGTCCAGCGCCTTCTGGCCCAGGCCGCCGGGCGCCTTGCGCTCGGCGGCGAGACGGCCGGACAGGTCGGCGATCGACTCTCCCAGGCTCTCCGCGATGGCCGCGAAGTGCTGCTCGTCGCCGCCGATCAGCGCCGGGCCGGCCTTGGCGGCGAGGCGTTCGGGCAGGTCGAATGCGCTGGTAGCCACCTGATTCACCACATCAACTCTGAAAAGCTCACGCATTTCGCGACCCCGTTTCCGTAGATTTTCGCCCCGGCCTGCGATTATGCGGTACGACCCGGGTCTTGCCGCAAGCCCCCGGGTGCGCTATAGATTGAAACTGGAGGGGAGTGTGCAGCTTTCCTTCAGGGCCGAACGGGCCGGGTATCACGCCCGAATTACACTGATGTCGTCCGGCCTGGCGCGGCCGGGCCCCCGCCGGATTTGCCTGACACTCCCCCGCGGCGCAAGGCTGTGTCCATGACCGTCAAGCTCGTCCGTTCTGACAGCCTGTATCCGGGTGTTCCCTATGCGTACGCATCGATCGCTCCCCGCGGCTCGCTGGTCTTTACCGCCGGGGCATGTCCGCTGAACGACAAGGGCGAGGTGGTCGGCGTGGGCGACGTGCGGGCGCAGGCCAGCCTGGCCGTGGCCAACCTGGCCACGGCCCTGGCCGAGTCCGGCGCCACGTTCGCCGACGTGCTCAAGACCACGGTGTTCGTCGCCTCGGCCGACCAAGGGGACCTGGTCGCGGCCTGGGACGTGATCAGCGCGGCCTTTGGCGAGCACGACGCGCCGAGCACCCTGCTCGGCGTGGCCGTGCTCGGCTACACCGGCCAGCTGGTGGAGATCGAGGCCGTCGCCGTGGCCGCGGGATAACACCGTGGAGGGTTTGCGGCCGGGTGATCCCGGCCAGATCGGCCGTTACCGGCTGCTCGGCAGGCTGAGCGAAGGCGGGATGGGCCGGGTTTTCCTCGGCGTGTCTCCCGGCGGCCGGCACGTGGCGGTCAAGCTGATCAATCCGGGCCAGGCCGGAACGCATTTCCGGGAAAGGTTCGCCCGGGAGATCGAGGCGGCCCGGCGGGTCGGGGGCTTCCACACCGCGCCCGTGGTCGATGCCGACCTCGACGCCGACCCGCCCTGGATGGTCACGGCGTACATCCCCGGTCCCTCGCTCGGGGACGCGGTGCGCCAGCGGGGGCCCTTCGGCGCGGACGAGCTGTGCCGGCTGGGCGCCGGGCTCGCCGAGGGCCTGGCCGCGATCCACGCCTGCGGCCTGGTCCACCGCGACCTGAAGCCGGGCAACGTCATCCTCGCCGAGGACGGTCCCCGCATCATCGACTTCGGCATCGCCCGGGCCTTCGAGGCGAGCGCGATGACCACGGCCGGCGCGGTGTTCGGCACGTTCGCCTTCATGTCCCCCGAACACGTCCGCGGCGACCCGGTCGGCCCCGCCAGCGACGTGTTCTCCCTGGGCTGCACCCTGGCCTTCGCCGCCACCGGCCGCGCCCCGTTCGGCGAGGACTCGATCGTCACCGTGACGGGCCGCATCGCCGGCGAGCCGCCGGACCTGACCGGCGTCCCCAGCGCGCGCGGGTTCCGGCAGGTGGTCAGCGAATGCCTGGCCAAGTCCCCCGCCAGCCGGCCCGCCACGGAGGCCATCCTGGCCCGGCTGACCCGGACGGACGCGGGCGAGGCGGCCGGGCCGGTCTCCGGCGACCCGGTCCCGGACCGCCCGTGGCACGCGCCGGCGGCGGACTACGGCCTTCCCGGCGCGGACCTGGGCCCGGCCGCGCCGGGACCGCCCGGCCGCCGCCCCCGCCGCCGGGTGCTGCTCACCGCCGGCCTCGCGGCGATCGTCCTTCTCGGCGCGGGCCTGGGCGTCCTGCTCACCCGGGGCGCCCCGGCCGGGAGCAGGGCCGGGGCTCACCTGTCGCCGGGGACGGCGGCACTGTCGCCGCGGGCGTCATCGTCGTCGGCGCGGCGCCGTGCGCTGAAGCCGGTGGGGCCGCCGCCGACCCGGCCGGCCGCCACCCTGCCCGACCCGGGCAGCAAGGGCGTGGACAGCGTGGTGTTCAGCTCGGACCGGATCCTGGCCGCCGCCGACGACAACGGCACGGTGTACCAGTGGGACGTGACCGGGAACCTCACCGGCACGCTGCCCGACCGGAGCAGCAGCGGCGTCAACGACGTCGCCTTCAGCCCGCGGGGTAACTCCCTCGCTGCGGCCGACCAGAACGGTCAGACGTTCCTGTGGAACGCGGCCAGCGGAAAGCTCGTCACCGTGTTCACCGATCCCGGCGCGGCCATCTACAGCGATACGTTTGGCCCCAGGGGCACGGTCATAGCCGCGGGCGACAGTTCGGGCTCCACGTTGCTGTTCAGCGTGGCCAGCCACCGGATCACCGCCGCGGTCAGCGACCCCGGCAGCAAGGGCGTCTCCGGCATCGCCTTCAGCGCGGACGGCAGCCAGCTCGCCACGTCCGACTACAACGGCACCACCTACCTGTGGGGCACGGCCACCGGAAAGCGCGCCGCCACCCTGGCCGACCCGCGTGCGGGCGGCAAGGGGGTGTTCGACGTCGCGTTCCTTGGCGGCGGGCGCCTGATCACGTCCGACGACAGCGGCAACCTGTACCTGTGGGACCTGGCGACCGGCAAGGTCACCAGGACCCTCCGGCCTCCGGGCAACATCGGCGGCGACGGCAAGATCGCGGTCAGCCCGGACGGCGGCTTCGTCGCCGTCGTCAACGGGGACGGCCATGCCTACGTGTGGGACCTGGCCGCGGGCACGCTCGCCGCCACCTTCGCCGACCCGGGCAGCAAGGGCGCGGACGGCGTGGCGTTCAGCCCGGACGGCCGCTTCCTGGCTACCGGCGACCTCAACGGCCACACCTACCTGTGGAGCATGAGCTGGCTCGGCTGAGCCGCCGGACCGGTCACAGGGCGTACGCGCAGCCGTCCCAGTAGGCCTCGACCCGCGGGTGGCGGCGCCCGCGCATCCCGATCTCCAGGATGTCGGGCATCCGGCCTGCCGGGGCGCGGAACCACACCTCCAGGCCGTCGGCGTTCGCCGGGCTGAAGCCGGACACTCCCACTCCCGGCGGCGGCGTCGTGGCCGCGTGCATGTAGGCCGGCGTTCCCCAGCAGCACACCCGCGGGTGGGCCGCCCAGACCCACAGCTTCCCGCCGCGCCCGCGGACGAACTCCCCGGCCTCGGCGCTCACGTCGACCCGCACGGCATCCATCGTGCCACGCGCCACCGGACTAGGCCAGGCCGTGCTGGTAGGCGTACTTGACGGCCTGGGCCCGGTCGCGGGCGCCGGTCTTGGCGAAGATCCGGTTGATGTGCGTCTTGACCGTGGCGTGGCTGAGGTACAGGCGCTTGGCGATCTCGGCGTTGGTCAGCCCGGCCGCGAGCAGCGCGAGCACCTCGGCCTCCCGCGGCGTCAGGCCGTCAGGCCTCTCCCCCGGGCCGGGCGGCGCGGCGGCCGGCGGGCGGCTGATGACCGCCGCCACCAGGCGTTCCTGGACGGCGGGATCGAGATGGGTCTGCCCGGCGTGGACCGCCCGGATCGCGGCCTCGATCTGCTCGGCGCTGGCGTCCTTGGTCAGGTAGCCCCGCGCCCCGGCCTGCAGGGCGGGCACGATCGCGTCCTCGTCGGCGTAGGTGGTCAGCACGAGCACCCGGGCGGCCGGAAGCCGCTCGCGCAGGTCCGCCGTGGCGGTGATGCCGTCGGTACCCGGCATGCGCAGGTCCATCATGATCACGTCGGGGCGGCGGGCCTCGGCGAGCCGTACCGCCTCGCCCCCGTCGCAGGCGGTGCCGACCACCTGCACGCCGTCGATGAGCGACACCAGCATGCTCAGGCCGTCCCTGACGACCCGCTGGTCGTCGGCGATCAGCACCCGGATCGCGCCGTCCGTCATGCCAGCACCTCCACCTCGACCCGCCATCCGCCGGCGGTCGGCCCGGCCCGGGCGGTCCCGCCGGCGCGCTGCGCCCGCTCGCGCATCGCGGTCAGGCCGTGCCCGCCGCCCGCGTCGGCCAGGATGGCCGGCGCGGCCCCCGGCTCCGTGCCGAGGGCGTGGTCCTCGACGGTGACCTGGGTGCGGTCCGCCAGGTAGGTCACCACGACGGAGGTGGCGGCCCCCGGTGCGTACCGGGAGATGTTGGTCAGCGCCTCCTGAGCGCCGCGGAACAGGGCCAGGCTCGCCTCGGCCGGCAGGAGCCGGCTCGTGCCGTCGACCCGCAGGGTGGCGTCGGCGCCGGTGTCACGGCGGAAATCCTCGACCAGGGCGGCCAGCTGGTCCAGCGTCGGCAGCCGTTCGCCGCGCAGGGCGCTGACGGCCTGCCGTGCGTCGGCGAGCCCGGACTTGGTCAGCTCGGCCGACCGCTCGATCGCGGCGCGCAGGCCCTCGCTGACCGCCTCCCGGCCGGCCAGCTTGCGCGCGCCCTGCAGCTGGATGGCCAGGCCGGACAGCGAGTGGGCGAGCACGTCGTGCAGCTCCCCCGCGATGCGGCTCCGCTCGGCCAGCGCGGCCGCGGCGGCCTCCCCCTCACGCGCGTCCTGGAGCTGGGCCAGCAGCAGCTCGGTGCGGTCCTGACTTTCCCGGCCGCGCCGGATGAACTGGCCCGTCACCGCCAGCAGCAGGCACACCAGCGTCGCGGTGATCGCGGACTGGGCGGCCGGGTGCGCGGTCAGGCCGACGGCCACGGCGAGCGCGGCCGTCACCGCGCCGGCCATCGCCGCAGCCGGGACCGGCGGCAGCCTCACCGCCGCGATCCAGACGCCCATGCTCGCGGCCACCTCGACCGGCCCGCTCGGCTGCAAGACGGCCAGCGTCACCCCGCAGGCGCCGATCAGCCCGCTCACCGCGGCCTGCGCGGCCGCGTCGCGGCGGGCCCACCGCACGCTGATCCCGGTCGCGACCGCCGCGGCGTAGACCGCCAGCGCCAGGGTCACGCCCAGGCCCGCGCCGCGCAGGCCAGGCGCGGGGTGCGCCTGCACGCTGGTCGTCACCACCACGGCGATGAACACCACGCCGAGCGGTCGCAGCGCCTGCCGTGCGGCGTCCCCGCGCTCGCGGGCGCGAGAACGCGCCTCGGCCACCCGGGCCGAGGCGGGTTCGTCCTGGCCGGGCGGCGCGGCGCCATGAGCAAGGCCCGCCGCGGCCAGCCGTGCCCTCATGGACACAGTGTGGCCCGCGGCGGGCCATGACGCCAGGTCAGGCACTGGCGTCAGCGGGGATGCGCGCGGCGGCGGGCGCCGGGCGGCCGGTGAGCGCGCGGCCGCGCAGGTAGATGACGGCCAGCCGGGTGAGCACGTCGGCCAGCGCCATCATGATCAGCGCCGCGACCCAGGCGGAGGCGCTGGTGATGTGGTGGGCGGCGCTGAACCGGGCGATGGCCGGGCCCGCGCCGTTGCTGGCGGCCACGGCGAAGGCGAGCCGGCCGCCGACCCCGCCGACCCACAGGCCTGCGGCCAGCCAGCCCACACGGCCGTAGGCGCGGCCGTCCCGGCCGAGGCGCAGCTTGGTGGCCATGCCGCCGCACGCGCCGAAGGCGGCGCCGGCCAGCACGCCGGCGACCTCGAGAAGCAGGTCGTGGTCGGCGGTGGGGATCGAGTGCAGGAACATGAAGGCGGCGACGCCGACGGCGACGACGGGGCCGGCCATGGACCGGAGGTCCAAGGGGTGCTCGCGGACCTGCCGGAGAACCATGAGGATGAGGGCCGAGTTGACCAGGTACATCGTGATGTTATTCATGCTGCTAGCGTGCGCCGCGGCACCCGGCCGGGGCGTCAGCCCGGGGGTGGGAGCCGGGTTGATCCCGGACCTCAGCCCCCGGGTTGACCCGGGGCGGCCGGGATCGACCCGGACGGCGCGAGCACGGGCGCGCCGGCCGGCACGGTGTCCGGGTAGATCAGCCCGGCGCCGGTGTTGAGCACAACCACCTCGTCCGCTTCCGACAGCCAGCCGGACTCGCGCAGCTGCCGGACCGCAGTCACGCAGGCGGCGCCTTCCGGGCAGATGAAGCTGCCCTCCAGGCGCGCCACCGCGCGCTGGTCGGCGAGCAGGGCCTCGTCCGTCACGGCCACGGCCGTCCCGCCAGTGGCGTAGAGAGCCTCGAGGATGAGGAAATCGCCGAGCGCGTTCGGCACTGTGATCCCGAACGCCACCGTCCTCGCATCCGGCCACGGCTCGCTCACCTCCGCGCCGTCTCCGAACGCCCGCACGATCGGCGCGCAGCCCGTCGACTGGACCGCGACCAGCCGCGGCAGGTCACCGGACACCCAGCCCAGCTCGAGCAGCTCGCGCAGGGCCTTGTAGATGC